>TARA_R110002072_G_scaffold302650_1_pt1 | contig 13953 bp, 12 predicted proteins | sample TARA_R110002072 | Tara Oceans TARA_R110002072 (sample SAMEA4397118) | marine metagenome | biome: Polar Biome; feature: [SRF] surface water layer (ENVO:00010504); material: water (ENVO:00002006), including particulate matter (ENVO:01000060) such as... | depth 5 m | reverse complement strand
TAATTAACAAACAAGTCTTAATAAGGACTTTTTCAGTGCCCTCGTAATCAACTTGCCCCTTTTTTATTATGTTAATCGATTCTATTTTTTAATTTCAATTTTTGGTTGGATTAATTCTTGCTTTCTTTCAGGATTAATGACCGCCTTTTCTTTTGGTTGATTATACAAGTAAGGCATAAAATATTTTCCTTTTTGACCTTCTCGCTTCTCTATTACAACATCTCTTTTTTCAGGAAATTGCTGTAAATAAAGATCATTTCGTTCAGCATAAATGGTCCAAGAAACTTTTAAGCCCATTTGACCACCTCCGATGATAAAAGTACCATTAGCGATTTCCTTTTTAACGTAAAGCTCTGCATACGCCCCAACAGGAGTTAAATTATAGCTTGGATTTTTATTGATTTCCTCATAGTACTCAGGAAGCTGAACAATTGCTTCACCATTGGCGTCAAATACAGCATTCCCTCGGTAAATATTTAAAACCTCGTTTGATTCAGTTGAAAAATGTCTTAAAATTTTGTTTTCTGGGTCTTCAGGATGATCGATTAGGAATGTTTTTACTCCAGTTGCACCGAAATCTCCATTTGACAGGACGCCGTATGCTCCAGCCGCAGCTCCGTTATATCGGTCTTGACCGACTACTCCGTAATATCCAATTCCAGCAGTTCCAACACCATTTCCTAAAGGTGCAATTGCATCAAAATTTTCTCCCCAAAGAGCATTTCCTTGACTATAGTTGGTTTCTCCAACCACCCCATTAAGTCCAATACCATAAACTCCATGCCCTCCCGTTGTCCTTAAGTTTGATCCATAAACTGCAGCTTGTGCAGTACCAACCGCTTGAACTTGTCCTGACACTCCCCAAGCAACACCACTTGAATTACCAATTATCGCAGAAGCAATTGTTGAATTAGAATTAGTAGATCCTTGAATTGTTGAAAAAGTATTTAACGAGCTTGTATTGTCCGCTATAATTGAGACACCAGTATTGGTATTTGTTGCTCTTAAAGCAATACCATTTGAAGTTGCAGTAGAAATTGCTACCTCTCCAGCATCGACTGTTATTGTTCTCCCAACTCCTGATCCTCCCTGATCATAAGCTTGGTCGAGCGTATTTGAACCAGCGGGAAGAGTCACTGTGTTACCACTACTAATTGTTAACGATTGCCCCACTAACTGTAATGATTGAATTTCATTTGCAGGGTCACTATCTGCATCATTAGGTGATGTAATGTAACCAGCATCATTTGTAAATGTGCTCACGTTGGTTGGAGCGTTTGTTAAGTCACTGTAATTTCCACTGAAAGCATTTTCAGAATACAACGCGTAGGGCACACTCATCAATTCTGAAGTACCTGATATTGTATAAGTAGTTCCCCCAGTTAAATCTGTTTCAGATTTGATAAAATAAGGACCAGCCGACCAGTCAATATTGCTAAAAACACCTGTAACTGTTGTGCCAGTTCCAATTTCTAATGTAGCTAATCCATTAATGTTTGTCGTTACAGAGTGTGTTTCAATGAAAACAGCTATTCCTGTTGAGGTAGACTGTAAGATACTTATTTGCATTCCAATGTTTGTGTTACTGACCAAATTATCAGTGGCATTCCTAATGACAGCTTGATATGACATTTTTTGTGGAGCTTGTCCAAACGCAAAGAAAATGCTTAGGATAAAAAGAAGTGTAAGTCCTGTATTTTTCATAATTCTAGTGTTTAATGATTTTTGTTGTTTCTAATTTTTGATTGTTTTTTAATACATTCAAGAAATAAGTTCCAGAAGAGTATAACTTCATGTCTATTTCTGTCTTGATTTTGGTGATTGTTTTTGCTGTAAGAATCTTTCCTTTTGCATCCATTAATTGAAAAGAAAGTTGATCAATGGAGGAAAATTGTAATTTTAGAATGTCAGTTGTGGGATTAGGAAAAACGGACATTAAAATGGAATTCTCCTTAATTCCAAGAGCATAGATTTCATAAGCCTGCTGGACACCTTGAGAAACTGTTCCGTTTGCATTTGAATTGCTTTGGTAATCAATTTGCCCAACAGAAAAGGTGACAGTACCGCTTGAACTTGATGCATCAGAACCAGAAGAAACAGTGTTGCTCTGAGAAAATAAAGTGAATAATGCAAATATGAATGCACCACTTGTTAGAAGTTTTTTCATGTAGTAGTATTTTATGGACTTAAAAGTACGATTTATTTAGTCAAGAAAAAAATTAGAATTAATTTAGAGAAATGATAGAAATTGCTAGACATGTTGTAACTCAACTCATTGATCGAATTCGTTTTATAGATTACGCAATAGGTGTTTTTCCTCAATTGATGACTAAGAACTCTATAAAAAAGGCCTTAAAACGTAATGAACTAATAATAAATGATAGCCTAGCAAATTCTGCTCATTGGATGGAGTTGGGTGATGTCATTTGCTTGGTTGACCCATGTAATAGAATCCCAAAACCATTTCCGTTAGATATAGAAGTAATTTTTGAAGATGACTATTTGGTAATAGTCAATAAACCTTCTGGATTGCCAACAAGTGGTAATTTTTTCAGAACCTTAGAGAATGCAATAGTTGGTAAAATAAGGGCGTCAACTCAAGTTGATGCTTTAAAATGGGCAAGACCCGTCCATCGACTTGATGCAGCTACAAGTGGATTACTTATTCTTTCTAAAACGGCAACAGCTCATCGGATTCTAGCCAAGTCGTTTGAAAATAAGAAGGTGAAGAAAAAGTATCATGCTATTGTTGCCGGAAATGTTTCAGAAAAACTCACGCAAATTAATACAGCTATTGACGGACAGTATGCTATGACAGAATTAAAATTTCTTGATTGTATTCCGTCCTTGAGGAGTGAATTTATGACCTTGATAGAACTATCTCCTAAAACTGGGAGGACACATCAATTGAGGATTCATTGTTCTGAGGAAGGTCATTCCATTGTTGGAGATACCTTATATGGTGAAAAGGGAAATACCCTTCTTCATAAAGGTTTATACCTTACTGCAACTCAATTAGAATTTCCTCATCCGGTGTTAAATAAATTTGTCAAAGTTGAAATAGAGATGCCAAATCGGTTCTTTTCATTATTAGAAAGAGAAGAAAGAAGGTGGAGGAAATTTAATAAAGAGCAGATTTAAACATCATTTAGAATAAATAAATAACAAGTTCCTTTATCTATATTAAATGATTTTTTCCCATTCATTTGCTCGGTAAGAATATCTATCAATTCTACACCAAAACCAAAGTTGTTTACAGAACTTTCTTTCCATTTACCATTATCGCAATAAGAGAATTGGTATTGATTGGCGATTTTAGAAATAGAGATGCTAATTTCACCTTTTTCAATATTTACTAATCCATGTTTTAGAGAATTTGACACTAATTCATTGATTAGTAAGCCTAAAGGAACAATAGTGTTAATATTTATTTTTTCAATGTCAGTAAGAATGGTTAATTTGACTTCCTCCTTTTTTAAAGAAGACACATTGATCATTTCTAACGTCAATTCTTCAATATAAGATTGAAGATTTATATTTGATAATTCTTTTTCAGCATATAATTTCTCATGTATCAGAGACATTGCCATTATCCGATTAATTGCTTCTTTGAAGTGTTCGCGGCCTTCTTCAGTTTTCATGTCTTGGCTTTGCATTCTCAATAGTGATACAATGATTTGCAAATTATTCTTAACTCGATGATGAATCTCCTTTATTAGGACTTCATTTTCATTGCTTTTAGCTTGGATAAGTTTGTTTTGCAGTTCTAAATCTTTGTTAGCACTCATTAACTCAGTCTCTGAATGTTTCTGCAAAGAAATAAATTGTTTCAGAAGATAAGATATAACAGAGAATGCAAAAAGAACCTCTATAAAATCTCCTGTAATTTCCAAAATGTTTTTTTCGGGCAATTCCTGAATATGCTTATTCAGTGAAAAGAAAAAGAAATATCCTATTCCGACAGAGTTAATGATAATAAAAAACAAACCTTCTTTTCTTCCAAGGCCTATAAATGCGACTAAAATACACGAAGTTAACCACAAAAAGTCAACATAATGTGTGTATTCGAATAATGTGTTCATAGCCCCATTGGAGATAATGGTACCGCCTATTGCGAAAATCCAAAAAACAAAACGAACTTTTTTGGTTTTGTTAAGAAAGTAAAACCCGAAAAGAGTGACTGAAAGAACAGCAATTACTGGGATCAATCCAATAGGGTTAGCAATTCCATATATAATACCAAGGACTATAAAAATGAATGTAAATGCTAGACATATTCGCCAAGCAAGCAAGTATTGACCTCGTTTATAAAAATCGTTAATGCCTGAAACGTTGGGTTTAAAAAAACTCATTTATTAGTTTTTTTTTGCAAATTTATAAATAATTGATAGAAGATATGGACTTAAAACAGAGGAGTTCCATTTGAGTCGGTTGTTAAAATATCACTCATGTAATCGAAAAATGGTCTCATTGCTTTAAAGGTTTTATCTACGTTTACCGAGAAACCTTTGCTAAGTACTTCATCATCAGTATAATTTTTCCAAACGATGTATTGCTTATATCTCAATAATTCTATCGCTTCATGATCTTTAGGAAATCCTTTGGGAACTGTTTTCAGCTGATCTCCTTTCAAACCTCCGAACTCAGCAACAAATTTGTTCTCTGAGATGATGGATTTTAATTCCGATGCATCCATGTTTATTTCTTCTCTTATTCTCAATAAATCTTCTTTATTTGGGCTCCAGAAACCACCAGCAATCATTGATTTATTGTCTGGTTCTATATGGAAATAATAACCGCCTCTCAATAAATTAGTTGCTCGTTTAAATCCACCTGACCAGTGTTTTTTGTATGGAGATTTATCTTTAGAAAATCGAACATCACGGTATATTCTGTATAAACTTTTTTTTCCATTAAGCGTTTCGATATTGTCGTGTTTATTAATGTTGACCAGTAACTCATCGGCAAATGATATAATGTTTTCATGTTGTGCTGTATATAATTGCTTATTCTCTGCAAACCATTCGCGATTATTGTTTGCTTTAATTTTTTTAAGAAAAGCTAAATTTTCTTTGCTAATTTGTGCCATCGTCTGTTTATTTAGAAACTAATATGAAGTTATGGTTAACCTCATCAAAATGATTATAAATTAAAATAAACCTGTTCGTCGAATTCGTTGTCTTCCGTATTTCAATTTCTGATAAGTCAGTAGTGTTTCCTTTTAAAATGTGAGCGGAAAGCCACAACGCAAAGGATGAACAAGTTCTATACTCTCCACACAAGTTTTTGAATGAGAAAATGGTGCATTTTTTTTGAAAATAACTATCGACCAATTCATACCATTTATTATGTCGCGTATCTCCATCGTAGCCAAGCATCAATGAGTCGATGTTAGATGCTTCAATTCTATTCTTTTTAAGAAAATTGTAAAGTAAGTCCAATAGATTTTCTTCTGAGGGGCAGGTAATTTGACCCACATCAATTATTCTTGCCAAATAATCTTTGGAATTTTTTTCCAATACAAATAATGCTGCTCCTTCACCGCAAATAGTTCCGGTAGTCTTCGACGAAATGAGTTCATTGTTTGTAATTTCTTCTATTTTGTATTTTCCCGTTAATTTATCAATTGCATAATTATCTTCAGAGCACTCATCTAGAGCTCCTACCAGTAATTTGCTACTGTTACCTTCTTCAAAAAGTAAAATCGCATCAACTAAAGCATTTTCAAAAGAATGGCCACTATTTGTATAGGTAGAATTATATCCGTGATTAGAATTCATAAGCGCAAGTTGACCTGCAATTGCATTCGGAGTACTTTGTACAAAATTCGTAGGAGTTAATCTTCCTTCGTTGAATTCAATAATCTGTTGTAAAAATTTGAAGCAATCATCAATTCCTCCGTTCGCGGTCCCTATCAGTATTCCATCGATATCATTATGAGAATCGATAAGAGGCTTTCCAACGCCAATACCCATTCTAACTGCCTTTCCCATTCTCCGCAAAAGACCTTTAGGGATAAATTCTAAATAATTAGGCTCTAAAGCTAAGTAGAAAATGTTTGTGATTACTTCAATGTCTCCATTAAGCAACTCATTTGAATAACTTTTTTGTGGTGAAATGGCTTTTAAATCAGTAATGTACATCAGGTTAATTTTTTCTTCATCGAATCAAATATAGTTCAAAATTAACCTATACCAATTGTTTGAAGAATAAAAGGTCTACACTTTATCAGCAACAATATGGTAAGTAGGGTCTTCAAATACGTTTACTTCAATAATTTTATTCGCATTTTTTAATAAAGTTTGACAATCTGAACTTAAATGTCTCAAGTGTATTTTTTTACCAGCTTTAAGATAGCGTTCTGTTAAACTGTTTAATGCTTCAATGGCTGACATGTCAACAACTTTGCTTTCAGAAAAGTCGATAATTACATCGTCAGGATCATTTTGAATGTCAAATTTTTCATTAAAAACAGCAATTGAACCAAAAAATAGAGGTCCATATATTTCGTAATGTTTTGATCCATTTTCATCGATAAATTTTCGTGCGCGAATTCGTTTCGCATTCTCCCAAGCATAAGCTAACGCTGAAATGATAACACCAATAAGAACTGCGAGTGCTAAATTATGTAAAAACACGGTGATTAGTGTAACAACAACCATTACAAGAACGTCAGTCATCGGCATTTTCCCAAAAACCTTCAAACTTGCCCATTCAAAGGTTCCAATTGCCACCATAAACATAACCCCAACTAATGCTGCCATTGGTAATTGTTCAATTACCGGTGCTCCCCACATGATGAAAGAAAGTAATCCAACAGAAGCAACAATTCCTGATAATCTTGCTCTTGCGCCAGACGAAATATTGATCAAACTTTGTCCAATCATTGCACAACCACCCATTCCAGAGAAAAAACCAGTAACGATATTCGCAGTTCCTTGTGCAACACATTCTTTGTTACTTCTTCCTCTAGTTTGCGTAATTTCATCAATTAAATTTAGCGTAAGCAAGGATTCTATAAGTCCAACTCCGGCAACGATCAATGCATAAGGAAAAATAAGAATGAAATTTGCCCAAGTCAATGAAATTGACGGTGGATGAAAAGGAGGGAAGCCACCAGAAAGAGTTTTTACCTCACCTACCAATGTATCAACCACAGTTTTTGTTTCGATACCTCCAAAAATGGTAATCGCTGAAACAACTATAATAGCGACTAAAGAAGAAGGTACGGCCTTTGTTAATTTTGGCAAACCCCAAATAATAAGCATGGTGAGTGCAACAAGTCCAAGCATTAATAGCATTGAACTTCCAGATATCCATTCTCCATCTATTTTAAAAGAATCAAATTGCGCCATAAATATAACAATTGCCAATCCATTAACGAAACCAAACATAACAGGGTGAGGGACTAATCGAATGAATTTCCCCAATCTCAATAAGCCGATGATAATTTGAATCATTCCTGCTAAAATGACTGTTGCAAAAACGTATTCTGTGATTTGTTCAATCGATATTCCAGGTATGGTTTCTCTTAAAACAGCGATCATTCCGACATAAATTACAGCAATAGCACCAGTCGCACCAGAAATCATTCCTGGTCGTCCTCCAAGAATTGATGTAATCAATCCGATAGAAAATGCAGCATATAACCCAGTTAAGGGAGAAAGGCCTGCAATAATTGCAAAGGCAATTGCTTCTGGAACTAGAGCTAAGGCTACTGTAATACCTGAAAGAACTTCGTTTTTATAATTGACTTTCTGTGTTAAGTCGAAAAGATTGAATATTTTTTTCATAAGGCGCGAAATTACAATATTATTCGGATTGTAATATGCAAATCAAATTAGATATTACTCCTTATGATACTTAGGGAAATCAGTTGGTACTTTGCTCGCTCTATCATGCAAAACAATACTCCCTGTAACACCTACATTGAGTGAAGTATTACCAGGTAATTTAATTAAAAGATGACACTTTTCTTTCACGTATTCTGGTAAACCAGTGTCTTCTGCCCCTAATAAGTAGATGGCCCTTTTTGGATGCTCGAATTCATGTACCATTTCGGCTCTGTCATCCATCTCAATTCCAATAAGTCGGCAATCATAGGGAATATTTGCTAAAAGATCGTCAAATGATTTGTAATTAAACAAAGGTATTCTAGACCATGTTCTTAAAACATCCGAAGATTGTTTTTTATAGCGTCCTTCAACAGTGAAAATATATGCTGCTCCTAGAATATAGGCAGATCTCCAAAGTGTCCCAATGTTGTGAGAGGTTTTACCTCTGAAGACGCCAATTGCGCAATATCCTTTTTTGTTGACAGTTTTCATAGTACGAAGATATTGATTCCATTATATTTCTTGGCAATTTTTACTTCAAAACAAGAAAATTCTCTTTTCTGCGTTGTACATTCGTACGAATGTATTTGAAACAGCATATATTAATTCTTCTACTGCTTTTTGGTGTAAGTATTTCGCATGCACAGAACTCTAGCCTCAGAGAGAAGGTAATTGTCGCTTCAGATACGATCCAATTAGACTCTTTAAGCATTTATCCTAATTCTTTTGAACTACGCTGTGATGGAAAATTGATAGCAAGAGATGAATATAAGTTAGACTATGCATCCTCAAAATTAATCTTGAAAAAGGATTGTGGGGGGGAACTGACCACTAAATACCGTGTTCTCCCAATGAATCTTGCTCAGATTTATCAAAAAAGAGATACTTCAGTAATGTTCTCAAAAGAAAAAGGCTTTCAAGATCGTTTCATGATTGCTGCAGTGGGTCAAACAACCGATGTTTTTGGAGGTTCATCATTGAGAAAATCAGGAAGTATTTCACGTGGAATTTCTTTTGGGAATAATCAAGATTTGGGAGTTAATTCTTCACTAAACCTCGAATTGTCTGGAAACATTGCTCCAAATTTGAAGTTATTAGCCTCAGTTACCGATGATAATCTACCTATTCAAGCGGATGGAAATACGAATAAATTGCAAGAGTTCGATCAAGTTTTTATTCAGGTGTATAATGATCGATTTAAGATGATTGCAGGTAATTTTTGGCTCAAAAAACCAACAGGACATTTTCTAAAATATAACAAGAGAGCACAAGGTCTAACTGTTAACTATCAATGGACAGCGGATACTTCAAAAGTCTGGAATACTCAAGTTAGTGGAGCGCTTTCTAAAGGAAAATTTCAACGTCAAATTATTCAAGGAACAGAAGGTAATCAAGGACCCTATCGTTTGTTAGGGAAAGAGAACGAGCCTTTTATTATTGTCCTAGCAGGAACAGAAAAAGTTTATATTGATGGTAAGCTCTTGGAAAGAGGTCAGGCTTATGATTACACGATTAATTATAACACAGCAGAAGTCACTTTTACATCACGAAATCTAATTACTAAGGATAGAAGATTGGTAGTTGAATTTCAATACTCAGATCAGAATTATACAAGGTCATTGTTTCAAACATCAACAACCTATTCTTCAAAAAAAATGAAATTTTGGTTCAATGCCTATTCTGAACAGGATGCAAAAAACCAGCCTTTGCAGCAAGAACTGTCTATTAGTCAGAAAAAACAATTGGCGAGTATTGGCGATACATTAAGTTTAGCAAGAGTTTCGAGTATTGATTCGATCGGTTATTTTGAGAATCAGAATTTATATGCAATGATTGATTCTTTAGGTATTGACTCTGTATTGCTATTCACAGCAGCAGTTGATTCAGGTTTCTTTAGAGCAACGTTTGAATTTGTTGGCATAGGAAATGGTGACTATGTCTTTAGTCATTTCAATGCGCTGGGGAAGGTTTTTAAATGGGTACAACCAATTGCTGGAGTGTCTCAGGGAGATTATGCACCGTCACGATTAATAATCACTCCAAAACAAAGACAAATGGTAACAGCAGGTGTTGACCTGAATTTAAACAAGAAATTAAAATTATTTACGGAGCTGGCCTATTCTAAGAATGACATCAATACATTCTCTCGATTTGATGCAAAAGATAACAACAGCTTTGCAGGAAAAGTTGGACTGACGGGAGATGTAAACCTAAGTAAAGATTCTATTCCTTCTTGGATTCTTCGTACAAAACTTACAATGGAAGCGAGAGATCAGTATTTTAGTCCTATTGAGAATTACAGAGCGGTTGAATTCGATAGGGATTGGAACACCCGAAATAGAGGTTATCAGGGCAACCAAGTTGAATCAAGCTTAGGGGCAAATTTTATCAATAGAAAATACGGTAATCTGAACATTGAAGGAAAGTCATTTGTTATTGGTGGTGATTATGAAGGCTTGAGGGGTGGATTGAATGGCAAATGGAATCAAAAAGGATTTAACGGTCTCTGGAATGTAAGTTATTTGTCGAGCAAGACCACGGAACAGAATGAATTTATTCGGTCTCGCTCCGATTTTTCACAACGCATAAAATGGTTTAAATTTGGTTACAAGGATGATTTGGAGGTAAATAGATTTAAAAAAGATTTTTTACAAACGAATAGTTATCAATTTTACGATTATCAATTTTATATAGCAAACAGTGACTCTGCGAAAAATCAATATCGAGTATTCTATCGAGAAAGATACGACAAGCGTTCGGATAGTACTCGACTTATTCCAATCGCGAAAGCCAGGTCAATCGGTGGAGAAGTTGGATTCAAGAACTGGAAAAACCAAAAATTAAATTTGATTGGAAGTTACCGAGAGTTAGCCATAATTGACAGTGTTTTAACCAATCAAGCTCCCGAAAACACGCTTCTTGGAAGAATAGAACACAATATTCGTTTGTTTAGAAATGCATTGTCTCTAAGTACTTTTTACGAGGTGGGTTCAGGTTTAGAATTGAGAAAGGAGTTTCTGTATATTCAAGTCAATGCTGGGCAAGGTATTTATTCTTGGATTGATTACAATGGAGATGGAGTTAAGGACTTGAATGAATTTGAAATTGCTCAATTTGCTGATCAAGCAAGTTACATTCGCGTGTTTACGCCGAGTAATCAATATGTAAAAACGTTCTCGAACGAGTACAATCAATCAATTTACTGGAGACCAGAACGAATATGGTCTTCAAAGAAAGGTATTTTGAAACTGTTATCTCGATTTTCGGATCAGGCGAGAGCTAGAATAAAACATAAAACGAGCTTTTTTGATGGCAACGAAGCGATTAATCCTTTTGTGTCAAGTATTAATGACACCAATTTACTTTCAACGAATTCTAATCTAAGAAATACGCTATTTTTTAACAGAACATCCAGTATTTTTAGTGCAGAATACACGTTCAATGATGTGTCGAGCAAGACGCTGCTAGCATCCGGTTTTGATTCACGTTCTGATAATTACAATGAATTTTCTTTCCGTTGGAACATTCGTAAAAAGTACTCAATAAAAGCATCTTCTAAATTTGGAAATAAGTCGGCACGGGCAGATTATGTTTCTGGAAGAGACTATGAATTGAAGTACTATTTTGTTGAACCGAGTCTTATCTACCAGCCAAATACTATTTTTAGAGTCACCTTAGACGGTCGTCTTTCAGAAAAGCGCAACAGTGACTTATTGGGTGGCGATAAAGCTTCCGTCTTAGAAATTGGAACAACGTTTAAATACAATCAGCTGGAAAAAGGCAGTTTGCAAGGTGGCTTTAATGTTCTTAAAATAGACTATTTGGGGGTTCAAAATTCTGCACTTGGTTTTGAAATGCTGGAAGGTTTAAAACCCGGCATTAACTATACCTGGAATGTGGGGTATCAGCGTTCAATTTCGAAAAGTTTACAACTATCGTTTCAATACAATGGGCGTAAATCAGAAGGCAACAAAACAATTCACGCTGGAGGAATGGAAGTGAGGGCTTTTTTCTAACTCCTTCACTTCTTTATTGAACTTTTCATTTCTTTATTTGTACAGCTTACTAAACAACAACGATGAAACTTGAAATAAACGAGCCTTGTAACGAAGATTGGAGTAAAATGAAAATTAGCATGCATTCTCGCCATTGCGATGTTTGCGAGAAAAGTGTGATGGATTTTACTCAAAAAAATCGAGCAGAAATTATCACTTATTTATTGGATAATCCGAATGACTCAACTTGTGGAAGAATGACGAAAGATCAGTTTGATTTTCGTCATGACGACATTCCAATTCTTATTGAAACATTAAGGGTGCAACGTCCAAGTAATCCATTTTTGATTCTAGCATTGGTTAGTCTGAGTTTATCTGCATGTGCTCAAGAGGACACGAAAATCAAAACTCCTCCTCCAATAGAACATCATGATATCAAGGTAGGAAAAGTTGCACCAGTTCTTAAAGACACATTACGTACAACCACTGGTCAAGTTCCTAAATCGGATACTATTGATTGCTCTGTGGATCAAGGAGAAATCGAATTGTTAGGTGATATTTCTGTGGAAGAGATTGTTGCTGGTGGAATAGGTATAGTCAATGATATTCCTCAACCAGAAAATAAGGTAAGGCAATTTGCCGAAAAAATGCCAGAATACCCTGGAGGTATTGATGTTATGCAGCAATTTATTAAATCGAATTTAACCTACCCTAAATTTGAATTGAAAAACAATATTCAAGGAAACGTTTACGTGCGTTTTGTTGTAGAAAAAGATGGATCACTATCTCATTTTGAAATTTTAAGAACCGTTGACAAATCCGTTAATTTTGACAAAGAAGTTCTACGTATTCTCCATTTAATGCCAAAATGGTTGCCGGGAGAAAGTAAAAGTGAAAAAGTACCGGTTTACATGACTTTACCTTTTCAATTTAAGATAAGGTAGATCACAAAATTAATTTGAACTTTTTTTTTGCAAATTACCCTATTAATGAAGTTGTTTAAAGTCCTCAATTTCAGAATTTAATCTCACGATTTCGAAATGCTTCTCTACCAACCAATGACTTAAAGATTTTACTACAATATTATTTGATTCTGCAACTATTAAAATTTTTCTTTTCTCTTTTATAGTACTCATACAATTTAGATTTTAGAGGAGTCCTACCTCTAGGATAAAGTCGTGGGATATAAACATCATAATACGGAGACATACCAATTGAACATCTATTAATAAAAACTAAGGCTGGTGATTTAACCTCAGCTTCTTCCAAAGGAAGATAAGAATTGTATGGCTTTTGTCTATCTTTTTTTTCTAGTTTTCGATCTAGTGCTTTTGAAAAATCATAGTAGCTCATTCGACCTGCCTCAATTTCTCTCATAAAAACATAGTAATAATCTAGAAACCATTGTTTTTTTGCGTGAAGCATAACAACACCAGGACCAATAGGTGCCATTCTGTAGCCGCCAGGATAACCATTCTTTTTTATTTGCTTGATTAGAGCAATGAAATTTAGACTATCCTGAAAAACCATCTTAGTTTCTAATAAGTCGAATTGTTCGGAATCACTAGGCAATTTACGCATAATTATTCGATACATCTGATCCTTTTGTTCTATGTCGTCGTAAAAATCTATGTCATCACAAAGTAAGTCTATTTCTGACAACTTTAATTTTGAAGCAAACTTCATTCTTTTACCACGACTCATGCCCTGATAAAATGTTGTATCGCGAAGAAAAAAGTCCTTTAAACCACCCGATTTCAAAACTTTAATCGATTTCTTTTTATCACCCAATTCCCAAAGCGTACGACTAAACAAATGAACTTCTTCAGGGTAAAAAGGAAGTTTAAATTTCTCTGCCTTATTGTAATATACTAACGCAGAGTCAAACTCACTTTCGTAAAACCAATAATTCCCTTCATTTAAAGTGTTTCTAAAAGAAATATAATCTTGACAAAACGAACTTGTTCTAAGAAAAAGAAAACCGACAATAATAAAATATTTATACATGTAAAGTAATTAAAAAATGTACTAGCCAGAAAAAATCTGAAGCTAATACATTTTATATGTTAATAATACTGAGAAGTTGTTTAAAGTCCAATGTTGAAAAGAAAGAATATTACTAA
>TARA_R110002072_G_scaffold202443_7_pt1 | contig 13960 bp, 16 predicted proteins | sample TARA_R110002072 | Tara Oceans TARA_R110002072 (sample SAMEA4397118) | marine metagenome | biome: Polar Biome; feature: [SRF] surface water layer (ENVO:00010504); material: water (ENVO:00002006), including particulate matter (ENVO:01000060) such as... | depth 5 m | reverse complement strand
AAATTTGAATTCATCTTTTCGTTTAATTCCTTCTTCTACTGATGCTTGGATAAAAATTAAAAAAGGAAAGTATTACATCTCTGATATTAGGCCCAATTATAAGATTGAAAATTCTGGCATCCGCATTGGAAGTGAATTAATTAGCATTAATGGAAGAAAAATAAATGGGCTAGTTAAATCATTATTACCAAAGTCCATTAAAAACCCAAAAGATGATGTGAAAGAATTTATTGCAAACCTTTTGTTTGCTGGGAGACATAACGAGGAAAGAAATTTTATTGTAAATAATAATGGGAAAGAAAGCTTATTTCGCTTAGCTAAGCCTGCAGCTATTGAAAATAATGTAGAACTGTTTAGTTCAAAAATTATAGAAGGAAATATAGGCTACATAAAGTTCAACAATTCATTGGGAAACAATTCAGTAATAACTGCTTTTCCTAAAAAAATAGATGAATTTAAAAATACTAAAGCGATACTTCTAGACTTAAGGGATACTCCCGGAGGAGGTAATGCTGAAGTTGCGAAAAGTATAATGGGAAAGTTTGTAACTAAAACAATTCCATATCAAAAGCATGAAAGAGTTAGTCTGGAAAAAGAGTTTGGAATAAAAAGAAGTTGGATAGAATTATTAAGTCCATTGAAAAATCCATACGAGAAGCCAGTAATCATTCTTGTAGGAAGATGGACAGGAAGCATTGGTGAAGCAATAGCTCAAGGATTTAGTGAAATAGAATCGGCCAAAGTTGTTGGAACACCAATGGCAAAATTATTAGGATCAATTAATTGCAGTAGTTTGCCTGGCACTAAGATTAATTTATGCTTTCCTACAGAAAAGCTATATCATGTAAACGGAACGCCAAGAGAAAATTTTATTCCAGAATATAAAACAAATACATCTAAAGAAGCATATTTTAAAGCATTGGAATTATTAAAATGAGTAAAAAAGAAAACATATTAATAGTTGGAGCCGGATTGTGTGGTTCTTTATTAGCGCTTCGTTTGGCGCAAAGAGGGTATCATGTAAATATTTATGAAAGTCGTTCTGACTTAAGAAAAACAGCTATTTCCGCAGGAAGATCTATCAATTTAGCATTGTCAGATCGTGGATTAAAAGCTTTGCGTTTAGCAGGCGTAGAAGAGAAAGCAAGAGAAATTTGCATTCCGATGAAAGGACGATTAATGCATGATACTGCATCCAATACATTTGAGTCTAATTATTCGGGAAGAAATGGAGAGTTTATCAATTCAATTTCTAGGGGAGATTTAAATGGAATTCTATTAACGGAAGCAGAAAAGCATGAGAATGTCACCATTCATTTTAATAATAGATGTTTAGGTATCGACATTGAGGAAAAAATTGCAACGTTTGAAAATTATCAAAGCAAAGACCAGTTTACTGTAAAAGCAGATGTTATTTTCGGTACAGACGGAGCAGGTTCTTCTCTAAGGAAGAGTTATGAAAAGCAGTTTCCAGAGTTTAAAGCATCACAAGAGTTTTTGACTCATGGATATAAAGAATTAGAAATTCCTGCTGATGCAAATGGAAATCACCTGATAAGCAAAGATCATTTACATATTTGGCCTCGAGGAGATTATATGTTAATTGCATTGCCAAATATGGATGGAAGTTTTACAGTTACTTTATTTTTGAGTTATTCAGAAGGGGAATATAATTTTGATAATCTAATCACAAAAGAGAAAATAACTGAGTTTTTCGAGAAAGATTTTCCGGATACTTTACAGTTAATTCCAGATATTTTAAAAGAATTTGAAATCAATCCAACGGGTAAGTTAGGAACCGTAAAATGTGAACCTTGGGCATACAAAGGAAATACCACGTTAATGGGAGATTCGGCTCACGCAATTGTTCCGTTTTATGGTCAGGGAATGAATGCGTCTTTTGAAGATGTTGTCGTTTTTGATGAAGTTTTAAATGAATTTGAGGGAAACTGGGAGAAAGTGTTTTCAGAGTTTCATAAACGAAGAAAAATAGATGCAGATGCGATTGCAGATTTAGCCATTGATAATTACTATGAAATGCGAGATCATGTTGCAAATCCGTTATTTAAAGAAAAGCGAAAAATAGAAATGGACTTGGAAAAAAACTTTCCAAAGGAATATTTCTCTAAATACTCATTAGTTACTTTTAATGAGCATATTGGCTATCATGAAGCCATGACCAGAGGAAGAGCACAAGACAAAGCTTTGTTAGCTATGGTTGAAGGAAATGAGGTTTCTACATCATTAGAGATGTCTAAAGAAGCATTAAAAATTGTATTAAAAAAGGTTCAAGAAGAAACGAATAAGATGTTGAAATAAACGAACATGACAAGATATATCGTCTTACTAAGAGGAATTAATGTATCCGGAAAAAATAGACTTCCGATGCAAGATTTACGAGATATATTACATCAATTAGGTTATCAAAATGTTCAAACCTACATTCAGAGTGGAAATATAATTTTAGATACGCTAGAAAAGAAATCAGAAATTATTTTTAAGATTCAAAAAGCGATTCTTCAAAAATTTAGATATGAAGTTCCTGTCATTATAAGAACAATTTCAGAATGGAAAAAAGCGATTGCTAATTATCCTTTTTCAACTGAAAACCCTAAAATAGTTGCTTTTGTTTTTTTGAATCAAACCCCTACAGAGAAAACAATAGAAATCAAAGGAATTCAGGATGATGAATATCAATTAGAAAATGATTTGATTTACCTTCATTGTCCTACTGGTTTTGCCAAAACGAAACTATCTAACAACTTGTTTGAAAGAAAGTTAAAAGTTATTGCAACAACTCGTAACTTTAGAACTGTTCAAAAATTATTAGCTTTATCGGAATGAAACACATTTGCTTACTTTTTATTTTCCTTATAAGTACATCTTCATATGCTTGTTCATGTATGAGCACCGAGTTTGGTAGAAACACCTACAAACAAGCAGCTTATATTGTCAAAGGAGAAGCCATTAATGTAGAAATTGATGAAGAAAAATACCAAAGGATTATCACTTTTAGAGTCGATGAATCCTATAAGAAATCTACAGAGAAAACAATTACAATTAGAACTGCTATAAGCGGAGCAGCCTGTGGTTTAGGAGTTAATAAAAATGACGAATGGTTATTCTTTGTATATGAATACGAAGGTGAGAAATTTGTAGGGTTGTGTGGCAAACATGTTCGTTTTAATAGAAGACCTAATGAAGCTAAAGCACGTTACAAAGCAAATTGTAAATTGATGAAAAGTTATACTAAAAAATTAAAAAAATATCAGAATGAGTAGTAAAGTATCACCAAGAGGAGCCTACCCACATGTAAAAGTGGTAGGAGATTTTATTTTTGTTTCAGGAACCAGTTCAAGAAGACCAGACAATAGTATTGCTGGTGTAGAAATTATTGACGCAATGGGAACCAAACGATTAAATATTGAAGAACAAACCAGAGAAGTTTTACGCAATATTGACAAGAATCTACAAACTGTTGGAGCAAGTTTAAAAGACGTGGTTGATGTTTCTTCTTTTTTAGTAAACATGAATGATTTTGCAGGTTACAATAAAGCATATGGTGAGTTTTTTGAAAAAGAAACTGGACCAACAAGAACAACCGTTGCTGTACATCAATTACCGCATCCAGATTTGGTAGTAGAAATTAAAGTGACAGCTTATAAGAAACAATAGAAGAGACTTTTATACCCCATGATGCCATGAAAAAACTTAATATTTTATTTTCAATTTTTTTTATAAGTATTTCATTGTATGCTCAAGAGTGGGACAAACAGATAGATGCAAAACTCCCAGAGGTTTTATTTAATCACAAAGAATTTGTGAGTATTCCGAGTTTACCGATAGATGTTCAGAAAATGTATCAGAATGTTGCTTGGGTAAAAGCGCGGTATCAAAAAGTAGGATTCGAATTAAAAACGCTAGAATCGTCAATATTACCAGTATTGTTTGCAGAACGTATAGTAAATCCAGATTTTAAAACAGTGTTGTTTTACTTTCATATTGATGGACAACCGGTTGATCCCTCAAAATGGAATCAAAAAGATCCTTTCAGACCTGTTTTAAAAGAACAAAAAGAAAATGGAAATTGGGAAGCTATCGCATGGGAAAGTGTAAATGCGAAAATAAACGATGATTGGCGAATTTTTGGAAGAGCTGCCGCAGATGATAAAGCGCCAATTGTGATGTTTTTATCAGCTTTAGAATTGATGAAAACACAAAACCAAGAACCGAAGTTCAATATTAAAATCATTTTTGACTTAGAAGAAGAATACGGTTCTAATGGATTTTTATCAACCTTAACAAAGTATAAGAAGCAGTACGAATCTGATTATATGATCATCATGGATGGTCCTGCACACAATTCTAACCAACCCACATTAACTTTTGGTTGCCGTGGAATTGCAACGTGTAGTATTACAACTTACGGGTCAAAATTGCCACAACATAGTGGACATTATGGAAATTATGTATCCAACCCTGTATTTAGTCTTTCTAGAATTTTAGCAAGTATGAAAGCGGAAGATGGTAACGTATTGATTGAAGAATACTATAAGGGAATTACCATTTCTGAAGAGGTAGCTGTAATTTTAAACTCTGTTCCAGATACAAAAGAGGGGATTAACAATGCATTGATCATTAAAGAAGAAGAAAAAGTTGGAGCTAATTATCAAGAAGCATTACAATATCCTACCTTAAATGTTCGTCAGATTGAAACCTCTTGGAAAGGAAAAGGTTTAAAAACAGTTATTCCAGAATACGCAACTGCACATATAGATGTTCGTTTGGTAGTTGAAACTGATGGAAAAAAGCAACTAGAAAAAATTAAAAAACATATGGTCGATCAAGGATATTATGTCTTAGATAGAAAACCAACCGATGAAGAACGATTGACACATGCAAAAATTATTACTTTTAAAGGAAATCCCGGAGTTAATGCGTTTCGAACAGCGTTAGAATCGCCTTTTGGTGAAAAGCTAAGAAGCGCTTTGACAAAAACATTCGGACAAAAACCTGTAAGTATTCGAACTATGGGAGGAACTGTTCCTATTATTCCTGCGATCAATGAATTAAAGATTCCGGCAATCATTGTTCCTATGGTAAATATGGATAACAATCAGCACAGTCCGAATGAAAATATTAGAATTGGAAATATTAGACAGGGGATTAAAATTTGTTTATCTATTTTAAATACCACTTTTTAAGATGATTAAATTCTTCCGCCATATAAGACAAACACTGCTCATGGAGAACAAAACTTCTAAGTATTTTAAATACGCCATTGGTGAAATTATTCTTGTGGTAATTGGAATTTTAATCGCTTTACAGATTAACAATTGGAATGAAAAGAGAAAACAAAACATCCAAGAACTGTATACTCTTAAACAGTTAAAAGTAGAATTTCAAGCAGATAGTATAAAACTAGCTAGACTTTTAACACTAACAGAGGGAAAAATAAAGGCGGTAAAAGGTTTGAGTAGATTAATATCAGAACAAAAAAGTGACAGTTTAAAATTACCTGTAATTTTTTTTACTGGTGAAATCATACCTTTTTATGACTATTCACCTACATACAATGAGCTTGTGAATTCTGGAAACTTAAATATGATTAGTAATGATACTATCAAAAATGTAATTAATGATTTTATCAATCACAATGCTTTGGTAGAAAGTACTATATACCCAAATATACAGCAACAAAAATCAGCTTACAAGAATCATGTTTTTAAATATTTTAATGGAGATATAAATGGTCAAATATGGGAGCGAAAATTATCTATAAAAGAGATGGAAGCTTTGGGCTCAGATTATAAAGGTTATGTCAATGATCCAGAAACAAAAAAGCTCTTAAATGTTGTGTTAGCTGGGGATAGTAAATTTCTATTTATTGGTAAGAAAAATATTAGTGAAAAATTAAACAATGTTCTTCAGTTATTAAATAATGAATTAGCAAAGTATGATTAAATTCTTCCACTATCTGAACATGATTTTTCTTTTGAAAAATAAAAGGTCTAGTAGACCTTTTGTGAAGATACAAGACATACCTAAAAGCTTGAGGATATGATTAAGTTTTTTAGAACAATACGATACAAACTTATGAGTGAAAATAAGACATCTAGATATTTTAAATATGCAATTGGAGAAATTATCCTTGTTGTGATAGGTATTTTGATTGCGCTTCAAATTAATAATTGGAACGAGAAGACAAAGAATAAAATTTCTACAAACATATTGTTAGAGGAACTTCACAGCGATCTTCAATTAGACCTCTTAAAATTACAAGATATCATTGAATGGGGTGGAAGAGTTGATTCCATTTACGATATTCATAACAATGACAGCTTTCCGTCATTGGATATTAAAGCCCCAAAAAATGTAAAATACTTAAATTTAGGCAGATATACTTACCCAATGAAACTTAACGAACTAGCTTATCTTAAACTTGTAGATAATAGAGGTCAGTTGCCAAAATCTTATTCAAAATTAGTGAGTAGCCTAGACATTTTTTATAGTGGATATAAATCCTTATTAGAAGGGATAAATATTAAATTCGATAATCATATAGAGCAATTTGAACGCTTTAGGTTTTCGCAACCTTTCTTTATCGATTGGAAAGAACGTCAACTTACTACTGAAATGCTCCAGTTTTTTCATCAAAATCCTGATTATAAAAAGTACCTGTATGTAAATGATGAACTGATAGATGAATACAGAGGTTCTTGCACCTTTATTGCCAACAGAATAACCTTATTAAGTTATCGTATAGCAAATGCGATTAAGGCTAAGACGCCTGATGAAACTAGAGTAAAAATAGCATACAAACAAAATGAATTACAGCAATACAAAGGAACGTACGAAACAAGATCTGCAGAATCTATGCTTGTATTTGAGCCTGAAGCAACAACATTATTAGGAAGAACTATTCGTGCAAAAGAACTATTCGAAGAATACTATGTGATGGAAAGAATTGCAAAAGACACCATCCGTAGAGCACATTTTAAAAATGAATTCTTAGTATTTAAAAGGAATGAAAAAAGCGAAGTTATAGGCTTAGATACCTTTGTTAATAATGTCTTGGTACATTCAGGAAAAAAAATTGTGGCAAATGATTAAATTCTTTAGAAAAATTAGATACAACCTTATGGAAACTGGAAAAACAAGCAAATATTTTAAATATGCCATTGGTGAAATTATCTTGGTTGTTATAGGAATTCTTATTGCCTTACAGATTAACAATTGGAATGAAGCTAATAAGATGTCAATAAATGAGCAACAACTTACAAGTTCAGTTATTAAGGAATTAGAAGGACAAAGAACAATCTTAAACAGAAATTTGGATGTGAACCAACTTATACTTAAAGAATCTGCTAGCTATTTAGATGATACATATCCTGAAGAAAAAAAAGATAGTTCTATCATTGTTGCTTTAATTTCACATAATAATACACACTTAAAAATTCCATTAGTAGAATCAATTCTCAATAATACTGAATCAAATTATTTGAGTGATAAAAATTTATTAAAAGAATTAAGAAATTTAAATACGCTAAATGAAAACTTGCTTTCAAATGAGGGTTTTCTTGATAATTTTTGGAATACAAAAACAGCTGAATTTTTAATCAGGAAAAAATATGCGCATTCAACTCTTGATATTTTTAGTAGGAAGGGAGTAATTAAAAGTAAAGCTTATAGAAAACTTTATAATGATGCTGAGTTTAGAGATTTAATCGCATTAAAATATGTATTGCATAATAGTTGGGTTTTAAATCAGCTTAGTGTCTTAGAAAAGTTAGATGAAATTTTACTTTATCTAAAAAATGACCAAACAAATGATTAAATTCTTTAGAAAAATCAGATACAACCTTATGGAAACTGGAAAAACAGGCAAGTATTTTAAATACGCCATTGGCGAAATTATTCTCGTTGTGATCGGAATTCTTATTGCGTTACAGATTAATAACTGGAATGAAAACAACAAACAAGAGAGAAAAGCAAAAAATTATTTGGAAGCCTTAAAAATTGAATTAGTTGATAATTCTATGAAAATGGAATTCATTAGTAAAAGAGCTAGAAAAGATTTGAAAATTGCTGTAAAATTATTGAAAGACTTAAATGATGAATCTGTGATTATAGACAATGAATACATGAATCACACACGCTTAATACCCATTTATAAATATGAATTAGGCAATTCTGTATTGTTAGATATTGTAAGTTCAGGAGCGTTAGACAACCTGCCCAATGAGAACTTAAAAAGAAAAATTCTAAATGTACATCAATTATATCAAAATTATGATAAGAGTTATTTAAATGCTAAAGACACTTGGGATAAATATTTACTTCCTTATTTAAACCAGCATATGAATGTAACCAATTTATGGGATTCTTTGAGCGTAGTTAAAATGCCTAAACTTAAATATAAAAACAACTTAGAGGCTTTTGTAAATAATAAAACATTTGCAAATATTCTAGCCTCTAGAATGAGGATGTTAGCCAATATAGATAATGGAATGGAAAGATCTAAACCAAAAATTGAGGCCCTTATTACAGACATTGAAAATTATTTAAGCAATGATTAAATTTTTTAGACAAATACGCTTTAAGCTTATGAATGAAAATAAAACATCCAAGCCTGCCTTAGCCGCAGGCAGGTACTTTAAATATGCTGTAGGCGAAATACTATTAGTAATGATTGGTATTCTATTAGCTTTGGCAGTAAATAATTGGAACAATCAAAGAAGTAATAGGCAGCTTGAAGTAAAATATTTACTTGGTTTGAAAGCAGATTTACAATACAATTTAATCAACCTTGAAGAATTTATGGACGAGCGTAAAGTGAAAATTATTTCTGGTATGCGTGTTTTAGAAATGTCCATTCCTATAGGAGCAAAAGAATTAAATACAATGGATTCTATTATTTGGCAAGTTTTTCGTTGGAAAAAATTTGTTCCTAGATCGAATACTATGAACGAGCTTTTAGGTTCTGGTAATTTAAGTTTAATTCAGAACGACTCTATAAAAGCTTTGATGCAAAATATTCAACAAAGTTATGAGATATTAGATGTAAGCACAGAACATATGCGTCGTGAATTTGATCACTATTTATACGACAGATCAGCAAAATTACGAGAGTTATCACCCTTTATAGATGTGAAAAAATCAATTGAAAAGAATGAAAGAGTAAACAACTTGGTAAAAAACATTAGTGAGTTGCGAAAACTTGAAGCTCAAGCCAAAGCAATATTAAACGACTTAACATTTCGTACAGGTTTAAAGTTAGCTGTTGGGAATAATAATGATTTACATGTAAAGTCTGCTGAATTAAAAAATGCAATAAATGATCTAATTCTGAAATTAGACAATGAAATAAAAAAGTAAGATGATTAAATTCTTTCGACAAATACGATATAAGCTCATGAATGAAAACAAAACTGCCAAATACTTTAAATATGCTATTGGTGAAATTGTCTTAGTAGTGATAGGAATTTTAATAGCACTTCAAATTAACAATTTGAATGATAAAAGAAAGTTACAAGAACAGGAAAAAACGTATTACTGTAAGGTTAGTGAAGATTTAAAAACTGATATCGAAAATATTGATCGTTCTATACTATCAATACAAAATAGACAAGAGGCAACAAAACGTTTGCTAACTAATTTATTAAAAATACAAAAAGATAAATCTGTTATTCTTAAAGATTATTTAAACGCTATACGTTCGTTTGATTTTATACCAACAAAAGCGGCTATCATTGATATTACATCATCAGGAAAATTAGAAAACTTAAAAAATCTAGACTTAAATAATCAAATTTTACAACACTATTCCGAATTAGATTATAGGATCAAAGTTATTGAAGGTAACAACGAACAACTCTCTCAAAAAGTATTTGAGTATAGCAGTTACACTGATTTTGGAATTCATGAATTAAAGCTTTATAAAAATGCCTATGGTAAAGAATTAAATTCTCTTTTAAAGAGTAAAGAATGGCAAAGAAATCCTAATGATGAAATTTTTAAACATTTATTAGATCACATGAATATGACCATGATTATTTGCCAAAGAGAACAAGATGTATTAAATCAAATTAAAATTTCTGCTCAAAAACTCAATAAGACTTTAACTCTTTATTGCAAATAGTATGATTAAATTCTTCAGAAAAATAAGATACGAACTCATGAATCAAAATAAAACATCCAAATACTTCAAATACGCCATTGGTGAAATTATATTGGTTGTCATTGGAATTTTAATTGCACTACAAATTAACAATTGGAATGAAAACAGAAAATCACAAGCAAAATCATACAACTATTTACAACGATTAAAAGTAGATCTAGATAATGTGTCTGTAGATGTAGATAATGCTGTTATGAGCACAGAAAGCAGGTATAAAAGGGCATTGGTAGCCTTAGAAGCTCTAGAGTCTAAGGAACTAATGCCTTCTAAGCAAAATGACTTTGAACAACATTTAAGAGGGTATTTTAAATTTGAAATCAGCGCTCAAAATACAACTGCCTATAATGAAATGATAAGTTCTGGTGATCTAGGTCTTATTAAAAATGAGTGGCTAAGAAATGCATTTGCTGAGTTATCAGATCGTCGAGACTTTTTAATAGAATTAAATCAAAGCAATCATAATGCCTACAAGAATAATTCGAGATTAATTGAAAAACACGTCCTCTACAACATTTTAAATTTAGATACAGATTCTACAAAAGTAATCGCTAAATATGATTTTGAAGCAATGATAAATGATCGCTCATTTGTCAATCAAATTTCAAATCAAGCCTATGCATGGTATGACGTTAATAGAATTTATAAAGGTTATCAAAGGCAAGTCAATACCATTAAAGATAGTATCCTAATTGAACTCAAAAAATATAATAAATGATTAAATTTTTTAGATTATCGAAACAAAATCGAATGTCCAGTGGACATTTGGCTGAGATAGCCGATTGCGGACTTAAGACAAACAAAAACATTAATTAATGATCAAGTTTTTTAGAAAGATTCGCCAAAACTTACTGATACAAAACCAGCCTAGCGGAAAGGCAGGCAAAACCAGCAAACCTGCCTTTGCTACAGGCAGGTATTTTAAATACGCCATCGGTGAAATTATCTTAGTGGTTATTGGAATTCTCATTGCTCTTCAGATTAATAATTGGAATGAATCAAAAAAACTTATTGATAAAGAGCAACAAGCACTTATTGAAATTGTTTCAGATTTAAATGCTGTTATTTTTAATCTTGAAGAAATAAAATCTAAAAGGAAAGATAACAATACTATTACTAATAATTTGGAATCTATAAATATTGTAATTAATCACTTAAAGCTAGGGAAACCCTATCAAGATTCACTTAAAATTCATTTCAAAAAATGTTTTGCTTACCCAGCACCTGTTTTAAAAATAAGTGGCTATGAAACACTATCTTCTATGGGTATGGATATCATTTTAGATACGAAGCTACGATCTGAAATAGGTTCATTCTTTACAAAATCAAAAGTAGAAGTAGATGGTCAGTATAGAGAATTACGAGATGATTTTTATAATTACATGTTAGATTATATGAGGAAAGATTTTAAATATGATGAAGGTTATTTAAGACCAAAGGATTATGATAAATTACTAAAAAGTGGAGATTTTTTGCAATCCTTAGCGATTTATGAAAAGGTCTATCAACAATATTTAATAGCAACAAATAGTACATTAGAGGATGCATCTGCATTAAAAAAACTTATTAATGCATACATCAAAAAAGAGATTAATACCTAAAGCAGTATGATTAAATTCTTCAGACATATCCGACAAACGCTAATTATGGAAAACAAAACCTCAAAGTACTTTAAATACGCCATTGGTGAAATTATTCTTGTTGTCATTGGTATTTTGATCGCTTTGCAGATTAATAATTGGAATGAAGACAGAAAAACTCGTCAAAGTGAAATTAAATACCTAACCAATATTAAATTAGATATAGAAAGAGATTTAGTAGCGTTAGATACTCAAATAAAATTAAGGAAAAATAAGTTTGCCACAACCGAAAGTCTTATTTCGCACATAGATGGTGTTAAACCAATATCAGATTTAGATGTTCTTTCTAAGAATGTTTTTTCTACCATAAATGAAGAACGATTTACACCAAACAATAGTACATATACAGAACTAACAAGTTCAGGTAATTTAAGTTTAATAGAAAATGACAGTATCAAACGCTTACTTTTAGAACTTGAAGAACTCTATAAGGACAATCAATTTGGTATAGAGCATGAAGCTTTTGAATATAAAGAATATATCAACAAACAACTATTTAAATTTGTAGATATGGATAAATTAAAAAAAGCATTCTACAAGAAGGTCTCAGCTAAAAATTATGGATTAAATTTTAAGCATTTTGATAACTTGTTAAAAAGTTTAGAATATAAAAATGGGTTAACCATTTCTAATACGATATCTCAAATATTCATTGAATCTTATGAAGAAATAAAAAACAAATCAACAAAACTTCTAGAAATTATTAAAAAAGAATTAAAGAACGATTAGTATGATTAAATTCTTCAGAAAAATCCGTCAAAAGCTCCTTATGGAAAACCTGCCTACCGGACAGGCAGGGAAAACATCCAAACCTACCTTTGTCGCAGGCAGGTACTTCAAATACGCCATAGGTGAAATTATATTGGTTGTCATTGGAATTTTGATTGCGCTACAGATTAATAATTGGAATGAAAACAGAAAAGCTGAATTTGAAGAGAACAAAATTCTTATTTCACTTTTTGAGGACATCAATACTGCTAAAATTAATTGTCAAGCACAATTAGATATTGAGTTAAAAAACATCAAAACGTACGAAAAAGCTTTAGGCAACAACGAGCGTAAAAGAGCCATTTTAAATCACCCTAAAGTAGATTCTTTGTTCTTTCGACTTTTATGGGGTGTTGGAGATAATAAGTCTGTAATTAGTGCTATTACAGAGTTACAAAACTCTGGTAATTCTTCAAAAATTAGAAACAAAGCCATCAGAAAACAAATAGCCACGTTGGATGCGCAACTAAGTTCTGTTGAGGTTATTGTAAGAGACCGACTTACGGTGCAACAAGTCTCTATTGATAAGTTTAGTTTTGATATTGCTAACTTTAGCAAACTTGTTGAGAGTGCAAATCCTAAGTATGATATTAACTATGGTCCTGAGAACGATTATGCACCTTTGCTTAAAGATCAAAAAATCTTAAACGCAATTGCAATCAAATTAGATTTATCCGATTCTGTCATTGAAGAGCGAGAACTTTTAATGAAAGAGATAAACACACTTTTAGAACTCATTGAAATAGAATTAAAAAAATAACTATTTATGTTCAGATTCTTTAGAAAATTAAGACAATCAATGTTTCAAAATGGAGACACCTCTAAATATTTTAAATACGCCATTGGTGAAATTGCTCTTGTGGTAATAGGAATTTTAATTGCACTTCAAATTAATAATTGGAATGAAAACAGGAAACTTAGATTACAAGAGTTAAAGTATCTTAAAAATTTAAAAACTGATATTAAGTTAGAGCTTAAAAATAACGATAGTATTATAAATTATAGAAGTATAACTGCAAAAGCAGCGGCGCATTTGTTAGATTATAAGCTTTTGAGTTCTGGAGAAGATCTTATGAAATTTGAACTAACAATTAATCAAGTTTTTCGACGAAATACTTTTATCCCTACAAACAACACCTATAAAGAGCTTTTAAGTTCTGGAAATCTAAATTTTATAACCAATGATTCTATCAAGGATTATTTATTAGAACTAGATAAAAAGTATGTATTTATTGCTAATATGGAACATCATATGTATCGCGAATATGAAGAATATCTTTATAATGTAGCAGTTTTTAATAACGATATTATTAATTTATTTGACATACAGGAAACGGCAAATCTAGGAGTTATTACTCTTCAAAAACCTTCAGAA
>TARA_R110002072_G_scaffold302758_4_pt1 | contig 13980 bp, 8 predicted proteins | sample TARA_R110002072 | Tara Oceans TARA_R110002072 (sample SAMEA4397118) | marine metagenome | biome: Polar Biome; feature: [SRF] surface water layer (ENVO:00010504); material: water (ENVO:00002006), including particulate matter (ENVO:01000060) such as... | depth 5 m | reverse complement strand
CGGCGATTGCCAGGTCGGCCGCCAACGCCGACTCCGAGTTGGAATGCCCCTTCTCGGCCGGTCTGCTAGCCACCGGGCCGAATCGGTCGCGTCCCGCTGTGCTCAATCCTGCGTCGCGCTGATGGCATCGGCAAACACCCACGAACGTTGCATCGCCCGTTCGATTTCGGTGGCACGATCCCCCGGCTGCAGACCTCGATAGAGCAACCACAGCACTTGTTGATCGACCCGCGCCAGGCCGTCGTGGGAGCCGGCCATGGTCGAGCTTTCGAACAGCAGCGAATCGCGAATGACCGGCGAGTCGTTGCTCGGACCGAGCGCTTGGAACATCTCCTCCAACGCAGTGTGGCGCAGCCACTTCTCCGTCAGGTCAGGATCGACGAATACGACCGCGCGAGTCAGTTCAAACTTGTGGTTCCAGACGATCGTGAACCAACCATCGGCAGCAGGCTGCGGCGGTTGCGCGCCATGCTGCTTCGCCAGGGCCGCCGCGTGCCGCGGCGCCTTCGCAAACACCGTGATGAAGCCATCGCCGCCGATGCGCACGTCGCTCGTTGCGACGTGCTCAAGCTCGACTCGGTGCGTTCCTGACAGGGCCTGCTGCAGCTTCGCAAATGCCTCATCAATGGCGCGCCGCACGTTGCTCGGCGCCGCCACGACGAGGTATTGAATGGGCTTTTGCCAACGCACCACGGCGTCCCGTGCATCGCCGACCTCGGTGCCAAGCAGCACCGATTTGGCCCAATCGAACTCTGGATGCTGCTGGGGCGACGGGCCGACGGCCACGCAACCAGTCAACGCCAGTGCAAGCCAAGGGGATCGACGCCTCATGGCACGTAACGGTCGCGCGGCAGGCGAAAGATTGCAACTGCCGACCCGAACAGCCACCCTCACAGCTTGGCTCTCCAACGAGAACTTGCCTGGCTGCGCGCGTATGCGTTGGTGACCTATCCGTTCGCCTGCGTGCCGTTCTTGTTCCTGTTTTTCGCCGACCATGGCATGGATGCGGGGCAGTATGGCGAGGTGTTGACGGCCTACTACGTCACCATGTTCGTGGCCGAAGTCCCGACCGGCATGCTGTCTGATCGCTTCGGTACCAAGGGCATGTTGATGCTCGGTCCGGTGATCCTCGCGGCGGGCTTCGGCATGATGGTGCTCAACCCCACCTACTCCGGGTTCTTGGTCGGCGAGATCCTGCTTGGTCTGGGCCACTCGGTGCTGTCGGGGCCGCCCACCGTGGCGCTGTATGACACGTTGCAGCGACACGGCCAAGAGCACCGTTACCTCGCGGAAGAGAGCCGCATCCACGCCCGCCGCCTCTACGGCACTGGCTGTGCGTTCTTGCTCGGGGGCGTGTTGGTCTACCTGGGCAATGCCGACGGCACCGCCTACGAAGTGGCGATCGCGGTAACGTGCGCGCTGCACTTGCTGGCGGCCTGCTTTGCGACCCGCCTGGCGAAGGCTGTGAAGACTCCGCCCGCGGAACGCCCGGATGTGTTCCTCGGCCATGCCCGCGAAGAATTGAAGAAGCCCGCGGTGCGCTGGCTGCTGCTCTATTGGGTCGTGCTGTTCACGCTGTTGCGCTTTCCGTTTCACAACTACCAGCCCTACTTGAAGGCGGCCGGTGAAATCGAACCACTATTGGCCAATGGCATCGTGGTCGGAATGGTCTTCGCCGTGCTCAACCTGGTCGCGGCGCCGCTCAGTTCCTACGTGCCGCAGTTGGTGCGTCGGTTTGGTCGGCGGCCACTGTTTTGGGGCATGCCGATCGTGCTGATCGCTTCGCTGTTGGTAATGGCAGTCGAACGCATGCTCGCAGCCAACGGCGAAGGCTCAAGAACCTGGTGCTGGATCGGCATCAGCATGTTCTTCGTGCAGCAGGTGCCGTTTGCGATGCACTGGTCCCTGCTGCATGAGTTCGTCAACCACCGCATCGGCTCCGCAGCCCGCACCACGGTACTGTCCGTGATGTCGCTCGGCGCCCGCGCCATCTATGCGTTGGTCAACATGCAGTTGTTCCATTTGCAGGCTCGCTCTGGCCTGGCGACGGCGCTGACGACAACTGCGGTCTGCGGCGCGATGGCAACGGCCTGTGTGATGTGGCTACGGCCGCGCGGGCTCCTGCGCGGCAAGCAGCCGCTCGAATAGTGTCGCTGCTGAGATTTGCGGGTTAGCGCCCGAGGTCGACGAACACGCCGCCGTTTTCTTGGGCCAACTTCTGCAAGAAGCCCTTCTGGAAGTCGCCGATCGCAATGGTGTGGATCACCAGTTTGTATTGCTCGTTGTGCTTGCGGATCTCCGCGAGAATCTCATCAGGCTCGAGCAACTTGCCAGTCGACGGCCGACCATCACTCAGGAAGTAGATGGTGTCGAGCGGCCGCTTGAGCGCCTTCTTGTCGATGCCGGTGACCGTTGGTTTCGGCGGCTTGTCTGGGTCGACGCCGAAGCCGTACAGTAGGGCCTTCAACGTGTTGGTCTTGCCGGCTTCCAGGTTGGCGGAACCGCCCAAGCCAGACGCGGCCAATTCTTGGGACTCGTTCCCGCCGATCGGCTTCAGGCGGCGTACGAATGACTGCGCGGAATCGCGGTTGACGACGTTGGCCGGCACCAGGCGCGGCTTCCACGCCTTGGTGTCACTCGCAAACGACAGAATGTTGAAGTTGGTATCCGCCGTCAGGGTCTCAATCGTGTTCAGCAGTTCCGTCTGCACGATGGTGAAGCGCTTGCGATCCTTGTAGTCGCGGAACTTGTCGATTTCGACTACCAGATCGTCCATCGAGCCCGATACATCGATCACGAACAGCACGTTGGTCGACGTTGTCGGAATGCCGGCAAAGGCGTTCGTCGTGCCCTCGGTGCGGCCGTAGAGCGCGTCGTATTTCTTGCGACTGGCGGCTTTCTTGGCCAGCTCTTCGTCGGTTGGTATACGCCAGCCTTCGATGCTCATCAGCGTGGTCCACTGGGTCTGCCAGCGATCCGCATCCATGCCAAAGTCGAGTCCCGTGATGCGGAACAACGCGTCCGCGCATTCGACCCGCAACCGACCACTCTTGCGCATCAGGTCGATCAACGGCTGCACGGCGGCTTGGGGCCGCAACTGTGCGACCGCTTCGATAGCCGCTGTCTGAACCTGCCACTGCGGATCGTCCAGCAATTTGGTCACGCCTTCGCGAAACGCAACGACCTTCATCTTGGCAATCGCATCACACGCGGCGAGCCGCACCAGCGGTTCCTTGTCGCTCAAGAACTCGCCAAGCACACCCTGCTTGCCGGGGTCGCCAATCGCCATCAAGGCACGCGCTGCCTCGTAGCGCACGTTGGCCGACGCCTTGGAGTTGGCGGCGGCTAGTTCGATCGCCGGCACAGCGCCCGCGATCTTGGAACGTCCAAGTAGCTTGATCGAAACCGCGACCTTGAAGCTGTCTCGTTCGTCTGGCAGCTCATCAATCAGCGCTTGGAAGGTTTCTTGTTTGGTATAGGTGGCCAGCACCTTCAGCGATGCATTCTGCACGGCCGCGACCTTGTGCTTCATCAACTTGAGCAGCGCCTCACAGGCGGGCACGCACTCGTTGCCCTTCAAGGTCATGATCGATTCGACCTGCAGCGCCTCCTCCTTGGCCTTCTTGAAGTATCTGGTGAACTCTTTCACCGCATCAAGACGGGCTTCGAGGTCTTCTTGAGCGCACAGGCCGGTAGCCAGAGCAATAGAGACAATCAGGGACAGTAGTCGCAGCATCAGTGTGAACAGTGGGGTCGGGCGAGCAACAAGGCTACCCGTTCTCGGCGACGTTGGCATGCCGCCACCACGTCAGACGCATGTCTCGTTCGATACACTGGGCGAGCACTTCGATGTCGATGCGCGCATCTCGCAAGGTCGTATCCTTGACGGCTGGCGCGATCAAGAACACCAACGTGTGCTCAAATCGGGCTTCGATCCGCCACCGACAACGCAGGGAACCGGCGACGAGTCGCATCGACTTGGCCAGATTCTCGATCTGCCGCAGCGCGTCTTGCCCAACTACGACCAGATCAACATACGGCAGAGACGCGGCTCCACCGGCACTCGTCGCTCCCAAGTCCATGCCAGGAAGGCGCTCCAGAATGCGTGCCAACGGCCAGATGATGGGATCGATGCGGCGCTGTTCGGCCTCGTCTGACAAGCTCGATCCGGTTACCGCGCGGCGCTCTCCGAACTGCTCGCCGCACAGACCGCATTCGATCACGGTCCCGCTGTCGAGCTTGACCGATCGCATATCATGGTTGCCGCATTCAGGACAGGTGTCCATTGCGGCTCATGATACCAGCCGGCCTGCTGCGGCAAGTGGCCAGATCTCTTAACGAGGCGGTTCGCTGCTAGTTGGCGTGGTGGAACCGTCGGGCTTGACCGGGGCACCTTGCCCGGTTCCGAGCTGACGCTTCGCCAGCGAGCGGATCCAGCTGTCTTCTTCGGTGGTCGTGCCGAGTCGAACCTTGTCGTCACTGCTCTGGCCCGAAACGATTTCACCGATCGCTGACCTGGGCAGCATCACGCGGTTGCTGCGGAACTCCAACACGATGTGGTCGTCCGCGATGCGGCTGAGGATGCCACCAATCAATCGGTTGTTGTTGGTCAGCCGCACAAAGCCCTTGGTGGCCTTCTGCAGTTCGTCGTAGTCGGTTGTGCCAAGGCGGGTCAAGGTCGCAATCTCGGCCGTAGCCAACGTCACCTCGCCGGTTTCGACCCGCAACGTGATGGTCTCATCCGCGACGTGCTTGACCTTGCCGATGAAGTAGTTGCCGTTGTGCAATTGCGCAAAGGCGCGGCTGCCGGGCATGACCCCATCCATGGCCTTGATCGGCGCTACGCCAGTTGCGACGCCACCGACCATCAAGCCATCGCCAAAGCGGGCTAGCCCCGGCTTCTTGCTCGACGGGTCTTGCACATCGGTCGTTTCTTCGACGGGCCAGGCGTTGGCCCCTCCCGGCTGCGCGTCGACGGTTGGCACTGCGTTCGGCGCGTTGCCACCCGCTACCGGAGTTTGGGTTGCATCGCTGCCTGCCGAGGCAAGGACCTCGACGGGTTGCGTCGTTCCAACTTCGATGGGCTTGGTACCGCCATCCGCAGGTTGCGTTGGCACCGTATTCGGTTGGGTGTTGGCCGGCGGATCCGTGGTCACCGGTTGGCCGGTCTCGGGCTGAGCAACGTCGGGTTCGCCGCCTTCGGGTTGCCCCGATTGAGGTTGGCCAGTTTCAGGTTGCGTGCCTTCGGGCTGGCCAGTTTGTGGCTGGCCACCTTCGGGCTGGTTCGGGTTGCCGCCGGTTGGGTTGCCAGCGATTGGGTTGTTGTCGGTCGTCGTGACTGGCCTCGAAATCACCTCGTCTTGCAAGGCGACCTGCGGCGGTTCGACGACGGCAACCTCAACCTTCGGGCGGGCTACATCGACCTTCGCGACTCGCTGCGGTTCAACGCTCAGGCCGAACAACTCCGGCCGCACGACCACCATCGCGGCGCCAAACAGCACCAGCAGCGACGCGGCGACGGACAGCAACAGACTGGTTGTGCTGCGTCGCTGGCCGGGGCCACCGAGGACAACCCCGCGCCTGCCGGCTTCATCTTCGGCGTAGATATCGTGACCGTCGACATCGTCGAGATCGGTCTCGCTAGCGACGCCCGCGTATTCCTCGCCGTATTCCTCGCTGTCCTCGTAGCCTTCCTCGTCGACAGACTCAGGCTCGTCCTCCTCGTAGCCCGAGACATCGTACTCCTCGTCGTCGTCGGTGCGTTGCACCCCATCGACTTCGGACAACTCGTTGATGGAAGTCGACGGCAGCGGCTCCCAACCGGCCTCGCCTTCTTCGGATCCGTTGGCGAACGCAGCGGCGTTGCGCAGCGACATGGTCTCGAGACTCTCGTCATCGCCGTCTGCGGCGACCGTGTGGCCCTCGCCGAACGCATCCGTAACCAGCTGGTCGCCCGCCGACATAAGCGTGATGCCTTCGTCTTCGGGTTCCGCGGTCGATCCGCCCAGCTCAAACTCTTCGAAGCCGGAATCTTCACCGGGAACTTGCTGCGAGACAGACTCGTAGCTGACCGCTTCGTGAACGGTCTCGGCGGGCGCAGCGTCGACGTCGGCAGCACCTTCGTCAGCAACCGCATCTGCCGGTGCTTCTTCGAGGTCATCGGCCCACAAGCCGTCGCCGTCATCTAGCACAAACGGGCCGGACTGCTCGAACTCACTGATGCCGTCATCGATCTCGTTGGACAAGTTGACCAACTCGAGATCGGCTTCACTGTCGAGCGCGAAGTCTTCTTCTTCGCTCAGCAGCGAGCCCAGCTCGGCCGCGAAGCTTTCCTTGGCTTCGTCAACTTGTGGATCGGCCGCAGCCTCTTCGCTATCCATCTGCGTGTCTGGCACGCCGACCGATTCGAGATCGAGGTGATCCCCATCCCACTCATTGACACCGTCTTCGGCGAAGACCGGCTTTTGGAACTCCTCCGTAGCCTCGATGTCCTCCGAGTGATCCGTGAACAAGATGTCGTCCTCATCAGGATTCTTGGCGGAATCCTCGTCAGCCTCTTCTTCTTTGGCTTTGGCCGCAGAATCGTCCCGCGGATGGCGGGGCTCATCAAAGAGGTCTTCTAGGTCGTCGTTCTTGCCAACGAGATCTTCGACGACGAAGTCCTCGTCTAGGAAGTCTGCATCTTCGTTGCTATGGCTATCACCAGTCATGGCTGCTCCGGGCTGATTCAATTCGGTCCGTGGGACTACTGCTTATCGACCGAGGAGGCGCCCGGACTGAGGTTATGCTGGCGCCGTCGGTGACTGCAACTCTGGCGGCTTCGCCAACTAGTGGGAGGTCATGCCTTTTCGGCGCCAAGCTCACGGCTGATTGCGGAAGACGGCAACAGTCGCCGCACGCCACCACGCAGCACCGTCAGGCCAAGCGAGTCGACGTACTCGAGCAGCGGGATCAGGAACTTGCGGCTGGTGTCGAGACCATCGCGCAGCTTCGGGATGTCGAGCACTTCGTCGTTGGCAAGGCAGTTTCCGCGAACTGCATGCAGCATGCCGCGAACGATCTTCGCGCCGTAGTAGTGCTCGCCGACCTTGTCGATCAGGCCTTCGTCCTGGGCGCGATCGAGCAAAGACAGCAGGGCGTCGCCGCTCAAACCCGCCGCGGCGGACAACTCCTCGATACGAGGCGGTCGGAATCCGCGCGATTCGCATTCCGAGAGGATTTTATCGAAGCGTGCCTGTTCTGCAGGCGGCAGTGGCTTCAAACGATCCAAGAACAGAATCTGGCCCTGGCGACCGGCGCGAACGCGCCCTGCTGCCTGCATCTTCTCGAAGACGAATTCAACCAGTTGCTGCGGCAAGGTTCGGGTCGTGCGGATCGAGGCGCGCTTGATCGACGCCGCTGCGGGTCGCCGCTCCAGCATGCGATCGACGGACTCGATCAGTTCCCGCTCCCCGACCGCGACCTGTTCGCGCAAGAACACGCGCATGGCCTTCTCGTGCACCTCGGCTTCCGGCAGCGCTTCGACCATTTCGAGCACCTTGCCGTCGCCAAGCGAGAGGGCGCGAGAAAGGTCGTCGATCGCACACCCGACTGGCCCAGCTTGTTCCAACTCGTGCAGCACGCGCGCCTCGGGCTTGTCGCCAGCAGCGACGATGCCCTGCAACTCGGCACCGAGGTCCTTGCGGCGATAGCGGCCGGAGTCTTCCAGTCGCAAGACACGGCCACCACCGATGGTGACTGCCGGATTCTGCAGCCGCAGGAGGAATCGATCGGTCGCATGGCACGCGACGTTCTCGTCGAGCTCCAGGCGAGCGACGAAGTTCTCGTTCGGGCCGGTTTCATTGCGATCAAGCAGCAACAGCTGGCCGCGTACTTCGACTGTGCCGGTGTGGAAGCGAATCGGCACGCGGTGCTTCAGCTTTGGCGAACGCGGTGTCAACGTCAGGTCGACGTCGACCGCATCGCCACTGGCAAACACTCCGGGCTCGGCGCAAACCATGCCGCGGTGCACACCGGACTCCTTGGCGTCCGGCACGGACAACGCGGTGCTGTGTCCAGCGACCGCTTCCTCGACCTTGCCGCCGTAGGCGTGGATGCCACGCACTTTGATCCGGGTGCCGAGCGGCAGCACCTCGAGTTCGGCTCCGGGACGTACCGTCCCGGTCAGCGGAATCCCGGTCACCACAGTGCCGATACCGGGCAGCGAGAATACGCGCTGGATCGGCATCCGGAACGGACCGTGCGACTGGCGTGGTTCGACCGACATCGCCAGCGCTTCGAGCTTCTCGCGCAGTTCGGGAATGCCTTCACCAGTGATCGAACTCACCCGGCAAACCTCGGCGCCCTCAAGCACCGTGCCCTTGACCAGTTCGAGCACCTCTTCCTCGGCGACCTCGACGAGCAGTTCATCGACCATGTCAATCTTGGTCATCACGATCAGCCCGCCGCGCACTTGCAGCAGGTTGAGAATGTCGACGTGCTCGATCGTCTGTGGCATCACCCCGTCGTCGGCGGCGACAATCAGCAACGCCAGGTCGAGACCGGTCGAACCAGCGACCATGTTTCGCACGAAGCGTTCGTGGCCCGGCACGTCGACCATGCCGAGCAGTCGACCGTCGGCCAGTTTGATCCGAGCGAAGCCCAGATCGATGGTCAGGCCACGATCCTTCTCTTCCTTGAGGCGGTCCGGATCCGTGCCGGTCAGCGCGGTAACGAGGCTGCTCTTGCCGTGGTCAATGTGACCGGCAGTGCCGACAACAACTGGATGGATTTGGCGCGCCAATGGTCAACCTCTGCAAACCAGCAAGATGGGAGCTACGAAAGCGAGAAGGTAGCTGCGAACTACAGGGTGGTTCGGAACGACAAGGTAGCTCGGAACCAGGTAGCTGAGAACCAGGTGGTTCGGAACTGGGTCGCTCGGAACTGGGTCGCTCGGAACTGGGAACTGCGAACCAGCTACTACGCGCCGTGGTAGAGAATGCGCTGGCACGAACCACAACGCACGATGCTTTGCGACCCCATGGCCCTGGCTGCGTCGTTCGGCGTGACCTTGTTGTAGCAGCCTTGGCAGTAGCCACCGTCGATGGGTGCGACTGCAAAGTTCTCACGGGTCTTGTAGAGCCCGTCGTACTCGCGCAATAAGTCGGGCGGCACACCTTCGGCGGAGGCATCGCGCTTCTTGCGCGCGGCCGCGATGTCGTCGGCCCGTTCGCCTCGCATCTTGTCCGCTTCTGCGAGGAAGCCTTCGAAGACTGTGCGCTCACTTTCGTAAGCTTCTTTGGTCGCAGCGGCGGCAGCCTTCAAGCCATCGAGGGCTTCCAGTATCTGGAGTCCCTCGTCTTGGGTCGTGTCGCGATCCTTGCGGACCGATTCGATCTCGAACAAGGTCGCTTGGTATTCGGCGTTGTTGCGAACGATGTTCAACCGCTCATTGAGTTTGTTGATCTGCGCGTCGGCATCGCGCGCAGCCGTGTCGAGTTCACGAGACTCAACTTCGGCCTTCTGCAGTGCCGCGCCCGCCTCGCTTGCGGCTCGCTCTAGTTGGTCCAGGCGGCGTTTGCGCTTGGCTTCTTCTTCCGGCAATAGGTCAATGTCCTTGGTGAGGGACGTGACCTCCAAATCGACCTTTTGCAGGCCAAGGAGTTTCTGAACGTGTGGATGCACGGAGTTTAGCTTGGGCCCGATCACTGTGATCCGGGGCGAGCAGTGTAGCGGTCCGCTCGGCACGCTCAAGTTCTTGGCGGGCCAACTTGCCACAAGCCGGCGCTGCCGGCGGCGAAGCGATTCGCCCTAGGGCCCGTTTGCGGACCGTTGGTGGCCCACAATGCCCGCCCAGCGAGGAACGCCGAGCGTGCCATTGAGGTTGGCTCACGCGCCTCCGCCAGTGGATTATCCGGGGCGGGCGAACAACGTGCTGACTATCCGTGCTCGCCGACGGCGCTGTCGAAGAAGCCACCGAGGCGACGAGCGCGCACCGGGTGCTGCAGCTTGCGCACGGCCTTGGCCTCAATTTGGCGAACCCGCTCGCGGGTCACGCGGAAGATCCGGCCGACTTCCTCGAGGGTGTAGGTGTAGCCATCTCCGATGCCGTAGCGCAGCTTGATGATCTCGCGCTCACGGAAGGTCAGAGTGCTGAGCACGTTCTCGATGCGGTCCTTCAGCATTTCACGGCTGGCCGACTGCACGGGCGACTCGACCGACTCGTCTTCGATGAAGTCGCCGAAGTAGCTGTCCTCGGAATCCCCGATCGGACGATCGAGCGAGATCGGATGCTTGCTGATCTTCATGACCCGCTTGGCTTCATCGACCGAGACCTGGGCGGCTTCCGCGACTTCCTCGATCGCCGGCTCGCGACCCTTCAGCTGCGTCAGCTTCTTGGACACGTTGCGCAGCTTCGACATCGTCTCGATCATGTGCACCGGGATGCGGATGGTGCGAGCCTGGTCCGCGATCGAGCGGGTGATTGCCTGGCGAATCCACCACGTCGCATACGTCGAGAACTTGTAGCCACGACGGTATTCGTACTTCTCGACCGCCTTCATCAGGCCGGTGTTGCCTTCCTGGATCAGGTCGAGGAACGACAAGCCGCGGTTGCGGTACTTCTTGGCGATCGACACGACCAGGCGAAGGTTGCCGGACGACAGCTTGCGCTTGGCATCTTCGTAGTTCGCGTAGGCGCGATTCAGGAACTCCAAGCGGCTGTGCAAACGCTCAATGGACTCGAGACCATCAAGCTGCATCTCAGTCAGCCGGCGGCGCGTCTCAATGGCGTCCGGGTTCTGCAGCTGGGCGCCGCGATAACGCGCCAGACGGGCTTGTAGACGGGTCATCTCGGCGATGCGACTCTCGACCAGGTCGATCATCGGACGCACCTTCTTGCCCTGCAGGTTGAGCTCTTCAATCAGCGCGACTGCCTTGCGACGACGCGAGAAGATCCGACGCTTCAATTGCTGTTGCTCTTCACCCGTCGGCTTGCCGAGGAACAGCTTGCCAAAGTCTTCGCGGGCGGCGTCATAGATGCGCTGCAGAGTCTGGATGTTGCCCGGCAGACGGTCCGACAGATCGGCCTTGCCGACTTCGGGGTCCTGCTGGTTGACCTTCAGGGTGCGATCAAAGGCTAGTTCGCCCTTGAGCACGTCCTCGAGGATCTCGATCGCATTCTGCATGCCGAAGCCTGACGACAGCACTTCCTTGCGGAACTGCTTGCGCGTCAATTCGATCTTCCGCGCCAACGAGATTTCCTCTTCGCGCGTCAGCAGTGGGATCTCCCCCATCTGCGTCAGATACATGCGAACCGGGTCATCAATCTTCTCGGTGATGTCGACGGCCGGAGCCTTCAACTCCGCCTCGGTCGGCTCGGCAATATCGGCTTCCGGCGTCAGGTCGACATCTTCGTTGTCGTCGGCCGCGGCCTTCTTCTTGCTTTTGCCTTGCGCCTTTTCATCTTCGACGACCTCCAGACCGGCGTCTTCGATCAACGCGATCGCCGCCTCGATCTTCTCGGGCGACGTCATGTCGTCGGGCAGGACGCTGTTGAGTTGAGCAAGCGTGATCGAGCCCACCTTGCGTTGGGCTTTGATCAGGCTCTTGATCTTCTTATCGAAGTCGGGTTTTGCGGGCATTCTGGAGAACTCTTAATGGGTCGCGGTGAAAGTCAGACGGCTCACGCCGCGGTAGGTTCTGAGGTCTAGGAAATGGAATCGGTTGGATCAAATGGAAGCGCACGTGCGGCAGCCGATCAGGCGCCGCCCTCTGCTTCGAATGGCACATCCGGCAACACCGAGTGCTCGATGTAGTCCGGCTGCTCAGGGTAGTCCGGCTGCTTAGGCTCGCTTCCCTGCACTTCGCGAGGCTGAACTGGTTTGCGAGGCTCAGCTGGTTCGTTGGACGGAATGGGCTTGGCTGCAAGCTCTGCTGCAACCGGCGCGGGCTGTTCCGTTGCCAGTGGTGCCGCTGGTGATGGTTCTGCTGGCGATGGCGCGATCGGTGCAGGCTGCGGTATCGGAGCACTCGCAGCCCTGGTCTTTTGCGCCGCAGTCTCTTGCGCGGCTTTGGCGGCAAGACCAAACGTGGGCGGCGGCCGGCGCTCTGCAGTTGCAGATTCGGCAGCTTCCGCAGCGAGCGCGGTCGAACGCGGACGCTCGCGCCGCTTGCTCTCCAGCATCATCTTCTGCAGCTCGGCGGCGGTCTCGGAGTCACCGGACTTCATGGCTTGCAGCCACTTCTCACGCAAGCTGCGACGCTGCGAACCACCGACGACCCGCTGGCGGCCCGTGACCAGGCCCGACAAGACTTCACCGGGTTCATCCATGCGTTCGGCACGCTCATGCGCGAGCGCCAGCATCGACTGCAAGCCAGGCCGCTCAGTCGAGCGCGTGAACAAGTAGCGGAACAGGTCCGGACCGGCATCGCGACCGATCGCCAACGCCTCGGCAGCCCAGTCGAACAACTGCTTGATCTCGGCAACCTGCAACGGCACATCGTCGAAATCCAGCGAGACCAGTAGATCCGGCTTCTTCAGCACACAGGCGAGCATCTCGGCTTCGCTGCGCTGCAATTGCGTCGGCTTCTCGTCCGGGATGTCTGGCAGCACCGTCTCGTTGAGATCTGGTTCGCTGCTTTGACGAGTCCGAGGCACGTCACGCATCAGCTTCTCTAGATCTTGCTTCGGCACATCGAGGTGGCGGGCCATCTCGCCGAGCAACGCAGAGCGGCGCACCTGGACTTCGACCTGCTCTAGCAGCCGCACGCATTCGCGCGCCGCCGCCTCGACGCCGACAGCCTGCCGGAAGTCAAAGCGCTGCCGAAGTAGCCGAAACCAGACACTCATCGCATCGGGTGCCCCATCGACGGTGTCGGCAAAACGAGCGCGCCGTTCGCCAACCAACTCTTCGTCTTCGCCGGGGCGAGCGAGCACGACGTCGGCTGGGTCCTTGGCGTCTTCGCTGCCGTCGGTGACCATTGCGATACGGACCGAAAGACGGCTGTTGATCAACTCGCGGTGGGCGCGTTCGCAAGCCTGCTTGCCGGCGCGATCGCCGTCAAACATCAACACGACACCCTGATCGGCGTAGCGCTCGACGGTGCGAGCATGCTCCGCCGTGAACGCGGTGCCCAGCGACGCAACCGCGCCTTCAAATCCGGCGAGGTGGCACGCGATCACATCGGTGTAGCCCTCCATCACCACCAGACGGCGTTCGCCAGCCTGCTTCGCAGCCCGCAGGCCGTAGAGAACGCGGCGCTTGCTGAAGAACGGGGACTCCGGGGAATTGAGGTACTTCGGCGGCTTGTAGTCACCGCGCTGCTCGTTGCCTGGGCCACCGGGAACCAAGCGGCCACCAAACCCAACCGTGCGGCCGCGCTCGTCGACAATCGGAAACATCAATCGGCCGGCGTAGATCTCGCGACCGTTGCGGACCAGACCAGACTCTTCCAGGATGTCGATCGGCAACTTCTGCTCGCGCGCGAACTCCTGCAAGCTGCCGCCGCCGTACGGATGGTAGCCAAGGGTCCAAGGCACGATCGCCTCATCGAGGCGACGCTCTTCGAGATACGTGCGCGCCGCTTCGCCTTCGGGAGTCAGCAGCGAACGGTGGAAGAAGTCGGCAACCAATGACAGCGCCTCGTAGGCCGAGCGAGCCTTGTTCTGCTGCTCGCGACCGGGCCCCTTTTGGAACACGCCTTCCATCGAAACGCCGGCCCGCTCGGCCAACGTCTCCATTGCTTCTCGAAAGCTCAGGCCATCGCGCTCCATCAGCCACGTGAACACGTCGCCAGTCTTGCCGCAGCCAAAACAGCGGAAGTGCTGGGTCTCGCGGAAGACCGTGAAGGACGGCGAGTTCTCGGCATGGAACGGACACAACGACACCAGCGTGCGGCCGCGGGGCCGCAACGGTTGGTACTGCTCGATCAGGGCAACCAGGTCGTTGCCTTCCTTGATCCGCAGCTTGGCGTCCTCGAATCGATCCATATTGGGGGGAG
>TARA_R110002072_G_scaffold35754_12_pt1 | contig 13991 bp, 13 predicted proteins | sample TARA_R110002072 | Tara Oceans TARA_R110002072 (sample SAMEA4397118) | marine metagenome | biome: Polar Biome; feature: [SRF] surface water layer (ENVO:00010504); material: water (ENVO:00002006), including particulate matter (ENVO:01000060) such as... | depth 5 m | reverse complement strand
TCCGTCTGGCTGGCCCGCGGGCGGCGCAAAAGCGGCAAAAGCAAACCCCGCCGAAAATTCAGCGGGGTTTGTTCGGCAGGGCCACTCGGGCAGACGCCTTGGCTCCAGGGGCTGTCCCAGGTTTTGGCGCGCGATCTCGGGCTGTTTTATGCAGCCGCGCTGGCGCGGTCTCCTTCTATTCAGCCGCGCTGGCGCGGTCGACGGCCTCGGGCGTTTTTTCCGCCGCTTTTCGATGAATGGCGTTGTAGTAGTCGGCAAAGCAGGGCCGATCGATATAGCGCCCGGCGCCGCGCACCGCGCGGACGTCGCCGTCGTCATAGACCAGCTTTCCCTGGCTGATGGTCTTGACGTTGATCCCCTTGACCTCCATGCCCTCAAAGATATTGAAGTCCACGTTCTGGTGGTGGGTGTCCTTAGAGATGGTCCGGTGCTTTTCCGGGTCCCAAACCACCAGGTCGGCGTCCGCGCCGATCGAGATTGATCCTTTGCGCGGATAGATGTTGAAGATCTTGGCCGCGTTGGTCGAGGTGATGGCGACGAACTCGTTCATGGTCAAGCGGCCTTTGCCAACCCCATGATGCCAAAGCACGTGCATGCGGTCTTCAACGCCGCCGGTGCCGTTGGGGATCTGCGTGAAGTTGTTGTGGCCCGCCCGCTTTTGATCGGCGCAGAAGCAACAGTGATCGGTGGCCGTGGTCTGCAGCATTCCGGCCTGCAGGCCACGCCAGAGCGCTTCCTGGTTTTCCCGTGGCCGGAAGGGCGGCGACATGACGTGCGCGGCGGCAAAATCCCAGTCCTTGTTGCGGTAAACCTCATCGTTTACCAAAAGGTGGCCGGCCAGCACTTCGCCATAGACCCGCTGTCCTTCATTGCGAGCCCGGGTGATGGCTTCCAAAGAGTCCTTGCAGGAGTTGTGGACGATGTAAATCGGCACATCCATCACCTGGGCAACCCGGATAGCGCGGTTGGCCGCTTCGCCTTCGACTTCCGGTGGGCGGGAAAGCGGGTGACCTTCCGGCCCGGTGATGCCCTTTTTCAGCATTTCCTGTTGCAGGTGGAAAACCAATTCGCCGTTTTCCGCGTGAACCGTACAGATCGCCCCCAATTCGCGCGCCCGGCCAAAGGAATTCACCAGGGTTTCGTCTTCCGCCATGATGGCGCCCTTGTAGGCCATGAAATGCTTGAAGGAGTTGACGCCGTGTTCCTCGGTCAGGATTTTCATGTCGCGGTGGACGGTGTCGTCCCACCAGGTGATGGCGACGTGCAGGGAATAGTCGGTGGCGGATTTTTCCGCCCAGCCGCGCCATTTCTTGTAGGCGTCGAGAATGTTTTCCTGCGGGCTGGGAATGACGAAATCAATGATGCTGGTGGTGCCGCCCACTGCGCCGGCTGTGGTGCCGGAAAAGAAATCTTCCGACGCCACGGTGCCCATGAAGGGCAGTTCCATATGGGTATGGGGATCAATGCCGCCCGGCATCACATAGCAGCCGCCCGCGTCGACAACGTCAGCGCCGCTCGGCGCTTCCAGGCTTTCGCCGATGGCGACGATGCGCCCTTCTTCCGTTAAAATGTCCGCGCGGTATGTTTGGTCGGCGGTTACAACCGTTCCGCCTCTCACCAGCAAAGCCATGATCACCTCCTGTTTGTCGATGCTTTCGACCTGATTTTCCTCTCCCATTTCTGGAAGCCATCCCGCACAGTTCTCGGGCCGTGGCGCAGCCCTTGAAAGAAAAAGGCGAGAACAGGCGGCGGAAAAATCGGGTCGAGCGATCTTTCTTGTCCAATTGGTCAAATTTAACCGCAAATCCTTGGTCAAGGCTACCCTTGTTATGGAAGAATTGTCTTGTGGAATTTCCGATCTTCCACGGCGCGCGTCCTGCTCCTCGGGTTGATTTTTTTTGCGAGCTGATTTTTAAGTGTCGGTTGCACCGCCGAGCCGCCGGCGGCGGCGGTGGCTGTCGCGCCGCCATAAATCACCGGGTACCCAGACGGCAAAGACGGAGCCGCTGCGGCCGGAAAAGAACTTGTCAGCCAAAACACCCCTGCATAGGCTGATGGGGTGATCGGTCCAACAGGCGGTCCAACAGGCGGTCCAGCAAGCGGTCCAGCAAGCGGTCCAACAGATCCGGGCCCAACAAACCAGCGGTTCAACCTGAGGATGTTTTTAACCTCACCGCAAGCCTAGATTGAGCCCCGAGATGAATATCCTGGTTTGAGATCTGCGCGTGCGACCCGGGGCGTCCGCGAACCCCGGTTGGCGGCAATTGAATTGTCAAGCAATCCGCAATCGGTTGGGAACCACAGCAAGGGAGCACCTTCATGTCCAGCAGCGCACCGTCTATCGTTCGATCCGGGTTAATTCAGGTCGGCTTGAAGGCGAGCACGGACCAGAGTCCGGAAGAAATTCGCCAGACGATGATTGAAGCCCACATTCCCTATATCGAGGAAGCCGGAACCAAGGCTGTCAATGTGTTGTGTTTTCAGGAAGTCTTTACCCAACCCTATTTCTGTCCCAGCCAGGACAAGAAATGGTATCGGGCGGCGGAGAAAATACCGGAGGGGCCCACCACCCAGCTGATGATGGAATACGCTAAGAAGTATTCCATGGTGATCGTGGTTCCGATCTATGAAGAAGACATCACCGGTGTTTATTACAACACCGCCGCGGTCATCGACGCCGATGGCCGTTATCTGGGTAAATACCGCAAGACCCACATTCCCCAGGTCGCCGGCTTCTATGAGAAATTCTTCTTCAAACCCGGCAACTCCAATTGGCCGGTATTTGACACGGCTTACTGTCGGCTGGGAGTCTATATCTGTTACGATCGGCACTTCCCGGAGGGATGGCGCGCGCTGACCCTGAACGGCGCGGAGTACATTGTCAATCCCTCGGCCACGGTGGCCGGGCTCAGCCAATACCTATGGAAGCTGGAACAGCCCGCCGCCGCCGTCGCCAACGGCTGCTTTATCGGCGCCATCAATCGGCCCGGCACGGAATCCCCCTGGAATATTGGCCGCTTCTATGGGTCGTCCTATGTGGTCAACCCGCGCGGTGAGTTGCTGGTGGAGGCCAGCGAAGATCAGGATGAATTGATTATCGCCGACATGGATCTGGCCCAGGTGCGCGACGTTCGTGATCTCTGGCAGTTCTATCGCGACCGCCGCCCGGAAACCTACGGCAAGCTGACCGAGCTTTGACGGCGCTCTGCGCCCCGATCGGCCGCGCGCCAAGCGTCTCTAGAGGGTGCCAAAGATGCGATCGCCCGCATCGCCCAGCCCCGGGACGATATAGGCCTGTTCGTTCAGGCACTCATCCAGGGCGGCGGTGAAAATCCGGACGTTCGGGTGGAACTTGGCGAAGGTGGCCACGCCTTCGGGGGCGGCCACCAGGATCACCAGCGAAATGTCCTCGGGCTTGGCGCCTTTGTTCAACAGCACATCGACCGCGTGGGCGGCCGATCCGCCGGTCGCCAGCATGGGGTCGACCAGCACAACCTTGCCCAGTTCGCGGGGGAGTTTGACGAAGTATTCTTTTGGCTGCTTGGTTACCGGGTCGCGGTAAAGGCCGATGTGCCCTTCGCGCGCGGAAGGGATCAACTCGCGAATGCCCTCGGCCATGCCCAGGCCGGCGCGCAAGATCGAGGCGATGGTCACCGGTTGGGCCAGGAGGGGCGATTGCGTCGGCGCCACCGGGGTGACGATGGAGGTGTTGACGGTGGGCAAATCGCGCATCACCTCGAACCCCATCAGCAAGCCGATCTCCCGCAGCAGCTGGCGAAACAGGATAGGCGGCGTTTCCTTGTCGCGCATGATGGTCAATTTATGCTGGATCAGCGGATGATCGATAACCGAAAGGGTGGGAAAGGCGTGGGCTTGACTCATGGCGTTCATTCCTTATTGCGCGCGCGATTCTCGCCCTTTGGCAGGGCAGTTGCGGTCTGCGTTCGGGGCAGGCAAAAAGCGATCAGGCCACCCAAGGTAGCGCTCAGGGCCATCACAAGAAAGGCTCCCCCCTGCAGCGTCGTATAGAGCCAACCCGAGCCTAGCATCATCAGACCCATGACCAGACCGCCAGACAGGGCCGTGTAGACCGCCTGGGCCGTTCCGGCAAGGCCCGCCGGCGCGGTTCGTGAAATATAGTGCACGGTTCCCAAATGGGCGGCTGCGAAGGTTAGGGCGTGGAGGGCCTGCAAGGGGAAAATCGCCCAGGGGTCGGTAACCAGGGCCAGCAAACTCCAGCGCAGCAACCCGCCAAGCCCGGCCAGCATGAGCAAGCGCCGCGGTCCGAGAAAGCTGAAAATCCAGCCACTGGTGGCAAACAGCAGCACCTCCGCCACCACGCCGGTGGCCCAAAACCAACCGATGGTGCGCGCCCCGATCCCAAGCGATCCCCAGTAGAGCGTTGAAAAGCCGTAGTAAACCGCGTGGCTGCCCTGCAGCAGGGCGGCGGCGGCAACCAATCCCCAGTAGCTGCGCAGGCGCAGAAGCGCTGTAAGCGGGGCGCGCGGGGGCGATGACGGGGATTTTTTGCTGTCCGGTAAAAACAGCAGCGCGATGAAGAGAATGATAACGGCGGCCAACAGAAGCCAGAGCAGGGCATCCGGGTCGCGGCCGCTCAGCAACCAGCCGCCGCCGCTGCTGGCGAGAATGAAGGCCAGCGACCCCCACAAACGAATGCGCCCGTAATCCAGCTTTTCCCGCCTAACCATGGTGAGGGTCGCGCTGTCGGACAGGGGCAGGAGAGGGGAGTGAAAGAGGGTGATTAGGGCGTTGAGCAGAATGATCGCGCCCAGGGATTGGGCGGAGAAAAAGCCGGTGACCGTGGCGAGCGCGCCAAACCCCAGGATCACCATGACCCATTTTTCCCGGCCGCTTCGATCACTGATCTGGGCGATCAAGGGGGTTGCGCCAATTCGCAACCAGGAACCGATGGCAATGGTCAGACCGATCATCTCGGCGGAGAGCCCGCGGCTTTTCAGCCACAGCGGCCAAAAGGGCAGGTAAAGGCCGATCACCAGGAAAATTCCGCAGTACACCGCCGCGTAGGGGAGGGTTTGCCGAACCTTTATCAAGCTGTCCTTCCCCATCCCTGTCCTGTGGGTGTGCCGGGCCTGAAGCGACTCACCAAGTGATTGCGCCCTTGTGCTGCAACTCCTTACCCCGTCGGTGATTTGGCGGCAAGCCGTCCCCCTATCGGACAGTGTTGGACCCGGTTCGGTCGTCCGGGCGCGCCAGGGCTTGCCGGCGCGGCGCGGGGCGCGCGGTAACCTTTTCGAAACTTTAGCGGCGCAAACTGATTTTTCACCTTTAGAGTTTGATCGACAAACAAAGAAGCGCTTGGCGTTTCGCCGCTGCCGGGCATCACTCTCTAATAGTTTGATAAGAGGCGGAGTCACGGTTCAAACCGGATCACCACGTGGGCCCATTTAACCTGATCCGACTCTCGTGAACAAAAGAGCTGAAAGATGACTCACTTTTTGGTGTCAGAAGAAAACCCGAATGGCTACAAACTCGAAGATGTTCTTGCCGCGCTGCGCAAGGACATTATCCTTCGCTGTACCAAGATTGTCGATGATCAGCGTCCGGAAGCCGTTAAGGTGATGGACAACAACATGGAAATTTTGGTGTTGCTGACCAAAGCGCGTGAATTCGCTGAAAATTCCACGGCGGTTCTCGAGCGCTCTTTTGGCCGTTCCGAAGATGGCGCGCCGCGCATCGGGATCAAATAGCTCCGCTGATCCTGGGCTGATCCCGGCTTTGCTTGTCCGATTGCGGTCACCCGGAGTGGTCGACGAAAGCAAACCGCTTCGCCGCTAGGAGAAGGCCTTGAAGGTGATCATGGTGAAGCTGTCCTTCACCCCGTCAATGGTCTGAATCTGCTCGGTGACGAAGTGGCCGATGTCCACGTTTTCCGGCAAATAGCATTTCACCATCAAATCATACTTGCCCGAGGTTGAATAGACCTCCGACACCTGCTCGACGTCTTCGACCAGGGTATCGGCAACCTTATAGGCCTGGCCGAGTTTACACTTTAGCTGCACGAAAATAGTTTGCATGGCGTCAACCAATGACCGGTGTGATCTCCGCAGGTGGCGCCGAGATCTCTAGGAAAAAAGGCATTGGTGTCGGATCGGTTCAAACGGTTTTACCTGCGTCGCCCGTTTGAACCGTGACACCGACTCTAACCGTTGGCGGCCAGCGGCACCGGGCGCAACATGAAGGCCGGGGTATGTTCACCGAACGGCGAGTTGTTGTTTGCCGGCTGTTCCTGTGCGGGTTCCCTGCGACGGCGTCGTTCAGTGCCGCGCGCGGCGCGGGCCTGTGGCTTGGAAGGTTTGGCTATCACGTCGTTGGTCGCTTCCGCGGCATCTTCAGTCGTTCCGTTTGAGAGGTCCTGGGCGTGTTGTTCGTCGCCGGATTTTCGGCGACGGGGCCGCCGCGTCTTGCGGTCGTCCTTGCCGGCTTTTTCCACCGTCTTGGTCTCGGCCTTGGTCTCGATCTCGTTTTCGGCCTTGTTTTCGGGGGCCGCCGCTTTTTCTATCTTCTCGTCCGCCGGCGGGTTCGCCGCGACCTCACCGTCCGCGGCCCGCTTGGGAGCGTCCGCTTTGCCCGGCTTCCCAGGCTTGGCTTCTTCGATCGTCTGGCCGATCAGCTTCTGGATCGCGGTCAACGACTTCTTGTCTTGCGGGCTGACGAGGGTAAAGGACTTGCCGGCGCGCCCGGCCCGACCGGTGCGGCCAATGCGGTGAACGTAGTCTTCCGCATTGTGCGGCGTGTCGTAGTTGAACACGTGGCTGACGTCAGGAATATCCAAGCCCCGGGCGGCAACATCGGAACAGACCAGCATTTTGATCTCCCCCTTCTTGAAGCGCCGCAAGGCATCCATGCGGGCCGACTGAACCATGTCGCCGTGCAGCGGCTCGACATCGTAGTTGTGGCGCAACAGGGAGCGGGCGACGATACCGACATCACGCTTGCGGTTGCAGAAGATCAGCGCCGATTTCATCGTTGCGGCTTCGTCGGTCAAGATATCGCGCAGCATGGCGCGCTTGAACTTGGCTTCCTGCTCCGTACGGACATACCGCTGAGTTACGGTATCGGCGGTGGTGGCGGGGCGCGACACAGAGACCTCCTTGGGATTGATCAGGAAGGCGTCGGACAGCCGCTTGATTTCAGCTGCCATGGTGGCCGAGAAAAACAGCGTTTGTCGGATTTTCGGCAACAGCGACACAATGCGCTCCACATCGGGGATGAACCCCATGTCGAGCATGCGGTCGGCTTCATCAATCACCAGTAGTTTGGTGTCGGCCAACAGGATCTGCCCACGGTCGATGAGATCGAGCAAACGACCCGGCGTGGCAATCAACACATCAACGCCGCGGGTTAAGGCGGCCTGCTGGTCCCGCATGGATTCACCGCCGATCAGCAGCGCCATGGAGAGCTTGGTGTATTTGCCATATTTTTCAAAATTATCGGCAACCTGGGCCGCCAACTCTCGGGTTGGTTCCAGAATCAACGACCGCGGCATGCGCGCCCGACCGCGTCCCGACGACAGAATATCGATCATCGGCAAGGTGAAACCGGCGGTCTTGCCAGTCCCGGTTTGGGCGACACCAAGCACGTCACGCCCCATCAGAATGTAGGGAATGGCTTTTTCCTGGATCGGCGTCGGTTTATCGTAACCGGAATCCGAAACGGCGCGAAGGATCTCTGAGCTCAGCCCGAGGGACTCGAAAGGCATACAGTCACTTTTTTTATTGAGAAAGAAGGGTGGCTCTATTGAGGTTTGCCACGACAACAGGGCCGGATATTAGGGTTGGCGATTGAAAAGTCAACGTTTTCCCATGGCAATCGGCCCGGAATGGAACTTTTGTCGCGGGCGGTCATAGCGAGGAGAGCGATTTCCAGTCGGAACGACACAATTCTGAGCTATGATTTTAAGAAATCCAGAATTTATGATATCGCGCTGTTAAATAACGGAAAATATTTGTTCTGGTCAAGGAAATACTGTCGGGCCAAGAAGAGAAAATCTTGATTTGTCGGTTGCTTTGCGCCTAATTGACTGGCGACTAATTATCTTTGCATCGCCGACGCGGCGGCGCGTCATTCACTCTGTTACTGCGATGTGTTGCCCAATGCCAGCGTCCCCCGGTCTGATGTCCACCAAAAGTTCACTGCTGCTGCTGATCGATATGCAGGCGCGTTTGGCCCCGGCAATCGCAGAGTCGCAAGCCCTTGTCGTGCGCGCCGCCTTGCTTTTGGAGTCCGCGTCGCTGTTGCGGGTGCCGGCGCTGTGCAGCGAGCATTGCCCGCAGCGAATCGGCCACACCCTGCCGTCGCTTCGCGCTGGGCTTCCCGCGACCGCGGTTGGGCAAAAAACCGCTTTTTCGGTGCTCCGCGAACCCGGCTGGGCCGAGCGAATCGCGGCGGCCAATCGCCAGCAGATTGTCGTCGTCGGCATGGAGGCGCATGTCTGCGTTCTGCAATCGGTGCTGGACCTGCTGCGCGCCGGCTATGAGGTTTATGTCGTCACGGACGCATGTGGCTCGCGCACGCTTGAAAACAAGCAGGTCGGTTTTGCCCGCATGGCGGCGGCGGGCGCTGGCCTGGTCACCAGCGAAATGGTGCTGTTCGAGTGGCTGGAACGAGCCGACCACCCTGATTTCAAAATGTTGATTGAGAAAATAAAGTGACCGAGAAAACGCCTTTGGCCCTGCTGCCCGGTTTGTTGCTGAACGAAGGTCTGTGGGCGCCCTTGGCGCCGGCCCTGTCCGCCCGCGCCACCGTGCATGTGGCCGACTTCACAACCCAGGACAGCGTGGCGGAAATGGCGCGGTCGGTGCTTGAGGCCATGCCGCCGCGTTTCGCCTTGGCGGGCTTATCCATGGGCGGCTACGTTGCGCTGGAGATCATGCGCCAGGTACCGGAGCGGGTCATCCGTCTGGCGTTGTTGGACACCCAGGCGCGCGCCGACAGCGATACGGTGCGCCAACGGCGATTGGCGCTGATCGAGATGGCCAAAATGGGCAAGTTCAAAGGCGTCACGCCACGACTTTTGCCGATGTTGATCCACAAGGACCGCTTGGCAGACGCGACGGTGACCGGTCCGATTCTTGACATGGCCGAGATGATCGGGCGCGACGCGTTCTTTCGCCAGCAAAACGCCATTCTCACCCGACCGGACAGTCGTCAGGACTTGGTGCGGATTACCTGCCCAACCTTGGTTCTATGCGGCCGTCAGGATGCCTTGACGCCCTTGGCCCGCCATACCGAAATGGCGGCCGGGATTTCCAACTCCCGGCTGAAAATCATCGAAAACTGTGGCCACATTCCGCCCTTGGAGCGCCCGGCGGAGACGCTCGCGGAATTGCAAAGCTGGTTGAGCTACAGCTAAGCTAGTCGGGCCATTCGGCCTGATTGTTGGACCTGTTCATGTCGCCGATCAAGGGGGGCCAGAGGTCGTGCGACACCTGCTGCAACAAAGCGATGTAGCGTGGATCGCTGGGGCCATCGGCCTGGACCCGCCCGACGGTCGACGTTTGGGCCACCTGGTACTCGCAAAAGACCGCCAGCAGTCGAACCTTTCCCGCTTCCGGCGCAACCTTTGCCGGATCGGATTTTTCCGCGCAAACCGCGTCGCCGGATAGGCCGGGGTCCGGGTTGAAAACCACAAAGGTGCGGTAGGCCTCTTTAAGCTTGGCGGGCGGGGTGGCGTAGACCTGAAACGACGGGCCGAAGTGGTTGTTGGTGAAGATTTCAGCGATTTGATCGGCAATGCCGGGCTGGCGGCTGGTAAAAGGCGCGCCCTTCACCTTCAGCGCCATGCCGCCTTGGGCCGAGACCCCAAGCAGCATGTCTTGCGAGTAGATCGAACTGAGGTAGGTCGGACCGGTTACCGCCACGCCGGTTGTACAGGCCGCCAGCAGCAGCGAGGTCGCCGTTACGACCAGCAAGGGGCCAAAGTTGATGTTGCGAACTTTCGTCATGGTGCAATCCCCTTCCGACAGCGGAATAGCAAGATGTCTCAGCCAAAAGGTAGTGTTCCAGATGATTGCGGCAAATTCTAGGGTGTGATCGACTTGGAAAGAAGCGTTTCGCGCGTCTGTTCAGTCGTGAATCACCCGCTAACAGGCTGATAAGAGGGGCGTGGATCGTCCGCCGCACGCCCAACCTCGGCGCCGCGGCGCCCCGTCTGGGGCAAGCTTACGGCGCGGGGCTCGACAAAGGTCGCGGACAGGTCGCCAAAGCTCGCCGAGCGCGGCTAAACGTCGAGCGAGTCTTCCGATACAAAGCGGGCGTGTTCTTCGATATAGGCAAAGCGGAGCTCGGGCTTGCGTCCCATCAGGTGCTCGATACGCTCCTGGGTCATATCCCGTTCGTTCTGCGCCAACTCCATATCTTCCATCTCGGTGATTTGGATCCGCAGCAGGGTGCGCTTTTTCGGATCCATCGTGGTGTCCTTCAACTGGGCGGCAGGCATTTCCCCCAAGCCTTTGAAGCGACTGACCTCGATCTTGCCCCGGCCGTTGAACTCGGTGCGCATCAGTTCATCCTTGTGGGCATCGTCGCGGGCGTACACGGTCTTGCCGCCCTGGTTGATGCGGTAGAGCGGCGGCTGGGCCAGGTAGAGCTTGCCGTTTTCGATCAAGCCCCGCATTTCCTGGTAAAAGAAGGTCATCAGCAGCGAGGCGATATGGGCGCCATCGACATCGGCGTCGGTCATGATAATGACCCGCTCGTAGCGCAGTTTTTCCAGATCGAAATCCCGGCGCGTGCCGCAGCCCAAGGCCTGGGTGATATTGCTTACTTCTTGATTGGCCTTGAGTTTGTCCAGGGTCGCCGACGCGACGTTCAGGATTTTACCGCGCAAGGGAAGAATCGCCTGGTTCTTGCGATTGCGCGCCTGCTTGGCGGAGCCGCCGGCGGAGTCGCCTTCCACCAGATAAATTTCCGTGTCGCTGGCGGTGTTGTTGGAGCAGTCGCTGAGTTTGCCGGGCAACCGCAGCTTTCGCGTCGCCGACTTGCGCTTCAATTCCCGTTCCTGGCGCTTGCGCAGGCGGTCCTCGGCGCGCTCGATCAGGCGCTCCAACAGAATGCGGGACCGCTCCGGGTCATTGGAAAGCCAATGCTCGAAGTGATCTTTGAGGGTGTTCTCCACCAGGCGCGCCGCTTCGGGGGTGGAGAGCTTTTCCTTGGTTTGACCTTGAAATTGCGGGTCGCGAATGAAGGCTGACAAGATGGCGCAGGCGCCGCCCAGAATATCGTCGGAGGTGATCTGGTTGGCTTTGCGCAGACCAATCATTTCGCCATGGCCCTTGAGACCGCGCAGCAGCGCCGCGCGCATGCCCTGTTCGTGACTGCCGCCTTCCGGCGTGGGCACGGTGTTGCAGTAGGACGAGGTAAAGCCCTCTTCATCCCAAGGCCAGGTGATCGCCCATTCCACCCGTCCGCTGGCGTCGGAGAACTTGGCTTCACCGGCAAAGGGCGAGGGGATCAAGGTTCGGCGCTCCCCCAGGGATGCGGTGAGAAAGTCCTTCAGGCCGTTGGGAAAATGCAGGGTCGCGGCATCGGGGGTTTTGTCCTTCTCGCCGATCAGCGCCGGATCGCAGCTCCAGCGAATCTCCACCCCCCGGTGCAGATAGGCCTTTGAGCGCGCCATGGTAAAAAGGCGGCTGGGGATAAAGTGCGCGGCGTCGCCAAAGATTTCAGAATCGGGGCAAAAGGTGATGGTGGTGCCGCGCCGGTTGTGCACCGGACCCTTGTTTTCCAGCTTGGTCAGTGGCGCGCCCTTGGCGTAGCTCTGGGTATAAAGCTGTTTGTTGCGGGCGATTTCCACGCTCAGCGAACTCGACAACGCGTTGACCACCGACATGCCGACGCCGTGCAGTCCGCCAGAGGTTTCGTAAGCCTTGTTGGTAAACTTGGCGCCCGAGTGCAGCGTGGTCAGAATCACTTCCAGGGCGGATTTATCTTTGAATTTCGGGTGCGGGTCGATCGGAATGCCGCGGCCGTTGTCGCGGATGGTGATCCAGTTGTCAGCGCGCAATTCGATCTCGATGCGGCTGGAATGACCGGCCACGGCTTCATCCATTGAATTGTCGAGAATTTCCGCCACCAGATGATGCAACGCGCGCTCGTCGGTTCCGCCGATATACATACCGGGACGACGGCGAACAGGCTCCAGACCCTCCAGAACTTCGATGTCCTTGGCGGAGTAGTCTTCACTGGTGGTGCTGGTCATGGATTGGAAGAGATCTGACATGCGCGGCATTATAGGTTGCCACCCCTTTCGTACAAGCAGATGCTGTGGAAAATATTTTCCGAGCTACGAGATATGGTGAAAGATAGGCGTTAAACCATGCACACAACAGATAAAAAAACAGCGACGAAAGATCCCGGCTTGGGCCAACTTCCCCCGGGCCAGCCGGCGCTGCGAAGCGTTCCCATGCCCTCGGACTCCAACCACAACGGTGATATTTTCGGGGGGTGGGTGCTGGCGCAGATGGATATCGCCGGGTCGGTCCCGGTGGCCGAGATCGCCGAGGGGCGCTTTGCCACCGTGGCGATCGACGCCATGCGCTTCCATATGCCGATCTTTATCGGTGATCTGGTCAGTCTCTATGCCGACATCGTTCGAATCGGCAATACCTCGGTTACCGTGAAGGTGGAAACCTGGGTTAAACGCCGGGCAACCCGCGAGGTGGTGAAGGTAACCGAAGGTGTTTTCATATACGTGACAATCAACGACGATGGGAAGCCCCGCCCGGTGCCCAGGCGCGCCCAATCCGCCGAGCGCGGTGGGTGATGCGGTGGGCGTGCGGTGGGCGATAGTGCGGCCCGACGCGGCGGGGGGCGGCATTCGCGCAAGCGCGCAATGGCGCGTGACAGCAGGATAACCGGGTGAATTTTTCGATCGGCTGAACAGCTCGATTTTCAGTCCGGCGGGAGTAGCCGGCGCAGCGCAAAGAGGACAGCAAGCCATGGCAGCAATTGAACAGTTCACCTTCTCCGGGGCCCACGGCACGCCGCTTGCCGCCCGTCTTGATCGGCCGTTGGGGACGCCCAGGGCCTATGCGCTCTTTGCCCACTGCTTTACCTGCAGCAAGGATATTTTCGCGGCCAGTCGCATCGCCAGCGGCTTGACCGCAGCGGGCATCGCGGTGGTGCGTTTCGATTTCACCGGGCTGGGATCCAGCGAGGGTGAGTTCGCCAACACTAATTTCTCCTCCAACATCGCCGATTTGCTGGCGGCAGCCAACCACATGCGCGACCATCTCGCCGCCCCGGAGATCCTGATCGGCCATTCTTTGGGCGGCGCCGCCGTGTTGGCGGCAGCGGCGCAGGTGCCCGAAGCCCGGGCGGTGGCCACCATCGGCGCCCCGGCCGACCCGGCCCACGTGACCGAAAATTTTCAAAATTCAATCGCCGAAATCGAAAAGACCGGCGAAGCCGAAGTGGTCTTGGTGGGGCGGCCATTTCGCATTCAAAAACAGTTTATCGACGACACCGGGGCCAGAAGCTCGAAACCGCGGTAGCCGGTCTTAAAAAAGCTCTGCTGGTGTTTCACGGACCGCTGGATCAGGTGGTCGGCATCGAGAATGCCAGTCGGATTTTTCAAGCGGCCAAGCACCCGAAGAGTTTCGTCTCGCTGGACAGCGCCGACCATCTGCTCAGCAAGCGCAAGGATGCGGCCTATGTCGCTGATGTTCTGGCCAGTTGGGCCGGGCGGTATCTGGAAGAAGGGCCTGCGAAACAGGCGGCGGCCGCCGCCGCGCCGCAGCCAGTGCCGGGAACCGTGGTGGTGGCTGAGACGACGACCGGCAAGTTTACCAATCAGGTGGTCACCGGGACCGGCCAGCGGTTGATCGCCGACGAGCCGCCGTCGGTGGGTGGCGATGACCGGGGACCCACGCCCTATGATCTGCTGCTGGCCGCGCTCGGCGCCTGCAAGTCGATGACCATGCGGCTCTATGCCGAGCGCAAGGGCTACA
>TARA_R110002072_G_scaffold54889_3_pt1 | contig 13995 bp, 9 predicted proteins | sample TARA_R110002072 | Tara Oceans TARA_R110002072 (sample SAMEA4397118) | marine metagenome | biome: Polar Biome; feature: [SRF] surface water layer (ENVO:00010504); material: water (ENVO:00002006), including particulate matter (ENVO:01000060) such as... | depth 5 m | reverse complement strand
CAAAATATCTAAACATCTTTCACTTTCAAAAACACATCTATCTCGTACCCTAGGGCATCCAGTAGCTGCTCGATTTTGTAGATAGACAATTGCCGTGCCGCGCCCACGTTTTCGTACTCGGCTATCGTGCGCTGTGGCATTCCGGACTTGTGTGCAAGTTCTTTTTGCGTCAGCTTCTTTTCTTTTCGGAGTTCTCGTAAAAGCTGGCTCCAGTTTGTTCGGTCGTTTGTCAAAACGGAATATCCTCTTCGTCGTCGAAGCGGGACTCAAAAGCCTCTTCTATTTTTGCAAAGACCGGGATAGACCAGCATCGGACTGTGCGCCCCTTAATACGGAACTGCTCCGACTTACCGTCGATGTCCCGAAGGCGTTGCGCTATCTTGTTTGACCGGTATTCAAAGAACTTGTTTCGCTTCAAGAAAGCCTCGAAATCTTTGAGCCTGAAGTACGTTCTACCCTCTTCTTCGTCTGTCCATGGGCGGCGAAGAAGTATCTCTTCTTTGTCCATCGCGGACTGCATGTGCGTGGAGAACTCTTCAAGCATGTCGTAGAACTGCCCTCGGAGGCTGGTGTCCTCAGAGGTAGAGATCACAGCGCCTTCTGTATCGACCATATGCCCCAGAAGACTGTTCATCTGAGCTTCCCACGCTTGGCGGGTGATGGTGCGGGGCATGAAGTTTATCTGTTCCATGCACAGTATCTGAAAGCGAGGCTGCTTCTGGAGGCCCTCGGTGTCCAATTCGACAGGACTGCCGTTGACGTCGAGGAACCACAGCGGAGGCTCGCTGTCATACTTACGCAGGTTGGCTACGGTCGGCGTGTTTGCTCCACCGCCCACGCCGTGTTTTCGGCTGCGGCAGAGGTCCTTGTTGCAGAAGTTACAGATGGGCTGGTCAGCGCACTTGTATTGGTAGTCCTTCTTTTTGATCTGGTCCGCGACAATATTTACCTCTTTAAGGTCTAGAGGCGGGTCCATGATGTTCTGATTGTACTCAAGGATTTTGGTTTCCCAGTCGTCGGGGTAAGCCTTTCTCAAATAGACGCCCAGGTTAAACAGACCGTTGTTTCGGGTGCCTTCCGGGAAACCCTGACGCAGCAAAGCTTGCAAACAGGGAGGGCCGTCTTTCAGCTTCTGGTCCACGTCTGGGACGGATTTTGACAAAAGCTCGTCCAGCGCCTTCTCGTTTATGGCGGAACCTTCTGCTAGGTCTAGGAACTCTTCTAATGTCGCGGCGCTGCCGTCCTTTTGGAAGGCGTAACGTAGCCCCCCTTCGTGGTCGAAGTACGGAAGGTTGAGGAAGTTTCCGTTGTCTCCACGTTCTAGGACCAGCTTAATCTGCTTTGGAAAGATCTCGCATCCACCAAAGCCTATCTCTGCGGCAACCTCTTTTAGTTTAACCTGTACTTTTTCTGCTTCTACCCGCTCGGTTAGGAACAGATAAAGATGTGCGCCCCCGGATTTGCTCCGACAAACGACAAGAGGCAGTTCAATTTCTTTTAGCTTCGTCAGTATCTTGGAATGATCCAGAGGATACTGGTCAATATCAATAGCTCCCCACAGGCATAGGTTGTCCTCGTTTATAGGGACAACGCCAATGCTGGTCTCACCCTTCAGGTGGTTTTCATATGTGGCACTGGTCCGTGGTTCGTGGACAAATTTGTATTTGCCCTTCTGCTTGCCACGAGCGTCCTTCGTAGTCAGATCCAAGGCCCCGTAGGCCCGGTTCAAACCACGGAATAACCGTGCAAATCGCTCTATTTCTTTTTTCATTGTTGTAAATCGGGGGAAGGCGAACCTCCCCCCGTTATACCTAGAAGGGCAAGTCTTCGTCAGAGGAGGGTTTGTCTTCCTCCCTGACATGTTTCACATTGACCTGTCCTGCTTGGATCGACTCGGCGAACAACTTGGCTTCTGCGTAGACGCTCGGGTCTTTGACCACGTCGTCCTTGCTGATCTGCCAACCGTGCCACGATCCATTCTTGTTCTCTTCGGAAACGGTTTCCAGTTTCCAAATGTGAGAAAAACGAGGCGGGGTAAACAGGCCGCCGTTGCTGTCCTTCATCTTCAGCGAACGCATTGCGCTGTTCCACTGTTTACTCTTCTTGAACTGCGTAGACTTCATAGGCAGAAGCGCCTGTTGGGTCATGCCGTCTTCGTCAACGACAAGGACGTAATGCTGGGCAGTGCGCTCAAGATAACGACCGCTCCCTCCAGCGACATAGTCCTTGTTGTCGTCTCCGCGTTCCGTTGCCGGAATTTCATCACCCGCGCCGTAGATGGCGTGAGGTGCGCCAGTACCGGTGCCACGAGGCTCCCATTCAATGTACTGGAGGTTGTACGCGCAGTTAATCAAACGAACGCCGTCTTTTCCCTTAACAACCTCTTTGGTGACCGTGTTGTAGATGTCACCGGCCTTGGCATCTTCGAGATCGTCCAGTTCGTCGGACATCTTTTGCAAGACCTTAATGAAAGGTATTGCGAGGTCTTCCGAACCGAGGTCGTTTACGCCAATTCCTGCGTCGGCGGCAAACATGTTCTCGTCCATGACCGCCACTTCTGCGGATTTCTTTTTAGCTACTGCTGTTGCCATCGTTATTTGCTCCTCTTGATAGTTGCTCGTTGTGAGATAAAAGCCCCGAATAGATCAAGCGGGACGGGGTCCCCCGCTTCTACCCGCTCCCGAAGCCAAGCCTTTAAGGTCATAGGCTCGACCTTTTCCAGTTGGCTGGGAACGAATCCTTGTGTGCCACAAAGGTCTACAAACTCCTTTGCAGTGTCGTCTTCGCCGCGACCGAAGGTAACCGTTACGTTATTCTTCACTAGGTCGCCAAAGTCATGGTCGCGCAACCACTGGAACGCTTCGTCCTTGCGGTCGCGTGGAATGCTCGCGGCGTAAATGGGTTTGACGGCAATCTCTGATCCGTCGGTTAGAGTGAACTTTTGCAAGCCCATAACTTCCAACGCTTCCGGAAGCTGCTCGTCCGTTATCTTATGAAGAGCCGCTTTAGTTTCCTTCATAAGCTTCTCTGTGTCGGCCAGCTTGTGCTCAAGGGCTGCGGCTTCCGTAGCCAGACGCGAAACAGCGTCGAGTTTCCCTTCTTGTAGCTGGTCAATTTTGTCGGGGGTTGCCTCAGAGTCTGAAGCCATTTCGGATAGTAAGTCATTCATGTTCTTTGCTCCTGCATAATTAATCGGCGGTTGACTGAACCGTCGGAAACCTTTATATGGGTATTTATAGGTTGATGCAAGAGAAATCTTTATGACTAGATTCGTTTTTAAAACTGACCCTTACGATCACCAGCGGCAAGCCTTCGACGGCAGCGCGGAGCAGGAGAACTATGCTCTTCTGATGGACATGGGCACCGGAAAAACAAAGGTCTGCATAGATACGATTGCCTACAACTTTGAAAAGAAGGCCGTAGACTTTGCCATCATCGTAGCACCCAAGGGTGTCATCGCCAACTGGATAGGTGAGATAGAGACACACCTGCCGGACCGGGTAGACCGCGAAGTTGTTATGTGGAAGCCCAACTTAACGAAGACAAAGCGCAAAGAGCTTACAGACCTTTATAAGGAGAACAACAAGCTCAAGTTCCTGCTGATGAACATCGAAGCGTTCTCTACCAAGAAAGGTGTGGATGTTTCAGAGTTCTTTGTGAAGAAGTTTAAGGTTTTCATGGCGGTGGACGAATCGACTACTATTAAGAACCGGCAGGCCAAGCGGACCAAGGCTGTATGTGACGTGGGCCGTGGTGCGGTAATGCGGCGCATACTGACGGGATCACCGGTTACCAAGTCGCCCATGGACCTCTTTAGCCAGATGGACTTTCTCAGCCCCAAGATACTTGGCTTTAAGAGCTACTATGCGTTCCAAGGCCGCTACGCCGTTGTGCAGCGCCGAAGCATGGGAGCGCACTCCTTCAACCAGATACTCGGTTTCCAGAGGCTGGACGAACTGACCGAAACGCTGGACGGCCACTCCTTCCGGGTTCGCAAGGAAGACTGTCTGGACCTTCCCGACAAGGTCTACATGAAACGCGAGGTGGAGCTTACACCGGAACAGACCGACGCCTATGTTCAGATGAAGAATCTGGCGCTGGCAAGACTGGACAGTGGTGACTTATCCACTACGCAAAACGTATTGACGCAGATCATGCGTCTGCAACAAATATGTTTGGGCAGCTTGACGGACGACAACGGGGACGTTCACCCCCTGAAGTCCAACAGGCAGTCTGAACTGATGAACATCTGTGAAGAGATACAGGGCAAAGCAATCATATGGGCAACCTGGACACGGGATATCCGTTCGATTGCCGAGGCCCTGCGCGACCGCTTTGGCGTCGAAGCGGTTGCAACGCTCCACGGTGAGACCCCTGATTCAGATAGACAACAGATCGTGGATGCCTTCCAAGATCGTCAATCTGAGTTACGTTTCATCGTGGGGCATCCTAAAACAGGCGGTTACGGTCTGACCCTCACGGCTGCAAACACTGTGATCTACTACAGCAACAGCTATGATCTGGAGCTACGGCTTCAGTCGGAGGACCGCGCCCACCGCATCGGGCAGGAGAACAAGGTCACCTATATCGACCTGATCTCGCCTAAGACTATAGACGAGAAGATTGTTACCGCCTTGCGGAACAAAATTAAAATTGCTGACCTTGTATTGGGCGAGGACGCTAGGGATTGGTTAAGTTAGAGCGGTCCAAGTACGACCGTCAAAGATCCGGGCCGACTTGCGGTGTTCCTTGGAGGCGTCGTAGCTGCAATGCACCCAGCCGCTTGTGGGCTCACCTTCCTTGTAGAACTCAAGGATTAGCTGGTCAAAGTCGCAGTTCTTCATAACCCAGAGCGCGACCTCCTTGTTATCAATCCCCGGCACTTCAAAGTCTACGGCATTGCCCGTGACGTGCTGAGACTTGTCGGAAGAGCCAATTTCCCGGTTCAACGTAAACCCTCGGTAACCGCTGTTGGGTACAAACGGTATACCGTAATGCTCCCGGACAGGCTCCAATATATTATCGCAAAGAAGTATCAAGCTCTCGACTTCAGTGCCATTGGGCGTGTTGTCGATACCCTTGCGGGTGGCCGTCTCAGACTTTGTAAGCTCACTTAGAGAAAAGTGCGTAGATAGCATCATCCGACTAGCTGCCTTGGTTTGCGCTTGACCGACATAATACCGGATTCTTCCATGCGGCCTACACCGCTTCCGGCACCGCCGGTTATGTAGCCGCCGTCGTGCGCGGCGAAGACTGTATCGTTCGCGCCGAACAACTCGCGGCCTCTAGCGGCAACGACCTGAGAAGCTTGGCCCGTGGGCCGTTGGCCTCCCGGCTCGTCCACCCCCTGAAATGCTGGTCTTTGAAGTCCAATGGGGCTGCTCTGACTAAGTATGGATGCCGAAGAAGGAGCCCTTGACGGTGGCCGGGCAGAGGCAACTCGGCGCGTAGGTGGCGCGACGGGCTGCACGGAAGTCTGGTCGCCCACGCTACCGGGTTCATCAAATTCCTCCTCCCCGCGTTTAAGAACGGGGACCGTAGCACCGGGACGCAGTCCCCGAAGCGTGACCGTGTCTATTGCTGCCCTTGCTAACGACTTAAAGAAACCGTCCGATTGAGAGGTCTTCCTCGCCAAACCTACGGCTATTTCAGGGTTAAGAGCAGCGTTGATTAAAATGTCTTTTATTTTATTACCGGTTATGGTTTTTCCGATTTTACCAAACATGCGGCTACCCGCTCCGGCTGCAACCAGTGAGTTTATAAAGCTAATCCGATCCGCAACCTGCAAGCCCGCTATTCGGCCAAGGTTGTTCCACGCCTCCATGCTGAGTGCGGATTGCGGATCTATTTTATTACCGGCTGACGTTCCCTTGGTAAAGTTGGATGTTTCAAAAGCAGCTACTGCCATTTTCTCTAAACCCGGTAACAACTCAGGGTTGTTTGGAAAAGCTTCCTGAATAAGAGAACGAATACGTGGATTTGATATTAATTCACGAAACTTAGCTGGGTCGAAGGCCGACGCGGCAATGTCTCCCGTTTGTTTTATAAGAGCACCGCGAATGGCAGGGTCGGTAGCGGTAGTAGAACGCTTGAAAAGCTCTCCGATTATGGAAGCTTGAAGACCTTTCTCGGCTTGCCGGTTCCCACGGACAAGAGATAAAAATTCGTTTAGAGATCCTTTTGGAGATTTGTTGCCAGGGTTTATAACTTGGTCAAAAAGAAGTTCTGCTCCGCGTCCAGCTTCTGCATTTATAACTTCGGAGAACGCATTCTCTTCTGAAAAACGCTTACGCCTTTGACCTATGTAGTCTAGATAGTCGTCAATATCTAATCCCTTGAGATCTAGCAGACCTCTGTTTACCAGTTCGGTAAGCTGCCGCCTTGTCTTGTCATTACGAAGGGTCTTTAACGCATCCAACTGGGTTGCAAGTCCGTCGGCATCGGTCATCAAAGACGGAATATCCCCTCGTCCATTGTTTTCAAGAAACTGGATAGCCTCCTTATTTTTAGTCCGGAAAGAATCAAGGCTTTTTGAATCTACACCATCCGAGAAACTCAACGCCAAACGTTCCAGAAGAATGCTCTCCGCGACCTGCAAGGATTTAGGGCTGACTGGAAAATCCGGTTTAATTCTTATCTCAAACGGAGTTCCAGCCTCCCCAATTCGCACCAACTCGAAGGGAGATTCCGGAAGGTCAAAAAGGGAACTTCCGTCTATGGCTTTCTCGTCTATCACCGCAACCGGAACGCCCTCTGCGTCAGTAATAATTTTTCCGTCGTCCCCTCTTTTTATAGAGACAAAATCAGGCAACGGAGCCGTTGCTTCGGTGAGCACCCTTAAATTTGAAGCACGAGCCAGGGGAGCAGTTGTTTCGGGCAGGATTTTTGTTGCAGCTTGCTCTACGGGTACTTTAACCGCAGACCCCCTGTCTTTTCCGAGTATGTCACCCTGTGCGTCGTCTACTTTGTGTTTAACACGAGAAGCCTCTCGGGCGAATGCTAGAGCAGCCGGGTCCAAAGTGGAGAACGTTTCCGGTGAGAGAAGTTGTTCGAGGGTTTTTCTTACTTGCAGTAAGCTTCGGTATCTTGGAGTTTTACCGTTAGTAAAACTTTCGCGTCTCGCAGCTTCCGCGACGTTTGAAATTGTTTCTTTTACATCATTTGCAGAAACGCCACCGGCAACAACGACCCCATCTGCATCTCGGGATGTCAGACGACCCGTAGGCTCAATGACAACGTCGTCCCCGGCTCCTAAAAAGTCTCGGGTAATTTTATCTATGTCCGATTGGAACCCTTGGGCTTCTTTTCCAAGGTCTATAACTTCTTTTCTTAGATCTCTAACAGCCTTAGAAGAAGTTACGCCTTCTCCTAGAGTAGCTATGGCTTTTTTCTGTTTCGCCACTTGTGCGAAGATCTCTTCCAAACCAACAGGCGCTCTGGCCCGCGCTTCTTTTAATGTCAGGGTCTCCCAAGAAACAGTAGGGCTGGTTGAAAACTCAAGAACAACTTGTTTTTGAGCATCATCTAATTTCGCTAGGCTACTTTGAACATATTCCTCAAAAGACCGCGCAAGCCTTTCTGCGTCTATACGTTCTGTTTCTACTTGTTTGTCTAAACGAGACTCGGCCTCTGTTTTCCTAGCTATTACATCGTTTTTTTGGGCTTCCAGATCCGGTATGCGAGATTGTGCGGCGTTGGCTCGTCCTGCGGCTACTGCTTCTTCACGTTGGCGGTTTAGCTGGGCTAAGACGGATCTTGAACCCGCAAGCTGGGCTATTTCTACCGGGACTTCTTTGATGTTGAATCGTTCTGTTCGCGAAAGGTTTTCTAGACGCCCCGTAGCCCAGTCCGATACGGTCATACCGGATATATCGGAACCACTCGCGGGATCAATTGACCCTTCAGGGAAAACGATGTCGTCAACGACTTTGTCGTCCAAGCCATTTATTCGACGGTACGCGGCCTTTTCAAAAGCCCTAAATTCGCGGTGAGCGTCGTCATAAATCCCACGAACGATATCACCAACAAGAGCTTTCTCCTCAACCGGCAGATCGTCTACAGATCTCAGACCTCTGTCCGCCAAGTATGATTGCACGGAGTCTTGCCACATCTTGACACGACCCTCCGCAGCCTCTTGAGCATCCGCAAAAGATTTCTCCATTTGAAAAGACAGATCTTCTCGGATACCTTTGAAACGTTCTGCGGTTTGCGGATTTAGCCACGTAAGCTCGGAAGCTTCCACGCCTTTGGGATCGCCTTCCATAACCAACCGGCGACGGGTATCTTCAAATTCCGGAACAGCCCCTTCATCTTTAGCCTTTTTGTAATCAAGACTAAGTTCTTGCGGGCTTCCGCCATCCCTTCCGCCGAAACTTAAATCGTCTACGGATCTCTTAAAAGTGTTTTCAATGTAATTGAAAAACTGTTCTCTTCTTCCAACTAAACGACCAGCTTCTTCTTGAAAATACCGGTTAACAGAAGCAGTGTTTGAGTCGTTCGCAGCGGACTGAAGTACGCTCTCGTGAAAATTAGCCGTCCTGTTTAAATAACTAACGTCAGATTCGTCTGCTTTAATTTCTTTTTCTAGACGAGCTTGAACATCCGGATCCGTTTCTTGAGCTAACCGTTCTCTTTTAATCTGGATTTCTGCTCTCAATATATTTGATTCAGTTCTCGCAAGCTCTGGAGTTGTAAAAGCCAAACCAGAAGCTTGGTCTATGTGCCGCCCGTCTAGAACAGCCTCTTCTAAGATTCTTGCGACACTTGCAACACCCGCACGATCCTCTGCGGTCTTTCCAAGACCCTCTTGTCGGCTAAATCTTGCAGCGGATTTTTCGGGTCTAAACAGAGGGTCTACAATAACCTTGGTGCCGATTCTGACTATTGGTCCTTGGAGAAAAGTAGTAAACGCACCCCTAGCAGCGATTGGGGCAAGCAGACCGGATCCAATAGCGACAGTTGTTTTCAGCCACCCCGCCGCGTCGGGATCTATTTTCTCCAATCCCGCTAAAGATGCTTCGGTAGCGACACCTGCGGTCCCTCCAAAACCCACTTCTCCGCGTATGTTTCGTCGTCCCGAGGCCGTAAGTGGATTAACGTAATCATTGGCTTTATCTATTAAAGAACGAATGTTCTCCGGTTTAAGAGCGTCTTCCCCTAATTTTTCAGCAGATTCTTTGGCTAACTTGGCGTAGGTAAATTTTGCGGTTTCCTGTAAAACTTTAGCCGGAACAGTAGCGCCCGATATCATAACAGGACCACTGACGGCAAACTCTAATCCCGTTGTTGTCATTTTCTCCCAAATGCCACGGGCTTCCGGTGTCATGTCGGTTCCCATCGTGGCTTCAAAAGGTTTAAAACCAGCAACGTCAAACATGTAATTATCAGCGGCTCGCATATTTTTCTGGAAGCGCCTACGTGTTGCTTCCGTCCCGTAGGTTTCTTTCACGTCTTTTCTAAGATCTTTGCCAAAATCAGAGCGTCTTTTGTTCATCCCAAAAGGATCGTCGCCCGTTGCGGCTTCGTAACCCATGGCGATAAGATCGACGGGATTTGGAACATAAGACAACAACGCCATTATGTCCCAAGGACCTCCTACGAAGAAGGCCGGAGTACTCCGCACAGTAGGTTTTAGAGCCCGGTCAATAAATCCGCGCTGGTCTTTGTACTGAAGTTTTTTAAAAACCGGGGCAAGCGTTGTAGCAAATTGTTGACCCGCCTTACTACCAAAATCAGCGCCCATTAAATTTTTAAAACCGGCCCTTCTTTTCCCCTGCGGATCTGTATCGTCTTCGGGTCCGTAAGAAGTAATCACGTCTTCTACAGCACCACTTTGTGCATTTGTAAAGCGATAGGAGTGCTCAACGCCGTTAGCCCCCGCAGGGCCAAGATAGGTCGCAGTGATGCCCGTGTGAGGTGTCTTTATTTGCTGGGCCATTTTCCCTACCTAACCTGTTCGCGGAAAGTATTGTACGAGATTATTCCTCGAACCACCCGTTTACGAATTACGTCTTCCGATACACCAGAAGAACGAGCCAAACTTTCAATGTATTTTTGAAATTCAACCGGTCCTTTTCGTAGCACTCTAGTTGCGGGAATTGCAGGTCCTTCGGAAGTTTCTTCTCGTGCTCGTTGGAAAGTGGGCAACGTATCTGTTAAATAATTTACATCTGGAACGGTGTACTGACCGCCGTACATAGTATCTTTTAATTGACCCTGTGTTCTAATAACGTCCCGTTGGTTTTGGGAAAGAGACGGAGTCTGTTGCTGAGTAGCGGCAAACCTGTCTTTTCCGTAGTACCCGTGCCCGTGCCAATTTTCCATAGTTTTGAGTTCGGAAAAATCAACGCCCGCTTCTGAGGCTTGTCTTAACTCTCTTTCGGTCCAGCCAACTCTTCCGCCACGCGACATGAGATCTGTCATGTTGTTTTTTATTCGTGATAACCCGCCTTCTACTAAAACTCGGTTAAAACCCGCGCCCTTTTTTATATCCGCCACGAGTTTTTGGTATGCAGCGGCATCCAGATTACTAATTCGGTCATCGCCAAAATCTTTGCCAACCCGGCGGGATATCCCCTCTTGGAATCTGTCCGAGGCTGCGGTTAGCCTACGCCAATGTTCTGCGCCCTCCCCGGCAATAAACTTATCCAAACCAAGTCTTGAGAGTCCTGCGGCAATTCTACCAGTAAAAAAACCCTCTACCCCACTTTCTCTGGCGGCGTTTTTAAAATCAAGAAGACCTTCGCGAAACTGCCTAAACAGAAGAAAAGAATCTTTAGCATCGCGGGCACTCTTACTGTTTTGAAGTTTGTCTCTCGCAGCGGATATCTTAGCGGCCCCGTCAGTAAGAACTTTCCTATAGTCGTCGTTGGAAGCTCCTATAACTAGAGTAGCTCGTGGAATTGCGGCTTCTATATCTCTTCGTTGCTGAACCAAACCAAAGACATAAGAATCTTTTCCCGCCACTTCCGGATCACCAAAAGCTTCCGGAAAAAGCTCAGTGGCAATCCTTACGCGATTCGGAGTTTTATTAAGGGCCTCCTTGCTAACTGGGAAGGCTATGCCGCTATAGGTTTCTGTCGGGTTTGCCGTCGGATCTGTTTTTAGAGTACGCACAGCAGTTTTAACCACTTCTCTCTGAAGCGCTGGATCAAGCGCACCGGCTCCTGGAACATACCCAACTGGGTTGTTTCTGGCATCGGTTCCTAAGTCCGGTATAGCTTCCGCCCCAAAGAGTGCCGCAGGGGATAAAGACAAAATTGCTTTAACCGCGTCATTCAACCGTGCTGGTTTAATTTCTTGGTTGGCAGACCCAAAGTCAGTTCGTAAAGTAGCGTCGGCCAAGCTGTTCACTTTTTTCGTTATGAATTTTTGGACCCTTGGGTTGGTTATGGTCACTGATTTTGCGGCGGCTTCCAAGGGTTTAGTGCCTGGAGGAACAAACTTAAACGAAAACTCACCCCTTCGGTAAGCAGCTAAATCAAAATACAAGGCGCTTTTCGCACTATACGGCGTGTTAGCTCCATCTAACTGCTGGTTTTGAATCCTATTCATGCTGGTAAACAGCAAGTCTCGGTTGGCCGTGATTTTTCTGTCCGCGTCGGTTGGACCAGTCGCAGCCGCAGGCTTAACAATTTTTTCTACTCGCAAACCTAACTTTTTTATCTCCTCCGAATCAAAAGCTTTCCCGCGACGGCCTCTTTCTACAAGAGCTCCGAGGGGTAAATTAAGACCAGCTTTTGTAATAGTTCCAAAAATTGGGGTCCGCCCGTTAGCTTGGAAAGGTTTCCCTTTATTAGGGCCTTTATCGTAAACAAGTCGGTAGTCAACAGTTCCCAAACTTGCTGTTGATCCAGAAGTTTTTGCTACAATACCCTTCAAATTATCCGGAAGGTTGGCGAATGTTACTATCTCGTCACCCGGTTCAAGCGCAACAGGCTTCCCGCCTATTACGTTCAGCGGAGAACCAAGCTGTCCTGATACTCCTCTCTCTTGTCGAACTTGAACAGCAGCACCCCCCGAACCCGTAAACCCAAACGTATCCGGTTCTCCATCGACACCGGATGTTCTCCGAACGATGTATTTAACACTCTCAAAAGGGGCCTTTTCACCCGCAGTCTTCGGCTTTGGCATAAGTTGAAGGGTTAAGTCCCCTAACCGGGTGTTTTCAGCGTCAACTTTCTGCAATGCAGCTAGCTTCAACTGGCGCTCTTCTGCGGTTTTTGCCGCGTTGATCGCCTGCTTTTGTTGCATCATGCGTCCGGCAACCGAACCAGCGTCACCGGCAAGGGGAGACAATAGCTCCCGAGACAACGTGCTTACCGAAGATTCGCCGCGCTTGGGCGTGGCACCGGCTGCCGCAAAACCACGTTGTGCCAGCGCAAGAGCAAGCTGCAACTTGCCCATGTTCTGGGATTCTTCGAGTTGTTTAGCATAGTCCGTTTGTCCCAAATAATTAGCATATTCGGCCTGACGCTGACGGACTACGTTCATGTCAGGACTGGGCTGGATAGCCCGTTGCGCCTCTGTAGTTCTAAGACCTGCTAGAGTATCCAGATATGTTCTAGTTCTAGTGTTGGTGTTGAGGCCCGCTATTCCGGAAGGTTTTGTCGCCATGAGTAGCTCCTGTTAGACCATGCCTTGGCCCGTGGGCCCTGCACCTTGCATCATAGCTTGTAGCATCATTGGGTCCATGCCCATAGGGTCTTCGCCCGTTGCCATTATACCGGATGGTCCTTGGGCCATGTTCCCTACAGCGTTGACCAATGCGCCGGTTTCTGCGGACATGCCGTCCGCGATGGCGCTTTTAGTTGCCAGTTCGGTGATACCACCTTCCATGCCGCCGACTTCTGCCAGTTCTTCCTGCATCAGGGCACCAATGCCTTGGTCAATCTGTGCAAGTTGAAGGGTCGGCTGAACAAGGGCCAGAACAGAATCAGGCGTTCTCTGAGCATCTTCCGGACCTACAACTTCCGCTAAACGGGCGCGGTAGGTCTCAAGACCTTCGTCCTCGTCCCAGACTGAGTTCATTATGTCCTTGAAGTCACCGGCCATGTCCATGTTGCCAATGCTGCGGGAAACTTCTTCGTCAACCGCTGCACCAACTTCGGCGGCGGCCATTTCATTAGTAAGATCGCCAAGCTCTGATTCCGCTGTTTGAACAACCTCGGGAGGCAAACCCTGCGCCTCCTGATATATCTGAGCTTCCTGTTCAGGTGACATCAACGGCATGTCCTCCATCATGTCTCCTTCCATGGGAGGCATCATTCCGCCGTTAGCCATTCTAAACATGCTTCTGTCGTATATTCCGGGCATAGTTTTTTCCTATTAAAATAGTCCGCCAAGCTGCTTGGCGGCGGCTGCTGTTCCTAGTAGTCCCGTCCCCACACCAGCTATTTGCTGAAAGGCGGAGGGCGTTGGTGCGGAGGGCGTGACTTGCGAACCGAGGGTTGTTTGCGTTGACGGTGCCCCTTTGTAGATATCCGAGAGGAACGCAACGCGACTGTAAGGCTCGTACAATTGTTTCTGCTGATTTGCACGAGCGGCGTCGAGTTCGGCCTGCTGCTGGCGCTGTTGCTCCTGACCAAGTTGCGACATAAGTGCTATGTCTTTAAGACCGCTGGTCTGAGCCAGTTGTCCTAAACCAAGCTGCTGACCGCCAATGCCAGCTTGCTGACCGGCAATACCGGCCTGTTGGCCCCCTAAACTTCCGTAAAGACCTGCAATCCCGCCGTATAGCTGGGACTGTTGCTGTTGACGGCGCTGCTGGTTTTCAAAAGCTGTTTGTGACGCGCCAAGAGCCTGGTTGTAGTTCTGGGCATTTAACTGAGCCAGAGCGCGTGCTTGAGAATCCGCGAGCCCTCGGTCAAGTTCAGCACCTGCAATGCCAAACCGGCTGCCGCCAAAAGCACCCGCACCGACGCCTTGCGCTGCAAGGTTGTTGCGGGAAATTTCTGCCTGTCGGTTCATTTCGGCAAGAGTGGTGTCAATAACCTG
>TARA_R110002072_G_scaffold97239_7_pt1 | contig 14001 bp, 14 predicted proteins | sample TARA_R110002072 | Tara Oceans TARA_R110002072 (sample SAMEA4397118) | marine metagenome | biome: Polar Biome; feature: [SRF] surface water layer (ENVO:00010504); material: water (ENVO:00002006), including particulate matter (ENVO:01000060) such as... | depth 5 m | reverse complement strand
GTTGGTTAAAGATGCCGATGTCGCTAAAGATATTGCTCAAGATTCATGGAGTGTCATTATTAAAAAAATAGATACCTTAAAAAAAGTAGAAAGTTTTGGTAGTTGGGCATTACGTATTGTGTACAATAATTCAATGGACTGGATTAATAAAAATAAAAGAGCACAAAAGCATATTGAGCAAATAAAATATGAACAAGAAACAGTTGATGTTGAGCATGATTGGGATGCTAATACTGAAATAAAACTAAGGCTATTGCAAGTTTTTAAAAGATTGCCCCAACATCAACAAGTCGTCATAAAACTATTTTATACAGAAGGATATTCACTTAAAGAAATCAGTAACACTTTGAATATATCTGTTGGTACAACTAAATCGAGGCTGTTTCACGGAAGAGAAAAATTAAAACAACTTTTAAAACAATATAACTATGAAAAATAATATAGAAGATATCGACAAATTAATAAAAGAAACACTCACAGAAGAAGAGTCTAAATTCTATGATGAGTTAGAGGAACAAAACGTACTTCAAATGGTATATGGTTTATTTAAGGGAAAAAATAAATGGATTATGGTTATGATGAATGTGATGACCTTAATTTTTTTCGGATTATTTATTTATTGTTTAGTGCAGTTTTTTAGTGTTGAAGCAACCAGAGATTTATTAAAATGGGGTTTAGGAGGTATTGTCTTTTTGCTTGGCGTTAGTATGTTAAAAATATTTGCTTGGATGCAAATGGATAAAAATGCTTTATTACGGGAAATCAAGCGTTTAGAGATACAGATTTCGTCTTTATCTGGAAGAATGTCTTAATAACATTTTTTCAAGCAATTAATATTTACTAGTTTTGCACCTCCTAGGGATGATTTCTCTCCCACGCTGAATTTTCGATACTTTTCGGAAGGATAAAGGTACAGAAGGAATGGTTATTTTTTAAATATCCATTTGTTTGGGTATAAACTTTTAAATTTTTTTAAAATGGCTGTTTTAGACCAATTAACTTCGCAACAAGCGATCGATTTAGAAAACAAGTATGGTGCACACAACTACCATCCGTTACCTGTAGTATTAAACAGGGGAGAAGGTGTGTATGTATGGGACGTAGAAGGTAAAAAATATTATGATTTTTTATCTGCTTATTCTGCGGTAAACCAAGGGCATTCTCATCCAAAAATAGTTAATGCCATGGTGCAACAAGCGCAAACATTAGCGTTAACTTCCAGAGCATTTCATAACGATATGCTAGGTAAATATGAGAAATTTGCTTGCGAATTTTTCGGATTTGATAAACTTTTACCAATGAATACAGGTGCAGAAGCTGTAGAAACGGCTTTGAAAATCTGTAGAAAATGGGCTTACGAAGTAAAAGGTATTGATGAAAACAAAGCAGAAATTGTTGTTTGTGAAAATAATTTCCACGGAAGAACAACAACCATTATTTCATTTTCAAACGACCCTGTAGCTCGTAAAAACTTCGGACCATATACTAATGGATTCATCAAAATTGAATATAATAATTTAAATGCTTTGGAAGACGTATTAAAAAGCAATCCAAATGTCGCTGGTTTTCTTGTAGAACCTATTCAAGGTGAAGCAGGGGTTTATGTGCCAAATGATGACTATTTGGTGAAAGCAAAAGCATTGTGCGAACAATATAATGTATTGTTTATAGCTGATGAAGTACAAACTGGTATTGCTAGAACAGGACGCTTATTAGCAACTTGTGGAAACTGTTCTTGCGAAAATAAAAATTGTTCTGATACTCCAGATGTAAAACCCGATGTTTTAATTCTTGGAAAAGCCATAAGTGGCGGTGTTTATCCTGTTTCTGCAGTTTTAGCAGATGATAGCGTTATGAATGTTATAAAACCTGGTAACCACGGAAGTACGTTTGGTGGAAACCCAGTTGCTGCTGCAGTAGCTATGGCTGCTCTTGAAGTTGTTAGAGATGAAAAGCTAGCTGAAAACGCTTTTGTTCTAGGTAATTTATTTCGAAGTGAATTAAATAAATTTATAGAAACTAGTAATATTGTAAATTTAGTTAGAGGTAAAGGCTTGCTTAACGCCATTGTTATAAATGATTCTGAAGAAAGTAATACTGCTTGGAATATTTGCATAGCCTTACGTGATAATGGCTTGCTTGCTAAACCAACCCATGGTAATATTATTCGTTTTGCACCACCGTTAGTGATGACTGAAGATCAATTATTGGACTGTGTAAATATTATAGTTAAGACGCTTAAACAATTTGAGAATTAAATAAATAATATGGAACAAAAATCGGCTTTTGAAAGCTTTGAACTAGAAGTGAGTGAAGAGATTAAAGGGTATTTAAAAGAAATATCAAAATGGTCTTATTTTTTATCTATTCTTGGGTATGTAGGAATTGGTTTAATGTTAATTTTTGGAGTATTTTTTGGAGCTATTATGAGTAATACAACCCAAGTGGGTGACGCTAACCCTTACGCAGCAATGGGCTTCTCAATGGGTTATTTTGGCCTAATTTATGTAGTATTGGCATTGGTGTATTTTTTTCCAGTTTACTATTTATTCAATTTTTCTAGAAAGATGAAAAGGGCTTTAAATACATCAAATAATGAGGATTTTAAATCGGCATTTTCAAACCTAAAGTCACATTATAAATTTATGGGAATTTTTGCCTTGGTTATAATATCTATCTATTTGTTAATTTTCATTGGAGCTATGGCTAGCGCTGCATTTTTTAGTTAATTATGATTTTATTTAAAATGAAGAATTAAAAACGGCGACCAATTGGTCGCCGTTTTTAATATAGAATAATTGTTTTTCAATTATTGGTTTTGGTATTGCTCCATTATCTCCTGAGATTTTCTCATCATTTCATCCCATCCAATGGTAGATAATTGATAAATAGTATAAACAAGATATAAAATGTTTATTACCAATATCACTAAAGCAACAGTTTTAGCTGTGTCCATAGCTTTTATACTAGAATGTTCGTAGTCTTCTGGGTTTAATTTTGCTTGCTTTAGTTTACTATATGCAATAAAAAAGGCTATCCCAGCTAATATGAATCCAAAACCGCCAAAGCAGCAGCATAAAAGACCTAAAATAGCTAAAACGTAAACAAGAGTTGGGTTGAGTTTTTGTTGTTCCATGTGTTAATTTTAATTGATTAGTTTAATAATATAACTTATAATAATTGTAGCGACTGTTAGTATTGCAAGTGCTCCAATAATTTTATTTGAATGTTTGAATTTAAAAAAAATATTGATGCCAATATATATAAAAAGAATTATTAAACTGTAAATGGCAGGGTACATTTGGAATGCTGCAACAAATTCACCTTGAAAAATTAATGTTATGGCACGCTGTAAACCACAACCCAAGCATTCAATTCCAAAGAATTTTTTGTTTAAACAAGGTAACATATAATCTTCCATATTTGAATAAGCCAATTTGTAATAAGCTAAAATAATAAAAGCTACGACGTAAGTATAGAGAAGAATTATTAATTTTTGTTACTAACCACAATTTTTTTGCTAAAAATATTACGGTCTTGCAATTCAATTTTAACAATATATATACCTGTACTTAATGATTTTGTAGAAAAGGTATATTTTCTTTTTGAAGAAGATATACGTTCACTCATCACTAATTTTCCAGAAATATCATATAAATTGAACGATTCTATTTCAAGATTCTTGGTATTCAACAACTTAAGTTGGGCTGTTCTATTGTTTTGGAAAATTTTTAAATTCTTAAAAGTTTCATCAGTATTGCTTAAAACAGTATTATTAAAAGTAATTTCAAAGCGATTGGTATATAGCCCGCTTTCAAGATTAACTTCAAAATCTTGGTTTTTCAGATTGATAAACGTATCCTTTTCAATATCATGTATGTAAATGGGTTTACTGTTTTCAAAGTTTTGTATATCTGCTATTCTTATTCTAATAGGTGAATCAGCCGCAAGCTTAATAACCACTGGAATCTTAAGCTCCTCATTAAAGGCTAATGCTTCAGCAAGATAAGCGTCATTATCTATAGTCCAATAGGCATCAGAAGTTAAAATATCACCTGTGTTTATTTTTGATTCTAGTCCATAATCAAATCCATTTGTTGCAGTGTGATGAAAAGTTTGTACCAGCTGCCTCGTGTAATTATTGTTAAAATCAATGTTCAGCCTAAAACGTTTATATTCAACTGGTGTTTTTGAAAAAATAGTTTTGTTTTTCTTGCTTTCCCCTTTTGTATCAGAAGGTCTAAAAAACTCGCTATTGGCTGCGGTTTCTTTGGTGTAAAAACGGTGAGCATTTTTTGCTCTAACCACACCATTTGCGGTACCTTCAACCATAAAACCTTGCCCTATTGGAATATAGCGTCTAGCGGTTTTGCTCCCAGCACCCGTATTACTTATATTAATTGACCCATCTCCGTTGTACGTGTTAAAAACAGCAGAAATAAATGTTTCAACGGTTCCTGCAGCATTTATAGTATAAGTTGCATAACCTCCATTGTATTCATTTATATAGTGTGAATTTGTGCTAGGATCTTGTTCCCAATAATACAATGTACCATTAATAACCGCTGCATTTTGAGTATCGTGTATATAAGCCACAGCATCCAATGCCGAAGGATATGGGTTGCCAACCAATGTAAATTGATTATTTAAAACGCTAACAGCTATGGTGCCGTTGTTGGGTTTTCCTCGAAAATCATAACGTTGTGCATCTCCAGAACCTATGGTGCCTTTCATTGTAAAACCTTCTCCAGGGTTAATTGAAGTATTGCTTTGGATATGAACCCAATCAGCGTAGTTATCAGAAGCTATAAATTTCCAAACCCAATACGGTTCTATATTTAAAGGGCTAGAGGTTCCATTATAAGTTGAGGTAGTTACAAAAGTTGCTGGAGTAGAAGTAATTAAACCCGTAACATCATTCAAAAAAGAAATTCCAAAAGGGTTATTTATGGAGTTACTTGTTTTACTTCCAATAGGTGAGCACCAATAATTATATTCATATTCACCAACATTAGCTTCTTGGTAAACACTTAATTCGCCAAGACCAGAGTTTCCTGTAGTTCCTGTGCCTTGAATGATTTGAGCTTCGTTACGCAGATATAGGCTACTAGCAGCTTCGTTTAGATTGATATCATCTTCTACGAATACAATTTCATCATTTACAAACACGTAGGCACTATTACGAACCGAAAGTTGAGAAAAACTTAGGTTACACAGAAACAATACTAAAACGATTAATTTGTTATGCATGCAATTTTGGGGCTTAAGGCGCAAATATATTAAATTTTTAATAAATAATGTATTTCAACGGTGTTAAATGTGCTTTGTCGGTATTTCAACGATTATATTAATAAATATTTAGGATTATAAAATCTAATTTTTAGCGTAATTTGCTTGCTTAACTATTGTTACTTTTTAAAATGAAATATTTAAATTATATTTTAATTATTGTTGGCGCTTTTGTAGCGATGTACGCTAAAGTTGGTGCAGACCAAAACCAATATATATTAATAGGCGGTATAGTTTTGCTAATGATAGGTATTTATAGAGTATCTAAAACGATAGCAAGTAAAACTAATGATGATATGGATAACCCAGAAAAAGAATAGCTATGAGTTATAAATTGGGGGATTATGTATTGGTTTTAGATGAGGATTTATCAGGAGTTATAAAACAGATAACTGGCAATACGATTTCTATTGAAACTGAAGATGGTTTTTTAATTGATTTTAAAAGCGACGAGTTGGTTAAGCAACAAAAAAAGCAGGATTTAAAGTCTGAACTATTTTTACATTCTGATATAAGTGATGTTGTTTCAGAAAAGGAAACTCCTAAAAGAAAGCAGCAAACTAAAAAGAAAGCCAAAGATAGATATGAGCCTACCATGGAAGTAGATTTGCATATCAATCAATTGGTGAATTCCGCAAAAGGGATGTCAAATCATGATATGCTGACCCTTCAATTAGTTACTGCTAAGCGAAAATTAGATTTTGCTATTAACAAACGGATTCAAAAAATAGTATTTATACACGGTGTAGGAGAGGGCGTTTTAAAAATGGAGCTAGAATATTTATTTGGGCGTTATGATAATGTAAAGTATTACGATGCCAATTACCAAAAATATGGTTTAGGAGCTACCGAAGTTTATATTTATCAAAATGTTTCTTAAATTAAGGAAAATCTGGTGTTACTGTTCTTGTTTCAGAGGTTGAACTATCTTCTAAAACACCAAAATCAAAAACATCAACAGAAATCAATTCCAAATCAAAATCAGATATTGTAAGTGTAACCACATAGGTCTGGGTTATGGTATGTTGTCTATAAGCCGTCGCAACAGGAGCCCCTATATTTGCAACATCTTTATTTAAATAATCTGGACCAAACTCACTAACTGTAATGTCGTTTGCTGGGTTTTGGTCCTGACTATCATTTTCTTCATCTCTTGTATCAATACCATCACCATCATCATCAGTATCTAAATAATCTGGAGTACCATCTTCATCTGTATCTTGGGCATCACTTAAATCACCATCGCCATTCGGGTCTGGGTTTTCATTTCTAGTTAAAATATTATCACCATCATCATCAGCATCAATATAATCAGGTAAGCCATCACCATCTGTATCATCGTCTTCTAGGTCATCATTACCATTTCTATCTTCTAAATTGGCAGGAACATCATCATTATCATCTTCAGTTAAAACCGTTTTTAAATCTGCAGTACCGCTAGTACTTTCAATATCTTGTGTGATATTAACTTCGGAGTTTGGGATAGCGTTACAAAATAAGTCACTTGGTAAAGTCGTATTGCTGTACGTGCGATAATTAAAAGGGTTTGAAGTACTTAAGGTATATGTTTTTTCAAAAACGCCTAAATCATCAACATCAAGTATGTCATTTAACGTAACATTATTTAATTTTAAAGATAATGATTCAGAGGGGTCGTTTTTAGTTTTATAAAAAACCAAATCAGTATCACCACAAACCTCAAAAGTGTCGTCAAAATCTAGTACAAAATCAATAATATCACCATCATCACAAGAATTTAAAGACAGGAAGCTTAAGGCTAAAAAAATAAAAAATAATTGACGCATTGTATTTGGGTTTTAGGCAAAAATAATGGAATTGATATTTATAACGTAGTAATACCAAATAAAGTTCAAAATAACTGACAAAATTCGTTTCTATTCCCTTATATTTCAATATAAAATAGAACCGTAACTATAGCTATGCTTATATTTTGTTTTTCATCTAAAGAAAATATAATTCAAATTTATAATCAATCATTTTAAAGTTTATTTGGTATGATTGATAATAATTTTATTTCGAGTATTTTTGAACTTTAAAGGCTGTTAATTATTAAATAGCACTCATCTTAAAAATTTATCACCAAATGAAATCAGTTTATTTTGATAATGCCGCTACTACGCCTATACGCGAAGAAGTGATTGATGTTGTTTGTGAAATTATGAAAAATAATTTTGGGAATCCTTCATCATCACATAGTTTTGGAAGATCTTCTAAGGTCTTGGTTGAAAAATCTAGAAAAACTATTGCGCGTTATTTAAATGTGTCTGCAAGTGAAATTATTTTCACTTCTGGAGGTACTGAAGCTGATAATTTAGTGTTACAAAGTGTAGTTAGAGATTTAGGTGTTAAAGAAATTATTACATCAAAAATTGAGCATCATGCTGTTTTGCATACTATAGATCAATTGGTAAAAGATTATGATATTAATGTAGAATACGTAAAGTTAGAAGATGATGGTAGTGTTAATCCTTTTCATTTAGAGAGTTTATTAGCTAATTCGACAAAAAAACAGTTGGTTACGCTAATGCATGTGAATAATGAAATAGGGAATATTCTTGATATAAAAGGAGTTGCTAGCTTATGTAAGACATACAACGCTTTGTTTCATACGGATGCTGTGCAGTCTGTTGGACATTACAAAATGGATTTGCAAGATATACAAGTTGATTTTTTAGCCGCATCTGCCCATAAATTTCATGGACCAAAAGGCGTAGGTTTTGCTTTTATTAGGAAAAACTCTGGACTAAAACCATTAATTATTGGAGGAGAGCAGGAGCGTGGTTTACGTGCAGGAACCGAATGCATTCATAACATTGTAGGTATGGAGGTTGCTTTAAAAAAGGCTTATGATAAATTAACTAAAGAATCTTTATACATAAAAGAATTGAAACAGTATTTTATTGATGGTATAAAAAAAGTTATTCCAGAAGTAAAGCTTAATGGTTGCTCTGAAAGTTTAGATACAAGTACTTATACGCTTGTTAATATTTGCTTGCCCATATCTCCAAAAAAAGCAGCAATGTTATTATTTCAACTAGATTTAAAAGGTATAGCGTGTTCTAAAGGGAGTGCGTGCCAAAGTGGAAGTTCTCAAAACTCACATGTGTTAACCGAAATTTTAAATGATAATGATTTACAAAAACCATCGATTAGGTTTTCATTTAGTGTATATAACACGAAGGAAGAGATTGATTATGTTATTGATGTTTTAAAAGAATTTATAACCTAAGTTTGTAGAATATGAGTTTCCCCTCCTTGGAGGGGATTAAGGGGTGGGTTGATAAAAAAAATCAATCTATTTGCTTATATCGAACTCTGTTTATTTGGAATAATTAAAACTTCATAGTCGTTCTAACATTAAAAACACGAGGTGTTAAAAAATCAGGAATAGCAATTTGTCTTTTACTACTAACATCCCTTACCCAAGTATTGGTAATAGAGTTTTGAATATCAAAAATATTGAATATTTCAAAACCAAATGAAAGGGCTTTAAAGGGTTTTTTCCAACCGGTATTGAATTGTTTTTTCGAATCTATTAAAACATATTGTAAACCTAAATCTGCACGTTTGTATGACGGTAGTCTGTTCTGAAATTCATAAGGATCAGCGTAACTAGGTGAACCTCCTGGTAGTCCTGTATTAAAAACCAAGTTTAAGTACATTTTTAAATTTGGCATATTCGGTACATAGTCTTGAAATAACGCTGCGAATTTTAAACGCTGGTCTGTAGGGCGAGAAATATAACCTCTGTTATTAATATTTTCTTCGGTTTTTAAATACCCAAAACTAAACCAAGATTCTGTCCCTGGTACAAACTCACCATTTAAGCGCATGTCTAACCCATAAGCATAAGCTTTGGCACTATTATTAGCTCTATAACGAATACGAACATTCTCAAGTGTGTACGGGTTAACATCTGATAAGTTTTTATAATATACTTCAGAAGTTAGCTTAAAAGGTCTGTTCCACATTTTGAAACTATAATCGTTTCCTAAAACCAAGTGAAATGATTTTTGAGCTTTTACATCGGGTTGAATGACGCCATTGGCATCTCGAAGTTCTCTGTAAAAAGGCGGTTGATAATATAAACCTCCTGCAATTCTAAAAAGCATTTCTTTTTTCCAATAGGGTTTTATAGCAAACTGAGCACGCGGGCTAAATACCGTTTGATTGGATGATGAAATGCCATCACCACTAACAGACCAGCTATGAGCACGAACTCCTGCATTATACCAAACATCGCTAGTTCCTAAAGTGCTTCGCTTACTCCATTGTCCATAGGCCTGCAATCGGTTTATTTGTGTATTGTTAGTAGCTCTAACGTTTTGAAAAGGTTCTAAAGGACCAGAGAAAGATTCATAAGGTTGATTATTAGGAAATGTTCTTGGAGGTCTTACTGAAAAACCTGCCGAATCAATAACTTCCCATTCAATCACACGGTCTCTAATATCTTCATTTGTGTATTTTACAGACCACTCAAATCTATTGTCATTAACTTTAAAATCGCCTTTATGTTCTATATTGGTAATAAGTGCGTCCAAATCATTTCTTCCGTGGTTAAGTTGACTACCAATCCCTTGGCTAAATTCAACTTCGCCTAAATTTTCATCTCCAATATTGCTATTAACTTCACCTAATCGATACCGAGCTAAAATATCAAAGTACTCTTCTTCCGTGGTGTGATATGTTGAAGCAATTAAATGGAGCGTTAAATCATCATTTACAAAATAAGAGCCTTTAAATGCACCAAAAAGCGTTTGGTATCTGTCTTTTTCTTGCCCATCATAAAATACCAATAATGCCACAGGATCGCTTAATGTTCCAAAATTAGTTTGACGCGTTTGTGGCTCAAAATTGTATTTATTTATTGACGCACTTCCTAAAAAACTTAAATGAAATTTATTAGAAAACCTATAGGTAAAATACCCTTGGGCATCAGCAAATGTTGGTCTGAAGTTAGTTTCGGTTTCCTTAGCATTCACTAGAAGGCTATTATCACGATAACGAAGCCCAACAATACCGGAAAACTTAGAATCTTTACTTATGTTTTCAACAGAAAGACTTCCACCTAGTAAACTTAAATCAGCATTAACTTCAAATTGATAAGGATTTTTATAGGTAATATCTAAAACTGATGATAATTTATCGCCATATTTAGCTTGAAAACCACCAGCAGAAAAATCTACATTTTGCACCAAGTCCGTATTTACAAAACTTAAACCTTCTTGTTGACCTGAACGCACCAGAAACGGACGATACACTTCTATACCGTTTACATAAACTAAATTTTCATCATAATTTCCGCCACGAACAGAATATTGTGTGCTTAACTCATTATTATTACTAACTCCAGGCAAAGTTAAAAGTAAATTTTCAACACCAGCATTAGCTCCAGGTATTTTTCTAATAACATCTGGTTTTATGGTTACAATACCTTCAACTTCTTTTCGCCTATTACTATTAACAATAACCGTTGCTATTTGTTCAACAGAAGTACTCATTACTGGATTGAATTCAAACGCTTCCCCATTTTTTAAATTAAAAGTACTCACCACTTTTTTATGAGAAAGGTGGGTGAATTCTATAGTCATATCTTTGTTTGCAGGAATTGTAATGATATAAAATCCGTTTGCATTCGATTCTGTTCCGTTAGCTTCAGTTTTTATGCTTACTTTCTCAAGAGGTTGATTGTTTTCATCTAGAATAATCCCTTTAATAGTAGCATTTTGAGCAAAACTAAAAGTTAGTACTAAAAAAAATAAAATAGTGGTTAGTAGTTGTTTTTTATTCAAAAGTGTAAAAAGTTTATTTTCTATAAAATAACGTTTCAAAAGTAGAATTATTTCCAACATTATCGGTAACAATTACTTTTAAATTGTTTTTAGTATCTGTTATAACGCCATCATTAAAATCGTGAGTTAGTGTTTTTGTTTTGTAATCGTACTCCATTAAAATCCATTTTCCATTTATTGTAGCTCGGTAATTTGATATTCCTGAACCTTCATCATCAATTTTAACTTTTAAAAACCTGTACTTACTTAGCCATTGCTTGCTCTTAAAGTTTACAGCAGAAATAGTTGGTTTTAAACTATCCATAGCAAGTGCATAAGTGCCTAATTTTTTTGTGCTAGCTATTAATAAATGGTTTTTCCTTTTGGTGTATGTGTAAGACATGTAATCTTTATAACCAACTAATCTTGCAATGTAGAGTTTGTTTTTGTCTTCGTTTGAATATTTGCTTACGTCATAAGTTATGGTGAAATTCTTTTTAGCAGCCTTCACATCTTTATGAAGTTTGAGCGTGTCATTTTTCACTTCGAAATCTAAATAGAAATCATCGTAAAACGTGTCTTTGTAAAAATCAACAGAAACAACACCTTCTTTTAAATTTGTAGTTTGATTAGCTTTAATAAAATATGGCGTAACTTTTTCTTCCTTAGGTTTTACTATATTATTTTTCACTCCTTTTATGTGTATAGTAACCCAAGATTCATTGTTTTTATAATCAGCAACTCTTATTTTGTAGATAGAGTAGGTACTATCTTCAATTTTAATAACACCGTCATTTAGTGTAGATTTAAAAAGACTTAAAGGGTTGTTTTTTCTAAATAATTTTTGAATACGCTGTTTTTTTGTAGAAAAGTGTTCGTAATCAATGAGCTGATTAATGTGTTTTGTTTCATCAAACGAAAAGCGATTAAAATCAATTTCAAAATTTTTACTACCATTAATAATGGTTTGTATGTTATAAACACCGTTTGAGTTTGCTGCTAAATCTTGCCTGTCGTAGGTGTCAATGGCAAAACCTATGTTTCCTATGGCTTGAATACTTTCAACAGAATAATCGCCGTTTTTTAAAGGTGTTAATCTTAGTTTTTGTTTTGTGTTTGATGCGTTTATAAATGAATTTTGACCCAAAGGGTAAGCGTAAACAGATTTTATTACCGGATTGCTAGTGTCTTTTGTGTGAATCCCAAAAAGCATCGGGTTCATTGGGCGTTCTTGTTTGTCTCTAATTTCAAAATGCAAATGAGGGCCACCAGAACCACCTGAATTCCCACTGTAAGCTACAAGGGTGTCCTTTAGAATTGGTAAATCTTCCGCTTTAGGAAACAACTCAATTTCATAAGATTCTTTTTGATACTGACGTTCTTTTACATACGCTTCAATAACTGGCGAAAATTTTTGGAGATGCGCGTAAACTGTAGTATATCCGTTGGGGTGAGTTATATATAATGCTTTCCCATAACCGTAATGCGCTACTTTTATTCTACTTACAAAACCACGTGCTGAAGCTTTTACCTTTAAGCCTGTACGATGTTGGGTTTTTATGTCTAATCCTGAGTGAAAATGATTAGAGCGTAACTCAGCAAAAGTGCCTGATAATATCAAGGGTATGTCAAGAGGCTTACTAAAATAATCCTGTGGATAATTATTTTGAGCATCTAAAAAACAGGAAAAAACTAGAAAGAGGGACAGTATATATCGCATAAATGTGTTTTATACCAAATAAGCTTCAAAATAACTGATTGAATTCGGTTCTATTTCATTTAAAGAAAAGATAACTCCAATTTACTGTTAATCATTGTAAAATTCATTTGGTATTGTGGCTAAATTATTAATTTGCTATGAAAACACAAAGAATAAAACAAAAATCAAGCCATCTTAGTGAAACTCTATTTTGAAAAGCCCTAGGGCGAATTCAAAATAGTTAGTTGAACTCATCCCGAATTTATTTCGGGATCTTTAGTTTAATTACTGAGAGTTGGATGTCTAAAAATGCCTATTCAATGCTATTTGTTTAGTACATTTTTAATAAAATTCGGTCTATGGCAAAGTAACTTGATGTTTTGGTGTGACCTTTATTTTGGCGGATTTACCTGCGTTAGGGATTGAAGTGGATAGCCCACAGCGGAGGTACGGAGCGAGGACTTGTAACGGAAAGCCCGACCCCTTGTGGGTAACGCCCAAATAATTATATGTTGAACTTAATTTAATTAAAATTTTATGAGAAAACAATTGTAATTTATAGCTAGGTATGTTAACTTTGTGAGATAAGTATTGAATTTTGTAAATGAGTAATATTGAAGATATTGTAGATTCATTAGAAAACAAGATTAGTAAAGTATTACACAAACTAGAGCTTTTAAAACTTGCTAATTTGAAATTAAATGAAGAATTAGATGTTTCAAAGCAAGAAAATTTAACCCAGCAAAAGCGTATTGCAAGTTGGGAAGAAAAGTATGAAGCTCTTAAAATGGCAAATACAATACTTGGTAGTGACGATAATAAAAGAGAGACGAAGCTTAAAATAAACGCATTAATCAGAGATATTGACCATTGTATTGCTCAACTCGCTGATTAAAGCCAATTAAACTCAATGTCAGAAAAGCTTAAAATAAAGCTGTCTATAGCTAATCGAGTGTATCCTTTAACAATTGAGTCAAGTCAAGAAGAAGGATTGCGAAAAGCAGCTAAAAATATTGAGGCTATGATTAAACAGTTTGAGCAAAGTTATTCTGTTCGAGATAAGCAAGATGTACTGGCCATGTGCGCTTTACAATTTGCATCTCAGGTAGAACAGAAGTCTATTGATAAAGCAAATGTAAGTGAGCATGTAGAAGAAAAGCTAAATGCTTTAAACGAATTGTTGCATTCACATTTAGTCTCTTAACGTTCTTTAAAATAAAT
>TARA_R110002072_G_scaffold247975_1_pt1 | contig 14007 bp, 10 predicted proteins | sample TARA_R110002072 | Tara Oceans TARA_R110002072 (sample SAMEA4397118) | marine metagenome | biome: Polar Biome; feature: [SRF] surface water layer (ENVO:00010504); material: water (ENVO:00002006), including particulate matter (ENVO:01000060) such as... | depth 5 m | reverse complement strand
GCAACTATTTTTAATATAAATATGATGTAATCTTGTTAAAGAAATACTATTTATACTAATTCTAAATTAGTGAAAAATCAAATATTATCAGATATTATATTTTTGGCTTAAAATTTGATATTTTTGTAATTATGATGAAAAAAACTTTACTAATTGCACTCCTTTTTATATGGATTAAAATAGATGCTCAAAATATTAAATCAATTCAATTAAGACCTTTGCAAGAAAACAACTACTCAGCAATTGTTCCTTTAGGTACTGTTTTACAACTGTCTTTTGATGATTTAGAAAATGACAGTAAAGAATATCGATATAAAATAGAACACATGACACATGATTGGCAAAAAAGTAGACTGCTTTCTAGCCAATATATAAATGGTTTCGACGAAAACTCCATTATAAATATTACCAATTCTTTTAATACTTTTCAAAATTACACGCATTATGAAATTAAAATTCCGAATGTAAATACTGTAATTACTAAAAGTGGAAATTATCTTTTATCTATTTTAGATGATTATGATGAAGTTGTTTTTACGAGAAGATTTGTGCTCTATGAAAACGCTGCTACTATTGGTGTTCAAGCTACTAGAAGTAGAAATGCAAAAACTACCAATACACAACAAACTATAGAGTTTACAATAAATCACCCAAATATAAGAATTAACAATCCACGACAAGAGGTGAATGTTGTGGTTCTTAAAAACGAGAATTGGAATGAAAAAATTACAGATTTACAACCTACTTTTTTTCAACAAAACCAATTAAGGTACACGTACACAAACAAGACTAATTTTTGGGGAGGAAACGAATATTTAAATTTTGATACCAAACTCATCAGAAATAAAAGTTTAAATGTAGTTCGTATAGAAATGAGGGATGTTTTTCATCATTATTTATATCCTTACACCTATAATCCTGATTTAGAATATAGATTTAATCCTGATATAAATGGACAATTTGTTTTTAGAACTTTAGAAGGAAACACTCCAAGTACTGAAGCAGATTATGCAATGATGCACTTTACTTTATTTGCAGACCCCCCTTTTTTAGATAAAAGTGTACATGTGTATGGTGCTTTCAATAATTTTGAAATTGAAGAAGAAACTAAATTAGTATATGATTTTGAAGATAAAAGCTACAAAGGAGCTATTTTAATGAAACAAGGTTTTTATAATTATACGTTTGCAACTGTTGATAAATTTAACAAAGTTGATACCAATGCAATAAATGGTACTTTTTTTGAAACTGAAAACCAATATACTGTCATCACTTATTTTAAACCTTTGGGTGGATTATATGATAGAGTCATAGGAATTGGCACAGCTTTTTATAATCAAGATAGATAACGAAAAATGATTTGTGTTTTTTAAACAAAAAAACTACATTTACCTTTCATGGTAGAGCAAATTACAAAAGGCATAAAAATTATTGTAGAAACAAAATACAATGGAACAAGTTATAGAAATAACAGGTTGTATTATGTCTTTGCCTATTTTATAACCATCGAAAATAATTCTGAACAAACTGTAAAATTAACAGATCGTTTTTGGCAAATTTTCGATTCGCTTAATAAAACTGAAATTGTAGAAGGTGAAGGTGTGGTTGGGCAAACCCCAATTTTAAAACCAAATGATACGTATTCTTATAGCTCTGGCTGTTTTTTAGAATCTAACATAGGTTCTATGAAAGGTTTTTATACGATGCAAAACACTAAAACTTTAGAGCATTTTAAAGTTACAATTCCCACTTTTCAACTATTAACACCAATCGTATCAAACTAAAAAAAACAAAAAATAAAGTCGCTAAAATTAAAGATGCTGCCTGCTTAAATTGTGGGCATCCTTTTAATGGACATGAAAAATTTTGCCCTGATTGTGGCCAAGCAAATAAAGGCAATAAAATTACCTTTAAAAGTTTTATACACGAAGTTTTTAACGGCTTATTTAACTTTGAAGCCAAATTCTGGAATACAATTATTCCTCTTTTAATAAATCCTGGTAAAGTTTCTAGAGATTATATTAATGGTAAAAGACAACGTTATTCCAATCCATTTCGTTTTTACTTAACAGTTTCTATTATTTTTTTCTTGATTGTTGGTTTATCGAAATCAATTGATAAATACGAAGCTTTAGCGGATGAAAGCAAAGCAGATATAACGAATGTGCTTAAAAAAAATACAGATTCAAAATATAAAAAAGAAGAACCACCAACCCAAGAAAAAATAGATTCAATAATTAAGGAATTAGATGAAGATCTAAATAAATCTTTTATTCCTATTCCTGCATCTGCAAAAAAGAGAATTATAGAAGAAGTTAAAAAAGAAGCGAAAGACACCACAAATTTTAAAGAGAATAACAACAATTTAACTTTTAATTTTGACGGAAAAAATAGAATAGACAAGTTTGCAAACTACGCTGAAAAATATCCAGACACTAAAATAGATGTTGCTTTAGATTCTTTAGGATATGAAAAAAACTTTACAAATCGATTTCTATTTACAAAGGCAAGAAGTTTATATTCAATCTCAAAAAGTGAGGAGAGTAGAGATCAATTTCTTAGTCAAGTATTATCTTATGGCTCTATTGCTTTATTTATCTTTTTACCTTTTTTTACGCTATTTTTAAGGCTCTTTTACATCAGAAGAAAATATACATATGTAGATCATTTAATTTTTGTTTTTCATGTGCAAACAGTTTTCTTTATGCTTTTTACTATCTTTTTATTATTGAAATTGTGCACATTAAAGCCTGAAATCTGGGTATTCATTGTTTTATTTCTCTTGTATTTAATTATTGCTATGAAGAAATTTTATCAACAAGGATATTTTAAAACATTTATGAAATTTCTATTACTAAACATCAGCTATATGATAGTATCTGGAATTGGTGTTTCTTTTCTATTTGTAATTTCTTTTTTACTTTTTTAGATTGATAAAAAATAATATGTTTTAAAACTAAATACCAGCTTCAACTTTAGCCATCATTAATTTATTGGGTGTAACTGGCAATTCTCTCATTCGTTTTCCTGTTGCATTAAATAGAGCATTGGTAATAGATGCAGCAACACTTGTAATTCCTAATTCTCCCACTCCTTTAATTCCCATTTTATTTGCTATTTCATCTTCTTCTGGCAAAAAAATAACATCAGTATTTGCCATATCTAAATTTACAGGAACATGATAATCTGCAAAAGAACGTGTTATAAAATTCCCAAAATTGGGTTCTACTTCCGTCTTTTCTGCAATTACCATTCCTGCACCCATTGTTAAACCACCAATAATTTGCCCATAAGCAGTTTTTGGATTTAATATTTTTCCTGCTGACGCAACATTTACCATTCGTTTTATTTTATACATTCCTGTATCTTTATCTACCCAAACTTCTGTAAAATTTGCACCAAAAGAATATATTGAATATTTTTCAAATTCTGCTGATGGTTCTGCCATTCCTTCTGCTTCGAAAGTAGTAATTTGATTTCTTCTTAATAAATCTGCAACAGAGATTTCTTCATCTTGATTAATATTTCTATTGTTTTTTAAATTTGTAATTGCACTTTCACAAGCTGCTCTTACTCCATTACAATAGGAAGCTGCCCCCCAAGAACCTCCTGAACCTGGTGTTACAGGAAAATCTGAATCTCCTAATTCTACAATAACATATTCGACTGGTATATCTAAATATTCTGCTGCTGTTTGGGCAATAATAGTGTAGCTTCCTGTTCCAATGTCAGTTGCATCCATTTGAATAGTTGCTTTTACAGTATCCTCTTTTAAATCCAAAATTACTTTAGCAAATGTTTTTTGATAGGGTGCATTTCTTGAAGCTGCACTTACACCATAACCAATTAGCCAGTTACCATTTTGATTAGTTCTAGGTTGCTCTTTTCTATTTTTCCACCCAAATTTATCTGCTCCAATTCGCAAGCATTCAGTTAAAAGTCTTGATGAAAAAGGCCTATCTTCTAATAAATCTTTTTGTGTATCATTTTTAATTCTAAATTCAATGGGATCCATCTTTAATTGCCAAGCCATTTCATCCATAGCAGACTCAAGAGCAAAACTCCCTGTAGCTTCTCCTGGAGCTCTCATTGAAAATGGCGTTTGCAAATTCATAGAAATTAAACGATGTAACACTTTATTATTTGGTGTATTATACAACATTTTTGTAACCAAACCACATTGCTCTTGGTATGTTTGTGTGGCTGAAGTATGAGAAAGTGTATCATGATATAGTGCTGTTAATGTTCCGTCTTTTTTAGCACCAACTTTCATTGTCTGTTCATTCTTTTGACGCATTCCTGTGTTTGTAAACATCTGTGTTCTTGTTACAGTTGCTTGCACAGGTTTTCCAATCATTTTAGATGCCATTACTGCTAAAATAACATGACGTTCTAAATTTAATTTAGAACCAAAACCTCCACCTACAAATGAAGAAATTACTCGTACATTTTTCTTTGGTATTTGAAAGGTTGCTGAAATTGAAATTGCTGCATCATCCACAATCTGCTGACTTGCATAAACCAAAACACCTCCATTATCCCAACTTGCAATTGTTGCATGTAATTCCATTGGATGATGATGCTCTATTGGTGTAACATAAGTTTGTTCTACAATTTTATCTGCCTGCAATAATCCTTTTTCCACACTACCTCTTTCATAATCAGATTCTTCATTTGGCAGAAATGCCTGCGATTTTGATTTTTCAAAATTAATAATCGCATTTTTATCTTCTTTAAATTTAAATTTTACCAACCTTGCAGCATGTTGAGCCTGCTCAAAAGTTTCTGCAACCACAAAACCAACATATTCTCCATAATAATTTACTTTATTAGATTGTAGAACAGGTGCTATTGAATCTGTTGATAATTCTGGCAACCCACCTTCCAACGTTTTTAATTTTTCAGCATTTTTATAGGTAATAATTTTTAAGACACCTTTTTGTTTTTCTGCTTCACTTACATCAATAGAAATTATTTCTCCCTTAGCTATTGTACTATTAATTGCTTGTCCGTAAACTTTATTTGGCACATTAAATTCACTTGCGTAGGTAGCTTTTCCCATTACTTTTAAATGACCTTCTACTCTATCAATTGCTTTACCTACTTCAGATTTGTTTGACTTTTTCATACTAAATTCTATTTTAAAATGGATTTTTTTTTAAGCCTCTCTAACTAACGCTTGATTTAACGCCCTTACAATTGCTTTTTTTCCCATTTCTACTTTATACTTATTTCCTTCAAAAGGTTTTGCATCTTTCATTTCTAAATCCGCAGCAATTTCAAAATTTTCTTTTGTTGGTTGTTTATTAGTTAAAAAATCTTCTGCTTTAAATAATTTCCAAGGTTTATGTGCTACACCTCCAATAGCCAAGCCTATACTTTTAATTATACCATTTTTTATTTCTAATCCTGCAGCTACTGAAATTAATGCAAACGCATAACTTGAACGTTCTCTAATTTTTAGATAATAATAATTGTCTGCAAATTTTGATTTGGGTAAATGAATTGCAGTAATTAATTCACCTTTAATTAAATTAGTATCCTTTTCTGGATTGTTTTTTGGTAATCTATGGAAATCTGTAAAATTTATCATTCTAGATGAGCCATCTACCTTTTGAACTTCAACAGTTGCACCAATTGCTGCTAATGCAACACACATATCAGAAGGATGAGTAGCAATACAAGATTCACTATATCCAAATATAGCGTGTTTGGAATTTATACCTTTTAGTGCTCCACAACCAGAACCTGGTTCTCTTTTATTACATGGCATGGAAGTCTCAAAAAAATAAGGACAACGTGTACGTTGTAATAAATTACCCCCATTTGTTGCCATATTTCTAATTTGAGCAGTTGCTGCAGAAAGCATTGCCATAGATAATAATGGGTATTTTGTTCTTACCAATTTATGGTTAGCAGTTTCAGCATTACTTAACATTGCACCAAGTGTTAAACTGCCATCATCATTTTGCTTAACATCTTTATAATCTAAGTTTAACACGTAAATTAACTGCTCTGGTTTCTCAACATCTTCTTTCATTAAATCTACCAAATTTGTTCCACCAGACAAATAATGGGATTTTTCGGTAAATACATTTAATGCTTGCTCTTTATTTTCTACTCCTGTATATGTAAATGGTCTCATTGCTATTTTTTTAATATGATTTATGCTTTTTTCAAAACGGCTAATCTGTTAGGCATTTTTAGCTTTTTCCATTTGCGCTTTTGTGGCAAATTCCCAAGTTGGCATTTCATCATCTCCAGAATAAACTTCTTTGAAAGCCTGAATAATATTATTATACGCACCACATCTGCAGATATTTCCAGACATTCGCTCTCTAATTTCTTCTTCAGATAAATTAATGTTGTTATCAATATCTTTCAGGTTTTTAGTAACATAACTTGCTTCACCATTTTTTGCTTCCTCTAAAAGCGCAACTGTTGAACAAATTTGACCTGGTGTACAATAACCACATTGAAAACCATCGTGTTTTAAAAATGCTTTTTGCATTGGGTGCATTTCTCCATTTTTTGCTAAACCCTCTATAGTTGTTATTTCTTTATTTTCGCAAGTTGCAGTTAAAGTTAAACAAGAAAGATTTCGTTTTCCATCAATAATAACAGTGCAAGCTCCACACTGTCCATGATCACAACCCTTCTTAGTTCCTGTTAACCCTAAAGTTTCTCTTAAAGCATCTAACAAGCTTCTTCTAGAGTCTACATGTATTGTTTTTAGAGTATCATTAATTTTTAAGTTTACTTTTATTTCATTGAGCATAGCTACTGTATTTTCTGTTAAATTTGGAACTGTATTAGCAAAGATTTATGATGTAAATAAAGTTGAAGCAAAAGAGCCAACACCTGCCAACGAAACTTGTTTCAAAAATTTTCTTCTAGAAACTCCCTTCTAAATTCATGGCATTTAATATTATTTTTTCGTCTTCGGATAGATTTTCTGGATTCAGTTCTGTCTAGTTTGTATTATTTTTTTTCATAAAGAGCTTATTTACCTAGCAAATTATGAGTATTATCTTTCTAAGATTAACTCAATTAAAGTAATTATGGATGCAATTAAAAAAAATAATTAAATTACAAATAGAAAAATAGCAGTATAAACTTACTAGTTTTATAAAGTTTTCGATAAGTTTTAAGATTATCTAAAAAAGCAAGAAATTAGGAGAATTTTTAAAGAAATAATAAAAATTTTGGAAATGAAAAACGAATTAAGTTTTAAAAATACTTCATTAAAAATATCAAATTTGTTAATTGGTGAAAAAGATATTACATAGCACCTTACTATTAAGATATGTAATTTTAAAGTGCTTTTAAAAGTGATAAAAATAAACCAACTTGCTATTTTAAAAAGAGTTAAATTCAAAAAACTAGAAAAACCAGCAGAGTTCTACTTTTGATAAATTTTAAAAAATATCTATACGTTTTAATTTCTTTATTTAACAGAACTTATGCTAAAGAAGTTTTTGGTTGATGTTTGATAATTAGAACTTATAATTAAAGGAATTTATTTTTTTTCATAATCGCTATTCAAAACATCTAAATACTCCATAGACATATTATTCCCATTTTTTTCTATGGATGTAATACTCACAGTTTCCAGAAAAGAACGCTTCATTTTAATAGAATTTTCTGGACTTCCTAATGTATCATTTTTATGAAACTCTAAAATTTTTTCTTGAGTAAATTTATTATTTTCAGCTAACCAATTCTCAAACCATTCGTTACGTAATTGCTTCATTTCATCTGTATATAAAGGAGAGGATGACCAAATTCTTGGTTCTTGTGCTAATTTTGTGAAGTGTTTCGTTTGTCCATCCCAAACAAATTCATAGGTTTCTAATTGATGATTCCAATCTACTAACACAATTGTAAATGGTTCAATTTCATCAAAATTAAATTCATCTATGTAAGAAACAGCATCCTCAGCTGAAAGGATATTTTTAACAATAATACCTCTACTCATTTTGTAATAAGTATTTCGAATGTGTTTTTTAAATTCGCCATTTAAAAGACAAACCAATCTATTTTTATTGCTAACTCCAATCCAAGTTCCTCCTGCCAATTCGTCTTTTGGGTAGGTTAATTCTGCACCATTTTCTATATAAGTTTTTGGTGGAATTGTTTTTCTTAAAGGAGTTTCATCTCTATTAGAAGTTAAAATAAAGTTATTGCTAGATAATGGAAGATAAGTTACTGTACACATTTATTGCTCAGAAATTTGGTTTTCAAAATTACAAAATCGATTTATAAAATTTGTAACTTTACAACTTTAAAAAATTAGACAAATTAAAACCGTACAGAAAATGGCAAGAGGATTTTTCAACGTTCCAATAGCAGTTAATGAACCCGTAAAAGATTACAAACCTGGTTCACCAGAATTAAAAGAAGTTTTAGCAACTTATAAAGAAATGTATAAAGGAACAGCAGATATTCCTATGTATATTAATGGAAAGGAAGTTAGAACAGGAAATACTAGAAATATTACACCTCCTCATGATCATAAACATGTTGTGGGTCATTATCATGTAGCAGAAAAAAAACATGTAGATGAAGCAATTTCTACTGCTTTAGCTGCAAGAGAAGCTTGGTCTAGCGTTTCTTGGATGGAAAGAGCGTCTATTTTCTTAAAGGCTGCTGAACTTTTAGCAGGACCTTATAGAGCAAAAATGAATGCTGCTACAATGTTGGCACAATCTAAAAATGTATTTCAAGCAGAAATTGATGCTGCTTGTGAAATGATCGATTTCTTTAGGTTTAATGTACAATACATGACTGATATTTTTAAAGATCAGCCAGCTTCTGCTCCAGGAATCTGGAACAGAGTTGAGTACAGACCTTTAGAAGGTTTTGTCTATGCAATTTCCCCTTTTAACTTTACATCTATTGCAGCAAATTTACCAGCAGCAGCAGCTTTAATGGGGAATGTTGTGGTTTGGAAACCTTCTGATCATCAAGCATATTCTGCACAAGTTATTGTAGATTTATTTAAAGAAGCTGGTTTGCCAGATGGTGTTATTAATGTTGTTTATGGAGATCCTGTTATGATTTCTGATACTGTTTTAGCATCCCCAGATTTTTCTGGTTTGCATTTTACAGGTTCTACAACTGTTTTCAAAAATCTTTGGCAACAAATTGGTAACAATATCCATAACTACAAAACCTACCCAAGAATTGTAGGTGAAACTGGTGGAAAAGATTTTATTTGGGCTCATAATTCTGCATTTCCTTTGCAAGTTGCAACAGCAATTACAAGAGGTGCTTTTGAATATCAAGGTCAAAAATGTTCTGCTGCTTCACGTGCTTATATTCCAGCTTCTATGTGGGCTGAAGTAAAAAAGCATTTAGTTGCTCAAACATCAGAATTAAAAATGGGTGCTCCTGATGATACAAAAAACTTTGTAAACGCAGTTATTCATGAAGGTTCTTTTGATAAAATTGCAAAATATATTGATGCTGCTAAAGCAGATGTAAATGCCGAAGTTATTATTGGTGGAAATCATGATAAATCGAAAGGTTATTTTATTGAACCAACTGTAATTTTAGCAAAAACTCCAACATATGAAACCATGACTACAGAACTTTTTGGTCCTGTAATTACCATTTATATTTATGAAGATTTAGAGTGGGAAGCTTCTTTAAAGTTAGTAGATGAATCTACAGAATATGCTTTAACAGGTGCTATTTTCTCTACTGATAGATACATTGTTGAAAAAGCATCTAAGGCATTAGAAAACGCTGCTGGAAACTTCTATATTAATGACAAACCAACTGGAGCTGTTGTTGGACAACAACCTTTTGGTGGTGCAAGAGCATCTGGAACTAATGACAAAGCTGGTTCTGCACAAAACTTATTAAGATGGACGTCTGTAAGGTTGATAAAGGAAACTTTTGTTACTCCTCAAGATTATAAATATCCTTTCTTAGGGTAATCTGAAATTAATTATATAAAAAAAGCGTATCAAAAAAAATGATACGCTTTTTTTACTTGAAATAAGAGCATACAAAATATGCCTGAAAGAATAAATTTTTTCATAGGGTTTAATTTTAGAAAAGTTAATAATTAGTTTTTTATTTTAAGGAATATATCTCATATCAAAAACACCTTGTGTGATTCTAATATCATCACAATTATCTGTTTTTGTTGAAAACTCAAAAGTTCCAGATACTATATAATTAGTTCTGTCTATTTTTGTAAAAACAACATGACCTTCATAAGAGTCTTCAAATTCGTAATGACATCCTAATTCTGGGTTTGGGTCAACATAATAGCTAGATTTTCCTTTTAATAAGTAGTTTTTATTTATTTCTAAAGGATTTTCAATTATTATATAAACCCCTCCTGCACCAAATTGGATAAATTCATTTTGATATATAGCAGTTTGTTTAGAAGTATTTGTAACATTTATAACTTTACCATTTACTTTAAAAGCAAAAGTATTTTCTCCTGTTTGTGTGGCTTCTGGTAATTTTGGAGCATCATCATTATCGTCACCAAAAAGTTCGCAACTTTGGAGAAAAATAGCTGTAAAAAAAATTAAAATGTAAAAGGGTAATTTTGTAGTGAAGTTGTTTATTTTTTTCATATTGGAGGATTTTTTTCTAAAAGCAATGTAACTTATAATACAAACCTAAATTTTAAAATTATTTTTTTTTACTGAAATAAATTCAGCATAAAAATGAGGTTTTTTTTTAAAATTTGCAAGTTTCTTAATTCACACTAAACGTCCAAACTTGCCCAATAGATTTTGCACCATTTTGATCTTTAACATTTACTTGCCAAGAATATGTCTTACCAGTTTCTGCAGTAATTTCATAGTTTTGTGAGTTTAAATCATTATCAATCAACATTAAATTATCATTTTCTCCAAAATAAAGTTCGTAGGTTAAAACGTCTGTTGTATTAATATCTTCTGCAATCCAACGTAAAAAAATAGTACCAGCATTTACAATAGTATTATTTTCTGGCGTGATTACTTTAGGTGAAAATGGCGCATAATTTTCTGTAACAGTTCCTTGTGTATAAAAAGCATACGTTTCTGATGAAGTTCCTAAATTATTATCGATATCTAACGCATCTACTTTCCAATAATAGGCAGTAGCTTTCTCTAAATTAAAAGTAATTTGACTAGCAATTACGGTTCTACTTTCTATAATATTCGTTAAACCTCTATCTGTTGCAACCGTAATTTTGTATTCAACTTCATTCGATTCTGGGTCAATTGCATCACTCCAATTAAAATCTACGGTATTATCGATACATAATAAATTTTCAGAAGGAAAAATGAGCGTTACCACTGATGGTGCTTGGTTTTCATATTTTTTAGAACATTGCATCGCTAATACACTAAAAAAAATCAGAAATAAAATATTTTTTGAGTACCTCATTATTGCTTTAATATTTTAATGGGTTTAGCATCTTTTATAGATAATTTTAAAATATAAATTCCTTTCGAAAAGTTGCTAAATGGTATTGTTAATTTTTCTGAAACTATAGCGTTTGTTTGCTTGTAAAGCAATTTACCAGTCATATCAAAAATTGTAGCTTGTACATTCTTATTTTCAATAGTAGCAGGAATATAAATTTCAATAAAGTCTTTAACAGGGTTTTTTAATAGATATAAATTTACTTCAAGGTTATTTGTTGATAATAAATCGCCAATATTTTTTTCATAAATACCTTCACAATCTTTGGCTGTTTTTACTTTTAAAATACCTCTTTCAAAAATCTCAAAATTAAATTCTTTTTGACTTGTAATACCTATTAACGTTTCATTTATAAAAACTTCAAATGGTGGAGTACCTTCATCAATTTTAAAAGAAAAGTTATTCGATTCTTTTTCTGCAGTTACTTTTAAAGAGATTGGTGCTGCTTCAATTATATTCACTTCAAAACATTGAGTTTCGTCTAATTCTTCGATTTTAATACAAACTAAATAAGTTCCTGGAGCTAAATTTGAAAACTCAAAACCAGTAGCTGGAATATTTTGAGAAATATTTGTAGCTTCTCCTGTTATTGTTGCTTCATACGTATAATCAGCTAAATTTACCTCTATTTTAATAAGTCCATCATTGGAATCTGGACAAGATTCTGAAGCTGTAAAAACAGAAAAAAGTTCGGAAATAGTCACTGAATAATCTTCAGTTTCTCCCCATTCTGAGAGTTGATCAGCATCACATGCTCCAAGTCCAAAACCATCTGAAGGATCATCATATTCTATAATAACACGCATTCTAGTTTTCCCTATTTTGGCATTACTGGGAACTGTAATCGTAAATGTTGCTGTATCAGTATTTGTTGTTAAGGAATTTCCATCGGCATCAACTTTAGTTCCTAAATCATATCTCTCTGTATCATTATCAAATTCAAAATCTTGGTTCCAATCGATAAAAACATAACAATGATCTTGGAAACCTCCAGTATCAAAAGTTACACTAATTTGCTCCTCTTCACCTCTTAAAAGATTGGTGTTTATGGATGTAAAATCTTGATAACCATCATCTGTATCATTCCCAGAATTATTATTAATTGCACCAAAAGTAACGTTTGTTATATGCTCTGTTCCTCCAGCTTCATCTGTAAAAGTAGAAGAGCAATAAGCAGCTACTTTTGTTGTAAAACTAAAAACTGAAGAAAAATTACCTTCTCCACAACTATTTTTAGGCTTTACTCTCCAAAAATATTCAGTTACTCCTACTAGATTTGTTGTTGTAAAAGAATTTATAATAACATTTCCTGTAGAAATTACATTAGAAAATTCAGGATCTGTAGCAATTTCAACATCGTAAGAAGCTGCGTTTGAATCAACATTCCATATTAATTCTTCCACTAAACTTAAATTAGTAGCATTGTCTGCAGGAGAAGAAAGTGTTAATTCGCTAAAATCAGCGGAATTTAATCTAAAATCTACCTTAAGAGTTTGTGTGATGGTTGCAGAAGTTGATAAAACAATAATCTCATATTCTTGTGGGGTATTATCATCAAAATCAGAAATTGTCATAGTCACATTCCCATCAGCATTAATTGTTGTAGCACTAAACGACACATTAGAACCTGCTGGTTCTCCAGAAGATGATAATGTAACTGTTTCAGAAAAACCATTTACAAAATCAAAGTTTAAATTATAGTTTATACTTTGATTTCCAGAATTACATGCACTCTGTAAACCATCTGTATTATTTACAATAAATGTTGGTGTTAAAGAATTAATCGTAAAATTTGTTGAATTGACATTGTAAAAAATATTATCTGCTGCTTCTACCAAGATTCGTGCAGAACTAGTGGCATTATCAGGAATAATTATTTCTTCTGTTCCATCATTAGCAGTATTTGATTTTAAAATTATTGGAAACGTAAGTCCTCTATCTACAGATAATTTTATATTTACTGTAGCACAATTTATTGGAGCTGCATTTGTTACACCTTGATTCCAATTAATTGTTTGGGTACTTCCTGTATTCCAAACTACTGCAGAATTTGGTGCAGTAACTGTAAAAGGAGTTACATCAACTACATTAATTTTCATATCATCTCTTGCTGTACTTCCTCCTCCAGCATTATTATCTCTTACCACAAAAGAGAAATTTAGTTCTCTTGCAACAGAAGGAACAACCTCCCAAGTAGTGGCTAAACTTCCACTTACAACAGTCGCTAATGCTGGCAAATATCTAAAAGGAACACTTTTAGAAGGTAAAGATCTAAATGTTGGACCACCTAAATTTGTAGAAACTGGTGGCATTGTTGCAATTTCGTTATCTAATTGCTCCCAATTATAGGTTAATGTATTTAAACCATCTGCATCATTTCCTGTACCTGTTAATTTAAAAGGTGTAGATTTTGGAATACTATAATCTAATCCTGCATTTGCAATTGGTGCAGTATTATTTGTATTTGTTAACACAGCACAACCTCCTGAAGATTGAATAATAGCCCATATTTGAGTAAGACTAACTGCATGAAAATAATCATCACTATTTCCGTCAGCATTTCCAGAT
>TARA_R110002072_G_scaffold303093_1_pt1 | contig 14023 bp, 10 predicted proteins | sample TARA_R110002072 | Tara Oceans TARA_R110002072 (sample SAMEA4397118) | marine metagenome | biome: Polar Biome; feature: [SRF] surface water layer (ENVO:00010504); material: water (ENVO:00002006), including particulate matter (ENVO:01000060) such as... | depth 5 m | reverse complement strand
TCCGCCGTTACCGGCGGCGGCTCGGCTGACTTATTGCTATCTTCATCAATCAGTTGGTTGATGCCGACGAGGGCATCCTTAACAGAGATTGGACGGCCTTCGTCTACATAGACCTTGCCGTAGTGGCGGGAGAAATATTCCAGCGCCTTGCCACGTCGGATGACTTGAAGGTCTGCCGCCGGTAAGCCAGCGCGGGCATGATTTTCTAATAATCCTTGAAGCTGGCGAACATCGGCGAGCACCTCGCGGCGCATACGCCCCCAACTGACTGGCTTCGGCTCTTCGGTCCGCTTCCGGCAAACGTGGATGATGTCATACTCGATGGTCTTCGAGCCAAATTGACCAGTATCAGAGGAGGTATCAGCCCTAATTGGATAAGCTGCCTCGAGATAAAAGCCCGCATCAAATAGAGACTCTAAAACCGCAACCCAAGGTTCATCTTCGCTATGGTGAAACGTAAAAGCCAATAATCCTCCAGGTTTAAGGATGCGATATGACTCCTTCCAACACAGAGTAAGTAGTCTCTGATAAAATGCGTCGGCGTCTTCTCCTTCCCTCGCCTTATTTGTTACTGCTTCCAATGATTTTGGAGTGTACTCCGCAGAAAAATGTTCTGGGTACTTGTCCTTTAAGGCAAGTCTAAGCCACACGTAAAAGAAGTCTGAAAGCTCAGAATAGTGGACTAGACCACCAAAAGGAGGGTCGGTGATCACAAGATCAATAGTTTCCGATTGAACAGAAGAAAGGTCACTTGAAGAGCCGCAAGTCGGAACGGCGGAATTAGCTAATACCCGGTCTTTTGGAAAAACCTTTTCTGTCTTACCTGCAACATTTATCGAGTGCGTTCTTAGCTGCTCTGCTGGCACCAATTCCCATGGGTCCGTCTTCCAGTTGGTGCCATCGACTAGTGCCTGAGCTGCCGACACCCACCGACCATCACCTGCGGGCGCGAATGCTGAGACTTCGAGTAGTGTATTCCTAGGGTGGAAGTTGTTATTTGCAAAATGCTTAGTGGCTTGATCATTTTTAGGATGGTACACGGTGAACATACAATTAAACCGAAGAAATTGCTGGAATGCGTTCAATACGAACTCGCGAACTTCCCAGCTATGCTCACTTCCTCCTACCTCCATGATAGCCTTGAGCAGTAGTGAATGACATAAAAGCTGTCTTTGATTGAACATGGTCCACCAGTGTGTGAACCCGTGATTTGGCACGCCACCTTGGAGATGGTGCGTCATGAATCCATATGGAAGCTCGGATCGTGGCCAAAAATCTTTGAGATCAGTATCTCGCCGGTTCTCCCACTCTTTCATTATGAGAGCGAATTGGCGTAGCTGAAGTTCACCGAAAGGAGCAAAAAAACGCCCGCGATACTGGGCTCCTTGACGTGATCGCTTCGGTGAAATCGCTTGAATGGCATAAGGTGCTATAGGGCCCGTTTTTTTTGTCTTTTTTACCGTATCGAGAACATCTTGGACTGTGCCGCATGCTCCGCAGGCATAGTGCGATTTCTTCGGAACCGTAGCCGATCTAGTCGAGAATTTTGCCTGTGTCTCGGGACATCTAATCTCGTCGGGTAATTGGCCTCGTACCTCTAGAAATTTTAATTTTTGACATCGTTCTCGGAGCCAGGCGACAGTTGTGTCGGTGTCGTCTTGTGCGGTCCCACCGTATGTATTGCCGGAAGGTGATTTCGAGTTCGAGCCGGCCAGCCATTCAGGATGGACAAGGAGCGATAACTCAATTTTTTTGTTTGCGCCTTTGCCCAGCTTTACCAGGGCGATGTGTCCACAAGTAGGACAGATTATCCGACCCTTGGGATCGAGGATTGAATAAGGCTTTTCGTTTGGCGAGACATAAATAGGTGCATCTGGCGCCATTCGAGCTTCGGCATCCTCGATGTCGAATTCGGCGCCGCATGACGAACACTCATGTGCCCAATGTTGTACCGTCAGTTTCTTTACAGCTATAACTGGATTATTCATGATCGGCGTGCGGTGGCCGCAACCAGTTACCTGACATGGTCCGTGTTTGGCCCAGAAGGTGTAAATGATTTCAGGTCCTTCGTAGCTGTAATCCTTCCGCTCCTCAGGTTTGAGAGAGAGGGGATCGAAATCTGATCCCATGACCTTGCTGGTCGGTTTGTGTGTCCAGATGCCTTTCTCGCCGTTCGGTCCGTCGCAATAGTAGAACGGCATGATCTGGGGCTTCACCTCAGCTTCGATGGCGGCCAGCAGCCGATTGACCTCATCGAGGTCAACGTCAGCCAGTTCTTGCTTGACCACGAACCACGCCACCGGGTTGAGGTCGTTGCCGGACATTTGCATGCCGAGGCGCGAGCCCTCGACCAGCGTTGTGCCGCCACCCATAAAGATGTCCGTGACTTTTATGTGTTTGAATGCGCCCTTCTTCTGATGGTTGGCGTAGTAGTTGTCCCACACGAGCTTCGCGGCCTGAGTCGGATCATCCGGAGCTTTTGTGGTCGCTGCGATCAGGGCCGAGCGGAAGACGCTCGATGGCCGGCGGGCCCACCATTTTGCCATCTGATATACTGGCTTAGTGGCCGCACCTGAGGACGACTCCACTGCTGCAATCTGGTTGATTGGTATCAGTGGAAAATCTATCTCGATGCATGTTTTCGGACGGTTCGGATCGTTGAAGTCCACCGTTTCCATCGCGACGGCTTTGCCAGCGCCGACTGCGCGCGCCACTTCCTGCGCAACAAACTCTTTTTTCGAGGCCATGGTTTACTCTTTCCAACGCACCAGGGCGTATTGGTCGATCCCATATTCGGTGTGCAAATAGTCGCCCCACGCGAACCACTTCCCGAAGGGGTCGTCTTCATCGAACGCCCCTAACGCCTGAAAAAAATCACGTTCTTGGGCGGTGTCGATCACCGATTGAATTAACTCCTTCAGAGTAATTGCCGACGATTCAGGTGTGATTTTTATGCCGCGCCCGAGAAACCCCTCTGAAGCGGCCATCAAAAATTTGGCGAGGTTTACGGCGCCATCAGGTATGGATTCCGGCGAGTGAAAGCAGAGATCAGTACCTGATTCCGTAAAGCTGTAGCGATGCTTGGCGTGTTTCACGATGGTGTGCGGGGGAATGGAAATATGTTCTGCGAGCACAGGAACGCGATCAAACCTTATTTGATTGCCATTCGCAGTCATCAACACGTCTTCCAGATCCCAGGGATCATATGGCCAGAATAGCTGCCGGCGGGCCATGCTGGCTTGGTGAAGATTCGATCTATAACTGGATCGATCAAGGAAGAGAGGACATACGTAGGCGGCATCACCGATGTTCAGGCATCGGAGATATCCACGTAGCTTAAGCAATATATTGTGCTGAAAATCCTTATGTGTTTTTTGCTTCTCTCTCAATTGGAAATAGAGGGCCCTAGGAGATACTTGGAGGGTCAATTTTTTTCTGTCTTTTATAATGCGAGAGGTACTGAAATCCGTGTACGCTGATGGCCTCTTGAATTGCATGTAGAATGGGCGAAACCCAGCAATATGCCCGTACAAACGGGCATCTGCACCTAGCCATCGTTCGTCCGAGCGGGAAAACGGCTCAATTGAAAATCGATGGGAAGGAAAGGTGAACGTGGCGAGAAACGACTCCAGCGCAAAGCCGACAACATCCTCCGTGTAGTCGGCATCAAGTCGAAGCCCGCTTTTTCTTATTGTGGCCATCTCATCTATTCACTTCGTCAATTCGACGAATGGAGACAGCATCTCCAGAAGCGAGAGCCCGCCATGTGCCAATGTCGGATAACCGCCCTGGCTCTTCCATTTCCAGCGGCCGACCGCAAGCAAATGGGGACCATGCACGCTATTTGATCGCATGGCGACAGGGGGGACGAACGGGCCTGGGTCATGCTCTCCCGGCAAACTCCTTCCGCTCTTCAGGGTGTTTTTGAGGAATGCCGCCTGTTCGTCGGCTGCATCGAAGAACAGCCCAGTGGCAGCGTAGCCATGATCCGAGGTGATGACCAGTCGGCGCCCGGTCGCCAGGCGTTCGACGAAATCCCAGAAATCATCGCTGGTCAGTTGGGATGCAATGTCGCGGGTGAGGGTATCCAGGCCTTGGCCGGCACCTGAACCATCGTGGAGTTTGCTGTCCGGCCAATGGTGCCAGAAGACCCAATTCGGCGTCCCGTCAATCAGGCCTACGCAATCGGCCCAGGGTAGATCAACGCATTCCGTCTTGCATGGCGTTAACCTGTGCGCGAGGCCGCCTCCGTTATTCTGTAGTTGGCTTCGACTGTTAAAGCCTAGTGCGCGGGCGAAGGCATTCGTCTCGCTCGGTATTTCGGCGGCATAGGCTGCCGCATTGTGGCAGGTAAAACCCCGTTCTTTCGCGCCTTCAATAAGCCAAGGCAGTTCCCGGAGGCTCAGCCCGTCAAGAATGAGGATTGCCTTGGCGCTATAGGGCTTCGTCCACCAATTCGCCAGCTGATCGGCATTGCGTTCGACGACGGCGCCAAATTGCTCCCACAAGTCCCAAGCGCCCACTGCCAGAAAGTGATCCAAGGCGCCAACGGCGCGGTCTCGCTTTGTCACTTCGCCGGAAGCGCCGCCGGGCGACAACGGCTCACCACAGATGGCAATAGCATCGTCGATGATGGCGCGCCAGGCATCTGCCGGTGCTGAAGTTGTGAGTTGACGCAATTGATCGGCCCCGAGCGCCATCAGCTGTCTTCCTTGTCGAGGGAGAACTCGTAGGTCATGCCGTCGGGCAGCTTCTTCAGCAGGTCTTTAATCTGTGCGCCTGTTGCGGCGGGTACCTTTAGAGTCACTTCTTTGACCGGCGTTGCGGGTCCAATTCCCCAGCCTTCGAGCTTGCCGATTAGGTTCAGCGCTGAGGTCGCGGGGTTCGAAAGTGTCGTCCGAGCGCTGCCCCCCGACCCACCATCGAAAATCGCTCCGGTGGGCTGTGTTGGGGTAGGTGCTGGTCCGACAGGTACACCGCCGCCGTCCGACAAGCCACCTGGCCCGGGGGCGTCGGGTGGGGTCGGAATTGGTGTCGCGCCACCAGTGGAGGGCACGGCCGAGGGTTGTAGTAAGATTACTTCGTCCAATTGCCTTCCCGTATAGGCCAGTTTCGGCCGCAGACGCCGCCAGGCGGTGTCTTCGTCCTCACCAGCGTGCGCCTGTAAGTACTCCATCCCACGCAGATTGATGGCGACCTTACCGTGAGCGCACATGCGCAAGATTCGCTCTTTCATCGCCGGTTCGCCAAGCCAGGGGATGCAATCCTGGCCTGCTGATCGAGGCTCTTGAAGTTCGCGCAGAAGTTTGCCGACTGAGGCATTTTCAGCAGCAGCCTCTAAGACCAAAGCCTCGAAGTCCTCGGGTACGAACAGGTCGTTGATCAGCGCTTGCTCTATGGCTTCCGGAACTTTCGCGCCTTGATCATGCAATGCCTCGATATGAAACTCACATTTGGTCGGTTCCGTGAAATTCCAGCGATGCAGAACGGCAAATCTGTCGAACCGCTTTTTCAGAATATCCCGCAGTTCGGTCTGATACTTGGTTTGAAGCTTTCGGTATTCGGCGTTCTGAACGCCCCACTCCTGTGCTTTCATTTCCGCGCGTGCGAGGATCAGCAAATCGCGGTCGTAGAATGCATTTGAGGTCCCGGCCCGTGGTAACAGGAAGCGCACGGTATTTCGGCGCTTCTGCAAATGGTCTTTTAGCCACTTCCCAAGTCGCTCGTTTAGAAGGTCCGGCTCTTCGGGCAGCACAAGGACAGGTAAACGGTCATCCCATCTATCCGGTTGTTCGCTCTCATCGAGACCCTCCCAAGGTTCGTTCAGCCAAGAGCGCGGAAGTGCGATGACACGGCATGTCTTTGCGACCTCTTCTGAGCCGCCGATCACGTAGCGAACTTCCTTCGCAAGCTGCGCAAGATCACTGCCATCGGTGAACAACTTGTCATTTCGGGCTGAGGCCATCACCTTGGCCTGTGGATTTTCTTCTTCTTTGAAGACGAGGCGAGCGCCGTCCTGATGAATGTTGAAGCTGTTTTCAATGATGGTCGCCAACTCGACCTGAAAAGCATTGTCGTCAACCGTGTCGCCTTGCGTCACATCCACTTGAAGGACCGCAGGCTCGGCGCCGGCTAAATTGCCAACGGCAATGGACCGAAGCCACAGCGCACCCATGATTTCACGTAAATGCGGCGCCTTGGACGCATGGTCGGGAACAGCTTCGATAACCGATGTCACATTCCGAAGCGCTTTCTCGCGCAGCGTACGGTGTTGTTGATTGGCAACGGAGTCCAGCAACGCACCGATCCCCGATGCTTCGTCGTCTAATCGAAAATCGGCAGATGTCAAAATCGGTGTATCGCCGCCTCGGCTCTTGAACAGGTTCGCCAGAATGCGGATCAGGTCGCGTGTTTCCTGTGCATCGGTGGCGATGAGCACTTGGTCTTCCAGCAACTGGAGCAAATGCGGGGCAAAGGGCCACGATTCGAGAAACTCCCGTCGCTTGCGATCCTGCTCAGCTGCGGGCGTACCAAGAAGCCGGAAATACTCGGACACATGATTTTCTATGAGGGTCTCTATCGTGGCGGAGGAAATCTGAAGCCGGTTTTCGAACAGGCGATGGAGCAACATCAACCGCCTATCGTGCTGGATGCGCTCGGGATTTCCGCCTGCTTTGAAGTCAATCTGCACAGGGTTGACGCGGTGAATTTGCTGATATGCGTCAGTGTCCCCATTGCGGACTGAAACCACTAAAACAAGCAGTTCAGGATGCTCCTTGGCAATCTCGGACAAAATCTGGATGAAGTTGAAGGCCCAATGTTTCCATGGATACTGTTTGGTGTTCGTAAGTCCGTCGAACCAAGTCTGAAATTCATCCAGCAACAGCATCGTGGGTGTGTGGTTTAGAAGCTCAAGAATAAGCTGGTCAGACGGGATATCCGTCTTGGCGTTGCCCATGCCCTCCCATTTGCCTTTGATATAAGTGCCGTGGGGGTGTCGCTCGAACAGGAGGTCCCATAGAAACTTGTAGCGCTGCCGATGTAGGCTTTCTCCGATGACCAGCATTCCATTGCGAAGCGGAATGTTACCGACTTTCGGGTCGCCAAGATTTCCTGACCAATTGTTCAGCCAATCACCGGTCGAGGCGGGATCATTCACCGCGTGGAACAGCGCCGCCATTAAGTGAGATTTACCAAGACCGCGTTCACCGATCACGACGACTGGCCGGCCCTGATCAGGGCCAACAGCTTCAATCCCTTTTAGGAGGTCATGGGTTGGGTAGGTAATCTCAAGGAATTCTTGAGCAGATACCTGCGTCGCCCCTGTATTGGCCTCATTGGAGAGCTCAATCGCCGTACCTTTAAGGCGCCGCCCTTTGAATTCTTGTCGCAAATTCAGGCCGAGCATTAGTAAGCTCCTTCAGCGTTTCGCAAAGGTCCTTCGATAGCCATTGTCAGCCTTGGAAGGACGAAACATTGATATTGCGGGACTTGCGGAGCGCTACCCTTGATTGCGTGCGATCGGTATTGATGACAACTGCAAGCTGGCATCTCGAAGGTATCTTCGAGGTTAAATCGATTCAAATTTCCCTCCCAGGATTGGGTGGATCCTAAAGAATTGGATCACCCGCTCATTGCCCCGAATTATAATTTTACGTAACGCCTCAAGGTTGCGCCTTCGGGCATCATGCCTCCAGGGGCGTTGTGCGGCAAGTTTCCTGCGTATTCGCTAACTGGTATGGGGTGACAGCGCAGTTCATCTCATTTCAGGCATATATCATTCTTTAGAACACAATCCGCGCCCCGCTTCCCGAGAGGGAGGTGGGGCGTTTTGTTTGGAGGGTATGCGATGCAGATTTTGATGTCAGATACAGGCCGCTTCCGGTCGGGCTTTCTGAAGCTAGGGGGGCGTGGTGAATAGGATGAGTTGTCCTCATTGCGGCTCGGGGCACATCGAGGCAGGTGAATGCGCCAAAGATACCGGCGCGGTTTTAGGGGCCTTGTCCGGGGCGGCAATCCTGGTCTGGCGTGTCGTCGGGCGCGCGTCCCCCGTCTTGCCCGCGACGATGTTGACTTGCGCAGTGATTGGTCTCCTGTGGGGCGCCAAGGCAGGTCAGCTAGTCGGTTCCGTGGTCGACGATACGTTTCCCAAGAAGGCGCGGTGTCGTGCTTGCGGGAGCCAATTTTAATCAAGTGTATGTTTCTGGTGGCCTGAAGAACACGCTCTTCAGGTCACCATTCTTTCGGGAATAAGTCTCAAAAAATGAAAATCCATGAATAGCGGGATTTCAGTAATTTTTTGGCTGTGTGGCAATGGATTCTTCGATACTGGAAATTGGTATATAAGTAATATTTTATATTTATTTATAGGAGCCCATATGATGACGAAGTAATACGGAAAGGAAAAGTCGTCATGGGTAATATCGATTTAGTGTGTGTTGAAGGGTATTTGCAGAGGAAAGACATCAGGCAGAGAGTTTTAAAGTGCTTCCATGTTGCTCTAAATGACCACAGTCGGGTGTTCGTGGTGCGTCTGGATATCAGGTTTCCCCAAGGCTTCATGCACGATGGCAGCAATTCGCTCCTTTCTGAACTCTTGCGCCGTGTCAAAATACACTACTCGTATGAAGGGGATGTGCGCCCAAAGGTTTCATGTGAATACGTATGGGTGCGAGAACAGCATAGAAGCGAAACCCCACATTATCATCTGCTCCTGCTGCTCGGTGGTTCTGAAATCCAAAATGGTTGGGGTGTGCGGTCCGTCGTTGCGGGAAAATGGAGCAGGTTGCTCAAGGGGGATTTTGGAGCGTGCATTCATCTGTGTCCGCCCGCCTATGACGCTAGCGGGATCTTGATTCAGCGCCCGACCGAACATGCCGAAGGGTGGAAGTTGCTGGCGGAAATTGATGAGTTCGAGGCCGCCCATGCGGCAGCATTCAATTGGGCTTGCTACCTTGCCAAAATCTACACCAAGGGGAGCGCTCCGCACGGTGTGCGGGAGTTCGGCTCGTCGCAGTTTTGACAGCCCTGACAAATTAAATTTCGATCACACCTGTCAGAATCTAGGGGGTTTCTGCTCTAGGGTTTGGCAGCGTGTGATGACGAGAACGTCCGTGCGCACCTGTTGAAGACTGAATAAGCTATAGGAAAAATTCTCGGTTTCGTTGTACGATTCCATAGGTTCCGGGGGGCTTCTGATGCCAGCAAAGCACAGCGATGCGTTGCCAAGGGAAAAGGTGTTGGTCCTCTACCAACGTCTGACCCTCAACGGCAAAAAGCACTTCCAAGCCGATATCGCACGGGACTTGGAGTGTTCGCCTCAGACGGTTTCTCGTCTGGTCGATGTTATCGAGCGTCATATCGGAAAAGACAGCCATATCGTAAAGGGGCTGGATGGCCGGCGCCGGTATTATCAATTTTGCACGAAGAGCCAGGACAAAGCGCTGGGCGTTTCGGCGGAAGAGTTGCATTTCCTCGCCGTGTGCCGAGACCTTGCGGCACCCTACTTGCCGGAGAGTGTTTCCGATCGTATCGGGCACTCGTTGACACAACTCGCTCTAACCTTGGGAGAGCAATCCCTACCGGATTTGCCGCTCGGCTTCCGCAGCAAGGGATACATCGATTACACGCCGCATCTGGATGCCATATCCTGCCTGCGCGGAGCGATTGAAAAGCGCCAGGTCTGCCGTGTGGTCTACACGGCGACGGGGCGGAAGGAGCCGTCCGTCTACCGCTACGCACCGGGGCGTATCCTGGTCATGAACGGCGCTCTGTATGTCCAGGGGTACCGTCTGGTGGACGGCATGCTTGCGCCGGAGCGCCCGACCACCTTTTCCCTGCACCGGATTTCCGACATCGTGACGACAGGGGAATTCTTCGGCTTCGATGCGGCGGAGGGCGACGCGCGCCGTTTCGGTTTGGACTGGCATGAGCCGAAGCGCATGAGCGTCAAGATCGCCAAAGATGCGGCGGACTACGTTCGCGACCGTATCTGGAGCGACGATCAGGTCATCGAAGACCACCCCGACGGCGGCCTAACTCTCACCGTCACCACCACCAGCGAGAAAGAGCTACAGGCATGGGTCTGGAGCTTTGGAGGGCTGGCTCAAATTGTTGGGCCAACGCCGCAGGCAAGGAGAGCTTGAATGTCTTCCAAGCAGTTTGTCGAACGCACTATCGGCTCGGAGGGAATATGACCAGCATTAACAGTTTTCTGCGCAACAATGTCCGAAACGCCTCTGAGAAGAAGGTCTCGGTTGCCCCAAATATTCCGGAGAGCAAACTCAACGCAGCGGTGAAATCGTTCAACTTCTCGGGCAATCCAGAAAACGTGATCGCAATCTACGACAACACGCTTTTGGGTAGCGGCAAGGATGGACTGTTGTTCACCGGCGAACGCGTCGTCTACCGATCTACATTTTCGGACCCAATTGAAATCCCCTATCGCGGTATCGAATCGGCCGAGTATGTGGAAAGCCCGGCCGGACGAAGCGGCAAAAAGATCGTCAAATCTGTTGAAGTGTCGCTGAAAGAGGGAGGAAACGTATCGATTAAGGACATGATCGACTGCGACTATTTGCAACTAGCCAAACTCCTACAGTCGTGCGCTGTGGACTTTGACAATTTTAGGGAAGAGCGCCAACTCATCCCCGTGGAGGAAATGAGCGACGCATTGAAGGTGTCATACGTGAAGACCATTATCAACATGGCCTTCTCCGATGACGGTGTGGTCGATGAAAAGGAATTCGCAGAAGTCTTGATGCTGATGACGCGACTGAACCTCAGCGCCGATGCCAGATTCGAACTGAGGACTTATCTCTCCTCAGTCGGTTCTCTGGCCTCGGTGGAAAACCTAATGGCCACCATCAATGCCGAATGCCCAGAGGGGCAGATTGGGCCGGTACATGTCTCACTGGCGAAGGATCTCATTAACACGCACCTTAGCACTGGAGGCTCTTCCCTGGCGGACTTCCGTTTCTTCGCGGACAACCGTCATTTGCTCAATGTCTCCGATGGTGAACTCGAGTTGATCATCATGGCGATCGAGACGGATTACAAAATGCTCAAGTCGGAATACTCCGACGATTATTTGGTTAAAGCCATTAAGTCGATGTCGGCGAAAGCGGCAGCCGTCGGCACACCCCTCGCCGCTGTTTATCTCTCAGGTTCGGTTGTGGGGCTCTCTGCAGCGGGTATTACCTCAGGTCTCGCTACCCTGGGTATGGGCGGCATTCTAGGATTGTCTGGTATGGCCAGTGGCATAGGAGTGGCTGTCCTGATCGGCCTCGGCACCTACACCGGCGTCCGCAAGCTAACCGGCGCGGATGAGATGACCAAGTCCCGGCGGCGCGAACTGATGCTCAACGAGGTCATCAAGAAGACCCAATTGACCATTGCTTTGCTCGTGCAGGACATCAATTTCGTCGTGACAAAATTGAACGCAGTTATGGTGACTACAGATCGGCACGAAGCCCAGATCAGAAAGCTCGTGGATCGCATGCAGCAGATGACCTCGGCGGGCGACATCCTTGTAGGCATGGCAGACTCGGCGCGAAGCAGTGCTGCGCGGATCAGGTGCCCCGGCGTTCTCAACGTCACGCGGCTTCATTCCCTCACCCGGGACCCAACCAAGATTCCTCTCTACGATTTCATCTTCGGTTTCTATGAAGAACGGACGGAAGTTTCTGAGAAGGACGGAAGCGAAGCCCACATAGCGGTACTTAGGCAAGACTGCGATGCGAGAAATCTTGAGAAACTAGTTAATGCGTTTGACGCCATTGGCTACTTCGATGCAGCGGAGGTGGCCAAAGGAGCCGCATTGGGTGTGGCGATGAAGGCCAAGGACAAGCTGGCCGGACAATTTTCATGAATGGGAAATTCGAAGACCAGGCCAACGCCCTGATCATCCAGAAGCGACAAACGGATGAAGCTCAAGGCAGTCTCAGCGAAGCCAAGAAGGCGTTGGATGATCTGGAGGCTCGAGGGCGGAGCATCCAGGAAGGCTTAGATAATCTGACAGAAATGACCGAATTGGCTGTGTCGCAAGGTGCTGTCCTGAAGGAGGGCAAACTTGTCGAAGACGAGGGCGTTGCGGTTGAGAAGGCGCATCTAACCCTTGCTCCGCTCGACCATGTCGGTATCAACGCCGGGGACAATTGGGGCACCTATTTTGCCAATGTTCGGGCCTATGTTAGCCGAAACGACCTGACGCTTTCCGACGATCCGTTCGCGAGCCTTTTGAGCCCGATGCAGAGGATCGCACTTGAGAAGCGGATCAGGGACGAGTTCTCCCTGAAGAACGCAAACTGCGACAAGTTCGACTACATGATCGCCGGCACTTGCGGGTTCATCGGTGGTCTTGTGGATATCCTTTTTGTCGGGATACCTGGGGAAGGGCCGCTGACTAAGTTTGCGGACGAGACGACAAATGAGGTCGTCCAAAAATTTGCAGGTTTGTTTGGATGGAAAGGCCCACGTGAAGGAGGTGATCCGACCGCAAGTGCCATCGGTTATCTGGAAAGGAAATTCAAGGTCAATTACGATCAGTCGACCGGACGTGGGAACAATGGCGTCGGTGGTCTTTTTGATATGTCGATGAGCAACCACCATATTAAAAGCATAGGCCATTGGCCTGATCTCATCGGTCTTTTATTCTCCATTTTGGACCAGTTCAATTCGACCGCCCACTTTGTAGATGACGGATGCGTGCTCAGCATAGACACGAAGACTTTTGAACTTAAAGGCTCGACCTTCGTGGCAAAAATATTTGCTGGTTTCGTGAACTGGTTCGGACATTTGATGTCTGACGTTGCGGGGTCATCAGGTTCTGTTGGCAGGGGGGCAGGTATCCCAATTCCGTTCTTTGGGTTACTTCAGTTTTTAGATTTCGGCGCGTTCGGTCAGCATCGTCAAACGTTTGCCAAGGTCGCAGTGCAGGTATTCGAAAAAGGCTACGATTTTCGCCATGGCATTGCTCTGGCGATGCCAGTTCTAATCGCGGAACTGCTGATCAGATTCATGTGGACAATGAAGAGGCGCTATTATCATGGTTCTCCATGGGCGGAATGCATCCCATCGGGAAACAACCCTGAACTTCGACGTATGCTGCTTATTGGGCACGGTACGCTTTGCATTGTAGATGGAGCAGATGCTGGCCTGCGATCAGGTGGCGAGATGATTCAATTTATGCTCCGAGCCAACCTGATCGGTTGGGCTCGCTTCAGTACACTCGGACTGAAGGAACTGAAGGCATGGTATCAAGCTGGTGGGCTGGATGTAGATGCCGTCGATGAGTATCTCGACGACGAATTTAAGCGGTTATTGGCTGTCTAATTCACGGTTTATTTCTCAATCGGGCAATTTAGTCATAGAGCCATCAATGCCTCACTGACTCCGATTTGATCCAATGTTCGTCAGATTCTGGAGGTATGAGCCTGTAGTCTGCGACAGATTTAGCCAGCAGGAGGGATGCCCCCATGTATCGTTTTGTCGGATTTATCGTGATTACTGGGTTCGCGATCTACGGCGCCAAGCAGTTCATCAATCGCCATTGTGTCTACGCGAAAGGTGAAAATCAGGACATGGGTGTCGGGACGTAACTTCCTTTGCGGACGTTCAGGGAGGACTGGACTTTGATGCGGGAAAAGACCTGTCCCACTGTCCCATCACCTAAGGAGTGGGACAGTGGGACACGCTATATCATCAGGTGTTTTCGTCGTTGTCGGGCTTGGCTTCGTCGTTGAGCCAGCCTTCTTCCACTAGCCTTTGGCGCAAGCGCCCAGCCCTGGACTTGCTGATGCCGAGTTCGGAGGCAACCTTCCTAACTCCGATTCCCTGTTCGAACAATGCGCATGCCTGTTCTAGGCAATCATCGACAACATCGCGAATTTCCCATTCGAATTTGTCGTCGATGGTCGTTAAGCGGGCTTCGAAGGGCTTTGCAGTGTCATCGTAAACATGGCGCGCCTTGGTCAAGTGAACTGTCCGTCGTCAAAATAAATGGGGCATTTGATCCTGTTTTGTA
>TARA_R110002072_G_scaffold209497_5_pt1 | contig 14032 bp, 13 predicted proteins | sample TARA_R110002072 | Tara Oceans TARA_R110002072 (sample SAMEA4397118) | marine metagenome | biome: Polar Biome; feature: [SRF] surface water layer (ENVO:00010504); material: water (ENVO:00002006), including particulate matter (ENVO:01000060) such as... | depth 5 m | reverse complement strand
AGGCAACGAGCAAGACCCATACGGCAGAACTTTGGCTTATGTGGTTTTACCTAACGGCAAGACACTAAACGAAATAATGGTCAAGAACGGCTTTGCAAAGCCGTATGACAAACTTTATTGCTCTGAACTACCAAAGTATCAAGAACTCAATTTGAGAGCTAAAACAAGGAAAAAAGGATTATATTTGCTCGTAGATAGGTTCTAATTCAACAAAGGCATTTTCTCTTATTTGCCACCAATTTTACAGATTTTGTTGCCTATTTGTTGCCCAATCTCCATAACTCATTGATTATCAAGTAAAGTTACTTTTTGTATCGGAAAGTAATCGATAGAGAAAAAACTCAAAACCATTCGTCGACATTAAACTGTAATTCGTCGAAACTAATTGTGAGTCTTATCGAGAATAAGAATATAAAATTATGTTCTTTGGTATCTTGCGAGCATACATAAATGTAATGTGATGGATAAAGTTTTAAAAATAATGCTCATTGAAGATGACATGATAGAAGTCATGAAATTAAACAGAACAATCAGCAAATTAGAATTAAAACATAAAATTATTGAAGCTAATAATGGTGAGGAAGCATTAATTTTATTGTCTGAAAAAGATAATTTGCCTGATATAATTTTATTAGATTTAAACATGCCTAAAATAAATGGCATCGAATTTTTAAACATCCTAAAAAATGATGATAGTTTAAAATACATACCAACTGTAATTATAACAACATCAAATAATCATAAAGATTTACTCGAATGTTATAAAATTGGCGTTTCTGGCTATGTTTTAAAACCTTTAAAATATGAAGCTTATGTAGACAAAATTGAAAAATTGTTGTCTTATTGGAGTATAAATGAATTAATAAAAATATAAATGAAAGGTATAGTTTTTACAGAATTTTTAGATTTAGTAGAAGAAAAATTTGGTTTAGAAATGGTAGATGAAATCATTACAAAATCTGATTTAGAGTCTGGCGGTGTTTATACATCGATTGGTACTTATAGTTTTTCTGAAATGTTGCAATTATTACAGCATTTAAGCGCAAAAACAAACATATCTATAGATAATTTATTGCTTATTTACGGAGAACATCTTTTTGCTGTACTAGGAAATAGTTATCCAGGTTTGTTAGAAACCTATTCAGACCCAATAGAAATGTTAGCTTCTATAGAAGATCATATTCATATCGAAGTAAGAAAAATTTATCCTGATGCAGAATTACCTACTTTTATTGTAGAAGAGAGAACTAAAAACTCTTTAGTTATGATTTATAAATCTAGTAGAGCCATGCATCATTTCGGTTTGGGTTTGATGAATAAGACTTTTGAATATTTCAATTCATCTGCAACCATTGTTTTAGAAAAAATAAAAGAAGATGGTACAGAAGTAAAATTTATCATTAATAAAAATTAATGATTCTAGAAAAAATTGACATATTACAACGTGCTTTAACTAGGGAAAAAGCAGCAAGAAAAGCTGCTGAAAAAATTCTTGAGGAAAAATCTAGAGAATTATACTTTTCATCCCAAAAAATAGCAGAGCTTTTAGCTGAGAAATCATCCCAATTACAAGGAATTTTCGAGAATATTGTAGATGCTTATGTTGTGATGGAAATTAATGGAGATCTTATAAAGTTTAATGATTCTGCTACTAAATTATTTGGCTATGACATTACTAAAGAGAATATCAATGTCATGGATTTAATTCATAAAGAAGATTATGAACACGCTTTTTCTAGCTTCTCAGAATTACAAGCTAACGGTTTTTTTAAAGATTATGAAACTAGAATATTTACAAAGGATGGTAAAGTTAAATGGGTTCATGTAAATGGAAGTATTGTTTTTGATAAAAATAAAAAACCAGTTGCTGCACAAGGTATTGTAAGAGATATTACTGAAATTAAAAACCTAGAACTTCAAAAGGAAAAGTTAGTACTAAAATTAGCAAAAAGTAATGATGAATTACATCAATATGCACACATCGTTTCTCATGATTTAAAATCACCTCTTCGAAGTATTGATGCTTTAGTGAATTGGTTAAAAGAAGATAATATTGAAAAATTTGATGAAGCTAGTATTCAAAACATCTCACTTATAGAGACAACTCTTGAAAAAATGGAACAGTTAATTTCTGATGTTTTAAATTACTCAAGCGTCACTGCAGACAACTCAAATATTATAAACATTAATACGAATACATTAGTAAAAGAACTTCTTAATATCATTTATATACCCAATCATATTGAAATAAAAATATGCAATACCCTACCTATAATTAAAGCTGATAAAACAAAATTGCAGCAAGTATTTCAAAACCTTATTAGTAACGCAATCAAGTTTTCAGACAAAGAGAAAGGCCTCATTGAAATTGACTTTAAGAATACAGATGATTTTTATCAATTTTCTATAAAGGATAACGGAATTGGTATAGAAAAAAAATACCATGAAAGAATCTTTAAAATTTTCCACTCTTTAAAGAAAAGCAAGGATTCATCAGGTATTGGATTGTCTATAGTTAAAAAGATTGTTAATCTACACGAAGGTGATATTTGGTTAGAAAGTGAACCTAAAATTGGCACCACATTCTACTTCACTTTAAAAAGAAATTAATGAAAACAGTACAATTAGTAAAAAATAAAAACCAGCAATGGAAATACGTTGGAGCACAACAAGAATTGATCGAACCTTTAGTATTAGTGTTTGGTAATAGATTACTATTAGAAGATACTAACTTGTATAAAGAAATCAGAGATTTATTTCCAGAAGGTCATCTTATTTTTGGTTCAACTTGTGGTGAAATTTCATCAAATACTGTAAATGATGAAAGCATTACCATCACAGCTATGGAATTTGAAAAAAGTAGTTTTTTAGTTAAAACTTGTAATATTTTAAATTCAGATTTAGATAGTTTTAAGACTGGTGATGAACTCATTAAACAATTTCCAAATGAAGGATTAAAATATGTTTTTGTAGTCTCTGAAGGGAGTTTTATAAATGGAAGTCAGCTTACTAAAGGAATGAGTTCATCTTCCATAGACAATTTATTAATTACTGGAGGTTTGTGTGGAGATGATGCACGTTTTGAAAAAACAGTAGCCTCTTACAATGAAAACCCAAAAGAAGGAGAATTGATTGCAGTTGGATTTTACGGAGAATCTCTAGAAGTTTCTTTTTCAATACATGGAGGTTGGACCCCTTTTGGACCAGAACGTATCGTCACAAAATCCCAAGACAACATACTTTACGAATTAGATGGTAAACCTGCTTTAGATTTATACAAAACATATTTGGGTGATAAAGCTAGAGATTTACCTGGAGCTGCATTATTGTATCCTTTAAATGTTACATCTACTGATCAAAAACAATCTATAGTGAGATCTATTCTAAATATTAATGAAGAAGATAATGCGGTAATATTAGCAGGAGATATTCCAGAAAACTCAAAAGTTCAACTGATGATGACTAATGTAGATAATATTGCAAATGCATCAGAAAGAGCTGCAAAACAAGCTCTGGAGTTTAGAAAAAACAAACCAGAAATTGCCCTTTTAGTAAGCTGTATTGGTAGAAAGTTAGTCTTGGATCAAAGAGTGGAAGAAGAGATAGAAGAAGTCATAGAGATTCTAGGAAACGATACTATAACTTGTGGTTTTTATTCTTATGGAGAAATTGCGCCATTTCATGGAGAGGTAGCTTGTCAATTACACAACCAAACAATGACAATAACGTTAATAAGTGAATCATGAATTCATTACTAAAACGTCAAATCCGTAAATATTTAAGTGAAGATTTAAAAAACAACAAATCCTTAACTGTATTTCTTGATGCTATAGATAGATCGTACGATAATTTTGATGAACAATCTTCCATGATTCAGAGGGCGATGTCTATTAGTTCAGATGAATTATTTAATGCCAACTCACAATTACGAAAAGAAGCTAATGAACAAAAAGAGTTAATCGATAAACTTAAAATCGTAACTAATACTCTTAAGTTTTATGATTTAAAAGAAAATAATAAAACAGATAATTTAGAGTTGAGTGGAGCTAAATTGGTCGATTTTATTGACAATCAAACCAAAGAGATTGTAGAAATCAACAAACAAAAAGAGTCATTATTAAGTGAGTTAGCTCATCAAAATCAAGAGCTTAACGATTATGCTCATATGGTTTCTCATGATTTAAAATCGCCTTTAAGAAGTATCGATTCTCTAACAGCATGGTTAAAAGAAGACTATTATGATAAGTTTGATAATAAAGGTAAACAACAGGTAGATTTGATCAGAAATAGCGTTGAAAAAATGGATATTTTGATTAGTGGTATTTTAGAATATTCTACGATAGGAAGAAATAAAATTGATATTTATGAGATCGATTTAGATATTCTTTTGAATGATATATTAAATAGCATTCAAATACCTAATCATTTTTCAATTATTAAAAATAAATTGCCAATAATTAATGGTGATAAATATAGAATACAGCAGTTATTTCAAAATTTAATTGTGAATGCTATTAGTTACAATGATAAAAAATTGGCAGAGATAGAAATAAGTACAAAAGATCAAGGACAATTTTGGGAATTCCAAGTAAAAGATAATGGAATGGGAATTGATGAAATTTATTTTGACAAAATATTTAAAACCTTTGAATTTTTAGATAGCAATAAGAAATCCTCAGGAATAGGTTTATCTATCGTTAAAAAGATTGTTGATTTATATGGTGGTGAAATTTGGTTAACATCAGAGCCAAATGTAGGAACTACATTTTTCTTTACTTTAAAAAAACAACCCAATGGAAGAACCTAATTTATCTTACATAAATAGCATGTCTGATGGAGACAAAGTTTTTGAAAAAAAATTGATTGCTATCATAAAATCTGAGTTCCCAGAAGAAAAACAAGTATATCTTAACAACATTGCAGCTAAAAACTATAAACTTACTGCAGAAAATGTTCATAAACTTAAACATAAAATTAGTATTTTAGGCCTAGAAAAGAGTTATGAAATTGCAGTAGCTTTCGAAAATAACTTATTGATAGGTAATGTTACCTTACAAAACGAATTCGAATCTATCTTAACCATCATAACTAATTATTTACACAAGCTATAATTAGAAATAGGTTTATGAACTGTATTATTATTGATGATGAGGCAACTGCTGTTGCTATAATTAGCCAATTGTGCTCAAAAGATGAAAGCTTACATGTTTTAGCAGAATTTCCAAATGCTATTCAAGCAATTAAATACTTAAATCAAAATCAAGACCAAGTAGACTTAATTTTTCTTGACATTCATATGCCAGATTTTACAGGTTTTGACTTTATCGAAACCTTAAAAAATCCTCCAAAAATAATTTTAACTACTTCTGATGCTAATTTTGCAATCCAAGCTTTTGAGTATGATTGTATTGTAGATTATCTAGTAAAACCAATTACAGCAGATCGATTTAAGAAAGCAATTCAAAAAGCAAATTCTAAAGTAATTAGTCAAACTCAAACTGCTTCTTCAGAAAATGTTGCAGCTATATCTAGTAATGATTTATATGTAAACATTGATAGACGTTTAATAAAAATAGATATTCCAAGCATCTATTTAATTGAAGCCAAAGGAGATTATATTTTAGTAAAAACTGAAGAAAAAAATTACACAGTTCACTCTACCTTAAAGAAAATAGAAGATAAATTACCTAATGATTTATTTCTAAAAGTACACCGCTCTTTTATTATTAATATTAAAAAAATCATTGATATTGAAGATAATAGTGTGTTAATTAAGAAAGATGTCATTCCGGTTAGTCGCTCAAATAGACCCGAATTAATGAAGCGATTAAACTTACTTTAAGCATCTATATCATTTTAAATTTATTCTTACTTGTAATTCAAACTATGAATTATAGGTACATTTATTACCCTATTCAAATTATTGTCATAAACAGTTATTGTTATTCTTAATAACAAGTAATAGCTATTTATGAAATCTCTCCTTTTTAGAAATTACTTCTCTAAGTCTTAAACATTAGAAAGTTTCCATTCAACTATACTAAACTTCTACCCATCGAAATATACAGTTATACAGTATGTCGTCAACGTAAGTTTGTACCATAAAACATTAATAATATGAAAATTACAATTATTGGAAGCGGTTATGTAGGACTTGTTACAGGAGCTTGTTTCTCAGAAGTAGGAATCGATGTAAAATGTGTAGATGTTGATCAACAAAAGATTGACAACTTAAAAAAAGGAATCATTCCAATCTATGAACCTGGTTTAGAAAACATGATTACCAGAAACATGGACAAAGGAAGATTACAGTTTACAACAAACATATCAGAAGCTGTTAAAGGTGCTGATGTCATTTTTATTTCTGTGGGTACACCACCTGATGAAGATGGTAGCGCAGATTTAAAATATGTGGTACAAGTTGCAAGAGATTGCGGTAAATACATGAATGATTACTCACTTGTTGTTACAAAAAGTACCGTTCCTGTTGGAACTTCTTTAAAAGTGAAAAATGCCATTCAAGAAGAATTAGATAAAAGAAATGTAAACATTGCTTTTGATGTTGCTTCAAATCCAGAGTTTTTAAAAGAAGGTGCTGCAATAGATGACTTTTTAAAACCAGATAGAATTGTAGTCGGAACAGAAAGTGCTAGAGCAGAAGAATTATTAAAAATACTTTACAAACCTTTTACACTTAATGGTCATCCAATAATTTTTATGGATATCGTTTCTGCTGAAATGACAAAATATGCAGCAAACTCAATGCTTGCTACTAAAATTAGTTTTATCAATGACATCGCAAATCTTTGTGAAATTGTTGGGGCAGACATCAATCACATTAGAAAAGGAATTGGTTCTGATGGACGTATTGGAAACAAATTTATTTATCCAGGTATTGGATATGGTGGGTCTTGTTTTCCAAAAGATGTGCAAGCATTAATAAGAACTGCTAAAGAAAATAATTACGATCTTCAAGTTTTAAAAGCAGTTGAAGCAGTAAATACAAAACAAAAATCTATATTATTTAATAAGATATCAAATTATTATAATGGCGATTTAAAAGGAAAAACAATAGCAATCTGGGGATTATCATTTAAACCTCAAACAGATGATATGCGTGAAGCTCCATCTTTAGAAATCGTTAAAAAACTTTTAAAAGCAGGTGCTAATGTTAAAGCTTATGACCCTGTTGCATTAGAAGAAGCAAAGCATCATTTCGGAAATACTATTACCTATTATGATGATCAATATGAAGCATTAATAGATGCAGATTGTCTTGCTGTATTAACTGAATGGCCTGAATTTAAAATCCCAAATTTTAAAATTATAGATAGGTTATTGAATACACCAACCGTATTTGATGGAAGAAATATCTATGATAAGAATGAAATGGCGAAAAACGGATTCTATTATTCTTGTATTGGTATAGATACTACAAGTGAAGTTTTAAAACCAGAATTAAGTTTAGCTGTATAAAGTTTATAATCAAAAATTATGATACGAAAAAAAATTCTTGTGACTGGTGGTGCTGGTTTTGTTGGATCACATTTATGTGAACGGTTATTAAATGAAGGTAATGAAGTTTATTGTTTAGATAATTTCTTCACTGGACAAAAACAAAATATAGTTCATTTATTGGGCAATCCTTATTTTGAGTTGATTAGACACGATGTAGTAAATCCATACCTCATAGAGGTTGATGAAATTTACAATTTAGCTTGTCCCGCCTCTCCTATTCATTATCAATACAACCCTATCAAAACGATGAAAACATCTGTAATGGGCGCTATTAATATGCTAGGATTGGCTAAAAGAGTAAATGCTAAAATATTACAAGCATCTACTAGTGAAGTTTACGGAGATCCTTTGGTACATCCACAACCAGAATCGTATTGGGGACATGTAAATCCTATTGGAGATCGCGCTTGTTATGATGAAGGGAAACGTTCTGCGGAAGCATTGTTCTTAAATTATCACAGACAAAATGATGTAGATATTAAAATCATTAGAATATTTAATACCTATGGTCCAAATATGCATCCTAATGATGGAAGAGTGGTTTCAAACTTTATTGTTCAGGCACTACAAGATCAAGATATAACTATCTATGGTCAAGGTAATCAAACACGTAGTTTTCAATATGTTGATGACTTAGTAGAAGGAATGATTAGACTTATGAATTCTAGAGATGGTTTTACAGGGCCTGTAAATATTGGGAATCCAAATGAATTTACTATTCTAGAATTAGCTCAAAAAGTAATAGAACTTACAGGATCAAAATCTAAAATTATTTATCAACCACTACCCTCTGATGATCCTATGCAAAGACAACCAGATATTTCTCTAGCGGAAAAAGAACTTAAATGGAAGCCTACCATAGAGTTAGAAGAAGGCTTGACTAAAACTATCGAGTTTTTTAAGAGCGTTATTTAATATTAATACTATGAAGAAAAAAATATTAGTAGTAGACGACGAAAGAACTACCTGTTTGTTATTAGAAAATTTCTTATCAGACTATCAAGTAGTTACAACAAATTCAGGATTTGAGGCTTTAACTTGGTTAGAAAAAAATTTACCAGACTTAATCATATCGGATATACAAATGCCAAAAATGGATGGGTTTGAATTTTTAAAAGAAGTAAGATTAAGAGGATTTACCAAACACACTCCGGTTGTAATGCTTTCTGGAAGTAAAGAAAGTAAAGAACGTATAAAATGTTATCAATTGGGAGCTCAGGATTACTTAACAAAACCGTTTAATCCAGAAGAATTAAAAGAAGTAACCAAAAAAAATCTCTTCCCTATTCATTTTACAAGCAGCTGGTAAACAGTAACCTAAATCTGATTTACAACAAAATAATAAATTATCCATGAACATCTTATATATAGGAAACTCGACTGATGCATTCTTGCAATCTGCAAAAGAAAAAAACATCAAATTAATTGCTGTAGCAAATAGTATTGAAGGATTAGAAATACTTAAAAACAGTAATAATATAGATGCAATTATTTCAGATTTTAACCTACCTGGTAACACAGGGTTATTTTTATATGATACAATTCAAAGTGATTCTAAATCAAAAGAAATCCCATTTATATTGGTTTCTGAAGAATACAATATGAAGCTTTTTGCAGAAGCATTTAGAAAAGGAATAAACGATTACTTTGTTTCATCTTCAACAACAACAGGTAAAATAATAGAAAGAGCTGAAGCTTTGCATTCTTTGTATGGTACTATCATAGAAGCATCAAATCATTCCATAAATAATGAAACCTATAAACTCCCAATTTCAAAAAGAATTTTTGATATTGTTTTTGCTACTTCTGCATTAGTTTGTCTTTCGCCATTAATGATATTGATAATAATAGCTATTAGACTAGAGTCAAAAGGAAAGGTCTACTATATAGCCAAGCGTGTTGGTAGAAAAACATTTGATTTTTACAAACTGAGATCTATGAGAACAGGTTCTGATGAACTAATAAAAAAGCTAGCAAAAGAGAATAATCAGTATAATAAAGAGAATGCCGTTACTACAATAAACTTTGATATCAGCTGTCCAGAATGCAGTAATTCATCAAAAGAAGATTCTTGTTCTCCGATACTACATATTGATGGTAATGAAATTTGTGACTATTGGTATAATTTTCAGAAAGATGAAATTGAAAAAACCAATTCTACATTTATAAAAATAGTGAATGATCCAAGAATTACTAAAATTGGAAAGTTTATTAGAAACACTAGTATTGATGAATTACCACAATTAATCAACGTAATTAAAGGCGATATGTCTATCGTAGGTAATCGTCCACTTCCAGTATATGAAGCAGAATTACTTACCAAAGACAAGATGTCTAAACGTTTTTTGGCTCCAGCAGGAATCACAGGTCTTTGGCAGGTAGAATTAAGAGGTAAAGGCGGCGAAATGTCTGAAGAAGAACGAATGCGTCTTGACAATGAATATGCAGATAAATTTACCGGAAATAACTATTCCTTTTGGTACGACATGAAATTAATCTTAAGAACCTTTCCTGGTTTAATTCAAAAAAGTACTGTTTAATAAAACCAATCATGAAAAATTTCATAAAAATAACTATCATTTTCTGTTCATTATTCACACAAACTAGTGGTTTAATAGCTCAAGAAAACAATAAACCCTCAGCTATAAAATTGTTGATCCCAAAGATTGAAATATTAATAGATTCGGCGCTTGTTCACAATGGTATGGTCAATTATAGGAAATTAGAGATTGATGCGAAGGAATCTAATTTAAAATCTAAACGTAGATACTGGACGAGGAATTTTGGAATACAAGCAGATACTAGATATGGAACTTTTAATAATTTTTCTACAACTAGTGGAAATAATTCAACCGTAAACCTTGCAAGTAATACACAACAATTAAACTATAATGTTGGATTGTATTTAAAAATTCCAATTGTGGATATTATTAACCGAAAAACTCAAATTAAACAAGCAAAATCGGAGTTGGCACAAGCTAAAAGCTTAGTGAAATTTCAAGAAGGCGAATTAAAAGAAGCAGTGATAAGACATTACGAAGATTTAATCCTTAAACAAAATTTACTAGAACTAAGAGCATCTAATTTAGGAAATGCTAGAGTAAATATGGAAATGGTTGGTAAAGAATTTAAAAATGGGCTTATAGAGATTTCTGAATATGTTAGAATTTCAGACATGACCTCTAGAATTGAGGTAGAATTTGAAAAAGGTAAATCTGATTTTTTACTATCTAAAAGATTGTTAGAAAATTTAATTGGCTTTGAGTTAAAGTAAAATGTATTTAAAAAACTATTTACAATACTAGAAATTCCATTCAACTACACTTACCTCCTATCCGTCGAAATATACCACTACTATTGTCATTATGCACGTAAGTTTGATCTATAAAACAGTGCATAACTAATTAAAAACGATGAAACTTTTAGACTTCATAAAATTAATAGTAAAACATAAAGTGCTACTTCTATCAGCACCAATCTTAATTGGACTTTTAGTAATGCTACTTACTACCAATCCTAATCGAAAATATTACTCTCAAACAATGCTTTTCACTGGATTGGCTTCTGGTTCTTCTATAGACATGGACAAGTCATTCAATTATTTTGCAACAAATATTGCTTTTGACAACCTTATCAACATCGTTAATTCTAGAGAAACTCAAGAAGAAGTAGCAATTAGATTACTCAGTCAGCATTTACTTTTAGAAGGTCCAAACGAACGATTTATATCCGTTGAAAATTACAATCAATTAAAAAGTGAAATTCCAGAAGACATCTACAAATACGTTGTAAAAACTAATAAAAAAGGTAAAACTAAAAATGAATTAATTAATGACACTATTGCTAAAAAAATTAGGATCTATCCAAAGTCTGTAAGCAATTCTGATTATGAAAAAACAGTTACTGCACTTACAGATTTAATGAAAAGTAATAATAGTAACTTTGTGTATTCTTTATTGAATTTTGAACATCCAATTTATTCTTTAGAGGCCATTTCAAAAGTAAGGTCAACTAGAATCTCAAATAGTGATTTAGTAAGAATTAGCTTTGAAGCTGATGACCCTGGTATATGTCAACAAACCTTGGCAATTTTTAATGAAGTTTGTATAAAAAAATACAAAGACCTAAAAGAAAATGGATCTGATGCAGTTGTCCAGTACTTCACAAACCAACTATCTCTATCACAAAAAAACTTAAGCTCCATTGAAGATCGTCTGTTGAAATTTAATCAAGAAAACAGCATCATTAATTATTATGAGCAAAGTAAAGCTGTTGCTATTGTAAAGGAAGAAATGGAAGTTGAATACAATAAAAAAAGAGCCGACCTAGCTGGTTCTGAAGCATCTTCAAAAAAATTAGCGCAAAAACTAGAAATACAAGAAATTGTTCAAAAAAAGAGTGAACAAATTATCATCAATAAAAAGAAGTTAGGTGTTTTAAAGTATGAAATTGTAATGCTAGAAGCCAAATCATCAGGTTCTAAAGAAAGTATCAATGATATAAAAAAAATAAAAAAACAAGTTATCGACTTAAACAAAGAAATTGAATCTAGTGTTAATCTATTGTATTCATTTCAAAATTCTATTGATGGGGTTCCTATTAAAAAAGTATTACCTCAATGGGTAGATCAAGTTGTGGAAACAGAAGATTTAAAAGCCAAACTCAATGTAATGGGTAAGCGTAATAAAGAGTTTGATCGAAAGTATGCTAACTATGCACCAGCAGGAGCAAATCTAAAACGCATAGAACGTGAAATTGAGGTCGCAGAACAAGAATACCTAGAAATTTTACACGGACTTAACTTAGCTAAGCTAAAATATCAAGACACACAATTATCTAGCAACTTAAAAGCTGTTGATCTTCCTTATTATCCATTAAAACCAATGCCTTCAAAACGAATCATTATCATTATTGCATCAATAATGATGTGCTTTATAATACTATTGGGCACCATTTTAGTGATGGAGTTTTTTGATAATACTTTAAGAAACATCAATAAAGCTGCTGAGAAATTAAAAATTCCAGCATTAGGAATGATGCCGAAAATTTTTATGACAAAAGGAAAACTAGATTTTGAAAGAATACAAAACAGATTGTTAGAATTTATAGTGAAAAATATACTTCATTCTATTAAAACTCAAAACAGTACTAAAGTTGTTAAGACTATACTTTTATTTAGTATCAGAGAAAATGAAGGCAAAACAGTGATGGCTACAAATATTGCAAGAAAACTAAAAGAAGCTAAAAAATCTGTATTGGTATTAAATCATTCAATTACAAAAAGTAAAACGAATTCTTCTGCAAAATATCCGCTACTAAATAAACTTTTTGGTTATCAAGATCCTCGAAGCGATTATAATCAACCTCTCTTGTCAGATGCTAATGAATATTTAGACACTAATGAATACAATCAGTATGAATTAGATAGTTCATTTTTTAATGCAAAGAGTTCCCAAGATTTAATAATTAGTGATCAGTCAGAAAAAAATAAAAGTGAATTTGTAATTATTGAGCTTCCTAATATTTTGGAAAACAATTATCCGGCAGATTTAATTGAATCTGCAGATTTAGCCATTTTGGTCTGTCGTTCTAATCGAGTTTGGTCTAAGGCAGATGAGAATTTATTAGATAATATTAAAGATTTAACGAATTCTAAACTACAGTTTATAATTAATGGAACAGAGTTAAATGAAGTAGAAACAATTTTAGGAGAGCTTCCAAAAAAGCGTTCAAAAACAAGAACCAAAATAAAAGACTTACTTCAGTTTCAATTTTATTCAAAAGCAGATATATAAAAGCTATGTATCAACTCGTATTAAAAATCATCAAAGAAGATAACTTCTTATCATTAGCTGGAAATTTAATTTTAGCAATATTAGGGTTTGCAGGATTTGCGTTGTTAGCAAGAGATTTAGAGACCGATTCCTTTGCTAAATGGGTGCTTTTTATTTCTGGAGGATCTTTGGTTGAAATGTTACGTTTCGGAATCACAAACAATGCATTAGTTCGATTTCTTTCTGGAGCAAACAAAAAAACCAAAGAACAATTAATAGGATCTAATGTGCTTATTAGTTTCATTGTTACTTCTCTAATTGCTATAATTTTAATTGCCATCAATCATTTTTTTCATGAATCAATTAGCAATTCTGGATATTCTCTTTTTTTTACTTGGTACCCTCTACTAGCTTTTTTGAATCTTCCATGGAATAATGCACTAATTGTTATGCAAGCAAAAATGGAGTATGGTAAAATATTGCTTATAAAAGCTATCAATAGTGGATTGTTCTTTTCGTTTTTATTGGTCAATAAAATAGTATTAAACCTATCTGTTTCAGAAATAGTAATAATATTACTTGTAGTTAATCTTTTTACTTCCTTAGTCTGTATTTTTAAAAACTGGGATGGTTTAAAACTTATTAGAAAAGCTAATTCATCTTCAAATAAAACTCTTTTGAATTTTGGAAAATATAGCACTTTTACACTTATCGGAACCAATTTATTAAGAAATGCCGAT
>TARA_R110002072_G_scaffold172097_1_pt1 | contig 14050 bp, 18 predicted proteins | sample TARA_R110002072 | Tara Oceans TARA_R110002072 (sample SAMEA4397118) | marine metagenome | biome: Polar Biome; feature: [SRF] surface water layer (ENVO:00010504); material: water (ENVO:00002006), including particulate matter (ENVO:01000060) such as... | depth 5 m | reverse complement strand
GCACCACCACTACTTAAGTTAGAGGGTGCTATTCTAACGTTGTCTGTTCCATTAAAACCAACTACAAATGCAACGTCTGACGAGCTAGTTTTTAAATCAAAGTCACTAAATTTTTTATTTGCCATTTTATTTTATTTTATTCTAAAGTTATATTTATGTTTTGTTCTGTAAGTAAGAAATCCCCATTCTCAGCTAGTACTTCAAAGAAAGGTGTAGGACTGCAACCAGAATAAGGCTTGTATACAACTCCCCAATCTATATCGTTATCACATACACCATTACCCCAATAACTACTACTGTATATTTCGTTTGCCATTTATTTTTCTTTATATTGTTTAACCTCTGTTTTACTTACCCTTTGTAAATACTCCTTCAATTTAATGATATTTACCTCTTTTGGTTTGTATATGTTTACATCCTTCTTATTCATTATACGAACCATCCTCCTGTATAATTTACATCTGTATCAGGGTTCATCTCTTCATTAGTTCCATTAGTGTATTCAGGATATAAGTTAGAGTAGTTACAAATATAATCTAAGAACCTCTTAGTATAAAACTCAGCAGTATCCCTAGTTCTTTGTACAAGATAATCCATCTCATCTTTAGAAGCTGTGTCAGAGTTCTCACTTCTGTGCTTAAATAAACCACCATTGTTTACTTGAAACATACTGTAAGGTATGTAAGTAGCCTGTGTGTACCAAATAAGCATAGGCTTTACATAATCATCTAACAATGTCTTATAATCAGCATTAGCAACATCTGTTATAGTTCCAGCTATAATTAATTCTTGTAACTTCTTGTATAAACTACCACCTAGATAGTTCTGTATGTGAATGTCCTGTGCAATCTCAATATATTGTACTATTTTGTCACTATCAACGTTTCCATCAATAATTGACTTCTTCTTTAAATCAGTAACACTTATAAATAACGCTTTTAAGCTCATATCTTTTCATTTATAGGGTTGTCGTTCATTTCTTCTCCTAAGTCTCTTAGGGACTCGCTATGTGCCTTACAAGGCATATACCAAGTTTTGTCACCCTCTATGTGTTCGTGATACCCTTCACAACCTTGCTCTAAAGCCTTTGCTTCTGCTTGCTCTATTGTTTCATAGACTTCTTTGCCATCTATCTGTTTTAGATTTTGGCTTAGTTTCTCTCCTGTCTCTTCTTCTCTCTTTACTTTAGTAGATATGTTATCTAATTCAGTAAACTCAATAGGCTGTAAAGTAACAAAGTATAAATCTAAATAGATTCCGTTAAATTCTAGTATCTCATCTAAGCAAGAAATGATTTCTTCCTGAAATGGTCTAATAACAATGTTATCCATAAGGATAGATGCTGTTCTAAGCTCTTCTGCATTGTTACCAAAGCCTGTATTGTCTTTAATACCTAAAAGTATTGGAGATACAATCCCATGCCCTAACATTATCTTCTCTCTTGCTTCATCAGACATGAACTGATACTGTGCGTGTGCATCTGGCAAGTGAATAGGCTCTAAATCAGCCTTAGTCTCTTGTGACTCGTTAAATGCAATAATAAACTTTCCTGCATTTGAACTTCCGCTAAACTTGTCGTATATCTTGTTCTCAATGGCAGACTGAGTTTCCTCTGGTGGCACACCATTGTTAAAGTTGATTAATAAAGATGGCTGTAAACCATTCTTTATGTTGTTTATGTGGTAATTTGATACCTCTTGCTCTAAATCACAGTATTGTAAGCATCCGTTGTAATCAACAGGTGCATAGTAATAGAAACCGCTTCTGTAAGGCTTTATAACGTATATCTCGTTAGTTTGACCTTTAGTTCCATTCTTGAATGTAGGAATCCTCTTAGGTCTGTCAGAAGGCTTTACATTAGCCCAATTTGGGTGATAGTAATAAGCATCTACTCCACCTTTTTTATTTGCTTTCTCAGCTCTCAATGTTTCCATAGGGAAATGAGATACTTTAAGTATTCTAGTCTTTCTTTTATTGTAAGATATCTGAATAGCAGCTTGACCTAACATTTTGTAGTCATGTACTATTCTTTTTATTTGCTTCTTGTTAAGTAGCTTCTTCATCTCTAAGTACATCTCAGGCTTGTCCATTCGGTCAAGAGCCTCTAAGCCTCTTCCGTAAATCATATCAATAATACCATTGATACATCTTGAATTAGTAGGAGAGCCTAAGTAGTTGTCTATAAGATTCTGAAAGTAGTCATTGCTTTCGCCATAAGATACCCAATCCCTGTTGTATTCCTCTTTTACAACTGGAGTCTGATATGCAGCTAAGTTTACTACTCTAATGTGTTTATTGTCTTCCATAGTATTATTATTATACAAATATGTATTTATAATCAGAGTTGTCCTGAACATAATCCGAAGTAGAAGCTAATGAAGTTCTAAACGTAACTATATCCCTGTAAACAGGTGAGGAATCTGATGAATTATAAATATTAACAGACAAAGTGCTATTGCTGTTTATCTCTGACTGAAAAGTAGAGTCAGTTATAGTCAAGTCCACATAAGCATTCTCAGCACCCACAACAATATTACCTGTTGCAACAGTGTGAACCTTCTTGGTTTCTTGGTTTGTTATCTTAGCCGCTAAAGAAGTGAAACTTCTCCCAGTAATATTAACCCTAATTACAGGTAAGCTATTTATATCTGCTATTGTCATAGTATTATAACAACAAACATTGCTTTTCATTTTATTTAATAAAAAAGGGGCTTATGTTAAACATAGCCCCCTTAATATTAAACATATTAGTTATTACGGATTGATAACTGTTGCATTTACATCAAAGTCAAGTCCACTTCCTACTATTGCAGATGATACAAAGTAAGCAGGTTCTTTTTCTTTTCCTTCGAAAGATAAGTTATACCCATTAAGGTCTCCCATTGCACCGCCAGTAGCAGTAGATACAGATACCTCTACTCCATTTTGAAGTCCAGCTAATCTAAAGTTACCATTGTAATCTTCGATTAGGATGTGTGGTCTTCCGTAAGAAAGCAATTTAAGAGCTTTCTGAGTAGCAGCATCTTGTTTCTTTAATACGATAGCTCCAGTTTGAGTCCAAAAAGAAGTTCCGTTATCTCTTGAGTTTTCGTTAGTCTCCTCAAAAGTATTGTTGTCACCTCTAAGTTCAAACTTGTAAACAACTAGGTCAGTTGTTAATGAGGTTATTTGCTCGTCAGCATCTAGGTTAGATGTTGCATCAGCGTAAAGTCCATCAACGTAGTTTCCAATGTAGATGTTTCTTAAGCCACCAACACTTTCCTTACACGCTTCTGTTCTTCCTGTTGTAATATCACAAGACATATTTTTATAGTTTTATAGTTAAACAAAAAAAGGGATGGGATAAGACACCCATCCCCTTTATATTAGATTAAACAGTTATTAAGCTGTGTAGTATACAATCTCAGAACCAAATCCGTACTGGATTCCTCCTGTGAAACGTGCAATTACACGAACATTTTGAGAACCATCAAGGTCAGCCATGTCTAATACTTTTACTTGATTTAAATCAGACAAAACGCCCGTACCAAAATATAAGTTGGAAGACTGAGCAGCTACCATTTTGTTATCAGCAAGACCATTAGCCATAAATACAGATACACCATCGAAAGATAAAGCTCCGTTATCATACCATTGTGTTCCTTTGTTGTCAGAACCAGCAGCTCCTAATCCAGCAGCTCCAAATCCTCCTAATGCACGAACGTAAGCCTTCATTACATTTTTAGAAACATATAATTTAAGGTCTTCTTTTCCGTAGATTGCAGAAGGAATTAAATCAACAGTGTCTCCCATTTTTTCAATTACATTAGCAGAAGTAATTACAGCAGTTCCAGCTACATCAATTACAGATGCATCAGCGGCAAATAAAGTAGTGAATCCATCAAACTGTCCAGCAGTTCCATTAGTTCCACTCCAGATAGTAGTTTCCATTTCTTCAGCTACTTTAGAAGCAACGTGTGCTACTAAGTAATCAGCAAAAGATGGAGGTAAGCTATCGAAAGCTGAATACCCCATAGAGATTGCATCCCAGTCAGAACGGAAATCGTCTTTACATAGTTGTAGGTTTACCTGAAAAGTCTCAGGTGTTAAAATTCTTTCAGCAAGAGTTACTGAAGAACTGTCTGTGAAATCACAAGTGTCATCAGCAATTAAAGTTCCTGTAGCCAATGATTTGATTACAGCTTTGAATTTAACGTTTGGTTTAACTGTTACACCACCATTTTCGATAGTGTTAGCAGATAGTAATGCAGCAGAGATAAAACCTTGTAATTTCTCACCAGCATAAGTTGTAGTAATAGATGTTGTTGTTGCCATTTTTATTAAATAATTAATTATTAAACATTTTTGCGAATACTCTGTCTTTAGTTGTCATAGCTCTGTTACCACCGATAACAAACTTAGACTTGCTTTCAATACCAGATTCAGGTGAGTGAGAGATTTCCTCTACAACCTCGTCTGAACTTAGCTCAGCAGGTACTTCTTTCTTGTATTCTTCTTCTTTTCTCATAAGACCTTCGATAATACCCATAAATTCTTTTTTAAGGTCTTCTAAGTCTTGTTTAGATGCGTATTCCATAACAGGGGCTTCATCCTCTATTACTTCTTCCACAACTTGTTCGTCTTCTTCAGCTAATTCAGTAGTCTCTTCAACTACGTCTTCAACCACTTCTTCTTGAGACTCTAATTCAACGTTCTCTACTACATCTTCAGCAGATAACTCTTCTTTTACCTCCTCTACAGGAGTTTCAGTTACCACTTCTTCAGTAGAAAGTAAAACATCTTTTAGCTTCCCTAAAATTTCTGTTGCTTTCATAAATTAAACATTTTTATATTAGTATAACAATTAAATTAACGTTTGTTTCGTTTTCAGACAGTTAAGCCTTTTTCTGTAATATAAACCACTCTACTCCGTCAGACCAGATTGTAATTCCTTCATAATCTTTATTAATTCTGTAAAGGTTTGTGCTTCCGTCTAAGTTTTGACCAACCGCTGGTGTAACGTCTACGTGCTTAGCACTGCCAGTAAATGTGCCGTCAGAAATAAACCTTATCTTTCTATTTTCGTGAGTAACCGCACTAGGTAAAGTATAAACCGCCGTACCATTTGCACCAGTCCACGAAAGTTTAAACATAAAAGTATTGTCGTATATAGCCGCGTTTAAGTCTATATCAACATTTGCCTCAGCCGTTATATCAGTAGAAACAAAATAGTTTTTTAAATTAGAAACTGTGACTTGTTTTGTTACACCCCCTTGAACTAAAGGTAATATCTCGTTTCCTTGTATTTCAGTAGATACTGGTAATTCGCTTATTTTTAAATCTGCCATTATAGTATTATATTATATTTATCTTCTTGTAGTATTAAACCTCCATTTTCTTGCATCAAAGAATCCTCAGAAATGCCTGTTATGTTACCTATGCCTTGTTTCCAGTAGTCAGGTGCATTGCATCCTTTACAGCAGCTTATGCAATATGTGTTTTTGCATTTGCAATATGTAGCCCTACTCATTATCTATCTTTTTTAGTTTACCAATAGCCCAGTTAACCCCAGCAGAACCACCCCAAGCATCCCACATAAGACCACCACACCCTTCAGAGTAAGGTACATCTTTATGTTGCTGATGTCTTTTGAATGATGCCATACGTGCAATAGTAGAACGAGATAAAGCCTCTCCAGAAGCTAATTGATTAGCTCTAGTCCAACCAACAGCAGTTCCACAGCTACTTCCATTCTCTTTCTTCCACTTTAAAGCCCTTTTAGCGTTGTTCTTAGCTCCTTGTGGATAGTCACTATAGGTTTTAAGTTCAACGTCGTTAGAAACGCTTAAAATCTCTTGTATCTCGTATATCTTAGCTAAGTCCTCTGCTGATAGTTCTTCTTCTACACTTTCCTTTGGTGCATTTGATTTCTTATCACTAAAGAACCCCTCTATGCTAAAGCCTTTTACCTTCTCTGTCTTAACGAACTCTTCCCATACCTCATCGTTATTTACCTTAACAGAAACCATCCAAGTTCCTACAGGCATATTAAGATTGTATTTACGAGACTTGTCGTGTACTTCGTCTTCTATTATCCAAGACTCTACAACAGATAAACCACCTAACTCTACTTCGTGTTCTAATGTTGAGTTGTTTTGCTTACCCCTTGATAGAAAAAGCTGTGAGGCTTTTCTTACAGTATCCTCAGAGAAGTGTATGTAATACTCTTGGTCTTTGTTTTTTCTGTATATCTTCTTGTTAGGTATTAAAGCAGCACCCATAAGAATACGCTTCTCGTTATCTACCTCAGCAAGTTTAACTTCTTGCGATTTAAGAGCAATAAAATCTTCTTCTATAGCTGGGTTCTCAACGATAGAAATAGCTTCTATGCCACCCCACTCGTTTTCTTCATCTATAAATAATTCAAATATATCTAAGTCTTCCATAATGTTATAACAATTTAGTTTGTTTTTGTTTCTAATCTCCTATAGTTGCATTCGATTGTATGATACCATCTAGTTGTTGTTGAGAACTAATTTGAGAACTTACAACGTATGCTTGTATTGGCTGACCGAATTGACCAGCTACACCTTCAGCTAATTGATTTACTCCTGTAGAGCCTACTAAGTTAAAGTCAAACTCTCTTGATTCACCTCCACCAGTAGCTCCTGCACCTGCACCCCCACCTCCAGCACCTCCATGTCCTAATGCACTAAGAGCTTTAGATGTCTGAGCAACTGTAGAAGCGATGCCTCCAACGAGATTTACTGTTGCTAAAGTGTTTGCACCTTTTAAGTAAGCTGGACCAGCAATAGGACCTAAAAGAGCTGAGTGAGCTACGTTAGCCATTTTTGCTTCGTTATAACTTTGAAACATTAGACCAATAGAAGCTGCTTTTTCAGCTATTATAAAAGATGCCCTAAGTGCTTTGTTTTTACCAGCTAGTCCTTGAAGGCTTCTAAATATTCCTTCTGCGTGTTTTAACGTAGCTGTTATAGTCTCTCTTTTAAATTGCTCGGTAATAAGTTCCGCTACAGCTTCAGAGGTTCTTATTTTTTCCATTTCACCTGCTATTCCTTTTTTTACGTTAACAAGAGCTTCGCCTCTGGCAATCTCAAGTAAAACTTCTGGGGATTCTGCTACATTTTCAATACCCATTGGCAATAAAGAATCTACAGCTTCAACATCTTCTCTTTTTGGATATCTTATTTCATTTATTTTCTCTAAATACCTTTCTATTTGCTCTTGTAGTGGTTGATACGCTGCATTTGTTAGTGAGGCTTCATTTTGAATTTCTTTTAATCCTTTTATTTGAGCATTATACCAAGCAATAGTTCCCTTTAAAATAGAATCAGGTCCATCTCCTTCTGATTCTGGATTAAGTAATAAACTTATTTCATTTAACAAGGTTTTTTGCCTCTGCAATGGAACTTCTAGCTTTTCTAAAATACCAAGCTCTTTTAAGTATCTTAGTATTCTATTATCACTACCAGAATCTAATGCTGAATCTAGCTGTTTTTCTACTTCCATTCTTTTTGCTGTTATTTCTTCTAGTGAATTAAACTCACTTTCAGCTAACTCGTCATTTAAGCCTAAAGAAATTCTCTCTAACTCCGCTATCTTTTCTTTTAATAGTAATTCATCTTCTTTTTTAGACAAATAATCAGAAACTGCTTGAGTTTGATTTTGTATGTTTCCAGTGTTTTCTTTAAGTATTTTAGATAAGTCTTTATCTATTGTTGAAAGAACACCTAAAGCTGTATTTCTTTGTTCTAAAGATAGGTTTGAACTCTTTAATATATCATCGTATGCTTGAAGAGTTTTTATTTGATTTTTTAATGACTCATTTAAACTTTCAGTTTCTTCTTTGGTTTTTTTAGCACTTCCAGCAAAATAATCAAGAGAAGAAATAACAACTTGTATGGCTAGTAATACACCCATAGGACCTAAGAGAGCTGACCACATCATCTTTAAAGCACCGACAAAACCAACAGTAGCAGTAGTAGATGCAATAGTAGATGTCGTATTTACTCCTTTTGCGACAGTATCAGCTTTTGTTGCTGTAGTAGCAGTTGCTTGTTGACCAGCCATAAAAAATAACTGAGATGCCAACTGAGACACGTTATTCGCCATACCACGAATACCATAGGGAGCATCAGAAACAACTCTACCAAGCTCCATAGCAGCAGCAGTAGCACTACCAGTAGAACTGGTAACACCTTTCATTGAAGTTGTTAGCCTGTCACTAGAAGCACTCATATTGCCTCTTATTTGCGATAGTTTAGACTCTTCTAGGGCTAATTTTGATACAGATAATTTATACTCTTTGGTTCTACCATCAAGTCTAGATAAACTTTGATTTAATTTTTTTATGTTAGCATTAGCTTGAGCTTCTTGTACCTCTAACTTAAGTCTAATTGTTTTTTCTGAGTCTGCCATTATCTTCGTTTTATTGTTTCTTTAAGTTGTTTCCAGTTTATAGGTAATTGGTATTTACCTTTAGCTATTTTTATATCTTCATCATCAACATACCATTCATTTGATGCTAGTAAATCTATTATTAGTTTAAGTCCCGTCATATTAAAGTGTTGTCATTATGTATGTTAAACTAGTCTCGCTTATTATTGAAGTGCCTTGTATTTTAGATATAGCCCTTACGTTATAGTTAGTAGCAGAAGATAAAGACGTTATCTCTATTTCTCTATTGGTTTGATTACTTAAAGTTAAAACATCATCAACATAAATATCATGTATTAAGTTTTCTACAGATAAGTTACCAAGAACCCTTATTGTTAAACTGGTTGTACTAGCATATAATCTACCTAAAGTAGGTCTATCTAAAACTAAATTCCCAGCATCTATTGAAGTTGCATTGTTTATTAACTTAAGGTCGCACTTTCCGTTAGATAAGTTTAATTTAATACTATCTATGTTAAAGTATTTGTTGTTTATTAATAGACAATCATTTGGTTGTATTGTAGTGACTATTCCTACAGGTAAATTAGCTTTTAAGTTTAATCTTCTTGACTGAATATCATATATTCTTAGGACATAGTTTTTATAGTATCCGTTAAATAAACTATTCTCGTTAGTTATAGCTGAATTTTCGTGAGCCTCCCATTCATCAAATTCACTACCGAAGTTTATTGACTCTGAAACACCTTCTAAGGCATTAGATGGTCTTATGTAATTATTATTAGGCAGCGTAACGTGAGTTGTTTGATGAGCGCCTAAGTCAAATAATATTGAATTACCTGAGTTTTGCTTTATAGGGTAGAATATTAAAGGCTTAGTCAAAACCTCATTCTGGTCGTTATTAACTAACCACCCCCATTGAACATCTGTTACTGCTTCTGTAGTTTGGTCGGTCATTCTTTCATACTGAACCTTATCAAAACCTAGTTTAACAGTGTACTTTCCACCATCAAAGGCTAAAGGTGACTCTATGTCTTGTGATGTATTGTTTAATCTTTCGTTACCAAACTCATCATAAGTTAATTCATTAGCGTTTATTATAGCAAATGTACTTGGTTTCTCAAACTCAAAGTCTATTGTTGAATATAAGTTATCTCTATTGACATCTATTTTAGATGTATCGATGTATTTTGTTAAATCAATAGTTTTCCCAGTATTGTAATAGGTGTCTAATGTTCTTACTTTTATTTTACCAGCACTAGAATCTCCAACATACTCAGGAATATAGTAAGCAGTTAGATTAAATGTTTTAAATATAGATGTTAAGAAATCTATAGTTTTCATCTTAGGCATTTGGGAGGCTATGTTAAAGCCACCTCCTAATGTTTGACTCGTCAGTTCAGTGTAGTTAGATTTGAAATTACTTATCACACCAGATTCTGTTTCTTTTATTTCTTGAAGCTCTAAGTCAATATTGTATGAAGTTACACTCCCTTGAGTCTCTATTGTTAAAACTGGTTGTATAGTTTTAGATTGGCTTCCTGTAGTATGATTTAACCTAAATGTCTGGCTAGAACTTCCAATTTTACTTATACCATTTTCTGGAGTATCTAAAAGGTCTCCAGTGATTGAGTCTTTTAGGAATAATGTATATTCCTCTCCTGTACCTACTGTTATAGTATATTTAGCTGTAGTAGTGTTTTCTTCATCTCCAATAAAATATCTTGGAACTGTTATTTTGCTTAAGTCTCCGTTGTTCCTTAAGTCTTCTCCTCCGCAATTTGTTGTTGGTACAATACAAGTAAACCCCTCGTATGTAAAAGCGTTTAAACTTACATTAGCAGATTGTATATTTGTCTGACCACTAATGTCTCCTTTTTCTCTGTGTAGTAACAAATATAAATCATAAAAAGGTTTGTTACTCGTGTTAAAGAAGTCATCAGTAAACTGAATGCCATACTTAGTCTCTATAGCTTTTATTATATGATATATTCTTATAGCAGGTTTTAAGTCTTTATAGTAAATGCCTTTTGGACTAGTACTTGCTTGTGCTTGTATGTTTCTTGAATCAACATTGTCTTTTGGATTTGAGCCACTGTTTGTAGAGTCATAGAAGTAAAATGAACTTGCACTTATAAAAGGGAAGCATAAATCTCCAGAACTACCTGCACCTGCATCGGAGGTTACATCTAAAACATCGTTCACTAAATTAAAACCTTTGTTTAATCCATCAAGAACAACTTGCGCTGTGTAAGAGAATGTAAATCTATTGAGGTATGATTCTAAATTATTGTATATTGACGTTGTACCAAGTAATTCAAGTTTATCATCTCCCATAAGCTCGTTTAGACTAACTGTCTTGCCATAGAATACTACACTGTAACTATATGGAATATTATTCTTAAGTGAAGAGCCAGAAAGTGTAATTCTTCCTTCTCTATAATTTATTCCGTTTATTTTAATTATTGCATCTAGCTTTATTCTTGCATCAAAACCATCTATAATATCAAAGTTATAGTAGTGCTTAAATATTTTGTTGTTGTGACTAGAAGCTGGTATTGTAAACTGCTGAGAGAAGTCTGTAAATACTTTGGATATATCTTTTATATCCTGTATTTTATTTGTTATATTTATCTCCTCGAAGTCAAATAATTCAATTCTCTCGTATTCGTAAGTAATATCTTCAGTGTCTAAGCCACCTTTTATGTATAATTCTACGTTTCTGTTCATTATCTAACGTTGTTTATCTTATCGTAAGCAAACTCTAGTTCTAGTGAGTATTGTATTAAAGAGTCGTTTAACGAAGTTTTAAATTCCATGTCACTTGTTTTTATCTGAACTGGAAGTGTTTTTCCTGTATAATAAACCCAAGCCTTGTTACTAAGCAAAAGTTCTTTAAACACCTCGTTGTAGCTCTCTAAGTAGAACCCACTATTAACCTTAAGTGATTCTCTACCTGACTTAAATAAGTTTCTGTATTGATGTTTAGAAGTGCTATAAGTATTTGAGGATATTATATTTGCTCTATATTCTTCTTCATCAGTTTTAATAGATAGTTTACTTGTCTTAAAGAACCACAAGTCCTGTAAAGCTCCAAACTTATTTATAAAGGTAAGTTTAATAGGCTCGTATTTACATTCAGATATGCTGTCAACTCTAACTACAGACACATCTGTTCCATTAACGTAAACTGTATCTACAGGGAAAAGTATGTAATCATCAAAGAAGTCTTCTAAACAAGGGCTAGACTCTAATATGCCTCCTACTTCACCAATTACCCTGCTTTGATAGTCATCATAGCCACTATAGGAGTTTGTAACGTATTCTATTTGGTTGTTACTATCTGTGCTTGAAGATACTGTTTTATCGTATATTTCCTCTCCGTTGTTTAAAAAGGTTACACTAGTAGTTGTAGATGTATCAACAGGTATTCTAAGTGTTGCATCATCTAACTTTATAACTCGATTGTTACTCTGCAATAAGTCTTGCTGAAGCGTAGGGTTAATCCCTTCTTCAAAATAACCATATCCCTCAAACGCTGTTAACCTAACACCAGAAAGCTCTGTAGAAGTTCCACTAACAACTTTAGTTATCTTGTATTCTACCCAGTAGTTAACTGTAGCATAATCTCCATCAAACTCACCATCTAAGTAGTCGTTTACTAGTTGGCTTATATCAAAGCTAATCGCATTAGATACAGCATTAGATATTAGTGTATAAGTAGCAGTACCAGTCCCTATGCTTCCTGTCTGAGTCCCAGAGTATATCCAAATCTTTATAGTAGCTGACTCTAAGTTAGCTTCTGATAAGTTTATAAAGTAAGGACTTCTTGAGTTTATTTTTGCCATTGTGTTTTATTTAATTGTAATTTTGTATTTGTCTATGCTTTGTTCTATTGATGTTTTAAATGCAGTTAAAACCTCGTTGTCTATGTTATCTTCAATGCTTTTATAAGACCTCATTATAACATCACTACCTCTCCAAGATTCTCTATTAATACTTCTAGCTATAGCAAAAGCAGCTCTTCTGTAGTTGCTATCTGTTTTAGATTGAAACCTTCCTCTATATCCTCTAATAGTAAGATTCTTGTATTGCATCCACTTAGCAATCTTAGATACCATCTCACTAGAAGGATTTTTACCTGTAGCCTTCTTACCTTCACTTATAGCTCCTAAATACCTTTCAAACTCAAAGGTTAGGCTATTCTGAGTAGTTGAAAACTTAATATTCCTAGACATCTTTCCAGAAGCAACATTGTCGTCACTGGCTATCTTACTTCTTAGTTCAGCCTTATACATTCGACCTATCTTCTGCAAAGATTTTCTTAGGTTAACTTTCATTTAGCAAATACTAATATCGTTTTTACCAGTTATAACCATTGTTGCCTCCCAACCAGCTAATTCATTCTCAAACCTGTCTAAGAAAGGAGTAGCAGTTACACCGCCCTCAACTCTCAAGTAGTTGTTGTCTACTAAGTCTAATCTCCTTAGTTGGTTAATTAGTCTAGTTAATACACTCATCTGTGTGTTTAAGATGTCCTGCATATTATTATTTCCATAATAATCATTATTAGAAACATCCTCCTTTAACAAGTCTACAATATCAGCAGCAACTATCCTTAGTGTGTAATCTATTGTTCTTTCATTGATAACAGCTTGGTCTATTATCATGTGGACTAAAGGAAAGTTTGTTAGTTTTCCTAAGTCAATCTCAGTGATGTCACCAAATGTAACCTTGTTATTAAATTCAGAGCTACTAAGTAGTTGTTTAATTGTGTCTATTAAATTGTAAAAATTATTCATTACTTCCTATGTGCTTTTTTAATTAATAAGTTCTCTAATGTATTCTTATCTTTTTCATATTCTAACATCATAAAGCAGCGGTGAACACTGGTCTTTGTGATTTCGTCGATTCTTCTAACATCGCCTTGAGCGAGTGTGTGTATTGATTGATACCATCCCCACTTTCTCCCAAAATTTGATTGAGCTGAGGAGTCGTTCCCTCTTTCTTCAGAACCTCCTGTAAATAGTCCATCGTAAGAAGCGGTAATTTTGTCCCTAAACGATAAAAAAAAACCGATGCTCCTATTGCAACACTAACAGGCATATCTAACATAACATCAGAATACCTAGCAGAACCACCATAATCATCTATCCTATAAAACTCCTTCTTCTTGTATATAATAGGTCTGAACAACACAGCCATTGCCTTATGCATTGTCTGCCAATCACTCATGTACTTTTCTAAGTCAATAAACTCTCCAAAACTAATATCATCTAACTTGGGTATAAATCCAAACTCTAACTCAGCATCATTACCATCCTTATCCTTACCTTCCATACTAAACTTCCGTATAAGTGGAGTGTCAGCATTTAAACAGTCTAATAAGTGTTGTATAGTATTATTAAAAGAAGCTAAAGGTATCTTCAATGTATCCTCTGGCTTTAACCCACAAAATATCTGAAGCATCTTACTCTTGATGTAAATCTCATCCTCCTTATCCCACTTATCATAAATCTTCAAGTAATCCTGATATTGACTAAGTGTAATGTCAGACAAATCTACAGGGATTTCTAATTCTATTTCTTTCATAGTATTATAACAATATTTGATGAATATCATTTTATCATAGATAATACCTATAGTGTTTTATGTT
>TARA_R110002072_G_scaffold1369_15_pt1 | contig 14063 bp, 12 predicted proteins | sample TARA_R110002072 | Tara Oceans TARA_R110002072 (sample SAMEA4397118) | marine metagenome | biome: Polar Biome; feature: [SRF] surface water layer (ENVO:00010504); material: water (ENVO:00002006), including particulate matter (ENVO:01000060) such as... | depth 5 m | reverse complement strand
TCAAGGGCCTATCAGAACAGCGGCAATTTGGGGACCTTATTTAGAGATGACGCCTAGCCAGCAAACACTGCGGGGCCAGCTTAGACAGAGACGACAATTGTTGTCGCGGTCATCCCAACATCGAGCTAGTTTTCTAGTCGCTCAACACCTGAAGCACTATTTGCCTTATCAACGAGCCCATCGAATCGGCGTCTATAGTGCAACCGATGGCGAAGTCGACCTATCCTGGTTAACTCGGGACACATCAAAACAGTTTTACCTGCCCGTGTTGCAGGAATGTGTCAGACCCTGGAAAGGAAAAGGACTGCTATTCGGCAAAACCAGTGATCGCCTTATGTCCAACCAATACGGCATTCCTGAACCCCAAACGAAACGTTTACTGGGGGTTTCAGATCTCGATTTTCTGTTGGTTCCCCTCGTTGGATTTGACCGAAGCGGCCAGAGACTCGGGATGGGAGGAGGTTATTACGATCGGACCTTATCGGCATTACGGTGCTGGAAAGCGCTGCCGAAGATTGGCGTTGCCCATAGTGCTCAGGAAGTTGACGCGTTATTGGTCAAGCCCTGGGATGTCCAATTGGATGGCATTGTCACAGACAATGAATTGATCTCGACTAGAAACCTAACGCTTGGCCCACAGCATTGACCGCAACACCTAAACCGAGGAGTACAAAAATCAATAACATAAGATCGGGCTTCTTGTTCATTACCTATTCCAAATACTGTCGTTAAAACAGCGGTTACCAAGTTATTAGGACCGACAAAGATATAACTGTTCCGAATGTTTATCAATAGACAAGAGCTATATTTGCACGATATTTGTGCAGTAAGTCACACTAGCCGTCTCGGATCAGTACCAAGTAAGTGTTTACTCAGATCTTTGCTGATGTCATTTTATCGGCACCGATGCCCAGGACTTTAGCCGGACAGATTAAAATATGGCGATAAAAGAAATCATCCGGATGGGTCATCCCACATTACGGGAAGTCGCCCAACCCTTTCCGTTACAGGAAATAGGCTCGGAGAAGTTCAATAACCTCGTGACGGATCTAAAGGATACCCTCGAGGCGACGGGAAACGGTATTGGGCTCGCTGCGCCACAGATTGATGTTGGATTCCGGGTGGCAGTGATTAATATTCCGAACCCCACTACCCGCTATGGCCCCGTAACACCTTTACCTTTCACGGTATTTGTTAATCCAGAGATCACGGTTATCAATGAACAAACTGAGGGTTACTGGGAGGGCTGCCTTTCTGTACCCAATATGATGGGCTACGTTGAGCGGCCGCAACAAATCCGGGTAGACTATTTTGATCGAACCGGGTCTGCCCAGACGATAGAACTAGACGGTTTTCTAGCGACGGTTTTTCAACATGAGTTTGACCATCTGGATGGCTTTCTCTACGTCGACCGGCTAAAAGACACCCGGCTATTTTCTTTCGATACAGAGTATGCACATTACCATCTACCTAAAACCGAATAGGTAGCACCGAATAATCTAAACCGGGGTCAGCGGAGAAAAAGACGGTAGGCAGGATTCTCCGATTCATCCCAATGGCGATAACCAATTTCTTTAAGGCGCGAACGGAAAGCCGCGAGCTCAGCATCGGGGACCTGCAAACCAACTAACACCCGACCATACGCAGAACCGTGATTTCGATAATGAAATGTCGAGATATTATAGGCAGAGCCTATCGCATCCAGAAAACCAGCCAGAGCCCCATGCCTTTCAGGGAATTCAACTCTAAACAATCGTTCGTTATCGAGGTTGCAGACTCGACCGCCGATCATATGACGGATATGAAGCACTGCCACTTCATTCCCAGACAAATCAACAATGTCATAGTTCTTCTTAAGTTTTTCCAGGAGACCAACCCGATCATCAGAGCCAGCCGTGGTCTGCACACCCACCAACACCCTTGCACCAACATTCGGTGAATAGCGATAATTAAACTCAGTAACGCTGCGCTTTCCGATCGCCCGGCAGAACTTACGGAAACTACCCTGCTGCTCAGGAATGGTTGCACCAAGCAGCATCTCTCGTTTTTCGCCAATCTCTGTCCGTTCGGACACATGCCGAAGCCGATCGAAGTTCATATTGGCACCGGTCACAATTGCCACAACGGCTTCCGTATTAGTCATTTTGTTGGCTTCAAAATATTGTTTACAACCCGCGATACCTAGTGCGCCTGAAGGTTCACAAATCGCCCGGGTGTCTTCAAAAACATCTTTGATAGCTGCGCATATTTCATCGGTGCTCACCTTAATCACTTCATCAACACAGGCTTTTGCCAATCGGAAGGTCTCTTTTCCCACCTGCCTGACCGCCGTCCCATCAGCAAACTGATCCATATCTTCAGCCGCTAACTTCACCCGCCGACCCGCTTGCAATGCTGCCCACATACCCGCTGAACCATCCGCCTCCACGCCGATAACTCGAATATCAGGCCGTAGATACTTAATATAGGTACCCACTCCAGAAATAAGTCCGCCGCCGCCGACGGGCACAAACACCGCATGTAGTGGGCCAGTGTGCTGGCGCAGAATTTCCATGGCAATTGTGCCTTGGCCGGCAATAACGTCTGGATCATCAAAAGGGTGAACGTAGGTTAAATCCTGTTCCCCACAGAGTTTTTGGGCAATTGCCGCTGCTTCATCATAACTATCACCCTCGAGCAGCACTTTGGCGCCCAAGCGCCGTACAGCTTCAATTTTTATGGAGGGGGTATTTCGGCCCATCACAATAGTTGCAGGCACCTTTAGATGTTGGGCGGCAAGGGCAACGCCCTGGGCATGATTACCCGCCGACGCTGTAATCACACCACGTCGCCGGACCTCTGGGGCTAAGCTCTGAATTTTGTTGAACGCACCACGGAGTTTAAAACTAAACACCGCTTGAGTATCTTCCCTCTTCAGCAGCAGGCTTCGACCAATTCTCTCCGACAACTTTGGCGCGACCTCAAGCGGACTCTCTTCCGCCACTTCGTAGACATTCGCTTCAAGTATTTTCTTGATGTACTTATCTGTCATCGCTTATTTGTCATCTGTAAAAAAATGGAATGTGACCTTAAGCACGAGAGTATAAACTCCCTACCCAGAAAAAACGCTCGGCGAATCACCCAAAAGGTATCAGATGGATCAGAACGAAAAGAAAAAACAGGTTGGTGAAGCCGCTGCTCGCTACATCGAACCCCACCTGAGTGAAAAATCCGTCATTGGTGTCGGTACAGGCTCGACCGCCAACTACTTTATTGACGCCCTCGCGACGCTTCAACACAAATTTGATAGTGCAGTTGCCAGTTCCGAGGCAACCGCGGATCGACTGAGGGGCCATGGCATTCGAGTTGAGGAATTAAACAATGTTAAAGATATGCGTTTCTACGTGGACGGAGCCGATGAGGTCGATGAAAACCTGGCCATGATTAAGGGTGGTGGCGGCGCACTGACCCGGGAAAAAATTGTTGCCTCGGTAGCAGAAACCTTCGTCTGTATCGTAGATGAATCCAAACTTGTTAAATCACTCGGCTCGTACCCGCTTCCAGTGGAAGTCATCCCGATGGCCAGATCAGTGGTCGCAAGATCCATCGTACAATTAGGCGGACGGCCCGTTTATCGACAAGGTTTCGAAACCGACAACCACAACGTGATTTTGGATATCCACGATCTCATCATCACCGATCCCATTGCGTTAGAGAAAGCCTTGAACAATCTCCCAGGAGTTGTCACTAACGGGCTGTTTGCAATAAGAGCGGCTGATCTAGTCCTCGTCAGTAGTGATGGAAATGTTAGTGAAATAAGGGCCGCTGACTAGAGCAGCCATAAACAGGAAACCCACCTAAATCTCGAATACCTTTCCAGGATTCATGATCCCCGAAGGATCAAATACCGCTTTGATGCCTTTCATCATTTCGATTTCAGCAGGACTTCTGGTAAATCCAAGCTGATCACGTTTCAGTAGCCCAACGCCATGCTCAGCGGACACACTACCTTCGAACGTCTCAACAATCGACATCACGCCATGGGTGACTTTTTCACATTCTTTTTTAAATGCATCTACCGCCCAATCCTCGGGGCGAAGAATATTAAGATGAACATTGCCATCTCCAATATGACCAAACCAGACGATCTCAAACTGCGGATATTCTTTTTCCACCAGTGCTTCTACAGCATCTAAGAATTCAGGTACCAAAGAAACCCGGACGGATATATCATTTTTATAAGGTGTGTAGGGTGTGATCGCTTCAGAAATACCTTCACGGTATGACCAGAGTTCACGACGTTGAGCTTCACTTTGACTGACAATGCCATCACTGATCCATCCAGCCTCCAGACAGGACTCGAAGGCATGCATGGCTGCTTCCATATCCGCGGGTGAACTATTCTCAAACTCAAGCAGGACATAGTAGGGCGTCGGTTCGGAGAAGGGATGAGATCCACTCTTCTCTCCGAGCACATGCTGAAGTGCATTTTCACCGAAGAATTCAAAAGCACATAGTTGTACATGCTCACGAAATTTCTTCAAAACTAACATAACATCCTGCATGCGGGCTGCACAAAGTAGCAATACCTCGGGATTGTTTTGAGCGGCAGTCAGCTCAAGCGTTGCTCCGACGATAATACCGAGTGACCCTTCAGAGCCAATAAAAAGATGCCTTAGATCATATCCGGTCGCGTTCTTCACCAGACCCTTGTTCAAGTGCAATATGTCTCCGCGGCCGGTTACAACCGTTAGGCCGATCACCCAGTCCCGGGTCAGTCCATAGCGCAACACTTTAATGCCACCGGCGTTGGTTGCGATATTTCCGCCAATTTGACTCGAGCCGGATGAAGCAAAATCAACCGGATATTGGAGACCTTTTTCTGCAGCAAAATTTTGCAGCACTTCCGTTACGACGCCGGCTTCCAGATCTACCGAAAGCTCAGTTTCGTTAAACCCGAGGATGCGATTCATTTTATCCAGCGAAACAACAAGCTCCTGATTGCGCGCTACCGCGCCACCACTTAAACCTGTCCGCCCACCCGATGGCACCAACGAGATCTTATGTTTTCGGGCGAAGTGAACAATCGACTGGACCGCTTCAATGTCTCGAGGAAATACCACCGCAAGGGGGTTCGGCTCATAGAATCGAGTCCAGTCCCGACCATGGGACTCCATGGTTAACCTGTCTGTCGCGATACAATCCGCACCAACCTGCTCCGCCAGTTGGTCAAGTAGCGCCTGCACTTCCTAGGCCTTTAGTTTCGGATCAAGGGACCCAGAGAAATACTTGTCGGCCATCACATCAAGTGATATCGGTTTGATTTTTGATGCCTGACCTGCGGTTCCAAATGCTTCATATCGAGCGATTACAATTTCTTTCATCGCAATCTGAGAAGCGGCAAAGTACTTTCGCGGATCAAACTCTGATTTGTTTTCAGCAAGAAACTTTCGGATTGAACCTGTTGACGCCAGGCGTAGGTCGGTATCGATATTCACCTTTCGAACGCCGTGCTTAATGCCTTCCTGAATTTCTTCCACTGGCACGCCATAGGTTTCAGGGATTTCTCCGCCAAATTCATTAATCACCGCTAGCCAATCCTGGGGCACACTGGAAGAACCATGCATGACCAGATGCGTATTGGGTAACCGCTTGTGTATTTCTTTAACGCGCTCAATCGCCAGGATGTCACCGGTAGGTGGACGTGTGAATTTGTAAGCCCCGTGGCTTGTACCGATCGCAATCGCGAGAGCATCTACCTTCGTCTGTGTGACAAAATCTACAGCTTCATCGGGATCGGTGAGCATTTGCTCCATCGACAATTTACCTGCTGCACCAACACCATCTTCTTCACCGGCTTCGCCAGTTTCTAACGAGCCCAGACATCCAAGTTCACCCTCTACAGTAACGCCACAGGCATGGGCCATTTCCGTTGTACGCCTGGTCACATCGATGTTGTATTCATAGCTCGCAGGCGTTTTTTGGTCTGGCATTAATGAGCCGTCCATCATCACCGAGGAGAAGCCATATTGAATAGACCGCTGACAAACGTCTGGAGTTGCACCGTGGTCCTGATGCATAACCACTGGAATATCCGGAAACTCTTCGATGGCCGCTAGTATCAAATGCCGAAGGAAATTTGCTCCCGCATATTTACGTGCCCCGGCTGAGGCTTGCACAATTACCGGACTATCGGTTTCTTCTGCCGCCTCCATAATGGCGCGCATCTGCTCTAGATTGTTTACGTTGAACGCCGGAACGCCATAACCATTTTCTGCAGCGTGATCTAACACCTGCCGCATGCTGACTAATGCCATGTGTTACTCCTTAAATATTTTAGTTGGCGCCACGGGACTCAAGAACCGCTACCGCGGGCAAAGTTTTGCCTTCCACAAATTCTAAAAATGCACCGCCACCGGTTGAGATATAAGAGACCTGATCGGCGATACCAAACTGATCAATTGCCGCAAGGGTGTCGCCACCACCAGCAATAGAGAAGCCTGTGTTGTTTGCAATAGCTTCTGCCAGACTTCGAGTGCCGGCTTCAAAAGCGGGTTGCTCAAATACACCAACCGGACCATTCCAAATAATGGTCCCCGCGGAAGCAATAATGTTCGCGATGGCTTTGCGACTGTCCGGACCAATATCCAGCACCATTTGATTGAGACCAATCGCGTCGGTGGATATTGTGCTGGCAGTTTCAGGTTGATCAAAACCGTCAGCGACAACTACGTCAGTCGGTACGGGGATGTTGACTCGCTTCATCAGCTCCAGGGCTGTTGTGACTAAACCTGGTTCGTACAATGATTTACCTACTTCATGCCCTTGGGCCGCAATAAAGGTGTTCGCGATTCCGCCACCCACAATCAGCGTATCGACTTTTTCGGATAGCGCGCCGAGAACTTCAAGCTTGGTTGACACTTTACTTCCACCAACAATCGCGACAACGGGCCGCTTTGGTTCAGCAAGCGCACGCGAGAGCGCATCTAACTCGGCAATGAGCAGAGGCCCCGCCGCTGCAACTGGTGCATATCGCGCAACGCCTTCTGTTGTCGCCTGAGCCCGGTGAGCAGTACCAAATGCATCCATAACAAAAATATCGCACAGCCCCGCGAGCTTTCTTGAAAGCGCCTCGTTATTTTTCTTCTCACCGCTATTAACGCGAACATTCTCAAACAGCACCAGATCTTCATCGGCGAATTCAACACCGTCCAGGTAGGTATCCGCCAACCTAACTTTTAGTCCCGTTATCGAAGCAATATGAGTGGCCACCGGCGCTAACGAATACTCCGTTTGCTCAGAAATCGGCTTGCCTTCCTCGGGCCGCCCAAGGTGGGACATGACCATCAACTTTGCACCCTGCTCAACAAGATATTGAATCGTGGGCAACGCAGCTCTGATCCGCGCATCACTAGCCACTTTGCCGTTTTTTAAGGGCACATTAAGATCTTCACGAACCAATACCCGCTTACCCTTAACGTCTAGATTTCTGATGTCTACAATGCTCACAAACTTTCTTTCACCTTTGCCGCCAGGTTATTTGCGGTGAACCCAAAATGTTTCAGTACGTCTGCGCCGGGTCCTGATTCTCCAAAACTCGCCAAACCAACAACATCACCATCAAGGCCCACCCACTTTCTCCAATAGTCTGGATGCGAGGCTTCGATAGCAATTCGATTTCGTACGCCCCCCGGTAACACTGATTCTCGGTAAGCGGCATCCTGCTGTTCAAATACATCGGGACTCGGCATGGATACCACACGAACATCAATTCCCTCAGCGGAAAGCTGTTCAGCCGCTGACGTTGCAAGGCTAACCTCTGAGCCCGTCGCAATAATAATGGCCCGTGGATTGGGTGCATCCTTGAGGACGTAGCCTCCTTTGGCAATATTGGAAATCTGTGCAGCATCCCGTTCCTGAAAAGGTAGCGACTGCCGGGAGAACACAAGCGCCGTTGGACCGTTGTGTCGTTCCATTGCTGCCCGCCAGGCAAAAACAGTTTCTACCGTATCGCAGGGTCGCCAGCTGGACATATTGGGTGTACCGCGCAAATTCGCAAGTTGCTCAACGGGTTGGTGAGTCGGTCCATCTTCTCCCTGGCCAATAGAATCATGGGTATACACATGGATATTTTGAATTCCCATCAGAGCAGACATCCGAACCGCGTTGCGGGCGTACTCCATAAAAATCAAAAAGGTACCTGTGTAGGCCTTGAAGCCACCGTGTAACGCAATGCCGTTAGCAATGGCTGTCATGCCAAACTCACGTACACCGTAATGAATATAGTTACCCTCTTCAGTGCCCGGCTTAACTTCCTTCATATCTGGCCAGGTGGTGTTGTTTGAAGGACTTAAATCCGCGGAGCCACCCAATAGTTCAGGCATTATTTTTGCCATTTCCTCGATGACACTCGCTGAAGCTTGCCGAGTAGCTTTGCTTGCGCCGGCCGACACAACTTCAGCCAGAAAGGCATCCATAGTGGCAGCCCAGTCAGCGGGTAGGTCGCCGGACATTCTTCGCTCGTATTCGGCTGCTAACTCTGGGTAAGCCTGACTGTATTCTGCAAAGGATTGGCGCCAGGCATTTTCAAGATCTACACCTTTTTGTCGGCAGTCCCAACCGGACCGGACGTCTTCAGGAATTTCAAAAGGCGCTGAAGTCCAGTCCAGAGCTGCTCGGGTGAGTGCTACCTCTTCGGCACCAAGGGGTGAACCGTGACTAGATGCTTTGCCAGATTTATTCGGAGACCCGAAGCCGATATGAGTCTTGCAACAAATTAATGTCGGCTGATCGACATTGGCTTTTGCCGTGGCAATCGCCGCGGAAACAGCTTCTCCATCATGGCCATCTACCTCGTCAATGACATGCCAGCCATAGGCACGAAAACGAGCCGGAGTGTCGTCGGTAAACCAACCATCAATTTCACCATCGATGGAAATACCATTGTCATCATACATACAGATCAGCTTACCGAGCTTCAAGGTACCGGCAAGGGATGCTGTCTCGTGGGAAATCCCCTCCATAAGACAACCGTCACCGGCAAAGGCGTAGGTGTGATGATCTACAATCTGGTGTGGTCCCCTATTAAAGCGAGCCGCCAATAGTTTCTCAGCCAGCGCCATGCCGACCGCGTTGGCAAGTCCCTGCCCAAGTGGACCGGTAGTAGTTTCAACGCCAGGGGTATAGCCATATTCTGGATGACCGGGCGTCTTGGAACCTAGCTTCCGAAAATTTTCCAACTCAGACATTGGCAAATCGTAGCCCGTCAGGTGCAACAGCGAGTAAATCAGCATCGAGCCGTGACCGTTAGACAACACAAACCGATCGCGGTTTGCCCAATCTGGGTTGGCAGGATTATGGTTTAAATAGCCGCACCAGAGGACCTCGGCGATGTCCGCCATACCCATCGGGGCACCGGGATGCCCGGAATTGGCCTTTTGTACTGCGTCCATCGATAGCGCACGGATGGCGTTCGCGCGTGATTGCCTAGCGTTCATAGGTGGAACTCATATAGGTTGCCGTCGGGTCGTAGAAAAGGGCGCTATTTTCCCTTAGGCACCCTCGGACCTCAACCGGATATTAAGATGAATGAAGCAGATTTGGCTTCATCTTGAAGGAATATCACCGCGGCCAGTGGGTTTGAGCCAACAGTACAGGTAGAATACGGCCTTTTCGTCTAGACCAAGGGTTTTACATGACCAGCCGTATTTTTACTTCCGAGTCCGTTTCTGAAGGACACCCAGACAAAATGGCCGACCAGATCTCCGATGCAGTTCTGGATGCGCTTCTCACGGAAGACCCAGATGCACGGGTTGCCTGTGAAACTATGGTTAAAACCGGCATGGTGGTCCTTGCTGGAGAGATTACAACAACCGCCTGGGTAGACCTTGAAGAACTCTGTCGAGAGGTGATTCTAGACATTGGTTACAACAGCTCAGATGTTGGTTTTGACGGTGCTTCCTGTGCTGTATTGAACGCCATTGGTAAACAATCACCCGACATTGCGATGGGTGTTGACGAATCCACTGACCATGATCAAGGTGCTGGCGACCAGGGCCTGATGTTTGGCTACGCGAGCAATGAAACAGATGTATTGATGCCAGCCCCAATCACCTATTCTCATCGATTGGTTAAGAAGCAGGCTGAGGTTCGAAAGAGCGGCAAGTTGTCCTTCCTTCGCCCGGATGCAAAAAGTCAGGTCACCTTCCGCTATGACGAAAACGGTGTTCCAAGTGGTATCGAAGCTGTTGTCCTGTCGACTCAACATGACCCTGATGTGTCCTTGAAAGACCTTCAAGAAGCGGTAATGGAAGAAATCATCAAACCAGTGCTGCCTGCAAACTGGTTACACGCAAACACTCAATACCACATCAACCCAACCGGAAACTTTGTCATTGGCGGTCCCGTCGGTGACTGTGGTCTAACGGGCCGAAAAATTATTGTTGATACCTATGGCGGCATGGCTCGTCATGGTGGAGGCGCATTCTCCGGTAAGGACCCATCAAAGGTTGACCGTAGCGCTGCTTATGCTGGTCGTTACGTTGCAAAAAATATTGTTGCGGCTGGACTAGCTGATCGTTGTGAAATTCAAGTTTCTTATGCCATTGGTGTTGCGGAACCTACCTCCATCAGCATTGACACCTTTGGTACCGGAAAAATCTCTGACCAGGACATCGAAGCCCTGGTCCGCGAACACTTTGACCTCCGGCCGAAAGGCTTAATCGCTATGCTTGACCTCAAGCGTCCAATCTACCGGGATACAGCGGCTTACGGTCACTTTGGTCGTGAAGAGCCTAACTTTACCTGGGAGAAGACCGACAAAGCTGAACTTCTCGCCAGCGCGCTCTAGGACAACCGGAGAAGCATGTGACAGCGCAAGGACAATTTCCAAAGCATTTTAGTTTTGAATTTTCGGCCCCAAAAAGCGATGAGGCCATTGCCAAGCTGGACAAAATTCACGACAAGTTAAGTGAATTGAATCCTCACTTCTTCTCCGTTACATACGGTGCCGGCGGTTCAACCCGTGACGGCACTAAGCAGGCGGTCCTGCAGATTCAAAAAAAGGGCTCGATGGTTGCACCACATTTGTCCTTCGGCGGAGATAATCCCGAAAAGATTGAAACCCTCATCAATGACTACAAAAATGCCGGCGTCAATCGCGTGGTTGCTCTACGGGGAGATGTGCCTTCTGGTACTGGCGGCTCAGGCAAGATGGCCTACGCCAGTGAGCTTGTCCGTTTTATAAGAGAGAAGAGTGGCGACCATTTCCATATTGAAGTGGCTGCTTATCCTGAGATCCATCCAGATTCTCGGAGTGTTGAATCGGACCTGAAGTACTTTAAGGAAAAGGTAGACGCCGGGGCCAATAGCGCAATCACCCAGTATTTTTACAACCCAGAAGCGTATTTTCGTTTTATAGACCGCTGCGAGAAGTTAGGTGTCGATATCCCAATTGTACCTGGCATCATGCCTATTACAGGCTATCGCAATCTTGTTCGATTCTCCGACAACTGTGGTGCTGACATCCCAAGATGGATTCGCCAACATTTAGAATCCTATGAGGACGAGCCTGAAGCCTTGAAAGCCTTTGGTGAAGAGGTCGTGACCCGACTCTGCGAGCAGCTGTTAGCTGGCGGCGCCCCCGGGCTCCACTTTTATACACTGAATCAGTCTTTGCCTGTGATCAAACTCTGGCGCAATCTCGGGCTCTAGCTGCCTATGCGCATTTCTCGCTTCTTCATTGATCAACCGCTGTCCACCGACAGTGCCATCGATATCAATGATGAGCGTGCTCACTATATAAGAAACGTCCTTCGCCTCAAGCCCGGTGACTCACTTGTTCTGTTTAATGGTCAAGGTGGTGAGTACCGAGCAATCGTATCCGACGTTTCAAAAAAGACTGTGACAGCTCAAACTACCCATTTTGATTCAATCAATCGAAACCTTTCTCGCAGCATTACCCTCGGACTCGGAATTTTGAAGCGAGATGCAATGGACCTGGCGTTACAGAAAGCCGTGGAATTGGGCACAAGCAATATTCAGCCGTTGATCACCGATCGAGTAACGGTTTCAGCAAAACAAATCAAAACCCGGCTTCAACATTGGCAATCAATCGCAACCAGCAGCTGCGAACAATGTGGTCTAAATCTTGTGCCCCGGATACTCGAACCCAAACCATTATCCGAATGGATCAGCAGCCTGGACGAAATATGTTTTATCGCGGAACCTGGTGCGGAAATAAAGGCATTCCACATCGAAGCGTCTCAATCTCCTATTAGTATTCTGGTAGGTCCCGAGGGCGGATTCACCGATCAAGAGGTTGAATTAGCGCGGGAATCTGGGCTTCAGGGTGTTAATTTGGGAACGCGAATACTCCGGGCAGAAACCGCCGCTATAAGTCTCCTGACCCTGGTCAACCAATCACTATTGGAAAGCGACAGCTCGAATTTCTGATTCAATAAAATCTAGATCTGGAATGGACACCAGGTCGTCACCAAAACGCACTTTGACCAATTCAGTTCGTGCAATAGGCTCATCGGTTTCAAACAACTGATCAGCACAAATCCGTTCCAGTCGAGGCAGGGTCTGGGCCACAACCGCAAAATAACTGAAGTCATCTGCTCCACCCAACGCACGCAAAATGACGAGGTTTGCACTTGAGACGCTCACCAGCGAAAAGCTCGCTCGCTTCACGGTTAACATTTCAAAGGATGCAACAGGTACCTGAATGCCGCGCCAGGCAAGAAAACCCAGAAACCAGTCGGGCGTATCCTGAACCCTTTGTAATGGCTCGTAAGGGATAATTTCTGCCACAGCTGCGTTAGGTAACAATAAATTACTTTTTTGTAGCGGGATAAAAAACGTCGGTAATTCCGATTCGAGTTCACTCATTCTTAGATCCAGCTTTTGCTAACACTTCATCAATGGTGCTGAGCAGGTTCGCTTCCTGAAATGGCTTACCGAGGTATTGGTTTACGCCCAACTCAAGGGCTTGTTGTTTATGCTTCTCCCCCGTTCGAGACGTAATCATAATAATAGGCAGCTTTTCTAACCGAGGGTCCCGCCTAACACTCTTGAGTACTTCAAACCCGTCCATTTTTGGCATCTCGATATCCAACAACACCACATCAGGATAGATATCTTGAAGCTGGTTCATGGCGTCAAGTCCATCTTTTGCCGTGGTTACTTCCCAGCCTTGTCGTTCCATTAGACGAGTTGTTACCTTTCGGACTGTAACTGAATCATCGACAATCATAACTTTACGGACCCGATGAAGCTGCTCTACTTCAGCTGCTTGCTCCAGGGCTTCAGCTGAAATACCCTCCTCTGATTTCCGAATAAAGGCGAGGACGTCAAGAATCACAACAACACTACCATCGCCCATTACCGTTGCACCGGACACTCCCGCAACATTATTGAATTGAGGCCCAAGGCTTTTAGAGACAATTTCTCGACTACCAATCACCCGGTCCACCTGGAGCGCTACGGAGTTTTCTCCACTTCTAGCGAGAATCACTGGCAGTGGAGCAACAAGCCCCTCAAGTACTGGGTCGTCACCACGCTCCAACATCTTGCCCATATAGACCAATCGATAGGGCTGGCCCGCGTACTCAAACATTGGCGCATCGGGCTGATAATAGGCTTCCAATTCGTAAGGACTAACCCGGACAATACCTTCTATGGTGTTAAGTGGAATGGCATAAACTTCTTCGCGCACAACCACAAGAAGTGCCCGATTGATTGATACCGTAAAAGGGATATGAATCGTAAACTCTGAACCAACCCCGAGGGTAGAGTCGATTGATATGGACCCGCCTAACTGTTTAATCTCGCTATTGACCACATCCATGCCAACCCCGCGGCCGGAAATTTGAGTCAGCTTTTGGGCCGTACTGAAACCTGCGTGCATAATAAACTGCATGACTTCATGATCCGACAGGGTTGACCCCTGGGTCATAACACCCCGTTCGATTGCCTTGCTCCGAACAGCACCGACATTAATACCGCCACCATCATCGCTGACCGTAAGCACGACATAACCACCTTCCCGGGATAGCCGCAAACTAATCCTACCGGTTTCCGGC
>TARA_R110002072_G_scaffold15856_11_pt1 | contig 14064 bp, 10 predicted proteins | sample TARA_R110002072 | Tara Oceans TARA_R110002072 (sample SAMEA4397118) | marine metagenome | biome: Polar Biome; feature: [SRF] surface water layer (ENVO:00010504); material: water (ENVO:00002006), including particulate matter (ENVO:01000060) such as... | depth 5 m | reverse complement strand
GTCCCCGCCTTCGCGGGGACTCGAGGCGCCTTTCGGCCATTCGCCCAGCGAATCCCGCGCCAGCATGACCTGGCCGACGATCTCGCCCGGGGTCAGATTGCGCACCAGCCGCATGGTGCCGGTGTGGCAGAAGGTGCAGTTGAGTGTGCAGCCGATCTGGCTCGAGACGCACAGCGTGCCGCGGTCGTCATCGGGGATGAAGACCATCTCGAACTCGTGCCCGTCGCTGGTCTTGAGCAGCCATTTGCGCGTGCCGTCGGAGGAGTGCTGTGCCTCCACCACCTCAGGGCGGCCGATGACGAAGCGCTCGGCCAGCCAGGGACGCAGCGTCTTGGCCATGTCGGTCATCGCGTCGAACTCGGTGACGCCGCGATGGTAGAGCCAGTGGAACAGCTGCTTGGCGCGCAGCTTGGCCTGCTTGGGATCGAGCCCGGCCTCTTCGAGCAGTGCGCGGATCCGGGGGCGGGGCAGGCCCAGCAGATCGATGCGGCCGTCGCTGCGCGGGGTGATGTCGCGCGAGGTCGGGACGGGATCGACCTGTCCGGGAATGGTCATGAGCGTGGTGTCTGGCATGGGAGATACGCATATAGGGGCGTTGCCGCATTTGCGAAAGGCTGCTGGTCACCAAACCTCGGGGTGACGCGGCTGCTGCGATTCCGGTCGACAAACCGGCACGGGCCGACGCAGGATTGTTACCAAACTGCAACAGATTCTTGTTGTTTCAGGTTCATGAAACTGCGTGCCTTACCAGGCCGTTGAGTAGGTCCACGCGGCAGAAGTCGCGGGTTTACGACAACGGAGTAGAATAACATGAAATACGCAACAGTCCTTCTGGTCGCAGGTTCGGCTCTTTCGATTTCGGCCCCGGCTATGGCTCAGTCTGCGGTCGACGGCACTTTCACCGGTCCGCGCGCCGAGATCATCGCCGGTTACGACAGCAGCACAGCCGGCAGCACGATCGACGACGATTCAAGCATCGACAACGATCAGTCGATCGAGGGCGTCGTCTATGGCGGCGCATTGGGTTACGACTTCAGTGCTGGCGGCTTCGTGCTTGGTGTCGAAGGCGAATACACCGGCTCCACCGCCGATGTGGAATTCCGGGACGGCGATTTCGAAGGCTTCGGCCTCGGCAATGTCGAGACCGGACGCGATCTCTACGTCGGCGCGCGCGTCGGCGTTTTGGCGCAGCCCGATCTGCTGGTCTATGCCAAGGGCGGCTACACCAACGCCAAGTACAACATCCGTTCGGCTTCCGGTACCGAAACCTTCGATCAGGACATCGATGCCGACGGTTACCGCCTTGGCGCAGGTGTCGAATACGCCATGACCGAGCAAAGCTTCGTGAAGCTCGAATACCGCTATTCGAACTACAGCGATGCCGAGATCGATTTCGAAGGCGATGCGCCCGACACGGCGAATTTCGACATCGACACCGATCGTCATCAGGTCGTCGCGGGCGTCGGCTTCCGCTTCTAATCGAATGACGCTTTAAGATCGGCGGGTCGCAGCTTCGTGCTGCGGCCCGCCTTTTGTTAGCCTAGCGACGGCGTGCGCAGGCGACGGTCGCCGCGTCCATTGCCGAGGCCACGCCGTCCAGTACGTAGCGGTCGGAGAAGCGCCGCCCGCTGCTGTCGGCCGCGCCGACGCTCATCCGGTCTGCCGATCTCAGTGCGGCCACGATGGCTGCATCCATCGCGCGGTCAGCGGCCCAGGCGTCCACGCCGCCTCCAGTCAGTTCGAAGCGTTCGCGCCCGATCTGCAGCGTCACGGCGCTGTCCGCCCGCGTTTCGCGCGACAGGCGAAAATGGATTTGGCCGCGAATATTGCGCCGCGGCCAGGTAGCGACGCTGGCGTAGGCCTGCCCGCTGCCGGACGCAGAGTTCGTGCGAGGGATGGCGATGGCGTAGCAGCGGGGGCCGGCCTCGTCGCGAAAGGCGCCCCAGTTGCCGAACACCCCAAGGCTCTCCTTGGCGGAGAGAGGAGCCGTAAGAAGGAGCAGGAGGGCGAGGGCGAGCCTAGTCATAAGCGATTGCGACAACTTCCCATTCCTTGTCTCCGCCCGGAAGCCGCACCGCCCGAAGGTCGCCCACCGCAGCGCCCTTGATCGCGCGAGCGAAAGGGGAGGACCAGCCGATCCGGCCGGCTCCGGCATCCTGTTCGTCGTCGCCGACCAGCGTGACGCTCTTCCAGACATCATCCTCATCGGCAAGCGTCACCCGCGCGCCGAAGAAGGCCCGCTGCTTGTCGGGCTGCTCGCCGGGATCGATCACCCGCGCCGCCTTGAGCCGGCGGGCGAGATGCGCCAGTTCGCGGTCGATCTCGCGCATACGCTTGCGGCCATAGATGTAATCGCCGTTCTCGCTCCGGTCGCCATTGCCCGCCGCCCAGCTGACGATCTCGACGATCGCCGGCCGTTCGGTGCCGAGCAGGAGGTCGTAGCGGGCCTTGAGCGCGGCATAGCCTGCAGGGGTAATCGGATTGGTCGGCGCGGTCATGATGCGCCGCCCTAGAGCAAATCAGCGCAGGAAGTCACTCACCGTCCGCGCCTGACCATAGACCGTACGATCGGGATAGAGCTGTTCGTAGACCGCCGCGTTTTCGATCACCCGGTGGATGTAGTTCTTGGTTTCGAAGAACGGCACCTTCTCGATCCATTCGAGCCAGCCGATCGCGCCGGTGCGCGGATCGCCATTAGCGCGCAGCCATTTGTTCACATTGCCTGGGCCGGCGTTGTAGGCCGCGAAGGCGAGCGGATAGCTGCCGTCGTAATAGGAGACGAGCCGCTCGATGTGGTTGCTGCCCAGGCGGATGTTGTAGCTCGCATCATCGATCAGATTGGCGGTCATGTAGTTCATGCCCGCACGATCGGCTTCCTCGCGGGCGGTACCGGGCATCAACTGCATTAGCCCGCGCGCGCCGGCATGGCTGATCGCATTCTGCGCGAACTGGCTTTCCTGCCTGGCGATCGCATGGACGAGGGTGAAGTTCGCGCCCGCAGGAAGCGGCAGCGTCGGGAAACCCTGCGCCACGAAGCTGTCGTGACCATCGGCTGCCGCCGCTTCGGTGACGTTGACCGCCAGATCGCGCCGGCCGATCTCCTGCGCCAGTTCGGCGACCAGCGCGTGTTCTTCGGGCGTATCGGCGGATTGCGCCAGTTCGCGATAGAATTGGATGCCCGTGCTCCACGGGGCGCCCTGCGCCACATGGCGCGTCGCGGCGACCAGCGGCGATCGGGCGAATTCGCGGCGCTGCTCTTCGGTCGGCGTAGCCACCGCGACGCGCTGCAGTGGCGGCACGGGGCGCCCGAGTTCGTCGAGCGCGAGCTGGCCGTAGAACCGGTCGGGATATTGTGCGGCGAGGTTGAAGTAACGCTCGGCCTCCTGCGCCATCCCGGCGTGCGAAGCGGCGAGTCCGGCCCAGTAGAAGCCCTTGGAGCGGGTTTGCGGGGTCTTGGCCGCCGCGCCGTAGCGGTAGAACAGCGGCGCCGCGCGGGCGCCGTCGCCCATATCCCAGAGCGCGCCGGTGCCGCCGAGCCACATCAACGAGGTGTAGTCGTCGCGCAGGCGATAGGCGCCATCGCTGACGTCGTATCCCGGGGCGAACAGATCGTCGACCGACGCGGCGATCCGCGCCGCCTGATCGGAGCTTGCACCGCGCGCCACGCGCAGCATCTCGCCGATCATGGCCTCGCCATCGAATGCGGGGCGGGTGAAAGTGGGGCGGCTGGTCAGGAGGGCGACCGCCTGCGGGATCTGATTGCTGGTGCGATAGTGGCGGACCAGGTTGTAGACATAGCCCGGGTCGGAACGCGCGTCGTTGGGCACGCTCAGTCCGGCCGAGGACGGCGTTTCGCCCTGAAGCAGCGCCAGTCTCGCCATCGCGAGTCCGCGCTGTGCCGGCGAAACGCGGACCACGTTCCGGGCCGCGGCTTCGCTGTCGCCCTGCCACAGCAGCGCATTCATCCGCGCATCGTGATCCTCGGGGGTGAAACGAGCGCCGTAGAGACCCTGAAGATAGGCTTCGGCGGTGCCGCTCATGGTGCCGCCGCGCCAGGCGTCCTGCGCCACGGCGAAGGCTTCCGGACGGTTCTGCGTCGCGAGCGCGAGTGCGTAGCGCGCCTTGGCGGGGTTGGTCAGCGGCGGGTTGCGATCGAAGAAGGCGACCAGCGACTCGGTATCCACCGGGTCGGTGTCGAGCGCGGCTTCGGCGCGTTGCTGCAACCGCTCCTGCATCGGGAAGCCGGGATAGGCGCTGATGAAATTGGCATAGGTCGCAAACGGCAGGTTCTGCTGTTCGCGCAGGTAGTTCCAGCGATCCACTGCCTCGGCCATCCGGGCGGGCTGCATGGCAACCATATTGGACCGGACATCGGGCGTGTTGCCCATCGACTGGTTACTCATCGACTGGGCGGCCAGCGGTGGAGCCAGCGCGGTGCCGACGAGAAGTACGAATGTTGTAAGTGTTTTGTGACCCATGCTGGACATTGTGCCTTCCGGCTCCTTATCAGGCGCTGAACGATTTCCCTCCCAGCGCGCAAGAATTTCGCAAGCATGGGACCAACGCAGGACCTTCGTAAATGTTCTCTGGCTCGATACCGGCCCTGGTGACTCCTTTTCGCGACGGAACGTTCGACGAGGCCGCGTTCCGGCGGCTGGTCGACTGGCAGATCGAGAACGGAAGCTCGGCGCTGGTCCCCTGCGGCACGACCGGCGAGGCCTCGACGCTGTCCAATGCCGAGCATCATCGCGTGGTCGAGGTCTGCATCGAGCAGGCGGCGGGCCGGGTGCCGGTTATCGCCGGCTGCGGCAGCAACGACACCAAGAACGCGCTGCTGCACATGCACTTCTCGAAGAAGGCCGGTGCCGCAGCCGCGCTCTGCGTGGCGCCCTATTACAATCGCCCGAGCCAGGCGGGGCTGATCGCGCATTTCAGCTATCTGGCGGAAAATTGCGATCTGCCGATCGTGCTCTACAACGTGCCCGCGCGCACGGTGACCGATATTGCGCCCGAAACCACGATCGCGCTGGCGAACAAATATCCCGACAGCATCATCGCCATCAAGGATGCCAGCGAGGATCTCAGCCGGGTCGCCGACCACCGGATGGGGATCGGCAAGGAATTCTGCCAGCTTTCGGGCAATGACGAACTCGCGCTCCCGTTCAACGCCGCGGGCGGCAAGGGCTGCATCTCGGTGACCGCCAATGTCGCGCCGGCGCTCTGCGCCGAGTTCCAGCGCGCCTGCGCCGACAATGATCTGGTCAAGGCGCGCCAGCTCAACGACAAGCTCTATCCGCTGCATTACGCGATGTTCGAGGACAGCTCGCCCGCGCCGGTGAAATACGCGCTGTCGCGGGTCCACGACTGGCTGACCGACGAGGTCCGCCTGCCGCTGTGCGCCTGCAGCCCCGAGGCGCGCAAGGCGGTCGATGCGGCGCTGGAGCACGCCGGGCTGGTCTGACGGCGGACCAGACGCCGACCGCAAGCATGGCGGAAACGGGCATTGCGCCTGCCGCCCCTTTCCCTTTGCTCCCGCTCAACCTAAATGGCCTCCACCATGGCCCGACCCAAACCCGCCACTTTCGATAAGCAGAAGACCGTCGCCGACAACCGGCGGGTGCGGTTCGACTATCACGTCGAGGATACGCTCGAGGCGGGGCTAGCGCTGCACGGCACCGAAGTGAAGGCGCTGCGCGGCGGGCAGGCCTCGATCAAAGAAAGCTATGCCGAGATCCGCGCCGGTCAGGTCTGGCTGGTCAATGCCAACATCCCCGAATACGCGCATGGCAATCGCGAGAACCACGAACCCAAGCGCCCGCGCAAGCTGCTGCTCCACGAACGCGAGATCGAGCGCCTGCTGGGCGCCATCGAACGCAAGGGCATGACGCTGGTCCCGCTTTCGGTCTATTTCAATTCGACCGGCCGCGCGAAGGTCGAGCTGGCGCTGGCCAAGGGCAAGCAGGCGCACGACAAACGCCAGACGATCAAGGATCGCGATTGGCAGCGGGACAAGGCGCGCGTAATGCGCGATCGTGGCTGACAGGCGGATCTTGCGCGCGCGGTCGCCGTGCAGGCGCTCGCGCAAGTTCACGCATCGGACAGGTCCACGCCGCTAGTCACCCAAGCTCGGAATGCACTTCATGCCGCCAGCCCGTTCACGCTCCTTGCCTAGTCCCGCCCGCTGGCACAATGCTGCAGGGTGGCAATGAGCGATCTGCGATCCAAGACTTTTTTGTCGGACTGGTTCCGCAAGCATATGCCCACGCGCGAGCAGATGGGGCGGAACAAATATCTCCAACCGATCGCGCACCGGTTCCTGAGCCCGGAGCTGTGGCGTTTCACCCGGCGGTCGGTCCCTCGCGGCGTCGCGCTCGGCCTGTTTGCCGCCTTCATCGTGCCGCTTGGGCAGATTTTCCTCGCCGCCTTTCTCGCGCTCCCCGCGCGGGCCAATGTGCCTTTGGCAGCTGCGGTGACCTTCGTGACCAATCCCTTTACCTTCCCGTTCTGGTTGGTGGTGGCCAACAAGGTCGGAGCCACGGTGCTCAACATCGATGCCGCGGTCGGTGGTGGCGCCGCTTCGGAAATCGCGCATGACCGCGGGGCGCTGGCGGGGTTCTTCGAACTGGCCGGGCTGACCGCCTTCGGCTTCGTGGTGCTCGCGGTGGTGGGCGCGGCTGCGGGCCATCTCATCGCGGGTTTCATCTGGCGCAATCTGGTGATGCGCAAGCGTAAGCAGCGTCTCGGCGCGATGGAAGAGACCGCTGGTCTGCCGCGCGCGGAGGACCGATGATCACTGCCGGCGACGATGGACTCCTGCGACTGCCGCCGATTCCGCTGGTGATCGGCCTGCTTGTTGCAATGGGCCTGTCGGTCGGCTTGGTCTGGTTGCTGGGTTCGAGCGGGCTCATGGCCGCCGCCTACGCCGGGGGTTTGCTCACGCTCATGCTGGGCCTCTTGCTGATCACCCGGCTGAAGACGCCACCAGCGGCCCGCGATCTTGCCCCGCCCGACTGGTCGGTGACGCATGCGGCGATCGAGAACAAGCGCGTCGCCATAGCGATTACCGATCGTGCCAACCGGCTGACCTGCGCCAATTCGACCTATCGCGACTGGTTCGGCATCGATGCCGAACCGCAGGCGCTGGCGCTCGACGAGCGCGGGCGCGAGGCCGCGAACGCCGCCGCGCGGGCCGCATGGCGGGATGGGCGCGGCGAGGTCGAACTGTTGCGTCTGGCGCAGAGCGAGCGGACATTTCGCCTCACGGTCGAGCGCAGCGGTCGGGGAGAGGACTATCTGATCTGGCGGTTTCGCGAGATCATCGAGCATCGCAGCTACGACGGCGTGGCGGAAAGCATTGCCGGCCCCTTCGGCGCCACGATGTCGCGCGCCGGGTTGGAAGTCGCGCTGGTCGCTCCCGACGGCGTCGTGATCGAGCATAGCCGGGGGCTGGCCGAGCGGACCACCGGTCAGGCGGACAAATCGCTCTCGGGCAAGGATTTCGTCCAATTGCTGCGGTCCGACGACCGCGATCGCATCTACTTCGCGCGCGAAGGCCAGCAGGGTTCGCCGCAGACACTGGTACACATCCCGCTCGACGAACCGGGTGCCAAGCAGGTCAGCGGGGCCGACGAGGCGCCCTCTTTGATGCTGCTGGTCGACAGCAGCGTCGGCGTCGGCGGCGCGTGGGAAGGCAGCGGACGCGCGGCGGTGCCGCAGCTCGAAGCGCTGCTTTCGGCGCTGCCGCTGGGTCTGGCCCTGACCGATCGCGACGGCCGCTTCCTGTTCGCCAACAAGGCGTTCCTGCGGGCCATCGAGCGCGAGAAATCCGGCCTTCCGCAATTCCCCTCGGATCTGGTGGTCGCGGAAGACAAGGCGGCGATGTCCGATACCGTGCGCCGCTTCGCCAAGGGCGTCGCGGCGAGCGGCGACATGGCGGTGCGGCTGGCGGGCGACAAGGAAGAGCCGGTGAGCATCGGTCTCGCCGGAGTGCGCGGGCTGGGCGATGCCGCAGTTCTCCTGTCGCTATCCGACTCGACCGAGGAGAAACGCCTGCGGCGGCAGGTCGCGCAGGCGACCAAGATGCAGGCGGTCGGTCAACTGGCGGGCGGCGTGGCGCACGACTTCAACAACGTCCTCACCGCGATCATCGGCTATTGCGACCTGATGCTGCTGCGCCATACGCCCGGCGACAGTGATTACGACGACATCCAGCAGATCAAGGCCAATTCCAACCGCGCGGCCTCGCTCACCCGTCAGCTGCTCGCCTTCAGCCGCCAGCAGACGCTGCGCCCGGTGGTGCTGCAGATGCCCGACGTGGTCAGCGAGGTCAGCCAGCTGCTCAAGCGGTTGATGGGCGGCAGGGTCGAGTTCTCGGTGCGCCACGATCGCGAGCTCGGCCCCGTCCGCGCCGATCCGCAGCAGCTCGAGCAGGTGATCATCAATCTCGCGGTCAACGCGCGCGATGCGATGCAGGCCTATGCCGAGCGCAAGGGGCAGCCCGATCTGAAGGGCCGGCTGACGCTCGCCACGCGGCACGTCTCGGCGCGCGACGTGCGCAAGATGGGCATCGATATCATGCCCGCCAACGACTACACGGTGCTCATCGTTCAGGACACCGGCGGCGGCATCCCCGAAAACGTCATCAACAAGATCTTCGAGCCGTTCTTCACCACCAAGGAGCAGGGCAAGGGCACCGGGCTTGGCCTCTCGACGGTCTATGGCATCGTCAAGCAGTCCAACGGGTTCATCTTTGCCGACAACGTGCCGGGACCCGACGGCACACCCGCGGGCGCGCGCTTCACCGTATATCTCCCGGTCCACAAGGGCGAAATGCCGGCCCCCCGGCGACGCGAGGAAGTCGAGGATGCCAAGGCGAGCGACTGGTCGGAGGGCGGCAATCTGCTGCTGGTGGAAGACGAAGACATGGTCCGCGCGGTGGCCGAGCGGGCGCTGACGCGCGCCGGCTATTCGGTCACCCCAGCCGCCGATGGCGAGGCCGGGCTGGCGGCGGTGGCCAATAGCGGGATCGAGTTCGACCTCATCGTTTCGGATGTGGTGATGCCCGCGATGGATGGGCCGGCGATGGCGCGCGCGGTCCGCCGGGTGAAGCCGACGATCCCGATCCTGTTCATGTCGGGCTATGCCGAGGAACAGCTGCGCAACGAAATCGACATCGAAAACATGCACTTCATCCCCAAGCCCTTCAGCGTCCAGCAGATCAGCGAGAAGGTCGCCGAAGTGCTGAGCGGCCAGGGTAAGACCAGGCGTTGAACGCGGCTTGCGAGGAATTTTTTCGTTCCACTCTTGTTCCGATAGAACAAACGCGGTACATGCTCTCTCGTTGATGAGTCGGCAGCGGCTCTGGTCAAGCGCAGGAGGGAATGTCATGGCGGCAAGTCTGAAGCTCGTAAAAGACAAGGAAGTCGACGTGGACCGTCAAAAGGCACTCGATGCCGCACTCGCGCAGATCGATCGCGCATTCGGCAAGGGCTCGGCGATGAAGCTGGGCCAGAAGGAAGCGATGAACATCGAGTCGATCTCGACCGGATCGCTCGGGCTCGATATCGCGCTCGGCGTGGGCGGCCTGCCCAAGGGGCGCGTGATCGAAGTTTATGGTCCCGAAAGCTCGGGCAAGACCACGCTCGCGCTGCATGTCATCGCCGAAGCGCAGAAGGGCGGGGGCACCGCTGCCTTCGTCGATGCCGAGCATGCGCTCGATCCGGTCTACGCCCGCAAGCTGGGCGTCGATATCGACGAGCTGATCGTGTCGCAGCCCGACACCGGCGAGCAGGCGCTCGAGATCGTCGATACGCTGGTCCGCTCGAACGCGATCGACGTGTTGGTGATCGATTCGGTCGCCGCGCTGGTGCCGCGCGCCGAGATCGAGGGCGAGATGGGCGACAGCCATGTCGGGCTCCAGGCCCGCCTGATGAGCCAGTCGCTGCGCAAGCTGACCGGCTCGATCAGCCGCTCGAAATGCATGGTGATCTTCATCAACCAGCTGCGCATGAAGATCGGCGTGATGTACGGCAATCCCGAGACCACCACCGGCGGCAACGCGCTCAAGTTCTACGCCTCGGTCCGGCTCGACATCCGCCGCACCGGACAGATCAAGGACCGCGACGATATCGTCGGCAATTCGACCCGCGTCAAAGTGGTCAAGAACAAGGTCGCGCCGCCGTTCAAACAGGTCGAGTTCGACATCATGTATGGCGAAGGCATCTCCAAGATCGGCGAGATTCTCGATCTTGGCGTCAAGGCCGGGATCGTCGAGAAATCGGGCTCCTGGTTCAGCTACGACAGCATCCGGATCGGCCAGGGCCGCGAGAACGCCAAGACCTATCTGAAAGAAAATCCCGAAGTTTGCGACCGGTTGGAAGCCGCCATTCGCGGCCGCACCGACGAAGTCGCCGAGAAGATGATGACCGGTCCTGACGCGGAGGACTGAGCGCATCTTCTCAAGCGGACGCCGCAGCCGTCACCCTCGGCTGTCCCCAAGCGGCGTCCGGACACGCGGAAAGCCGCCGTGCGCAAGGACAGGCCCCACCAGGCCCCTTGTTGCGGCGGCTTTTCGCTGCGTATCTCACTGTGTGTTCCGGCTGTGTGTTCCGCTGGGTGTCCCGGCAGCGAAGGCTCGAAAGGCGGCTATCGGATGATCTTATATGGTGATGGCGACGCCGGTGCGGATGGCATAGGCTAGCTCCCGAACCGGCGCCAGAACCAGCGCCCGGACCAGCGGCCCAACCAGCTAGGAATCCCAGCATGACCATCACCGTCCACCATCTCAACAACAGCCGTTCGCAGCGGATCCTCTGGCTGCTCGAGGAACTGGGCGCCGATTACACCATCGTTCCCTATCAGCGCGATGCGACCACCAATCTCGCCCCGCCCGAACTTAAGCAGGCGCACCCGCTGGGCAAATCGCCGGTGATCGAGGACCAGGGCCGGATGATCTCCGAAAGCGCCGCGATCATCCAGTATCTGTGCGAGCGGCATGGCGGCGATGCTTGGCTTCCGGCGCGCGACAGCGCACAATGGGTCGAATACCTCGAATGGATGCAGTTCGGCGAGAGCAGTTTCTTCGTCCCCGTCATGCTCAAGCTCTACAGCGCGCGGCTGGGCGAGGCCGCCGCGCCGCTGATGCCGCGGATCGACGAGCAACTCGAGGCGCATGTCCTGTTCACCGAACGCGAACTCGGCGAAGACCTTCATTTCGTCGGCGACGATTGGTCCGCCGCCGATGTGCTGATGAGCTTCCCCGCCGAGATCGCGGTCATGCAGGGCTATGCCGAACGCGCGCCAAAGCTGGCGCGCTTCGTCGAGACATTCCATGCCCGCCCCGCATGGCAGCGTGCGCGCGAGCGCGGCGGTCCCTATTTCGGTTGGTAGCGCGCGCGGCCGGGGACGTCCGACGCTTCCGGCCCGGTCCTGCGATCACCGCAATCGCCTTTCCGCGCTTGTCGCTCGCGCGGCGATTGCCTAACTGCGCCTCATGACATCGACCAACGACATCCGCCGGTCCTTCCTCGACTATTTCGCCGCCGCCGATCATGCGCAGGTGGCGTCCGCGCCGCTCGTGCCGTTCAGCGATCCGACGCTGATGTTCGTCAACGCCGGCATGGTGCCGTTCAAGAACGCCTTCACCGGTCTCGAAACCCCGCCGAGCCCGCGCGCGACCAGCAGCCAGAAATGCGTCCGCGCCGGGGGCAAGCACAACGACCTCGACAATGTCGGCTACACCGCGCGCCACCACACCTTCTTCGAGATGCTCGGTAATTTCAGCTTCGGCGACTATTTCAAGGAGCAGGCGATCGAGCATGCCTGGAACCTGCTCACCAGGGAATGGGGCCTCCCCGCCGACAAGCTAACCGCCACCGTCTATCACACCGACGACGAGGCCTTCGCGCTGTGGCGCAAGATCAGCGGCCTGCCCGAGGAGCGGATCATCCGTATCGCCACCGCCGACAATTTCTGGTCGATGGGCGACACCGGCCCCTGCGGCCCCTGTTCGGAAATCTTCTACGATCATGGCGATCACATCTGGGGCGGCCCTCCTGGTTCGCCCGAGGAAGACGGCGATCGCTTCGTCGAGATCTGGAACCTGGTGTTCATGCAGTTCGAGCAGCAGGCCGACGGCAGCCGCGAAGCGCTGCCCAAGCCCTCAATCGACACCGGGATGGGGCTCGAGCGCGTCGCCGCGGTGCTTCAGGGCGTCCACGACAATTACGACACCGACACGTTCAAGGCGCTGATCGCAGCGGGCGAGAGCCTGACCGGCGTGGCGGCGCAGGGCGACAACACCGCCAGCCACCGGGTGATCGCCGATCATCTGCGCTCGACCAGTTTCCTGCTTGCCGATGGCGTGCTGCCCTCGAACGAGGGGCGCGGATACGTGCTGCGGCGGATCATGCGCCGCGCGATGCGCCACGCACATCTGCTCGGCACCGCCGAGCCGCTGATGCACCGCCTCGTCCCCGCGCTGGTCACCGAGATGGGGCAGGCCTTCCCCGAACTGCAGCGCGGCCAGGCGCTGATCGAGGAAGTGCTCGAGCGCGAGGAGACGCAGTTCCGGCGCACGCTCGACAAGGGGCTGCGCCTGCTCGACGAAGCCACCGGCGCAATGGGCGAGGGCGGCACGCTCGACGGCGCCACCGCGTTCAAGCTCTACGACACCTATGGCTTCCCCTACGATCTCACCGAAGATGCGCTGCGCAGCCGCGGGATCGCGGTCGATCGCACCGGCTTCGATTCAGCGATGGCGCAGCAGAAGGCGGCTGCCCGCGCCGCATGGAAGGGCTCGGGCGAATCCGCGAGCGAGGAGGTCTGGTTCGACATCGCCGATCGCGAAGGCTCGACCGAATTCACCGGCTACAGTTCGACCACGGGCGAGGGCGCGGTGATCGCGATCGTCCGCGACGGAGCCGAGGTCGAGAGCGCGAGCGAGGGCGAGAGCGTGATCCTGCTCACCAATCAGACGCCCTTCTACGGCGAGAGCGGCGGCCAGACCGGCGACGCGGGGCGGATCTGGACCCCCGAGGGCCTCGAATTCGCGGTCGAGACCACCAACAAGCCGCTCGGGCGGCTGCACACCCATGTGGGCCGCGTCACAAAGGGCGCGGTGAAGCGCGGGGACACCGTCCACCTCGCAGTCGATGCCCAAAGGCGTGACCGCATCCGCGCGAACCATTCCTCGACCCATCTGCTCCACGCCGCGCTGCGCGATCGGCTCGGCGAGCATGTGACGCAGAAAGGTTCGCTGGTGGCGGACGACCGCTTCCGCTTCGATTTCTCGCACCCCAAGCCGCTGACGCCCGAGGAACTCGCCGCGGTGGAGGCCGAGGTCAATGCGGAGATCCGCGCCAATGAGGCGGTCCAGACGCGGCTGATGACACCCGACGACGCGGTCGCGGCCGGCGCGCTGGCGCTGTTCGGCGAGAAATACGGCGACGAGGTCCGGGTGCTGTCGATGGGCACCGGGCGCGATGGCCGTCGCAACTATTCGGTCGAGCTGTGCGGCGGCATCCATGTCGAGGCCACCGGCGATATCGGTCTGTTCAAGATCGTCTCGGACAGCGCCGTGAGTTCCGGGGTGCGCCGGATCGAGGCGGTCACCGGCGAGGCGGCGCGCCAGTGGCTCGGCGCGCGCGATCAGGCGCTGCAGGCGATCGCCGGCACGCTGCGCACCTCGCCCGACGAGGCCGCGGCGCGGGTCGAAGCTTTGGTCGAGGAGCGCAAGAAGCTCGAAAAGGAACTCGCCGAGGCCCGGCGTGCGCTGGCGCTCGCGGGCGGTGGGGTGAGCACCGGCAGCGAGGCACCTGCGGACGAAGACATCGGCGGCGTGGCCTATTCAGGCAAGGTCATCGAGGGGCTGGACCCCAAGGACCTGCGCCCGCTGCTCGACGAAGCGAAGAAGCGGATGGGATCGTGCGTGGCGGCGATCTGCGCGGTCAACGACGGCAAGGGCGCTTTCGCGGTGGCGGTCACCGACGATCTCACCGATCGCTTCGACGCCGTGGCGCTGGTTCGCGCGGGCGTGGAGGCGCTGGGCGGCAAGGGCGGCGGAGG
>TARA_R110002072_G_scaffold293949_1_pt1 | contig 14120 bp, 11 predicted proteins | sample TARA_R110002072 | Tara Oceans TARA_R110002072 (sample SAMEA4397118) | marine metagenome | biome: Polar Biome; feature: [SRF] surface water layer (ENVO:00010504); material: water (ENVO:00002006), including particulate matter (ENVO:01000060) such as... | depth 5 m | reverse complement strand
GACTCCCCACAGCATCGCCTTGTTCAATGCCATCATGCTGAAGCGCTGCCCTGAAGGCGGAGTACAGCAGTCGGTCGCGGCGGCAGTTTCGGGTGCGCAACAATCGCTGGCCGCTGCGTCGGGAGCACAGCAATCCTGTGTAGCGGCCTGTGGAGCACAGCAGTCGGCAGAGTTGCCGGCTGTGTCCATCTTAGGTCGGTAAGTGAAGTAGAAGGCTGCACCGAGGAAGCCAAATGTCACGACGATGAACAGCGGGCGGTACGCTTCCAGCGTCGATGCGACTCCCGCGCCGGACACTCCCAACGCCAGTAACAGCAGCGGCAGCCAGCAACAGCTCGACGCCATGAACGCTGAAATCAACGTCCCGGCCGTGGCAATCTTTTCGCCGCGTCCAGTCATCGACTTGTTCGAGTCCCCATCGATCGAAGCAGGTGGCAGTTCGTCGTCGCTCACACCGATTTCCAGTTGAGCGACCTTCAAGCCCCTGGCCACGCTGCCGAGGCAGCACGAACCGGACGGATTCTCGGTTTCGCAGCGGCAACCGGGGTCTTTCATTTTCGCCCGGATGTCTGCCAGTGCTTCGCTGCTGCCGGAAGTTCGCAGCTCGGACTTCATGCTTTCGACCGAATGTTCGAAGCAGTAACACAACGGCCGCTCGCCGGTGGCTTCTTTGATACCGACGTCGACCCGGAGCTGCGACTTCGTAAACGTCGTGTCGTCCTGCTCCGAGAAGTAGACGACGTCGCAGCCGGGCGAGTCGCAGAACCGCCAGCCTGTGTCGTCAGCAACGGGCTGACACCCCGCTGCGCCGGAGCCGGTCGTCTCGCAGCACGAGTGCGAATCGGCCCCGGCAATCTGTCCTGCAACGTCTTGCTTCAATAATGCCCGCAGCGTCACGGTGCTGACACGTGTCGCCTTGCTGCTGCAGTTCGGGCAGAGCGTCTTCACCGCTATCGTCGTATCCGTTCTGGTGGCCATGTCTGTCATCGCTCAACTCCTCGTCTTGCTTTCGACTGTCTTGTTCGAGTTCTCAACGATCCCTATTATCGACGTTGCATGTAAGTGTAAGGTCAAGCGGGATTCTGAAGTTTTCTCAAAGTCATGCGAAACGGGCCTGAAACAGTTCCGGTGGAGTCCCGAAAAGATGAGCACCGGCATCCGCTTAACGATCAGCCAACTCGCCGAGAAAGCCGGTATCCCCACGACGACGGTTCGTTATTACGAACGCATCGGGCTGGTCGAACCGGAAGACCGCAGTGCTGGCAACTACCGACTCTATGGCCGAGCGTCACTCGACAAGCTCAGGTTCGTCCGAGCCGCTCAGGCGATCGGTTTCACGCTCGAAAACACGCGAGCCCTGCTGGTCGACGAATCTGGATCACCCCCCAAATGCGGATCCGTGCAGGGCCTGATCGAAGACCGACTGACCGATGTCGAGGAACGACTGAAAGACCTGCGTCACATTCGCAAAGTGCTGAAGTCCGCGCTGGCACAATGCCAGCAGCAGAAGGAAACCGACTGCTGCCATGTCGTTGACCGATTGCGTGGGTCGAGCCATTGAGCACGTACTAGCAGCATTTATGCCGTTGTCAATGCGGCAAGTCCGATACTCACTGGTCATAAAGAGTTACATTTTCGGATGCCGAAGGGATTCTCGAATTCGCCTCGGTCGGTTTAGCCACGACGGGGAGTGTTTCATTGGACTCGTCTGCAAGTGGTGTCGTCAGTATTCCACGAACGGTTTGCCAGCTGTCATCATCAAAGTCTTCGAGACCGAACTGGATCAACTGTGGGGTAGGACTCAATCGAATCGTGTGGGCGAGGCGGTCCCAGATCGATAGCACGACTGCATAGTTTGAATCGGTCTCCGGCTGCCAGCGTGAATGATGGACCTTGTGCATATCTGGCGTGACGAGTAGACACCGCAGCCAGCGATCGGCTCGACCAACCGAGATATTCGCGTGATGGAAGTGCGTCATCGCGACAACGGCCATTTCGTAAACGACGATCTGCCAGATGCTCAGGCCCAGAAGCGGTATCAGCAGCAGTCGCAGTACGCCGGAGATCACGTGCTCACCGAGATGAAATCGTGCTGCAGTCGTGACGTCCATGTTCGGGTCACTGTGATGCACCCGGTGAAAACGCCAGAGCAACGGCATGCGGTGATTCAGCCGGTGCCACACGTACATCCAGCCATCAAGCAGGAGCAGTCCGGCGCCAAATCGGCCAGCCGGAAAACTGTCCGAGAACAGAAGCAGCCCGAAACTGTTTTCTACAACCCAACTTGATGCGACGACCGTAGCCGTCCCAAACAACAACCCAATCACGGCGGCGTTCATTATCGCTATCGACAGATTTCGGATTGCATGCCGAACGCGGTGTTTTTGCAGCTTGAAAAACGGGCACACGGTTTCCCAAGCCCAGAGCGCCGCCAGAATCACGATTGGCAGCGTCAGTCGAATACTGACAAGGTGTGGCAACCAGTCAGTGTCAGTAGCAAGTGATTCCGTCACGAGCACGAGAACGGTCATCAAGTATACTTCGTCGAACGAGAGTTGGGCCTTTGATCGACGTAAAGCCTAGCGGCGACCCGATGCCGCTTGTGAGTCGCGTACGTTAATACCCGCGACGGGCTCATAAACTGCCCTTATGACCGGCGAGAAGGCGCGGGTTCATCGTACTGATGCTGACTCCGGCGTCATAAACTGGTGGCCGCGTGCCAGTACGAATTGCAGAAACGCTCGCGCGGGTCGAGGCAATGCCCGCCGGGAATCCGACACGATATACAGTCTGCGTGAGAGTTCCAGCTCATCTATCCTCACGCTGTGCAGTCGCCCGTCATCCAGTTCGCGTTGCACGGCGAATCGCGATAACACTGCAACTCCGGTCCCGTTCAGGACTGCTTCTTTGATTGCCTCGTTACTGCCCAGCTCAAATTCGACGTTGACGTCATCTACACTGTGCCCAACTCGAAGTAGAGCCTGTTCGAGGCACCATCGACTGCCCGAACCGGGTTCCCTGAGAATCACTGGTCGCTGCAGTACATCCGCCAGACGCAACTTCCGACGTCGTTTCCAGCGATCACTCTTGTCGACGACCAGCAGCAGTTCGTCAGACGCAAACGGTCGGAACAGCAAATGTGCCTTCTCGATCTGCCGTCCGACGAGCCCAAGCTGCACGCATCCAGACTCAACATGTTCCAGCACGGCCATGCTGTCTTCCACCGCCGCCCTTACCGTAATTCCCGGATGACGACTGCGAAAGATCGACAGTGCGGCGGGAAGCAGATGCTCTCCGGGAACTGAACTGGCCGCCAGCAACAGTTCGCCCTCAACCGGCAACTCAGCGCCAGTCACTTCTGCCCGAGCCTCACGATGCAAATCCAGAATTCGCTGAGCGTACTCGTACAGCCGAGTCCCCGAGTCTGTCAGTGAGACTCGCCCGCCCTTTCGTTCAAAGAGCGACACGTCGAGGGTCCGCTCCAGAGACTGCACTCGCTGACTGACAGCCGCTTGCGTAATCCCTAGCCTCTTTCCTGCGGCGGTAAAACTGCCCAACTCGGCCGCGTTCGAAAACGTGTCGAGGTGAGGCAGCGGTCCATGTTGTGCTGGATCAGAATGGGGCATACAGACTGAGGATACTTGATCAAGGTCATAATGACGCGTCAATTACCACCTACGGGCCTGCGCTTCAATTCTACTGACTATCATAGCACTGTGAGTTGATCGACGACGTGTCGTCTTTGCCCTCTTTGGCGGATTGTCTCTGAAGTTGATCAGTGCGAATACAGACTCGCAGAGATGCCAAGAAAGAACTCTATGCCGAAGCGGGCTGCTGCGGTCCGGAACTCGTCACACTGAAGAGTTGCGAGAACACGCAGCAACCGTCGTGACTTCGTGAAGTCACGGTCCGCTGGCCTCATGCGGGCTGTCCCAGTCCGGCGGCTCGCAACGTGGCTCCGTCCGGGCCACCTGTCGCACAGCAGTCCGCGAGTTCGCCATTGATGACGACGGCAGGGACTCGCTGCACGCCGAGACTTTTTGCATAATTTGCGACGACTGGGGCTGACGCGTTGACGTCGTTGCCTCGGCCGTCATTGTGCTCTAGTCTGGCCTGTTTCTGCTGCTGAAAAGCACCTCGATCTTCATGCAGGCCGCCCCCGAAACGCTTCAACTACGACGTACTCGCTGCCGAGAATCCACTTAGCGACGCTTCATCTGAGACCGCCCGGGATTAACGGTGTTGACCCTCTGCAATGACTTCGGAAACAGAGTTTGGAACTCGCTGGCGTGGTGTGTAGTGGAAGGTTGACGGATAGAACTCGAATTGAAGTCAGGATCTGGCTGTACGACCCGGCTGCTGCTGGTGCAATCCATGATGTTTTCATGAATTGTAGGCGACACTGATACGTACGACTAGGACCAAGCTTGGCTGGCTGCGGTGGCGTCAGGCTTCGGGCGGGTCGAGGTGCTTCATCAGATTGGTTAGTTCGTCTTCATTTCGGATGCCGATAATGGTCAGGAATCGCTTCTCGGATTTCCAGGTCGCTACGAGCTGTCCATCAAAGCGGATCAGCCGGGCGTTTCGGCCGTTGCAATTGCACTGTTCTACTGGTCGGTCACCAAACCACACCGGTTGATCGATCGCGTGTTCCAGAACAGCCAGCCGTGTTCCATATGGAGTTGTACACAGAGCTTCCACGCACAGACAGCACGGCATCCGCACCAGATGCACGGAATCCAGCGTATAACCCGTCGGTAATGCGTTCGCCACCGCCGGTCGGTATTTGACTTCCAGCTCGGCCTGATCCACATCGACCAGATTGCTGGGGTAGTTGGCGTGCAAGAGTTTCTGTGCTTGCTCTGGAGATGTTGGAAATTCGTTGAGGAACCGGTCGAAGTTGACGGCCAGGTGTTCGTCGTGGCCGTGGTCCACTGTTTCGTGAATAATGAAGGCAATGCCCAGTACGGCGACCAGCGTCGCGGCAACCACACCCAGAAGTCGCCTCGGTCTCCGCAAAAATCCAAAGCGCATCCGGTCAGACGCAACCGATGATGTGGATATATAAGAATGCATTTCCGACTGGATATGGTTCCACAACTCCGCTGGCGGCTCGGGATCGGGCTGCTGATTAATCAGAGATGACATGGCTCCAAAGTCGGCGCGAACCGCGGCGCATGCTGGACACTCTCGGAGATGCTGCTCGACTGATTCACAAAGATCAGTCGACAGCTCCTCGTCGTGCAGCGGCGACAGCAGGTCGAGCACTTCAGAGCAGTTCATGGTTTATGGCTCCCAACCGAGTTCGGTGAGCAGCTCCTTTAAGAGCTTCCTTGCTCTGTTCAATCGCGAGGCCACCGTGCCTGCAGACACTTCCAACGTTTCTGCCAGTTCTGCATAGCTCAACTCTTCCACTTCGCGGAGGACAAACATAGTTCTCAGGTCAGGTTCCAGCCGGTCCAAAGCAGCCTGCAGAATTTCAGCAGACTCGATTGCCGTTCCAGTGGGTGAATCTGCTGAAGCCGGCTCTGTGGACAGTGTGACCTCGGGACGCCGACTTTTCGAACGCGTCTGTTGCAGGCATTCATTGACGGTCACTCGATGCAGCCACGTTTCGAAACGACTGCTGCCCGAGAATTGTTGAATCGTTCGAAAGACTTTCAGGAAGACCTGTTGAGTGACGTCGGACGCGTCCTGCACACCGACCAGTCTCACGCACAAACGATAAACACGCCGGTGGTGCAACTCGTACAACTGCTGCTGAGCGGATCGCTCTCCACTCTGGCAGGCAGAAATGATGTCGGCTTGCGGGTCAGTCATCAGAGACAGTGAGTCCGCGTTTGTCCCGACGTTGGTTAGATGCCGGTCGGACGCGGTTTCTTCGTAAGAATCTGCAAAGTTGTCGGTTTGGAGTCCATCTCGGCGTTTCATTCGGATCGACTAAATGGAAATGCGAATTTAGTCAGTTGCCTTTCTTTCCTCGACCGCCAGGCACTGGATTGACGGTCAATGAGCGATATCGCCCGTAAATAGTGTTTGCATGGAGCAAATTCTGAAAATTCCAGGATCGGCTGCGAAGAAATCGATCAGGCCCGGCATCCAATGATGCAAGGACCTGAAAATGATTGCTCGCATCACACTCATCCTGACCATGCTGCTGTCAACGGCACACTCGCCGTTCTGTCGATGCAGTGCTGCCTCCGACGGAAATACATCAGAGCTGGCAATGCAGGTAGAAGTGTGTACGCACTGCTGCGAACACGAGTCCAACTCACTGCCGTGTCCAGCCCGGCCAGATTGCTGTTGCCGGACCAGCCAGGTGCTGATCCTTGCCGACATTCAGGACAGTGATTTCGTTCGGGACTCACAGCCAAACGGCACCGACGTATTTTTCAGTGTTAGTCCTTGCTCCTTCCTGGCTATTTCGCAGAAAGCCGCTGGCCTGGCTACTGGTATGCCAGTTAACAGCGGATGCCGTGCGTTGCTGATACGCACTTGTCGTCTGCAGATTTGAGATTGAATCCTCGGCCGAGTTCCCGAAGGGCAGACGACTGTCTGGAATTGCGGTTCTGAGCTTCCCTTGGGCGCTGTCTTTGCCCCGAGATCTGCGTCAATTGTACACAGATCGCTTCCGTGGACCGGCTCTGTCCTCCTCCATTTACCTTGGGGCGAACACTGTGTTCGTCGTCCGGCTCTCGACTCTCAATTTTTACTCACGGAGATCGTCATGCGCTACTTTTCAATCGCGGTTGTTGGACTCATCACTGCTGTCGGCCTGTTTCTTGTTGGCTGTGCAGGCTCAGACGGAAACGGGACTGCCGCGACTCCCACACCAGCCACAACTTCAACGACCGTCCAGATCGACCACTCCCGGCACGGAGATCACGCTGAGCATGGAGATCACGCTGAATACAGTCGTGACGACGCGATGGCAAAGATGAAAGCCGGTCTCGCCACGCTGCCTGAAGAGGATCGTGCTTCCGCCGAGATTCAGCACACCTGCCCAGTCAGCGACCAGATGCTTGGAACGATGGGATCGCCCATCAAGCTGACTTTGAACGACCATGAAGTGTGGATTTGCTGCAACGGCTGTCGCAAGAAGGCGGAAGCCAATCCTGAAGCGATTCTCGCCAGGGTCAATAAATAGTCTCGTCGACAACTTTGCGTCGAGCGTCCAAAGATGGACTCTCGATGCTGCGCTGAGGTGAGCAATGCATTTATTGATCGTCACCGCCGACCATGAATTTCGGGAATCCGTTGCGCGAGGTTTGCAGCGATTCGGGCACGAATTGCGTGCTGCCGACGATGCGCAGGCTGCGATGGATTTGCTGCAGGTTGAGATGGTCGACGTCGTACTTCTTGAGCTGAACGGTCAGCAACCCGATATGCAGGGGCTGATCCGGCGTTTCAGGGAGTTGTCTCGGAACTGTGAGGTAGTGATGACAACAAGTAACTCAGCAGTCATTTCAAGAGCTGACGCGATACGAAAGGGTGCCTTTGACTGCGTGCCGAAAGACGGCAGCATTGTCGACCTGGAGCCAGTCCTGGAACGAGCCTCTCAGAGTAGTCACCTCGGGCGCGAGAACAAACAGCTCCGCAAAGTTATTAGGCACACAACTCCTTCGTCTGAAATCATTGGCACTTCATCCGCGATTCAGCAAGTGTTGCTCCTGATTGACAAGGTCGGCCCGACAGACAGCCCGGTGCTCATCACGGGCGAGAGTGGCACAGGCAAAGAACTTGTGGCTCGCGCGGTCCATCAACGGAGTCAACGTGCGGCAACACCAATGGTCACAATCAACTGCGCAGCACTTCAGGAGTCACTGTTGGAGAGCGAATTGTTCGGCCATGAGAGAGGTGCATTCACGGGAGCCACCGCCAGCAAGACCGGCCTGTTTGAAGTTGCTGACGGTGGGACACTTTTCATTGACGAGGTGGGAGAGCTGGCTCCCTCTTTGCAGGCCAAACTCTTGCGTGTTCTGGAAGACGGTCACATGAGGCGAGTTGGTGCCACTCGCGAGCAACAGGTCGATGTTCGCATCATCGCTGCAACGAATCGTAACCTTGAAGATGAAGTCGCCGCCCGGCGTTTTCGCGAGGACCTGTTCTTCCGCATCAACGTTCTGAACATCGAATTGCCAGCTCTTCGGGAACGCCGCGACGATATACCTCTATTGGTCAATCACTTTATGAGAATGACTGGACGCGACTGGCGCCTCGACGAGGCGGCGATGGACGCATTGGTGCACTACGCTTGGCCCGGCAACGTTCGAGAACTTCACAACATCATTGAGCGAGCGCAAATCCTCGCCGACGAAACTCGCATCACGCCAGCCGAGTTGCCTCTTCAGGTTTCACAATCATCTTCACTCGCTGGAAACTCCGTGTCGTCAGTTATCGATATTGACGATCTGGAAGTGCGCGAGCGACTACACGTTCAGCGTGTGCTTACCCGTGAAGGCTGGAATCGAAACAGGACGGCTGAAGCGCTCGGCATCAATCGTCGCAGTCTTTACCGCCTCATTCTGAAACACAGCCTGCAGCCACCTGTAAGCAACTCTGGTGAATAGCAAATATTGCCGGCAGTAAAAAATAGAGTGCACACAATCGTCGATGGCGATTGTGCCGCTCCTCGTCCCTGCCTATTCGCTGTGCGCTGGCACAGGATTCGTCAACGGTAAACCAGACTGAATGCCAGCTTCAGGAAATTCGTGAGTAGGCGCTGGTGTCGGAGCTGACGCCAGCTCGCAGCCGATGACGCGTTCGAGTGAAGCCAGTGTCTGAGCGAGGCTGGCTTCCAGACGCGCGACCTGTACGTGGAACATCAGCAGGTCGCTCCAGTTGTCCAGGAGCTGCTGGAAGTCGACTTTGTTGACTCGATAGTCGGCAGTGGAAACGCGCAGGGCCTGCTCTGTCTTCGGAATCATGCTGCCTTTGAACAGGTCGAGCTGTTGCTGAATCGCGTCGATCTGAACCATCAGACGGCGGATCATCCGGAACGTGTCGTCGAGCGTTGATTCGTAACGGCGCGCGTTCTCCAGCGACCGCTGCTCCCACTCGCGAACGCCCGCATCGAGCTTGTCGCGCCAGATCGGCAGGTTGATGCCGACCGTCATCATCAGGTTGTCGTTGCCGTTGGAAACTCGCGAGATGGCGTCGTTAGTGGTGACAGCCTGCCAGCCCAGTCCTGCGGTGATGTCCGGGTAGTAATTCAACTCGGCAACATCACGCGCCCGCTGCGACTTCTGCATCGCGTAAAAACGCTCCTGCAGTTCCGGACGGCACTCGGCCGCCATCTGGTAAAGCTGTTCGATCTGTTCCGGAGCGGATGGGATATCGACGTCCGACGTTGCTAGCAGATTAGACTCGGGTGAGATATGCAGGACTCGCGCAATGTCCGCCTGCGACTGCCGCAGCTGACGACGCAAAGTAATCAACCGGTCGTCGATCTTATTGAGTTCAACCTGAGCGCGCAGCACATCCTGCTGACTGGCCGCTCCCGTGCGATAACGGGCTTCCGCAATCTGCAACAGGTCGCGCAGGAGTGCTCCGTCCTCTTCCGTGATCGCAATCGCCCGCTGGCTGAACTGCATCTCGTAGTAGGAAAGTCGAACGTCTTCGGTGACCTTCAGCTCAGCCTGGGCCAGACGAGTCATCGCGATCTGAACGTCCTGCTCAGCCACCTGACCGCGGGCATCGAGCTTGCCGAACCACGGAAACTTCTGCGAGAGACTCAACGTGTTGGGAGCCCGTCCCGCAGCCGTCTGCACGCTGTAATTATCGAACGGCTGGAGCGTGTCGACGAGCATCGGGTCATCCAGCGCGACGACCTGCGGAATCACCGCCGACGAGGCATTGATTGCCCGCTGTGCCGCCAGAATCTCCGGGTTCTGCCCGAGTGCGATCTGCACGTAAAAGCCGAGCGGATGTTCGCCCTCGAACTCCGCGTTCGTCTGGATCAGCTCCGGGACGTGCGAGACCTCATGATGGACGACCTGGTGAATATTCTGTTCGGTGGCGACGTAGTGCGGGTCCGACTGCGGCGCACTGGCGCAGCCGGCTACTAAGGTGATCACCAGAACCACAACGCATCCTATGCGTTTCATCGTGCAACTCCATTTGCAGCATCACTTTCGGCGGGTTCCGGGTTCCACGCACAGTCGCGCTCGGTCCAGCCATTCCTGCCGATTTCGCTTTGAATCGGCTGTATCGATCTTCCGGCTTGAAGATGATCGCGGAGAGCAGCAGGTTGATTCCGAACCTATCTCCAAGGCGCGTCACAGCTTACCGCCGGGCGATGTGGCTCATTTGCCCGGCACGAGGGGCGAATTCGCCCGTTTGGCCGGTTGTCCGGTGGAGCTGACGGCTGTCAACAGGCCCGTGGCCTCACACCGGCAGGTAAGGTAGGATGAGTCGCACGAGCCGCGATCAGAAATGCAGGTCCAGGTGTTACTTCCACTGGACAATGAGAAATGCCGATACAACTCAGACCAAGGAGTTGGATTGTCGAAGCTGAGGAGCCTGAACGCTCATGGGACGTGTTGGAAACGGACAAATGACGGACGTTGATTCACTCCAGAGGCTGTTCCGAGCCTACCGGGATAACAACGATGCGGCCTTTCGAAAAATAGCCGAATCAATCATTGCTGATCACCTGGCCGCCAATCATCACGACGTCGCAAAACATCTTCGGTCGGCTTTGGGAACCGAATCAAAGAAACAGGCCAGTGGAACGTCAGCCGGTCTCACGGCGCTTCCCAGAGACCGACGCTCTGGCGAGCAGTTGCTCACGATCTATCACGAGCCTGCGAGTTCCGAGCATCTGCTGCTTGATGCATCGACGCTGGGACGCATCGATCGCGTTATCAACGAACGACGCAACGCCGGTAAGCTCGCACGATATGGATACGCCCCAAAGTCAAAACTGCTGTTCTGGGGACCGCCTGGTTGCGGCAAGACGCTAACGGCTCATCACCTGGCGAATCAGTTCAACCTCAAGGTTGGAGTCGTTCGCCTGAGCGCGCTGATCTCAAGCTATCTGGGCGATACGGCGGCTCACCTCCAGCAGGTGTTCGACATCGCTCAGGAATCGCCGATGGTGATCCTCTTTGACGAGATCGACTCGATTGCCAAGAACCGGGATGACACCAGAGACGTCGGCGAACTGAAACGCGTGGTCAACAGCCTGCTGCAGGCGATGGATACTTTTGCCGCACCAGACAGCATTCTGATTGGTGCGAGCAACCACCAGTACCTGCTTGATCCGGCGATCTGGCGACGATTTGACGATGTTATTCTCTTCCCGATGCCATCACCGCAGTTGCGGTGCGCCTTCATTAAACATCACCTGAATGGCATTTCGTTCAAGGGTTCATTCGATACCATTGCCAAAAAGATGAGCGGTCTGTCATTCGCTCAGATTGAACAGGTACTGGTCGAAGCCATTAAGTCGATGATTCTGGAAGACCGCGGGCAGCTCACGCCGCAGCAGGTGTCTGCAGAATTGAAGTACATGCAGAAGATGGTGGCGGCGACGGAGCGCGAACGGACGCTGGAAGATGAATGAGGATTTCCCGCCAAGAGCCCTTCCATCCCCAATCTATCGCCAGCGCCGACCAGATACGCCACAGCCAGTTCCGCTTCCACCAGCCCTTCGTGCCAGGCGTGCTGAAGTCGCCCGTGTGCTGGGCGTCAAAATTGACGGCCTTAATCAGCACTTGAAGAGCCTGACCGATGACCAGCGGAAGGCTGTGTTCTACAAGGTGACACACGATGGCCCCGTTTCACTCTCCGGCACGGGCTTGAAGCCACTGGTTGATAAGTCACCGAGAGTGACGCTGGCGGTGCCTAAGGGCGATAACCTTGACGCCTTCGCAGACAAGCTCACCGAGCTGGCTGGTGCGCCAGACGATCAGGACTTTCCCCGAAATCAGCAGTTGGTCCGTATCGAAGACGTCGAACCTGCAGACCCGAGAGACAGACTGAGCGACGAGCTGCATTCCAGTTACGACACGCTCGTTACCCAGCCCCGCGTCATCTGCGAGATCGAACTCCTGTCTCTTGCTCCGGGAAAGAATCAGCGTCAACAGGAGATAGCGTCGGCACTGGTTGAACTGAACAACGCCTTCGCCCACGGCGTTCATGGGACACTGTTTGAGCATGACACGCGAGACGGAATCTGCCGCGCTGTCATCCGGGCCACAGGCGAGATGTTTCGGCGACTGGTGGAAGAAGACAAGTGGCTGCGGGTTATCTCGTGGTTTGAACCACGACCGCAATTCGAGACATTTCAGACTGTCTGGAAGGATTTCGCATTCGACAGGCTGTCGCTGATCCAGCCTCCACCTGACGATGCACCAACGATCTGTATTGTCGATTCCGGAGTCTCGCCGGGGAATCCGTTTCTTCAACCGGTCACACGTGAAGAGCTGTTGAAGTCGTTCCTGAAACACGCTCCCGATCACCCGTACGATGAAAACGGGCACGGCTCCGGCGTCGCGTCACTGGCCGCTTACCACAGCCTCGATCTCTCCGAGGGTGGACAGAACAATGCCAGGGCGTGGATTGCAGGTGCCCGTATTCTCGCGGCAGACAATCAGATTGAAGAGGACCGGCTCTTCTCCAAACTGCTGGAAGAAGTTGTTGAAGAATTCGCCCCGCGAGGAGTCAGAATCTTCAACCTGTCCGTCGCGGACCTCGCCAGAAAGTGGAATCAGGACGAGAAGCGGACACAACCACGGACTTCCTGGACAGCGAGAACGATCGACCGCCTGAGTCGAGAACACGACGTCGTCTTCGTCGTTTCTACTGGTAACATTCCGACGAATGAGATTCGAGATTACCTGCAGGACGGCACGCCCTATCCCGCATATCTGTGTGATCAGGACGCCCGCATACTCGATCCTGGACAGGCCGGCCTTGCTCTCAGTGTTGGTTCGATTGCTCCGGGGACGTTGGTCACATCATCCCCGGATACCGCAATCGCTCAGGCGTTCGAACCGTCGCCATTTACTCGCTCTGGTCCGGGAATCAAGGGTGACATCAAGCCCGAACTGGTCGAGTTCGGCGGGAATCTGGTCCGCGACGAGGGACCTCACGTCGTCCGGGCAAACCCTTCGACGAACGTGGTCATGGCCAGCCATCAGCTCACGCCAGCGGTGACCCACACATTTGGAACCAGCTTCGCTGCGCCGAGAGTCGCCCACAAACTGGCTGTGCTGTTGCAGGAACTACAAGAACTGGGGATCGACCCTCCGATCGCCCCGCTCTTGAAAGCCTTTCTGGTCAACTCAGCATCCTATCGTCGTGACTCGGAGAGCGTTGTCGCCGGACTGAACGAAGTGCAAAAGGATGGTGCCCTCAATGTTCTTGGATACGGTTTTCCAGAACCCTCTCGTGCCACAGATTGCGACGACTACTCGATCCTGCTTTTTCATCAGGGAAAGATCGAACCGAATCAGGTTGCGTTCTTCAGTATCCCCGTGCCGGCCGTGCTCGCCGAATCATCTGACCGGAAACGGCTCTCGGTCACTGTGTGTCACTACCCCGAGGTCCAGAAGTGGGGACTGGAGAACTATTTCGGTGTGGACTTGAAGTGGCGAATGTTTCGGGGCGACGTTGACCGTGACGCCGTTGTCAACGCCATGTCGACTGACAATGACGATGAGGCCGATCGGCCCGCACTACCAGACGAACTCCCATTCGCACATCGCGTAGCTCGGCGATCGCGCGGTACGGTTCAACACGACTGGCATGAATGGGCTCAACACCGGGAAGGCTACAGTTCAGATCACTACACCCTCGCGGTGGCTGCGTATTCGAAGTGGCAACGAAAGAGCGAGGCCACTCCATTCGCCATCGTCGTCAGGCTGGAAGACCTCGGAGGCACAGTGCAGGTCTACAACCACGTCGTAGCCGAACTTGACGTTCTGATTGAGCAGCAGATTGAAACCTGATTCCAAGACATGCAAAGTCTCTGGCAGGATCAACGCGTCGAAGGCTATGTCTGCTTCTCGAACAAGGTGTCGTGAACGCCGAAGCGGATTTTGGTTTCTTTGGCGGTGCAGTAGAGGACCGGGACGACGAGCATGGTCATGATTTCGATCGTCATGCCGCCAAAG
>TARA_R110002072_G_scaffold11273_1_pt1 | contig 14124 bp, 10 predicted proteins | sample TARA_R110002072 | Tara Oceans TARA_R110002072 (sample SAMEA4397118) | marine metagenome | biome: Polar Biome; feature: [SRF] surface water layer (ENVO:00010504); material: water (ENVO:00002006), including particulate matter (ENVO:01000060) such as... | depth 5 m | reverse complement strand
CCTGCTGCCGGTGTATGACAAGCCGCTGATCTACTACCCGATCTCCACGCTGATGCTGGCGGGAATTCGGGAAATGCTGATCATCACGAATGGCGAGCACCTTGACTCCTATAAGGCGGTTCTGGGTGATGGCGCACAATGGGGCGTCGAGTTCCAGTATGCCGTACAGGACGAACCGCGCGGACTGGCCGACGCCTTCATCATCGGTGAGACATTCATTGACGGGGGCCAGTCAGCGCTCGCACTGGGGGACAATATCTATTACGGCGCCGGCCTGTCCGGCCAGTTGCAGAATGCCGCCGCTCTCACGAAGGGTGCCTGCGTTTTCGCGCATCAGGTTCCAGACCCTGAACGGTTCGGCATTGTGGAACTGTCGCCAGAGGGCAAGCCGCTCTCGATCGAGGAAAAGCCCGCCGTGCCGCGCAGCAATCAGGCCATTACCGGACTCTATTTCTACGATGCAGACGTTGTCGAAATTGCCAAATCCGTCGAGCCGTCGCCGCGCGGCGAGGTCGAGATATCCTGTGTGAACAATGTTTATCTGAAGCGCGGCGACCTGTCGGTGACAAAACTGCCGCGTGGGGCGACCTGGCTCGACGCCGGCACGTTTGACAGCCTGCTGGAGGCGTCGCATTTCGTGCAGACACTGGAAAAGCGCCAGGGCATAAAGATCGCCTGCCTTGAGGAGATCGCCTGGCGCAAAGGCTTCATCGATTCCCGCGCGCTGGAGGGTCTCGCGCGACGCTACAGCAATGATTACCAGCCCTATCTACTGGCTTTGCTGGACAAATCCGCCCAATAAGGTCCGCGTCACCCTTTCTGGAAGAATTGCCATGTCCGCTCCCGATATTACGCTGGTCGAGGCCCAGATCGTCGATCTCCTGAACACGCAGGGGCCGATGATCGGCAAGGAGCTGGCTGCTGCCTTGCCGGATATTCCCGTATTGGCCCTTTGGCAGGCCTGTTACCAAAGCCGGGCGCTGCACGTTTCCCACTTCGCCAGCTACTATCTGCGCTTCGACATTACGCGCGACGATCAGGTGCGGCTCAGCCCATCCATCCTGCGGGATTTCCTGTCATTCTCGCTGTTCGGCCTGCCGGGCCAACGCGATCAGATGATCGAGCGTCAGGGAACCCTGTCAAACATGCACCGCGAGATCAGCCGCGAGAAGATCGCGCTGGCCCAGCAGGTGATGAAATCGCTCTTCCTGGACCTGCCGCGAGAAATCCGCTCGTCCATGTGCGCCTTCATCGCGGGCGACCTCGCGTATTTTCTCGCTCACAACGAGCCGCGTGAGCACCTTGTTTCCGGTGAGATGGTCAAGGGGTCGGATATTGATATTGTCATTATACTGAGTGATGATTTGCCGGATGCGATCCAGAGCAAGATCGACACGGACATGATCGCGCTGAAAAACTATTATCTGAGGCACCCTCAATATCGCCACGAGATCGATTTCATCACCAAGCGCAAATCGACCATGGAGCGCCAGCTCCAGTACAGCGATATCCATGACAAGATTGCCAGCAAGATTGCTTATGAATCCATGTTCCTTGGCGGCTCGCTGACCCTCTATATGGAAGTGCGTGACGCGATGATCTCCACCGGCGTCGACCGGCTGATCGAAGCGGATTTCGATCATGCGCTGAAGGACCGCAAGCATGCCATGCAAAAGTTGCTTCTGGCGTCGAGTGATGACATTGACGAGGAGACGCGTTCGCTCTTCTACTTCTCGCAGGAACGTGTCGAATTTAGCTGACGGGCTAGTACTGGTCGGTCAGTCCACGCACTTTCAGGGCTTCGATCACGAGGCTGACATCCTGCGCACGTGATTTTGACATGACCAGCACGGTGCCATCATGGACAGCGATGACCAGGTCTTCCACGCCCAGTGCGGCAACCAGCGCTCCCTGCTCGGAATGAATAGTGCAATTCTCGGTATCGATCAGTATCGGCTGAACCGGTCCGCTGGATGTTTGCAGGTCGCCCACAGCTGGCCACGTGCCGACATCGCTCCATGCGCATGACAGCGGACCAAACACGGCCGCGTTCTGTGTATGCTCCATGACGGCATAGTCGATCGAGATGGAGCGCACTTCGGAAAACGCGGTTTCGTCGATCTGGTGGACCAAGCCATCTGGCTTTGTCTTGTCCAGCGCGGACTTTACGCTGGCAAGGACATCCGGGGCATGGGTCTCCAGTTCGGCGCACATCAGGTTGGCCGGGAACATGAAGATGCCCGCATTCCAGGAATAGTTGCCATCGGCCAGGTAGGAGAGCGCCGTCGTATGGTTAGGCTTTTCGCGGAAGGATGCCACGGCATGTGCCGATGGCCCGATCTGTTCGCCAGCCTTGATATAGCCAAAGCCTGTTTCCGGCCTGTCGGGCGATATGCCAAAGGTCACGATGCGGCCTGACTCGGCAACCGCCACGGCGTCGGCAATCGCTTTCCTGAAGGCGCCTGGATCGCCGATGAAATGGTCGGATGGCAACAGAAGGACCAGGCCTTTCGGATCAATCCGGCCGACAAAGTCTGCCGCGACGGCTGCCACAGCCGCCGTATTGCGTGCACAGGGTTCCAGCAGGATGGCGAGGGGCGAAATGCCGTCCGCTTCAAGCTGTACATTGATGAGGTCAAGATAGCGGGCATTGCTGATGACAATGGGCGGGGCCAGATCGAGTCCATCCTCGCCGGGGGTCAACCGCGCGACTGTCTGGCGAAACAGTGATGTGTCTGACACAAGGTTCACGAACTGCTTTGGCGTGCGTGACGTCGAGACGGGCCACAGGCGCGTTCCGGAGCCGCCACACATGATTACAGGATAAATTTTCATGGACGGCGCCGTTCCCGCTAGATCTGATTCAGTCGTTGGTAAGCAAGACTCACACCACACGGCTGTTATCTCAGAGACGCCCCGAAATATCCAGCCTCGGATGGGTGCCAGGCCCGGCCGGACTGTAATCGGTCGGCGTCTGCCGCTTTGGCTGCCTTGACACCCGGATGCAGCAAAGCAACGCTTTCTTAACAGGGTAAACCAACCATCTGGTCCAGCATTGGACGGGTAGGCATCAACAGACTCAGGAGCGCAGTGTGGCCGGCTACGAAAAAAACTGCATGACGTCGATTCGACTGGTACTGACGGCCGCCTTGCTGGTGCCGACAGGATTGATGCTGGGGGCGTGCGCAGGTGGCGGCGGCGGCGGCAGCGCCGTGACACCCCTTTCGCCCCCCCCTCCGCCGCCACCACCGCCTCCCGCGCCACCGGCACCGCCATTTCCTTCTACGATTGCGCAACCGGCTGCCTTCGAGACGCGCGAGTACAATGCGACGGTCGGATTACCGCTGATTGGCGCCTCATCTGCCTATGCGCTCGGCGCGACAGGCGCGGGGATAAAGGTCGCGGTGATTGATACCGGCTCGATCACCGATCACCCCGATTTCATCGGCGCTTCGATCACGACGTATGATGTTTGTGCCAGTTCCGCTTGTCCCGGATATGACGCGGCAGGAAACTCGATCACGCAGATTCGCCAGTCGGACGACATCGATACGGGCGGTCACGGTACGCTGGTAACCGGCATCATTGCCGCGGTACGCCAGGACGATTTCAATACGACAGTGGACGACAACGTGGCAAACGGGATCCAGGGCATCGCCTATGAGGCGTCCGTCCTCGATATCCGCGCCGATTCGCCTGGCAGCTGTGCCCGGACCGGAGAGGATGAAGGGTGCACGTTTGCCGACAGCAACCTCGTCAAGGCGATTGATTATGCGATTGCGCAGGGCGTCACTATTATCAACATGTCCCTGGGTGGCGAGGTTGATAACGATCCGACACTCGAGAACGCTGTCAGGCGCGCGGCGCAGGCCGGAATTCTCGTCGTTATCTCCGCAGGTAATGATGCCGAGCCTGCCGGAACAGACGACATGGGCGATCCGGTCGACGCTGTTGGCCAGACACCATCCGAACCGGCCTATATTGCCGGCCAGGCCGCCTCGCTCGGCCGTGTCGTCGCGGTCGGGTCGATCGACACGTCCCGCAAGATTTCCGATTTCTCGAACCGGGCCGGTAACGCGGCGAAGAACTATTACCTGATGGCCCCCGGTGAAGGCGTTGTCACGACCGGGCTCGATGACGACATTACCAATCCGGACTTGCTGCCCTGCGTGCCGCCGAACACATCCGGTTGTAACGATCTGGATTCCGACGGTGACTATTACCGCGTGTCAGGCACCTCTTTTTCGGCCCCCTATGTGGCTGGTGCGCTTGCGCTGCTGCTGGATGCGTTCCCGAACCTGAAGCAAAATCCGGAGCTGGCTTTGCAGATCCTGCTCGAGACAGCAGACGATTATGTTGACGCGACCCCGGATCTTATCACCGGCGAGGTGGCCGGTGCAGGCGCTGACTCGGTGTCGGGTGTCGGCATCATGAACCTGGTCGAGGCGTTCCGCCCGCAGGGCCAGCAGAGCCTCAGTATCTCGGTCGGCAAGGTCAACCTTGGCGAGGCGCTGGCACCGTCGGGCGGTGCGTTTGGCGACTGGGCGACCAATTCCGGGGCCTTCAATGGCCTCGTGTTCCAGGACAAATATGATCGCGGTTTCCGTCTGGATGCCGACGCAACGGCGAAAAGCCTGCCGAAGGGCCTGCTAGGGTCGCGGGTGGTCGACATGAACACGCGCGCCAACTGGGCCGCCAGCCAGTCGCGTGGCATCGCCGTTGGCGACCTGTCCTTTTCCTGGTTCACGCCGCGTGTGCAGGAAGACCGGCTGGCCCCTTATCAGGCAGAGCCCGTCACCAACTTCCAGGCGGCCTACCGCTTTAATGGCGGCGAGGTCGAGTTCGGCCGTGGCGGCGGCATTTCACGCCTTGCGCCGGATGTGACCCTGTTTAACGAACCTGGCATCGGCAACGCCTTCTCGACCAGTGGCAATTGGGCGCGCATCAGCCACGAGATTGAATTCGGCCTGACAATGGACCTTTTCACCGCGACCGAAGATGCACGCTCCCTGACCGGTGTCAGCGTCGGGCGTGATGCGCGGTTCTGGTCGTTCCGGGCGGGGATATCTTCAGCCTCCGATGATGAAACCGCGTTAGGCGGCAGCTTGCAGAACCGCTTCGGCGAAACCGATCAGGCGGCCATGACGGCCTATTCGCTCGAAGGCGAATGGAACCCGTTCGGACGCCTGACCCTGAATTCAGGCATGGAATTGGCCAGCGTCGATCTGCCTGGTATCGACGCGCAGGATATCTGGACCAGTCGCTGGTCTGTGGGTGCCACGCATCCTGCAGGCCCCGGTGCACTCAGCTTCGTCGTTGCCCAGCCGCGCCGTGCCGAGGCCGGCACGATCCGCTTCCTCGCACCCACAGGCATTGATGACCGGGGGCAGATCCTGCAGTCGGACATTGAGGCGGGTCTGACGCCAAGTGGCCGCCAGATCGATTACGAAACCCGCTACCGATTTAACCTGTTCGGCGACTGGACGGGCGAAGCCTCGGCAGCGCTGTCGACATCGCCCAACCATATCAGCGGATCGGATGATGAAAGCGTCGCCTGGTTTGCCGTGGGGACGAAGTGGTGAGGCGCCCGGTCGTCCTGTCATTGCTGCTGGCACCGCTCGGCGCCTGCACACTGTGGAGCAACATGATGAGCCCCGAACCTGGTACAGACTGCCCAACGGTTACACGCGCAACAGCCTGGGTGGACCAGATGCCCAAAGTGGGATCGGGCAGTCACAAGATGATCGTGGCTGTGTCGCTTGACGATGACAGGCCGTGGCTGTTGACGCCCGTGGTGTCTGACCAGCCGGGCCTGCTGACGCTTGAATTGTCGCCGGGCGGCCCTGCCGTGCCCGGACATGCGAGTTATCGTGAACCGATCAGCAAGGGCAAACGCGATGCAATCAGCATCGTCTGCGGCGGCGAGGAGCGCGCCCGCATCGACAAGATCACGATTGCAATGTGAAATCCCGGCGCCGAAGCGCCGGGGTCAACCTAATTGATCAGGCGCTTCAGTTCGTCGATGAGATCCGTCTTTTCCCAGGTGAACGTGCCATTGGCGCCCGGATCGCGGCCGAAGTGGCCATAGGCCGCCGTGCCTGCATAGATCGGATTGTTCAGCTTCAGGTGTGTCCGGATACCCTTTGGCGAAAGGTCGAACAGTTCACGCAGCGTCTTGGCGATGCGCGCTTCATCCGCCAGGCCCGTGCCGTGCGTGTCGACATAGACTGACAGCGGTTGCGACACGCCGATAGCGTAAGACACCTGGATCGTGCAGCGCTTGGCGAGGCCGGACGCTACGACGTTCTTGGCCAGATAGCGGGTGGCATAGGCCGCTGAACGGTCAACCTTGGACGGGTCCTTGCCCGAGAAGGCACCGCCGCCGTGCGGGGCTGCGCCGCCATAGGTGTCGACGATGATCTTGCGACCTGTCAGGCCAGCGTCCCCGTCGGGTCCGCCGATCACAAACTTGCCGGTCGGGTTGACGTAGAACTTGTCTTCCGGCGGGAACCAGCCTTCCGGAAGGACGCCTTGTACGATCGGGCGAACCAGTTCGCGCAGTTCTTCCAGTGTGGCGCTTTCCTTGTGCTGGGTCGAAACAACGATGGCGTTCACGCCAACCGGCTTCTCGTCAACATAGCGCAGGGTAACCTGGCTCTTGGCGTCAGGTTCAAATTCAGGGCGCTCGCCCGAATGACGCAGCGCAGCCATCTTCTGCAGGATCTGGTGGGAATAGACCAGTGTGGCCGGCATCAGTTCAGGTGTCTCGTCAGCGGCATAGCCGAACATGATGCCCTGGTCGCCTGCGCCTTCTTCGGAGAACAGGCCCTGGCCTTCTTCAACACCCTGGGCAATCTCGGCTGACTGTCCGTGAACGTAGCAGTTGACGTCCATATTTTTCCAGTGAAAGCCGTCCTGTTCGTAGCCGATTTTCTTCACGACATCGCGGGCCGTCTGGATCATCTCGTCATGTGTGACGACTGATCCGTTGTTCGTGCGCACTTCGCCGGCAAGGACAACGCGGTTGGTTGTCGTCAGCGTTTCCACGGCGACCTTCGCTGTCGGGTCCTTGGTAAGAAACAGGTCAACGATGGCATCGGAGATCTGGTCGGAAACCTTGTCCGGGTGTCCCTCGGAGACGCTCTCGCTGGTGAATTCAAAATCGTTCATTTTCATTGTGTCGTTTCCTCGGAAGCGGTGCGGTCGGGACTATCGGGCAAAGACAACCGTCTTGCCAGCGTTGATGAATATTCTGTGCTCGGCGTGCGCCTTCACGGCGCGCAGCAAGGCTGTGCCTTCAAGATGGCGGCCCAATTCGATCATGTCGGCGGGGCTGAACGAATGGTCTATGCCTTCCGTCGCCTGCGTGATGATCGGGCCTTCGTCGAGATCGGGCGTCACATAGTGGGCTGACGCGCCAATCACTTTCACGCCGCGCGCATGGGCCTGATGGTAAGGCTTGGCCCCTTTGAAGCTCGGCAGGAAAGAGTGGTGGATGTTGATGCAGCGTCCGGCCAGGCGTGTGCAGGCATCATTGCTCAACACCTGCATGTAACGGGCAAGCACAACCAGTTCGGTGCCGGTTTCCTCAACGAGGTCGAACATGCGCTGCTCAGCGGCTACTTTTGTCTCCGCCGTTACAGGGACGTGAAAGAAAGGCAGGTTCCAGTGGGCGAACCCGGCTTCCAGCGACCGATGGTTCGAAACAATGCCGACCGGCTCGATCGGCAATTCGCCGCGGCGGGCGCCATATAGCAGTGTGTTGGCGCAATGATCCGATTTGGAAACCAGCAGCAGAGTTTTCACCGGCTGCCCGACTGTGTGGATTCCCCAAGCGGCATTCAGGTCGCTGGCGGCCGATTCAAGGTCGGCCCGCAGGCCATCTGGCACGGCGTCGCCTGCTTCTGACTGGAACACGAGACGGGCAAAGAATTGCCCGGTATCCGGATCGCCAAATGTGCGTGACGAGGCGATGAAGCAGCCGTGACGCTCCATCAACCTTGCCAGCGTGGCGACCAGCCCAACCCTGTCGGGGCAGGCCAGTGTAAGGATATGTTCCTGACTCATTCGCCGCCGTACTCCAGCCTAGTAGCGATAGTGTTCCGGCTTGAACGGGCCTTCAGTCGTGACGCCGATATAGTCTGCCTGTTCGCCCGACAGTTCGGTCAATTTTGCGCCGAGCTTGTCGAGGTGCAGCATCGCCACTTTTTCGTCGAGGTGCTTGGGCAGGGTGTAGACCTTGTTTTCGTACTCGTCGGCGCGCAGGTGAAGTTCAATCTGGGCCAGCGTCTGGTTAGTGAACGAGGCAGACATCACGAAGCTCGGGTGACCCGTGGCATTGCCGAGGTTCACAAGGCGGCCTTCCGACAGCAGCAGAATGCGCTTGCCATCCGGGAAGGTGATCATGTCGACCTGTGGCTTGATGTTCGTCCACTCGAAATTGCGCAGGCCTTCAACCTGAATCTCGTTGTCGAAGTGGCCAATGTTGCAGACGATGGCCATGTCTTTCATCGCGCGCATATGGTCGACGGTCAGGATGTCCTTGTTGCCGGTTGCGGTGACGAAGATGTCAAATTTCGGTGCGGCTTCTTCCATCGTCAGGACGTCAAAGCCGTCCATGGCGGCCTGCAGTGCGCAAATCGGGTCGACTTCGGAAACCGAAACCCGTGCGCCGGAACCGGCCAGCGAAGCAGCGGAGCCTTTGCCCACGTCGCCATAACCAGCGACGAAGGCTTTCTTGCCGGCCATCATCACGTCCGTGCCGCGGCGGATCGCATCAACCAGCGATTCCTTACAGCCATACTTGTTGTCGAACTTGGACTTGGTGACGGAGTCATTGACGTTGATGGCCGGGAAGGGAAGTTCGCCCTTCTTTTCGAGCTGGTAGAGGCGGTTCACGCCCGTCGTCGTTTCTTCCGAAACGCCGCGGATGCCGGCCTTGGTCTTGGCGAACCAGCCGGGGCTGGCCTTCATGCGCTTCTTGATCTGAGCGAACAGGAATTTCTCTTCTTCCGAACCTGGCTTTTCGAGGAAGGCCGGATCGCTTTCTGCGCGCTCGCCGAGGATCAGGTACATTGTGGCGTCGCCGCCATCATCGAGGATCAGGTTCGGGCCTTCACCTTTCGGCCACTGGAACATGCGGTCTGTATAGTCCCAGTACTCTTCCAGCGTTTCGCCCTTGTAGGCGAAGACCGGTGTGCCGGCTGCGGCGATCGCGGCGGCGGCATGGTCCTGCGTCGAATAGATGTTGCACGAAACCCAGCGCACCTGTGCGCCGAGGGCTTCGAGGGTCTGGATCAGGACAGCCGTCTGGATCGTCATGTGAAGCGAGCCACAGATGCGTGCGCCTTTCAGCGGTTGCGACGGGCCGAATTCTTCGCGGGCAGCCATGAGGCCCGGCATTTCGGTCTCGGCAATGGCGATTTCCTTGTTGCCGTATTCGGCAAGTTTGATGTCGGCGACGTGGTAGTCCTGAGCCATATCAATGTTCCTTTATATGTTTATGCGCGGGTTAGCATGACGCGCAGGCAAAGGCAACGCGGCAAGGACCCGCGCGCCTGTTAAATTCTGTTTGGATTTGGGTGGCTCAGCCGTTGAAGCTGAGCACGGTCTCGATCACACGATCCTGGTCGGCTTCGCCGAGATAAGGATGCATTGGCAGCGCCAGGACATGCTGGCTGGCCGCCTCTGTGACTCGAAGGTGACCAACTGGCGGCGCGAAGCGAAGCGCGAAGTCCTGCTGATGGATCGGGACGGGATAATAAACCATGCTGGGGACGCCATTGGCCGTCAGGTGTGCCTGCAGGCCATCCCGGTTTTCGTGCTCGACCACGTACTGAGCCCACACTGACCGCCCCCCATCGACCACCTCTGGCACCCCCTTGATGCGCCCCTTAAGCCCCGCCTTGTAGCGGTCTGCCACCACCTGTCGGCGGTCGATCTCATCTGCGAAGATCTTGAGCTTTTCGAGCAGGATCGCGGCCTGGATCGTGTCGAGGCGTGAGTTCATGCCGACCCGCAGGCTGAGATATTTCGGGTCATGGTGGAAGTTTCGCGTGGCGGCATCCGTGGGCGTGACCTTGCCATAAACCCGAAGTGATTCAATGCGTTCGGCCAGCGCCGCATCATTGGTGATGATGGCTCCCCCGTCTCCATAGCAGCCAAGGGGCTTGGCCGGGAAGAAGCTGGTCGTGGCAATATCGGCCCAGTCGGATGGGTGCTTGCCGTTCAGCGTACAGCCGTAGCCTTGGGCTGTATCAGCGATCAGCTTGAGCCCGAACTCGTCACAAATCGCCTTGATCTCAGGGTAGTTCGCCGGCTGGCCAAACAGGTCGACAGCGATCACCACCTTCGGCTTCAGCTTGCCTTCACTGATTGTCCGCTCGATTTCAGCGCGCAGCGATGACGGGTCCATATTGTAGGACGCTGCATCAATATCGACGAAGACCGGCGTGGCACCGAGCCAGGGCACGACCTGCGCGGTCGCAACAAACGTGAAGCTGGGGCAGAACACGGCGTCCCCGGGTTTCAGTTCCCAGGCCATCAATGCGAGGGCGAGCGCATCGGTGCCGTTTGCGCAGCTGACCGCGTGGGATGCGTTGCACCATGCCGCGAGCTGGCGTTCCAGTTCCGTCACTTCCGGCCCCAGAACATAACGCCCGCTTTCGACCACGCCCTGAATGGCCGCGTTGATTTCGGATTCAATGCGTTTTCGTTGAGCTTGGAGGTCGATGAAGGGGAGCGACATGGTGAGGCGTCCTGAATGGGTTTCTGAGGCTTTCTAGGTCCCGTAGACCATTCCGGTGGACGCGAGCAAGTCACCACGCATTACACTGTGTGACGCGCGATTGAGGGGGCTTGATGACGTGAGATTGATCGGCGCTTCAGCTGTTTGCCTGGTTTTCCAGATAGGTGCGGAACCAATCGATGAAGATAGGTATCCCGGTTTCAAGCGGAGTAGAGGGCGCGAAGCCATAATCTGCAGCAATCGCGGACACGTCGGCATAGGTTGAATGGACGTCACCCGGCTGCATCGGTTCGAATTGAAGCTGTGCCTTCTTGCCGATGGCTTGCTCGAGCACTTCAATGAATCGCATGAGCTTTATCGGCGTGTTGTTCCCGATATTGTAGATGCGATGGGGGACGTCGTTGACCAGCTTCATGGGCTGCAGGGCGGTTGCGACGACACCCGAGACCACATCATCGATATAGGTGAAATCACGCTCCAGCTCGCCGTGGTTGAAGACCTGGACCGGCTCGCCGGCCAGAATTTTCTCTGCGAATGACCAGTACGCCATGTCCGGGCGGCCCCAAGGGCCATATACCGTGAAGAATCGTAATCCGACCTGGCGCATGCCATAGAGCCGGGCATAGGATTCGCTCATCAGCTCGTCGGCGCGCTTGGTGGCAGCATAAAGCGAGACGGGGCTGTTGACGGGGTCTGCCTCGCTGAACGGCACTTTGGTATTGGCGCCATATACCGAGCTCGATGAGGCATACACGAGTAGCGGTTGCTTCGCCGCCTGCCGGACCAGTTCCAGTATCGAAAGGTGACCTACAAGGTTGGAAGCGGCATACACAAAGGGATTTTCGAGCGAGTAACGCACGCCAGCCTGCGCGGCCAAATGGATGACAACGTCGACATCCTTCACACCGGGCAGGGCAATAAGGCTGGCGTGATCGGCGATGTCATGGCGATGAAATTTAAATCCGGCATGGGACGATAGACGGCTCAGGCGAGCCTGTTTCAGCGCGACCGGATAGTAATCGTTGAGGTTGTCCACGCCGATCACGCTGATGCCCTGCTCAAGCAGGGCCTGCGCCACAAAATAGCCTACAAACCCGGCGGCGCCTGTCACCAAAACGGATTTCGTCGTTGACGAGCCGTCAGACCTGAAAGTCTCGCTGTTCATCAATCGACTTTCTATGAGTGCCTAAAATGGGTTTCAATGCCTTGCGCGCAATGCGAGTTAAGGCTTGCCTCCAAGAATGGCAAATCCTGCGCCGCTGCCCGCTGCCACAAAACAAGGCTGGTGCGCTGTTGCAGGAGGTCCTTGAAAGCCTGTGTTTTGGGTCGGCGGACAGGGCCATAAAATGCTGAGGGCCCGTGGATCACCGTCCGTCTGACCACCCAAGGCAACCGCCGGTAATGGGCGTTTGACTTTCGAGAGTACGTCTACCAGAACACGCGCATATGGTCGCCATTTCTGTCATCATCGTGAATTATAATGGCGAAGCGTACCTGCAGCAGGCGCTCGATTCGCTGCAGACGCAGACCTTTCAGGATTTCGAGGTGCTGCTGGTCGACAATGCCTCAACCGATGGCTCTGTCGACAATCTGAATGTAGATGGTGTGCCGGGTTATCGGTTTTTGCCTCAGACCGAGAATCTTGGCTTTGCGGCGGGCAACAATGTCGCCGCGAAGCAGAGCGATGCGACGTGGCTGGCGCTGTTCAATCCGGACGCCGTCGCCAATCCGGACTGGCTGGAGCGCGTCATGGCGGCAACCGAGCGCCACCCCGACACCAAAATGTTTGCCTGCGCGCAATACGCACTTGAGGACCCCACCATCATGGATGGGGCAGGCGATTGCTATCTTGGCTTCGGAATCCCCTGGCGCGGTGGGTTTGGATTGCCCGCTGAAACGCTGACAGAAGGCGAATGCTTTTCGCCATGTGGGGCGTCGGCCGTATTTCGCCGATCGGTCTTCGAGTCCCATGGCGGCTTTGACGAACGCTTTTTCTGTTATTGCGAAGATGTCGATCTGGGATACCGGATGCGGCTCGCCGGGGAACGCTGTGTCTTCCTGCCCGATGCCGTAATCCGGCATGCGGGCAGTGGGATTTCAGGCCGCGCGAGCGAGTTCGCGATCTTTCATGGCACGCGCAACCGGATCTGGACCTATGCTAAAAATACGCCGGCGCTGCTGATGTGGCTGACGCTTCCCGGTCACGTTGCCATAACGCTGGCGATCTTGCTGCGCGGCTTCGCGACGGGCCGGGCCGGGCCGACCTGGCGTGGTATCAAGGATGGGCTTGCTGGTGTGGGCGACCTGAAAAAAGATAAGCGTTTCGGGCCGCCCAAGCGCACAGTGAGTCTTGGTGATCTCGTCTATGCAATGGCGTGGAACCCAAAACGCCTGCTGGACCGGCGACCTGTCATCCGACCTTTGAGAGCGCCGGATACAGCCATGGCGGCGGGAGACCAGACGCATGGCTGAGTTTGCATTCAGTGTTCCGATTGGCAGCTGGCATCCCTTCCTGCCCGCGAGTCTGGCCAGCCTGAAGGCGCAAGGCGCCGGCGTTGCCGTGGCACTGCTGGATGCCTCTGGTGATCCGCGCGTTCGGGCGCTGGCAGATGAGCACGATGACTGGTTATCCTATCGTCGTCACGGACCCGATGGCGGGCAGTCGGATGCGATTATTGAGGGCTGGAAGAACGTGCCAGGCGACTGGCTTGGTTGGCTGAATGCCGATGACATACTCATGCCGGGGGCGCTGGACCGAGTGCGTGCGCGGCTGGCCGAGGCGCCGGACCTTGATGTGATATACGGCCATAGCAGCATTATCGACGAGACTGGTGCGATGACCGGCTATCACTTCAATGTCGAGCCGCCGGGACCGCGCCTGTTGCAGGCCGGGATCATCTCTCAGCCATCCTGCCTGTTCCGACGGGCTGCCTGTGAGGGTGCTGGCGGCGTGAACCCGGATTTGCACTACACGATGGACTGGGACCTCTGGATTCGCATGTACGAGTCTGGCGCGAAGTTCGACTTTATCGATGCTGCGATGTCTATGGTGCTGTGGGGGGATGACACCAAGACGGCTTCATTGAACAAAAGCCGCCGCAGCGAGCTGCAGGATATCATCCACCGTCACGCACCACCCGAGGCGCGAAAAGGTACGTTCCGAGCCTTTGTGGTGCATGCGGCGGCAGACCGGGTGTGGCCCGCCGGCCTGCGCGAGCGAGTGCGGCGCAGGCTGCGCCGTGGTGGACCGAGCGTGTTCGGGATTCGCGCGGACGGGTTGGTGCAGCCCGGCGCGCAATTATTCCTCGCTCACTACGATCCGGCACCAAAAACCAGACTTGTGCTCGAATTTGATTCCGATCCGGGCGGCCTCGTGG
>TARA_R110002072_G_scaffold28296_12_pt1 | contig 14126 bp, 7 predicted proteins | sample TARA_R110002072 | Tara Oceans TARA_R110002072 (sample SAMEA4397118) | marine metagenome | biome: Polar Biome; feature: [SRF] surface water layer (ENVO:00010504); material: water (ENVO:00002006), including particulate matter (ENVO:01000060) such as... | depth 5 m | reverse complement strand
GAAGGGTGAGGACGGGAGGACGTACGACATCCGAGGAGGCGGACAGCCGAAGCTCCAGAAGGTGGAAGTTGAGGTAAGCGACCTCCCCGGCGATAAGAAGGGAGTGAGGATCGTTGCCCGTTCCCCTGAGGAGGCCAAGCGCTTACTCGCCGCTCAGTTCAAGCGGTTCGGAGTCGATCCAGAGAATCCCCACGCCTCGATCCAATCGGCCAACGTGACGCACTACAAGGGCTACCCCACCATGGAGATCGAGTCGATTTCACTCAGCAGCCCGGAACACCTTCGAGCTGCTACGAAGATGTCGCTCGCTCTCTTGGCGGGTAGCACGGACATGGTGCAGAAGCACGCTGCGTCTTTCGCGGACGCGTTGGATTTCATGAACAGCGGCGCGGGCGAAGCCGGGAAGCTCGCAAACCACAACTATGGGACTTCGTTCCCCTGCCCTCAGACCGACCGCGACGCCATGCCTTTCGATCACTCTGTCACGGTGTGTGGCGAGAAGGGAAAGCCACTCGTCGGTTTCGTGACCCTCTTCGGGCACTTCAAGTTCACCGCGACCCTGAGCCCCTCCGCCCCTGAGACTGTGGCGGTTCACTACGAAGTCTGCCCGCAGTCTGGCACCCATGAGACTATCGAGGACTTCTCCTTTGACCCAGCGGCGTGCGACAGTACCCTGTTCCCCCGCTGCGACGAGGCTGAGATCCTGGCCGCCTTCAACATGGCGTGGGGCAAGGTCCAGAAGCAGGGTGGAGACGAGGGAGTCAGCGCCGTCATCGAGAAGGGGCTCGATCTCCTTCGCCAGCACGACGGCGAGATTGTCACCGAGGAACTTCTCGACAAGGTCGTGCGCCAGGTCAGCGAGGGCATGACTGCACACTTGCTTCGCTTGCCCCAGGAGACTGACGTGACCTCCAGCTACTTTGAGGCTCAGGAGGACCCGCCCACTGCTTGACGTAGCCCCAACGACGCACCAGCCTTAGCTAGGGCGAGCATTCGAGTGGCTATGGGTGCCATGGGCAGGCACTGACGTGGCCGTCGAGACTGCCGACGTGGCGCTCATGGCGGACGACCTCTCCAAGCTGACCTGGCTGGTGACGCACAGCCAACGAACCCTCATCCGTGATTCGTCAGAACACAGTCTTCGCGCTCGCGATCAAGGCGGTGTTCGTAGTCCTGGCCTTCTACGGGCTAGCCTCGCTCCGGGCCGCGATTGCTGCCGACATGCCTTGCTCGTGCTGTTCAGCGCGCTGCGCCTGCTTGGGGGACCAGCCGAAGTCGGGGCGTCCACCAGATTGACGGGCGAGGTGAGTAGCGAAACGACATGACTTTGCCTTCTGGAGCTGACAGGCGTCGCCAAGGCCGGCCTGGGCGAGTTCATGCGACGCTCAAGTCAGGACGCCGACTGGTTGGGCGCCGACGTTTGTCACGAACCTCGCGGGTTCAAGCCTCTTGGTCTAGCTGGGAGCGATCTTCGGCAGCTTCCTCTGGAGGTGGTCGTCGGGCAAGGCGTGCTTCAGCGACGGCACAGTAGAGGGTCGGCACGACGAAGAGCGTGACGAGTGCAACGGCCATTCCGCCAAAGGACGGGATCGCCATGGGGATCATGATGTCCGCTCCTCTTCCCGTCGAGGTCAGCACCGGGACCAACGCTAGGATGGTGGTGGCCGTGGTCATCAGGCATGGACGAATCCGTCGGTTTCCTGCCAATAGCGTGGCTTCCCGGATCCCCTCTACACTCTCAGTAGGGTTGGCCGCGAACGACTGGTCGAGGTAGGTCGCGATCACGACGCCGTCGTCCGTGGCGATTCCAAAGAGGGCGATGAACCCTACCCAGACTGCGACGGAGAGGTTGATCGGGTGCACCGAGAACAGGTCTCGCATGTTCGTGCCCAACAATGAGAAGTCTAGGAACCAAGGTTGGCCGTAGAGCCAGAGCATGATGAATCCACCGGCCCACGCGACCGCAATCCCACTGAAGACGAGAAGGGTCGTGGATTCGCTCCTGAACTGGAGGTAGAGAATGATGAAGATGATGAAGAGCGCGAGGGGCAAAACGACTCGGAGCTTCTTCTCAGAGCGAAGCTGATTTTCGTAGCTACCCGCGAAGGTGTAGCTGACCCCGTCTGGGATCTGCAGTTCGCCGCTCTGGATCTTCGCCTTCAGATATGCCTGGCACTCCTCGACGACCTCAACCTCAGCGCGGCCCTTCTTTTTGTCGAAGAGGACGTAGCCCGTGAGGAAGGTGTCCTCACTCTTTATCACTTGAGGACCGCGGACGTAGCGCACGTCCGCAAGCTGGACCAGCGGAATCTGGTGTCCGTCCGGGGTTGGAATGTAGATCCCCTGGATCGCTCCCACAGAGTCGCGCAGTTCCCGCGCATAGCGCACCCGCACGGGGTAGCGCTCTCGTCCTTCGACCGTCGTGGTCAGCGGCTTGCCTCCGATCGCGACTTCGATGACCTCCTGAACCTGAGCGATCTTTAGGCCATGGCGGGCGATCGCGTCGCGGTTGATCTCGATCTCCAGGTAGGGTTTGCCCACGATCCGGTCGGCCAGCACCGCCTCCGCAGCCACAGAGGGCACCTCTTTCAAGAGGCGTTCGATGTCGAGGCTGACCTTCTCGATCGTCGCCAGGTCCGGCCCCTTGACCTTGATCCCCATAGGGGCGCGCATGCCACTCTGAAGCATGACCAGTCGCGCAGCGATCGGTTGCAACCGGGGCGCCGAGGTCGTGCCAGGCAGCTGCGAAGCCTTGACGATCTCGTCCCAAATGTCGTCAGGGCTCCGGATGTGGTCGCGCCACTGCCTGAACGGCTTCCCCTCGAGATCCGGGATCAGTTGTCCCTCAGCGTCGCGGCGGAACTCGCCGCTCTCGGGGTCATAGGCGAAGCGCAGGGCACGTCCGTCCTTGTCCGTAATGAACTCCGACTTGTAGTTCACTACTGTCTCGATCATGGAGATCGGCGCGGGGTCCAAGGGGCTCTCCGCTCGGCCGAGCTTGCCGACAGCCAGCTCGACTTCAGGGACTGAAGCCATGGCCTTGTCCAAGTTCTCCAACACCTCCTGGGCCTCACCGATCGAGGCGTGGGGCATGGTCGTTGGCATGTATAGGTAGCTCCCCTCATCAAGTGGGGGCATGAACTCTTTGCCGAGGCCAGGGGCGGCATGATTCAAGGCGGAGCGAAAGGGAAGCGCAGCCTTCGAGCTGTAGACCGACTTCGTGAGGGTCGTGACTCCGGCAACGAGGAGCAGTGAGACGAGGCTTGTCCCGAGATAGGCAGGGGCAAGGAGCCAGCCGCGGTCCGCCGGAACCCTCCGTCGAAGGAACCCGATCGCCGTGCGAAAGAAGAGCACGCCAGCGATCAAGCCCAAGATGATCGCAGGAGCCCCTGGAATCACCGTATCGGCGCCAAGCCAGACGCTCGCCCCAAAGATCAAGATCAGCCCAGGCAGGCAGAGGAAGGTCTTCTTGTTGTTGAGGCACCAGCGAAGAATGCTCGGATACGCGCGAAGGAAGAGCGTGAAGGTCCCAAGCACACCACCGATCAGCCCACCGGTGAACAGGAAGTTCGTCAGCAAGCTGTTCGCTGGGCCGAGCGGAAGCCAGTGCTCATTCAGGGCCCAGGCCACGACGAGCACGGCCAGGCCGTTGCTCGCCCAGGATGCGTGGTCCTCCCCCCGCTCATGACGCTGCTCCCACCATGGCTGAACGAAGCCGACTCCAGACATGAGCAAGAGGAGGAGCCCGATCACTCCCGAGACAGAGAAAGCGAGGACGCTGAGGACAGCGAGTGCTGAGGGCCACACGAAGCGGTGCCACTGGGTGCCCCTCTGCTTGCGAGTGAACAAGAGGTGGGCGGCGGGCGGGATGATCGTGAGCGCGACGATAATGGAGCCCAGGAGGGCGAAGCTCTTGGTGAAAGCGAGCGGTCGGAAAAGCTTCCCCTCGGCCGCTTCCATGGCGAAGACCGGGAGGAAACTGACGATCGTCGTAGCGACTGCAGTGACGACTGCTGCGCCAACCTCGACTGAGGCGCGATAGATCACCTCTAGGCGGTCGTCCTCAGGGTCGGCTTCGTCTAGGTGCCGGAGGATGTTCTCACAGAGGATGATCCCCATATCCACCATGGTCCCGATCGCGATCGCAATGCCAGACAAGGCCACCACGTTGGCGTCAACGTGGGAGAGCTTCATCGCGATAAAGCAAATCAGCACTGCAAGCGGCAAGAGGCCGGATATCAGGAACGAACTCCTGAGGTGCAAGACCATGAAGATGACGACGATGATGCTGAGCAAGATCTCTTCGGTCAGAGCGACCCTCAGGGTCCCGAGCGTTTCGTAGATCAACCCTGTGCGGTCGTAGAAGGGAACCACCGTGACCTGGCTGAGCGTGAGCCACTCGGGGTGAGCGCTCTCGTTCTTCACCGCCCAGGCGACCCACGCGTCCTGATTGAGTGCGGCGTCAGGGCCGTAGGCTGGGAACCCGCTCGCGACCGCGAAGGTCTCCACTTCGCTACGTGTCGTCTTCGTGAAGTCGATCACGATCTTGCGGGGCAAGCCCGGTGCGATCTCTGCGATCTTGGCCTTGACGTTCTTGATCGCAGCCAGCGGGTTGTCCCCATACCGCACGACCGCGACGCCGCCGACGGCCTCAGAGCCCTCCTTGTCGAGGGCGCCGCGCCGCAAGGCCGGCCCGAGTGAGACACGCGCGACGTCCATGATGCGAATGGGGACGTTGTCGTTGACCTCGACGACGACCTTCTCGAGGTCCTTGACGGTCTTTACGAAGCCCAAGCCCCGCACGATGTACTCGACACGATTGACCTCGATCGTGCGGGCCCCGACGTCCAAGTTGGAGCTCCGAACTGCGTCGACAACTTGGGTCAGGCTGATTCCGTGAGCGCGCATCGCGTCAGGATCGACGTCGACCTGGTATTCCTGGACGTGCCCGCCGACGGAGGCGACCTCGGAGATCCCCTCAGCTCCCAAGAGCGCATAGCGGACGTACCAGTCCTGCACTGTGCGCAGCTCGTCGAGGTTCCAACCCCCTGTCGGGTTGCCTTCCGCGTCACGTCCCTCGAGGGTGTACCAATAGACCTGCCCCAGCGCGGTGGCGTCGGGCCCGAGAGCGGGCTGCACGCCTGCTGGGAGAGTTCCGGCGGGGAGGCTGGCGAGCTTCTCCAACACGCGGGATCGAGACCAATAGAAGTCCACGTCCTCGTCAAAGATGATGTAGATCGAGGAGAATCCAAAGAAGGAGTAGCTCCGAACCGTCTTGACCCCGGGAATACCAAGGAGCGCGACGGTCATCGGGTAGCTGATCTGATCTTCAATGTCTTGCGGGGACCTGCCCATCCACTTCGTGAAGACGATCTGCTGGTTTTCGCCAATGTCGGGGATCGCGTCGACTGGCACGGGGTCGCGAGGGATCGCCGGAATGTCCCAATCGAAGGGGGCGACCATGACGCCCCAACCGAGGAAGAAGGTCACCATCAAGGCGACGATGAGTTTGTTCTCCAGGCAGAACCGAATCGTGTGACCGGTCAAGCCGGGTTTCTCGTCGGCGGCGCGCTCAGTCACCTTGCCCGCCCTTCTCCGCCTGGCTCTCGGCGGGAAGGACGGTTACCTGGCTTCCGCAGCGCAGCATTTGGGAGCCGAAGTAGGGGTTGAGAGTCTGCTCGCCTTCTTGGAGCCAGTTCGCGCCCCGGTTATTGAAGGCCATGGGGCAATGAAACCGCCTGACTGACCGCGTCGCGAGGTGTCCATAGCGAACGACTAGAGAGTCCAGCGCTTCGGAGAGCGGCTCGAAGGCGGCCCGCTGCCCGTTGAGATCAGCCGCTCCAGCTAGACCGTCGAGAGCAGAGCTGATCGCAGCGAGGCGCTCTTTCCAATCCTGCCGGTCGCCGGCGGCAAAGGCATGGTCGTGAACTGCCTGGAGAGCCCCCCGGAGAGCGGCTATGCGGGCCTTGGTGCCGACTTGATCTCGGGCAAGGTCCCTCTGCAGCGCGAAGAAGGCTTCGAGGACTGGGTCAAGTTGTTGGTGAAGGTGCGAGCTCTCGTCAGAAGTGGGAGGCGGTGAATCGAGGTCGGCGACAGGACGTGTTGCAGGCCCAGGCTGGTGGTCGTGGGTCGAGGATCCGCCTCGCGCGCTGAACGAAGAGCGGATCTCGCCGCAGCCCAGCATGGACGCCCCGAAGTATGGGTTCGCGATCTGCTCCTCGCGCTGGAGCCAGCTTCCGCCCTTGTTGTCAAAGGCCATTGGGCAGTGGGCTTCGCGGAGGACACCTTCCCTGTGACCAAACTGGCGCTCCAAGTCGAGCGCCGTCGCTGAGAGCTCGCCGAAGGCTGCTCGGGCCTGCTCGATCTCGTCAGCAGCGACGAGTTCCCTCACGGCGTCACGCAGTCGCTTGGCGTGACCCATCCAAGCGACGTGTCCGGGGCCGGTGACCAGCTTCATATCGACGGCGCGCGCTACCGCTCCCAGCGCCTCAGCGCTCGCCTTAGCCTCGCTGAGGTCGTCCTTGGCCAGTCCGCTCTGCACTCCCAGATAGGCGCTATAGATCGGGTCCAAGGCTTGCAAGAACGCGGGCGAGGCGTCGTGCCTAGGGGACTCAGGTTCGGCTTCAGGCGGAAGCATCATGCTTGGCCTGGCTTCAATCTGAATCGCGCTGTCGATCTTGAAGGCGCCTTTGGTGACGACGAGCTGGCCTTCCTCCAGGCCGTCACGAATGACGAAGTAGTCACCAGCTCGAGGGCCCAGGACGACTTCCTGGCCGCGAAACACCGGGTCCTCACCCTTTAAGCGGAGGTAGACCAGCGAACGAACTCCAGTCCAAAGCACCGCGCTGGCTGGCACGAGCAGGGGGAGCTCGGCGTTCGGCTCACCAGACTGGTGGAGAGAGTCTGCCCGGACGAGGGCCATCCCGCAGGTGTCGCACTTGCCCTCCTCGTCCCTAATCACGTCCCAGTGCATGGGACAGATCCACTTGTCGGCGAGCGCCGGATCCAGGGTCTGGCCCTCTGACTGTAGCGTCGAGCGCAGGACCGCCCGGACGAACATGCCAGGCTTCAGGCGCCCGCTTGAGTTGTCGACATTGAGGCGCACCTTGACCGTGCGCGTGTTCCCCATGAGCACCGGATCGACGAAGACAACCCGGCCCTTGAAGGTCACGCCTGGATAGGCCTCGGTCGAAAACTCGACCATTTGTCCGTAGCGGACCCAAGAGAGGTCGGACTCATAGGCGTCCAATTGGATCCAGAGTCGGGTGAGGTCCGCAATCGTGTAAAGACGTTCGCCTGTCTTGACGTAGTCACCCGTGTTCTTGTTCTTGTGGATGACGACGCCCCCGATCGGCGCCCGAATCGTGAGGTGGTCCGAGGCTTTCCCTGTCCGCTCGATGTCAGCGATCTGGTCTTTGCCCAGCCCCCACAAGCGGAGCTTCTCGCGGGAAGAGTTCACCGTCGCGTTGGCTGACTCCTTGAGGAGATCGCTCTGGCTGTTTCGCAGCTTCTCTTGGGCTGAGAGCGCCTGGATTAACTCTTCTTGAGCCGTGAGCAGCTCGGGGCTGTAGATCTTGACCAGATGGTCACCCTCGCTGACGAGGGTCCCTGTGTAGTCCACGAAGAGGCGATCCAAACGACCGGGAACCCACGCGGTGAGGTAGTTCAGGCGGGTCTCGTCGTAGTCGACCTTTCCGACCAGTCGGACTTCCCGTGAGGCTTCTCGGCGAATGACCGGCTCGGTCTCGATTCCCGAGAGGGTGACGGCACGTGGGCTTAGCTTCAGCTCCCGGGGCCCGGTGTCCCCGCCTCCCTCGCTGACTGGGATGAGGTCCATGCCGCAGATAGGACAGGATCCTGGATTCGGGCTCCGAATCTGGGGATGCATCGAGCAGGTCCAAGTGGTCGGCTTGGCTGTCTCCGCTCCTGGTGGATCGGCCGCCTTCTCGAGTTTGGGAGCACTCCAGCGCCCGAGGGCTAGACCGATAAAGAGGAGGACTAGCGCGCCGGCGATCAGTTTGACCTTGGTCCCGCGAGACTGGGGGGTGGTCTCTTGAGGTTTGGCTTCAGTTGTCATGAGTTCCCTATTGCTGAGTTTCGGGAGTTAGATCGACGCCGGTGAGCAACTCCAAGTCCGCAAATGACGTGACTCGCCGTGCGTTCGCGCGCTCTCGGGAGAGGTGGAACTCGAGGAGCACTCGCTGGGAGTCCAAGACGTCGAGGAAACTCCCTGTCCCCGACTCGAATGCCGCGGCGTTGGCCTGGAGCGACTGTTCTGCCTTGGGGATCAGGGTGTCTCGATACAGCCGGATCTTCCGCAGAGCGTCGCGATGATTGAACAGCGCCTGGACTGCCGCGGCGTCCACGGTGTTCTCCGCATCAGTGCGATCAAGCTCTGCCGCGCGCAGGCGAGCCTTGGCCTCGGAGACTTGCGAGTCGTAGCGCCCGAACCAGATCGGCAAGGTCAGCCCGAACTTGGCGATGATCGCGTCGTCTCCGCTCCCAGAGGGCCGAAGTCCGAGCCCATTGCGCCTGCCCTGTCCCGTCTCGATGTAATCGAGTCCGAACATGAGGTCCGGGAGGTAGCTCTTCCACGCGAGGTCTACCCCGCGCTCACGGGCGGCGACTCTGCTGGCGAGCTCCGCGAGCAGGGGACTGTGGCGGCTTGCGAGCGCCAGAACCTCTGAGTCGGGCAGCGCAAGGGCTGTGGCAGGGAGTGAACTCGGCCAAGGCAGCTCGAAGGCCTTGGGGAGGTGGAGGAGTGCCCGCAGCCGGGCGACCTTGGGCTTGCGATCGTCGTCGAGGGTCTTGAGCCTGTCTTCCAGCTGACCGATCTCGACTTGCGCTTTGATCGCGTCTCTGTGCGCAGCCTTGGATCCTGCGCGGAGTCGCATCTGGGCCACGGTCTCCCATTGGCGAAGAAGCGCCAGCACTTCCTGCGTCACCGCGCGCTCACGGGCCAGGTAGTAGTAGTCCGCATAGGCTGCGGCTACGTCGCGGATCACGCGCCGACGAACCGTCACTGCTCGTGCTCGGGTGGCCTCCGACTGCTCCAAAGCCACTTCGCTCGCGTTCGCAAGCTTGCCGGGCCAAGGGATGCGCTGTGAGATTCCCAAGCGGTGGCGTTGAGGACCCACCCGAGTCTCGACTTCTTGAATGTAGCCCCCGTAGGAGAGCTGCGGATCAGGGAGAGCTCTGGCCTGTGCAACTCGCTCGAGATCAGCTTTCCAGCGGCTGGATTGAGCCCTAATCGCTGGATTGCGCTGGAACGCCAAGGCCACGTAGTCGCTCAGTGTGCTGGCTGAGGAGAGGGGCGCGATCTCCTCGTTGATCGGGCGGAACGTCGCGTCGAGGTCGTTCCAGTCGGACCAAGCTGCGCGTTCGCGATCGGTCGCGCAGCCGAAGAGCGCTGCTGAGGTAAGGAGCACAGCCAGAGACGTGTGGCAAGGGCGCGGCACAGTGCACCTCCAATGCACAAGGAGGAGGGTCGCGCGCGGAAGCTGACCGTCAGCTCCTCACGGCGAAAACTCGATTCAAGGGCAAGCAATAGATTCATTGCCTGACCGATCGCTCGAATGAGGAGCGCGCAACGGGTGAGATACAGCCGCGGGTTGGTGGGCGCCCCGCGACTTCCGGTGAGGTTCCAGGCCTGAATGGCCCCTGCTCACGGGGTGGCGTGAGCAAGGGCCGTGCCGCCCAGGCGAAAGGGGCTCAAGCTTCATGCTGTCAGCCCCGGAGCCCCCACGCTCTACAGGCCATGCCTTTGAGCATTTCAGTCCTGCAACCTCATGGGCAGCTAGCCCTTGAAAGCGCCAAGGAGCCTTGACCACGGTGGAGAAGTTGGCGCGCAGTAGGGGCTGGGATCTCCGCTTGCGAGGAGTCGTGCAACCGAGGTGCACACATGATTTCAAACCCGTCAGCCCCCCAGCGCGTCCACTTCCTGTTGGCTGCCCTCTTGGCCCTGTTCGTCCTCTACCCGCTCTTGGGAGAGCATCAGTTGGGGGCAGTGATTCTCGACGTGTTCGTCGCAGGTTCTCTGCTGCTGACCGTGCGTGCGCTTAAGGGGTCAGGCAAGCGCGTCTTCGGCACTGCGGCAACGTTTTCAGGGCTCGCGATCGCTGCAGCAGTGGGCAGCCACATTGGAGGCGTCGCGGCCCTCCTCCCAATCGGTCACGTCTTTGGGTTCCTGTTCTTTCTCCTCACTGGGGTCACGCTCATGAGACGGGTCCTGCTGCCTGGCCCCGTGACGGCCAGCAGGATCTGCGCGGCGGTCTGCGCCTACCTCCTGATCGGTTTGGGCTGGGGCCTCGTCTACTCGCTCATGGAGCACGTCAAGCCTGGAGCCTTCCTTGATTCGACGGGCAGCGCTCACGCTGGTCACGCGGTCTTGGCTGGATACCCCCACTTGACCTACTACAGCTTCACGACACTCACGACCCTTGGCTTCGGCGACGTCGTTCCCGCTACTCCTCTGGCGCGTTCACTGAGCACGCTCGAAGCCGTTGGCGGACAGCTCTACCTCGCTTTGCTGGTGGCTAGGCTAGTGGGCCTGCAGAGCGCGCGGTTGGCTGCAGCTGAGCTCTCGGGTCCTCCAAGTGAGGCACCAAACGCCTAGAGGCCACACCGCGGATCGACGAGAGCCGTCGAGGGGGCTGGGTCTGAGGCCAAGGACTATGCGGAGTCTGGGGATTCGATCCCGAGGTCCGTCATGCGTCGCCAGAGCGACGTGGTGGAGATCCCTAGTCGCTGAGCTGCGTCCTTTCGAGACCAATCGGCCGCGACGAGGGTCCGGTGAATGTGCTCCCGCTCGAACTCACGCGTCGCGCGTCGGAGATTGAAGTCCTCCTCGTCCTCTTGGCCGCCCAGGCGAAGGTCTTCCGGGCGAATCGTCAAGCCGTCGCCCATGACCATCGCCCGCTCGAGGACGTTCTGAAGCTCTCGCACGTTCCCTGGCCAGGTGTGATCCACCAATCTCAGCACGGCTTCCCCAGGGATCTCCGTGTAGTTCGTGTGCAACGTCGTGTTGAGCTTGACGACGAGGAAGGAGACCAAACCCGGGATGTCGTCCTTTCGCTCGCGCAGCGGCGGGAGTCGAATCTCGAGGACGTTGAGTCGGTAATAGAGGTCCTGGCGAAACGTGCCGTCGGCTACCGCGGCTTCCAAGTCGCGGTTCGTGGCGGCAACGATCCGAGCCCGCGCAGGGACAGGAGATACGCCGCCCACAGGAAGCACCTCGCCGCTCTCGATCGCTCGCAAGAGCTTCGCTTGGGCCTCGAGGGTCAGGTTCCCAATCTCATCGAGGAACAGGGTTCCACCGTCAGCAGCCTGGAATAGCCCCTTGCGTCCGGTCCCGGCCCCCGTGAAGGCACCCTTCACGGATCCGAAGAGCTGAGACTCCAACAGGCTCTCAGGGATCGCTCCCAAGTCGACCACAACGTAGGGAGCCTTGGCCAGCGGGCTCTGCCGGTGCAAGGTCCTCGCGACGACGTCCTTGCCCGTTCCACTCTCGCCAACGAGAAGGACCGTAGACCGACGCGGCGCGGCCTTAGCGATCGACCGAGAGACGGCTTGCATAGAAGCGCTCGGACCAACGAAGAGGTCCGCGTCCAAGCGCCTGAGTTCGTCTCGCAGCCGGAGGTTCTCCGAAGAGAGGCGTTGAAAGGTCAGCAGGTGTTGCACCTTCGCTATGACCTCGTCGATCACGAGCGGCTTCATGAGGTAGTCGGAGGCGCCAGCCTTGAGGGCCGCGACTGCCGTTTCTACGGTGGCGAAGGCCGTCATGAGAATGAAGGCCACGTCGGAGCGCTCAGCGCGAATCCCATGGAGGACAGCCATGCCGTCGACCTGTGGCATGCGCAAGTCACAGAGCACGACCCGAATTGGCTCGGCCTTGAGCTTGGCCAGCGCCTCCTCCCCGCCCCGCGCGAGCACCACTCGGAGGTCGGCCGCCTCGAGAGCCTCGCCGAGCGTCTCACGGACGGCGCGCTCGTCGTCTACCACCAGGATCGTGTCTTTGTCGTCCGGGGTCATTCTGCTCCTGGCCCCCTCAGGGGAAGGACCACTTCGAAGCGTGCGCCCCCCTGGGGCGCATCTGCGACGGTGAGGCTCCCCCCGAGCTCTTCCAGGAGAGAGACGCTGACGGCGAGGCCCAGGCCTGTGCCTCCCTCTCCTGCGCGAGTCGTGAAGAACGCCTCGAGGATCTTCTCCCTCAACTCTTCGCTGACGCCCGGCCCGTCGTCGTCAACGCAGATTCGCAGGCCACCTCCCTGGGTGTTCGTGGTCACCACGACCTGGCCAGGAGAGTCTCCGAGAGCGTCAAGGGCATTGAGGGTGAGGTTCAGTAGCACTTGCTGGAGCTTTCCCTCGATCGAACGGACGCGAGGAAGCTCGGGGTCGAGGTGTGTCGTGAAGGTCGCGTGCTTGGCGCGGGGGTCCAGCCGAAGGAGGTCGAGCGTTCGCCGCACGACGTCGTTGACCGAGATCTGAGTCCATTCCTTTGTAGGGGGGCGGGCGTACGAGACGAGGCCTCGCACGAGCCCATGGATCCGATCCAAGCTCTCGGAGAGGACCTCGACCTGTGCGCCGCCAGCTCTCTCACGCTTCAGCCCTTGCACGATCGTCGAGATCGCCGTGAGGGGGTTTCCGATCTCGTGGGCGACGCCCGCAGCTAAGACACCCATGGCCGCGATTCGCTCTTGTCCAAGGGCGATCGCGCGGGCCTTCTCTAACTCGAGCGTTCGTTCGGCCACCGTTTGCTCGAGGTGCTCGGCGTTCGCGCTGAGCGCTCGGCGTTGAGTCCCGAGGGCAGTCGCCATCGTGTTGACAGCCTCCCCGAGCGGCGCGAGTTCGTCGCCTGCCCGAACCGAGACACGCTGGTCGAAGTGGCCGTTCGCAATCTCGGCGGTGGCTTGCATGAGCGCTCCGACAGCACTTCGGAGCCTGCGATTGAACCATGCGGCAAGAACCAGCCCCAAAGCACCAGCCAGGAGGCCTGGAATCAACGCCAGCACGAGAAGGCCAGTGACTCTCTGGTTGTATTCCTTGGACGTGGCACGGATGCGAAGGATCGGCTGGGGGTGGTTCTTCCAGCGATTCGTCCGAAGCGGCGTCAGCGCCGAGAACACGTGCCCTTCGTGATGGAACGTCCCGCTAGGACGACTCTCCTCGCGAACGACGACATCTGTCTGGTCCGTCCCGAAGGCGTTCGCGTCAGGAAGCCGGGAGGCGTCCTCGGGCCCGTCGCCCCAACTGCCGAGCACCTTTCCGCTGTGGCGGTCGAGGATCTCGATAGAGAGGAGATCTGGCTCGTTACGCAGCAGATCGTCTACGGGAGGGGCGAGGTTGTGGAGGCAGCCTTGGTCGCACCGGTCCGCCAAGGCTAGGGCCAAGACCCGGGATTCGGAGTCCAGCTTCTCCAGGAACTCCGCCTCGGCCCTATGGTGTTGCGAGTTGAAGAGCAGAGGCAACGCGACGAGCACGACCACAGTCGGGATCAATAGGATCAGCGTGCTGACGCGCTGACGAAGGCCGAAGCGCCAGGTTGGCTCAGACTCTCGTGCCATGGGGCGAACCTACTCGCAAAGGAGGTGCCACGCCTCCACCGGGATCGTTTCAGCTGCTCTCCGGCCAGGTTGCTCCCTGAGGCTCGGGCAGTGGTCCGAGTTGTGCAGCGCTAGGTCCTTCATGAACCAATCTGACCTTGGCGAGACACTGAATTCGGCGCTATCCAGCTGTTGTGGCTACCGGCAGCACGGCGAGCGTCACAGGCGGTGTTTCAGATCTGCAATGCCTGCGACCCCTGTCGGAGGCTCTCGAATAGCCCGCTGTCCCCAGGAGGCTGCGTGAACGCGCACGGACCTGGCGAGGAGCCCGTCAAAGACCCGGTGTGCGGAATGGCCGTCATTCCTCCGAGCAAGGGAGGGAGCCACACGCACGCGGATCACGACTACTGGTTCTGCAGCCCGTCTTGCCGGGAGCGCTTCGTGGCCGATCCGCTCGCGTTTCTTGGGCGAGAGGACGAGGCGGAGAAGGGGTGTTGCGGATCTGCACGATCGACGCCTACGCCTGCACCTCAACGCCGAGGATCGGGCGACGGCTACACGTGTCCCATGCACCCAGAGGTGGCG
>TARA_R110002072_G_scaffold302945_1_pt1 | contig 14133 bp, 18 predicted proteins | sample TARA_R110002072 | Tara Oceans TARA_R110002072 (sample SAMEA4397118) | marine metagenome | biome: Polar Biome; feature: [SRF] surface water layer (ENVO:00010504); material: water (ENVO:00002006), including particulate matter (ENVO:01000060) such as... | depth 5 m | reverse complement strand
CGGCCCCGAATTCGCCGCCGTCTACCAAAGCGCCCTGCAGACCCTAGAGCGGATCCGTGCCCAGTAATCGGCAAGACGCAACCCATGGCGAAGCGCGGAATTCGTTCCGCGCTTCCTATGCCGCGTGGAGCAGCCGCACCGCGCAGGTGCTTGCAGGGATCTCGATGGTCCTGATCGGCGTCTATGTGCTGCTCATCTGCATGAACGTCTTCATGCGCTATTTCCTGAACGCCCCGATGGGGTGGGTCAGCGATATGGGGGCGATCTTTGTCCCCCTCGCCATGGCGCCCTGTGTCGCCGTTGCGACCTCGCGCGGGATGCTGATCATCGTCTCGATGTTCGGGGAACGGCTGCCGCGTGGTCTGCGCCGGATTCTGAACATCATCGTGCGGATCGGCACCACCGTCGTCCTAGCGCTGATCGCCTGGAAGATGTTCGAATACGCCCAAAGCACCCTGAACGCGGGGCGCTCGACCATGCTGCTGAGCTGGCCCACCTGGCCGGTCTGGTATGCCGTCGCCGTCGCGTTTGCCCTGGCGGTTCCGCTGTCACTGGCCCCTCCACTTCCAAGCACGAAGGATTGAGAGAATGGTTGCAGATCCGATCCTTTGGCTCACCGTTGCGTTCGTCGCGATGCTGGGGCTTATCTTTCTCGAGGTGCCGATCGGTATCGCGATGGCCGTCGTCGGGGTTATTGGCGTTGGCCTGATCATTGGCGTCGGTCCCGCGCTGACCCTGCTTGCGGTCGAACCCGCGACCGCCGTCAACAGCGCCGAATTGGCGACGATCCCGATGTTCATCCTGATGGGCAACATGGCAACATCAGCAGGGATATCGGGGGATATCTTCCGCGTCGCGCAGGCCTTCATCGGGCACCGTCGTGGCGGCATGGCCAGCGCAACCATCCTGGGCTGCGCGGGTTACGGTGCGATCTGCGGTTCGTCCGCTGCGACAACCGCCGCGATGACCCGTATCGCGTTGCCAGAAATGGAAAAGCGCGATTATGCCGGTGGCCTCGCCGCCGCGACCATCGCCACCGGCGGCGGTCTGGGGATGCTGATCCCGCCTTCGCTGATCATGGTTCTTTATGCGGTGCTCACCGAACAGTTCGTGCTCGAGATGTTCGCGGCGGCCATCATCCCCGGCCTGATGAGCGTCGCCCTGTATCTGATCGCCATCTGGTTCATCGCGTTGCGCAATCCCGACTCCGCTCCGATGACCGACAAGATGCCCTGGTCCGACCGTTGGCGGATCGCCCGTGAAGGCTGGCGCGCCTATACCACGATCCTGGTCGTGGTCGTCGGGATCTACTCGGGCGTTTTCACGGTGCTCGAGGCGGCGGCCGTCGGGGTTTTCGTGACCACGGCGTTCTGGCTCTTCTCGCCCAATCGGAGCTGGACCGAGCTGACGTCTGTCTTCCTCGAATCCGCGTCTCTGACCGGGATGATGATCACCATGGTAATCGGTGCGTCGGCGATGGGGTATCTTCTGACCCTGACCAACGCCCCGCTGCAGATCGTCGACGCAGTGCGCGATCTGGGTCTGTCCCCGCTGTCCGTCCTGCTGCTCTTGCTGTTGATGTATATCATTCTCGGCATGATCTTCGATTCGATCGCGGCGCTGGTGCTGACCACGCCCTTCGTGTTCCCGCTGGTGGTCAACATGGGGTATGATCCGGTGTGGTGGGGCATCATCAACGTGATGATCATCGAGATCGCGCTGGTGACGCCGCCGATTGGCATGAACGTGTTCATTGTCCAGGCCTTGGCACCGCATCTGAAGCTGGGCAGCATTTTCCGCGCATTGGGGCCATTCATCATCGCGAACTTCGTCTGGTTGGCGCTGATGATCGCATTCCCCGAAATCGCCTTGTGGCTGCCGGATGTGATTTCGGACATGCACTGACGCTGACACCAGCACCGCGGCTGTGACGCGTCACGGCCGCGGTGCCTTTTTCCGTCTGACCCCACCCTGATCCAGACAACGGAAGGCGCCCATGACACGCAAAGCCAAGAACGTTCTGTTCATCATGTACGACCAGCTGCGGCGCGATTACCTGAGCTGCTATGGCCATCCTCACCTGCAGACCCCTAATATGGACCGGCTTGCAGCAAAGGGAATCCGCTTCGATCGGGCCTATGTGCAGGCCCCGGTCTGCGGTTCGTCGCGCATGTCGACCTATACGGGTCGCTACGTGGGGTCGCACGGCGCCTTCTGGAACGGCATCCCGTTGAAGGTCGGCGAGATGACGATGGGCGACCACCTGCGCAAGGCCGGAATGGGGTGCTACCTGATCGGCAAGACCCATATGATCCCCGACAAGGACGGTATGGAGCGCCTTGGCCTGACGCCCGAGTCGATCATCGGCGCACGGGTGTCCGAGTGCGGCTTCGACGCATTCGAGCGCGACGACGGCGTGCACCCGGAAGGGCCCGCGGGACGTTATGACCCCGATGGCGGCAAAGGGTATAACAAATACCTGAACGACCGCGGCTATCCCGGCGAAAACCCGTGGCATGACTATGCGAACTCGGCGATTGACGACGACGACAATGTCGTGTCGGGCTGGTTCCTGAAGAACTCGTCGCTGCCCGCCAATATCGACGAGCAGGACAGCGAAACCCCCTATCTGACGCGCCGTGCGATGGAGTTCATCGACGGTGCCGAAGGTCCGTGGTGCTGCCACCTGAGCTATATCAAGCCGCACTGGCCTTATATCGCCCCCGAACCTTATGCCAGCATGTACGGGGCCAAGGATATCGTGCGCGCTGTGCGCAGCGACGCGGAATTCGAGAACGCGCATCCGTTCCTCAAGGGTCTGATGAAGGGGATGATCGGCACCGCCTTTGCCAAGGACGAAGTGCGCAACGCGGTGATCCCTGCCTATATGGGCCTGATCAAACAGTGCGACGATCAGCTCGGCGTGTTGCTCGACCATCTCGAGGAAACCGGGCGGATGGACGATACGATGATCGTGCTGACGGCCGATCACGGGGATTTCCTGGGCGACCACTGGCTGGGCGAGAAGATGTTCTATCACGACGCCTCGACCCGTGTTCCGCTGATTATCTATGATCCCAGCGAAGCAGCCGACGGCACGCGCGGCACGGTCTCGGATGCCCTGGTCCAGGCCATCGACCTGGCGCCGACCTTCCTCGATGTCGCGGGTGGCGCGCCGGTTGACCACATTCTCGAAGGCAAGAGCCTGCTGCCGATCCTGCATGGTGAAGCCGAAGATGTCGGCTATAATTTCGTGATCTGCGAAGCCGATTTCTCGGCATCCCTCGCGGCGGGGGGCATGGGGCTCGATACCCAGCAAGCCGTCACGTTCATGATCGCCGACAAGAAATGGAAGATGATCCATTTTGAATCCGGCGATCGGTCGATCCTGTTCGATCTTGAATCCGATCCGGACGAGTTGACCGACCTCGGTGACGATCCCGCCTATGCCGAGGTGATCGCCACCCTGTATGAGAAACTGTTCGCCTGGGCCCGTCGCCCGTCGCAGCGCACGACCATTTCCCGTGAGAAAGTCATGGGGATGCGCCGGGCGGTGCTGCAGACCGGGGTGCTGGTCGGTGTGCCCGACGAGGATTCCTATCCCAAGGAACTGACGGCCAAGTATCGGGGCCTGAAGGCGAAACCCTATCAGACACTCGTCAACAAATAACACGGGTTTCCCGGCGTGCAGACCGCGCGGGCGCGCGCCCGTCGCTGTTTTGCACGCCGAAACCCTGCGTCCGGTGAAGGAGCTGGCCAGATGAAAATGCTAGACGGCGTGCGGATCGTCGAAATCGAGGGCCTTGGCCCCTGTCCCATAACCGGGATGCTGCTGGCCGATCTGGGGGCCGATGTCATCGTCGTCCATCGCACGGGGACGCCGACGATGCCCGGTTTACCCGAACGACCGATCCAGGATCGCGGCAAACGGTCGATCCTGCTGGACCTGAAAGATCCAGCGGATGTCGCGGCCCTTCTGGGTTTGATCCGCACGGCCGACGGGCTCATCGAGGGGTTTCGCCCCGGCGTGATGGAAAAACTGGGGCTCGGTCCCGCGGCGTGTCATGCGGTCAACCCGGCGCTGGTGTTCGGGCGGCTGACGGGTTGGGGGCAGACCGGACCGCTCGCAAGCGCAGCCGGCCATGATCTGAACTACATCGCGATGTCCGGGGCGGCGTGGTATGCCTCCGAGGCTGGCGATCCACCGTTCACGCCACCAACCCTGGTGGGCGATATCGGCGGCGGCTCGATGTATCTGGCTGTTGGGATGCTGGCAGGGATCCTGAAGGCTCGCGAGACGGGGCAGGGCACCGTCATTGATGCCGCGATCTATGACGGCAGCGCGCATATGATGAACCTGTTGATGACCATGCATCAGGGCGGCGTGCTGGGGATGACGCGGGGCCGCAACACGCTGGACGGGCCGCATTGGAGCCGCGCCTACAGGACCTCGGATGGCGGTTACATGAGCGTGCAGAGCCTTGAGCCGAAATTCTATGCGACCTTTCTTGATCTGCTTGGCCTCAAGGACGACCCCGACTTCGCGCGCCAGAACGATCCCAAAGCCTGGCCAGGATTGACGGCGCGACTGCGCGATATCTTCGCAACCCGGACCCGGGCCGAATGGGAGGCGCTGTTTCTGGGAACCGATGCTTGCGTCGCGCCGGTTCTCAGCCCGCAGCAGGCAGCGGAACACAGGGTCAATGCCGAACGCAAAACCTGGCACACCAGCCGCGGAACGCTTGAAGCGGCACCAGCACCGCGGTTCGCGGGGCAGGGCGACTGGACCCCACCACCGATCCCCGCACGAGGAGAACATCAGGATGAAATCCTCGGCGAACTGAATCGCGAGCGGTAGAGCGACCGCGCCTCGGACATCGCCCGCCTCCAGCCTCGCCGAACGGCGGCTCTTTTCGCGGGTTCAGATTCGCAAAACATCGATTCCGGCACCGTTTCGCCAATGAAACATTGGCTATTTTCGGCCTGTTCTGACGTTGGTTCTCTGGCGCTGCCTTTCCCGGGTTGAAGCCCGTGGAGGGCCAGTAACCCCTCTTCCTCCATATATTTTTCGCAAGGGTTGGGCACGGCCGACCGAGCCGGTCTCGCTGGGTCCGGTTCGGCGCCCGCAACAGCCTTGGCCAAGGCAGGAACGAGGGGTTGACAGACCGCGATTCCAAACATTACTATACTATACTGTATAGTATAAAAATGCGATGGCTGCGCGCCTGGGAAGAAGACAAACCAGTTGGAAATCATCGAGGCACTCACCGCCCAATCCATCGCTGCTGAACTGTCCAAGCGGCCGGTTCGACATCTCGTGGATGGAACGCTGCGAACAAGCCCCACCAAAGTCGACGTGGTCAATCCGGCGACCGGGCGTCCAGCCGCCAAATCGCCACGTGCGGACAAGGCGCTTCTGAATGAGACGGTCCACGCGGCACACCGTGCGCTGCCCGCATGGCAGGCGACGCCGATCGCCGTGCGGCGCGAGAAGCTGCTTGAAGCCAGCGCCGTTCTGCGTCAGCACGCCAAGGAACTGGGTGGGCTGATCACGCTGGAACAGGGCAAACCGATCGACAAGGCGATTGGCGAGGTCAACCGCGCCGCGTTCCTCCTTGACCAGATCGTTTCGATCCCTCTCGACACCGAAATCCTGCGTGAAGACGAGGCGGGACGTGTCGAGTTGCATTACCGCGCAATTGGTGTCGTCGGGGCGATTGCGCCCTGGAACGTGCCCATCGGCCTTGCAGTCCCCAAGATCGTGCACGCGCTTTAAACTGGCGACACGCTGGTCCTCAAACCGTCGCCCTTCACACCGCTGGGCACCTTGCGTCTGGGCGAATTGCTCAAGGATGTGTTCCCGCGCGGTGTGCTCAATGTCCTGTCCGGGGATGACGAGCTGGGGCGATGGATGAGCGAGCATACCGGCATCGACAAGATCTCGTTTACCGGATCAATCGCCACCGGGCGCCGCGTCATGGCGTCCTCGGCGGTCAACCTGAAGTCGCTGACGCTGGAGCTCGGCGGCAACGATCCCGCCATCATTCTTGACGATGTCGATGTCGACGCGATGGCCCCGAAGCTCTTTGCCGGCGCGTTCATCAACAGCGGCCAGGTCTGCATGGCGGTCAAGCGGGCTTATGTGCACCAGTCGGTCTATGACCCGTTGCTGGCCCGGCTTGTCGAGATGGCTCAGAATTCCATCTCAGGCGATGGTTTTCAGCAAGGTGTCGATTTCGGGCCGTTGCAAAACCGTGCTCAGCAGGACCTTGCGCTGGCCCTGATCGAGGATTCGCGCAGCCGCCGGGCCCGTATGTGGAACGGTCCGCTTGCGGCCGGGGACGGGTTCTTTGTCGCGCCGACGATTGTGACCGATATCTACGACGATTCGCGGCTGGTCCGCGAAGAGCAATTCGCGCCGGTTCTGCCGGTGATGCCCTTCTCGGATATCGACGACGCGGTCGACCGGGCGAACGCGGGCGAGTTCGGATTGGCCGCCTCGATCTGGTCGGCAAGTCCGGGCCGGGCGGCCGAGATCGCGACGCGCCTTCGGGCCGGTACGGTCTGGATCAACCACCATGTCGGCGCGGATCCGCATGTGCCCTTTGGCGGGCTCAAGCAATCGGGGCTCGGCGCGCAGTTCGGACTGAACGGGCTGCAGAACTTCATGGAATGCAGCGCGATCTACATTCCCAGGGCCTGAAACCCACCCTTGAACGCAACACCCGGGCCCATCGGGACCCCATGAGGAGACGACAAGATGACAGATTTCAGGAACCTCGTAAACGTGAGCGAAGGCTTGCAACGAGGCGAGATGTATTCGAGCCGCGAGATCTACCAGCTTGAATTGGAGCGGATCTTTGCGCGCAGCTAGCTGTTCCTGACCCATGAAAGCCAGATCCCCAACACGGGCGACTATGTGCGCACCACGATGGGAGAGGACGAGGTGATCGTCGTTCGCCAGCGCGACGGGTCGATCAAGGCCTTTATCAACGCTTGCCGGCACCGCGGCTCGCAGCTGTGCACCGCCGAAGCAGGCTGCGCGCGAAATTTCGTGTGCAACTACCACGGCTGGACCTATGGCCTGGATGGAGAGTTGCTGGTGGTTCCGCTGGAAAAGGAACTTTATCGTCCGTCCTTTGACAAGCCGAACCACGGGCTGCGTCCGGTTCCGTTGCTCGAGAGTTTCCACGGCTTCGTTTATAGCTGCTTCGACACCAACGCGCCAAGCTTGCTCGACTATCTCGGTGACATGGCCTGGTATCTGGAAATCTGGATGGATGCCATGAACGGGATCGAACTGGTTGGCCCGCGCGGCCGGTCGTTCCTGAACTGCAACTGGAAAATCCCCGCCGAGAATTTTGTCGGCGACGCCTATCACATCGGCTGGACCCATGGCGCGGCGCTGCAGGCACTGGGCGCCAAGAAGGATCGCGTCGGCAACGCGCATCTGTTCGCGGACGGTCCCGGCTACCAGGCGACGACCCGTCACGGGCACGGCCTGGGCAGCGCCTTCGATCCCTCGGCGGGCCTCCTGGGCGAGGTCGGTAAGGAAATCAACGCGTGGCAGGCGACCCGCCGCGAAAAGATCGACAAGAAGCTCGGCAAGCTCAGAGGGCGCTACTACGGCTATCACATGAACGGAAACATCTTGCCGAACAACTCGTTCCTCTGGGGCACCATGACCTTCAAGCTTTGGGCGCCGAAGGGGCCCGAGGGGGTCGAGGTAAACACCTGGGCGATCGTTGAAAAGGACATGCCGCAGGAGTTGAAGGACACGGTCATGATGACGACGAACCGTATGTTCGGCACCGGCGGGATGCTGGAATCCGACGACGCGGACAACATGGAGACCATCACCCAGGTCAACCGCGGCTATGTCACACAGCAAGGCTATCTGAACAGTCAGATGGGCTTGGGGATGGAACATGAACACCCCGAAATGCCCGGCTTGGTCAGCGACATCGGCATGGGTGAAACCGGCTATCGCGGGTTCTATCGCTTCTATCAGGAAATGCTGAATGCCCCCAGCTGGGACGACTTCCGCAAGGGCGATGCGACGTGGAAAGACGGTGTGCTCGGCACCAGCGAAGCCGCCGGCAAAGGAGCCCAGGCATGAGCGACACGATGATCAATGACGCCGATCTTGTTCCGGTCTCGGCCGACGACCTTCTGGCGGTCGAGCGGTTCCTGTTCCGCGAATCCCGGTTGCTGAACACCGAGCAGCAGGGCCAGTGGCTGACCGACATCCTGCACGAGGACATTCGCTATCAGGTCTATGTGCGTGAATTACGTCACCGCAAGGACAAGAAGGCCAAGGGCCCCGACCGGCTCTATATCTATGACGAGACCTTCGGGGAACTCGACGCGCGGGTGCGCCAGTTCGAGACCGGCATGCAGTGGCGCGTCGATCCCCCCGAGCGGATTCGCTATCTCGTGTCGAATATCGAGGCGTTTCACAGCGACGAAGACAACGAGCTGATCGTCCTTTCGAACTGCCTGGTTGTTCGCAACCGGCGCGTCTACGAGGAATCGACCTTTGTCTATGGACGCGTCGACCGTCTGCGCCGGGACGAAACCGGCAAGCTGCGGTTGATCCATCGCGAAGTCGATTACGACCAGCGCTATCTCGAAGGCCGCAACCAGCTGTTCTTCGTGTGACCCGGGAGCGCTGTGGACCATGAGTGCCGGTTGGCTCGAAAGCAACGTGGCGATCATCACGGGGGGCGGCTCGGGTCTGGGCCGCTCGCAGGTGCGGCGCTTCATCAATGAGGGCGCACGGGTCGGTGTCCTTGAGCGGTCGCCGGACAAGGCCGCAGACCTGCAGGCCGAGTTCAGGGATGACATCGTCGTTCACACCGGCGACGTGACCCGCTTCGAGGACAACGCGGCCATCGTCGCCGCGACCCATGCGCGGTTCGGGCGGCTGGACACTTTCGTGCCGAATGCCGGTGTGTTCGATTTCTTCAATCCGGTGGCCGGGATGGAGCCCGATGCGCTTGCCGCCGGGTTCGACGAGCTGTTCGCAGTCAACGTCAAAGGCCCGCTTCTGGGTGCCAGGGCTGCGCTTCCGTTTCTGCTGGAGTCCCGGGGCAGCGTGATTGTCACGGTGTCGACAGCCGGCTTTTACGCCGGAGGTGGCGGCGTGCTCTACACGGCGTCCAAACATGCGCTGGTGGGCATGGTGAAGCAGCTTTCCCATGAATTTGCGCCCAAGGTGCGCGTCAACGGCGTGGCACCCGGCGGCATGGGAACCCAGCTCAGCGGTCTTGCAGCAATGGGGACCGACACGCGCAAACTGGGCGAGGTCGTCAATTTCGATGAGGGCGCCGCGGACCGCACGCCTCTGGGCCGCGTTTATACGCCCGAGGATTATTGCGGCCCCTATGTGCTGCTCGCCTCCGAAGCGAATGCGGGCCCGATCACGGGCACGATCATCAACACCGATGGCGGCTGGGCCGCGCGGGGCATGAAACAGATGGCAGGTGGCTATGACCTCTGACGACAGCAGCAAAACAAAAAAAAGGCGAGCTCGACTTTTATTCGGCATCGTCAGCCCGTATTCCTACCTGGCCCATATCAAGCTTCCGGCGATGGCCGATCGCCATGGATATTCGATCGCCTACCATCCGGTGGATGTGATGCAGGCAAAGCTGGGTGCGGGCAACACAGGCCCCTCGACCCACGACATGCCGATCAAGCGCCGCTACATCCGCGAGGATTTGCGGCGGTGGGCAGACTCATATGGCGTGTCGCTCATCTTCCCCGAAAATTTCGAGTCGCGCCGACTGACGGCCTTGGCCTTTCTTGCGAATGACAAGCGCTGTGCGCGGACATTCCTGGATGCGGCCTGGGATCGCGTCTGGGCCAAGGGCGGGCCGATGGGGGATGAGGGCCTGATCAAGGATATCACCGACAGCCTGGGCTGGAACTGGGACGAGGTCCTGGCCTTCGAGCGCAGCGGCGAAGGCGAGCGGTGGTTGGTGGCCTCGAACACGGCGGCCACAGAACGAGGCGTGTTTGGGATCCCGGCGATGCTGGTCGACGATCAGATGTGGTGGGGGAACGACCGGCTTGCCTTCCTTGACTCATACTTGAAGGAAAACGCGAAATGACCAAGAGACGAGACCGGCTGGCCGCCGCCGATATCCAGGGCGCCTGGGCCATCATGCCGACGCCCTCCACGCCGGATGCCTCCGACTGGCGGTCCCAGTTCACGGTTGATCTGGATGAAACGGCACGGGCAGTCGAAGGGCTGATCGATGCCGGTGTCGACGGGATCATGAGCCTCGGCACATTTGGCGAAGCCTCGACACTGACCTGGGAAGAAAAGCGTGCGTTTCTAGGTGCCGCGATCGAAACCGCGCGCGGGCGGGTTCCGTTCTTTGCCGGCACCACCAGCCTGAACACCCGCGAAACCATCCGCCAGACGCGCGAGGCCCATGATATGGGCGCGGATGGCACGATGCTGGGTGTGCCGATGTGGTGCAAGACCGAACTGCACACCGTGGTCCAGTTCTATCGCGACGTGGCCGAAGCCGTCCCGGACATGGCGATCTGCGCCTATGCCAACCCCGAGGCCTTCAAATTCGAATTCACGGGGCCCTTCTGGGCCAGGATGGCGGAAATCTCGCAGGTCGTCAGCGCGAAATACCTGGGCATCGGCCCGCTGTTCAACGATCTGCAATCGGTGAAAGGGCGGATCCGCCTGTTGACCACCGAAGGCGACCATTATGCCGCAGCCCGACTGGACCCCGAGCAATGCACGGCGTTCTGGACCAGCGGCGCGGTCTGCGGCCCCAGCGTGACGATCCGCTTTCGCTAAGTGGTCCGCAAGGCTGCCCGCACCGGCGACTGGACCGAAGCGAAGGACATGGTGAACGATCTCAAGGCCGCCAATTCCACGCTGCTGCCCAAGGGCTCTTTCGCGGAATTCTCGAAATACAACATCGGGATCGAGAAGGCGCGCATGGATGCCGCCGGCTGGATGAAGGCCGGCCCGTGCCGCCCGCCCTATCACCTGGTGCCCGACGACTATCTTACCAACGCCAGAAAAGCCGGTCTGGCCTGGGCGGACCTCGTTCGCAAATATGCCGACACCCCGGCGTCCTGACCCGCGGGGCGCGCAAAGGAGCACCTGATGAGCATCAACACCATAGAATGCCTGTTGTTCGACGTGGCCGCGTCCCCGGAACTGGCCGGAAAGCTGAAGGGCGATCCCGATGGGTTCATGAAATCCTATGCCCTCGCCCCCGAAGAGGCGGATCTCATCCGCAGTCTCGACATGCACGAGATCACGCGCCGGGGCGTGAACCCGATGCTGGCGATGCGCGCCTTTGCCGCCATTGAAGGACGCGACCAGATGCCTGAATATTTCCGCAAGATGCGAAAGGACTGACCATGGCCACGATTGTCGGAGGGTTCTGCGTTCCCCACGCCCCGCTCATCACCGGCGCGCCTGACGCCCCGTCGCCCGGCGTTGCCGAGCGCGTGTTTGGCACCTTCGCCGAGGTCAAGTCGCGGATCGAGGCGCTGGAGGCGGACACCGTGATCGTCATCGGTGACGATCAATGCTCGATGTTTCACCCGCGATGCCTGCCGCGCCTGTTGATCGGCGTTGGCGACATCGAAGGCCCGATCGAACCCGAGCCCTTCATCAAGATCCCGCGGCAGCGGGTCCGCAACAACGAGCCCCTGGCCGAACACCTGATGAATTTCGGGTTCCGAAACGGGTTCGACTGGGCCGTGTCGCGGTCGCTGGTGCTCGACCATTCGACGATGGTGCCCGTGCATCTTGCGGTGGCGATTCCCGAGATGCAGGTCATCCCGATCTATATCTCGTCGGGCACGATCCCTCTGATTTCGGGCGAACGGTGCCGCCAGTTGGGCGAGATGATCGGCCGCGGTATCGCCGAATGGGAGGGGGACGAGCGCGTCGTCATCCTTGGCACCGGCGGCATCAGCCATTGGGTCGGGATGGCTGAATACGGCAAGGTCAACGAAGAGTTCGACCACAAGATCCTGCAATCCGCGCTGGCCGGAGACGTGGACGCGTTGGTCGCCCTGACCGACGAGGAAACTCTGGACCAGGCCGGGAACGGGGCGCTCGAGATCAAGAACTGGATCGTTGCGATGGCCGCCATGCCCGACATCAAGGCCGAGATCATGGCCTATGCAGCCGTCGAGGAGTGGGTCACCGGCATGGGCTTCATGGATCTCGCTGTGGTGAGCTGAGAAACGGGAGAGTGTCGTGCTTGTACTTCGCGTGAACGCAAAACGGGATGAGGCAGAGGATATCTGCGTCATTGAACTGGTCAGCCCGACGGGCGGCGCCCTGCCGGCCTTCACCGCCGGATCCCATGTGGATGTGACCCTGCCGAACGGGCTGACACGGCAGTATTCGCTGTGCAACGTCCCGTCTGAAACCCATCGCTACGTTATCGGCGTCTTGCGCGATCCAGCGTCCACCGGCGGTTCGGAATAAATCTACGACACCGTCAAGGTGGGCGATCTGCTGGATATCAGCGAGCCCAAGAATTTCTTCGAACTGGACAAAACCGCACGGAAAAGCCTGCTCTTTGCCGGCGGTATCGGCATCACACCGATGGCGTCCATGGCGCAACAACTGGCCGAGAATGGCGCGGATTTCCAGCTGCATTACTGCGCGCGTTCCAAATCGCGCGCGGCGTTCGTCTGGCGCATCGAAGAATCGTCGTTTCTCGATCGGGCCTTCTTCCATTTCGACGATGCCCCCGAGGACCAGCACCTGGACATCGACGGCGTTTTGCGCGACGCACCCGAGGGCACGCATATCTATGTGTGCGGGCCGAAAGGGTTCATGGACCATGTTGTCAATGCCGCGCGCAAACTTGATTGGCCGGCCGAGCGCATTCACCGCGAGGTCTTTGAACAGGACCATTCCACCAATGACGGGAACGAAAGCTTCCAGGTCAAGATCGCCAGCACGGGTGAAATCTATTCGATTCCCCCGGATGTGCGGGTGACCAAGGCGCTGCAAGAGCACGGGGTGTTCATCCCGACCTCGTGCACGCAGGGGGTTTGCGGCACCTGCCTGACCGATGTTCTCGAAGGCACACCCGATCACCGCGACCATTACCTGACGCCCGAGGAACAGGCCGAAAACAAGATGTTCCTGCCGTGCTGCTCGCGCTCGCGCTCACCGATGCTGGTCCTGGACTTGTGACCAGGCCGTTTGCGCCGGACGATGCCGACGCAAAGGTCATGGCTCGACGGCCTCTGCCGGAACGCCTATAAAACCGGTGTTGAGCCGAACAGATGGCCATCCTTGGAAGATTGCGGCAGGCACAGGACGGACGCGGCGAGGACAATGCGAGAGAAAGACGAGACTTCAAGCGCCGCCGGGGATACCAAGCCTCGCCAGGGACGCCCACCCAACAAACGGTTGCGCGGGCAGATCCTGAACGCGACGCGACGCCTTTATTTGCTGCATGGCAGTGCGGTCAGCCTCGACACCATCGCCCGCGAAGCGAAAACCACGAAGGTTACGTTCTACAAGTACTTTTCCTCGAAAGAGCAACTGATCAATGTCATGCTCACCGAGCAGGTCTCGAACAGTTTCAGCCTGGCCACAGAGAAACTTGATCCGTCGAACCCACGCGACTCGCTGATTGATCTGGCGCATCAGCATCTGGAACTGGTGCTCGCGCGCAAGGTCATCGAGAACATGACGGTTCTGGTCGCCGGGTCCAAGATCAAGACGAGTATCTCGGAGACCTTTTTCGAGACCGGCCCGTACGCCCACACGAAAGCACTGGCGGCCTATCTCGCCGTCGTTCCGCAACTGGCTCTGCGCAATGCCGAACACGCGGCGGAACAATTCTTGTCGATGGTGCGGGGCCATCAGCAACAGCGCCTGCTTATGGGTCTGCCCCTGTCGCGCGATGCCGATGAAACCGGATTCTACATCGAGGAATGCGTCGACACGTTCCTGATGGGCAACCTGAAACGCGAGACGACATCCGACTGACAGGAAAAAGAAACGCGGGGGGACCCCCGCGTTTCCTGACTTGCGCAGAGCTCTCGCATTACTCGGACCGAAGCCGCTCCAGGGTCTGCAGGGCGCTTTGGTAGACGGCGGCGAATTCGGGGCCG
>TARA_R110002072_G_scaffold88964_1_pt1 | contig 14136 bp, 10 predicted proteins | sample TARA_R110002072 | Tara Oceans TARA_R110002072 (sample SAMEA4397118) | marine metagenome | biome: Polar Biome; feature: [SRF] surface water layer (ENVO:00010504); material: water (ENVO:00002006), including particulate matter (ENVO:01000060) such as... | depth 5 m | reverse complement strand
GTACCACGCTCATGGTGTTGGTTTGGCGGCTCCTCAAATAGGATTACCTATCAGGTTATTTGTGATAGATGCCACCCCATTTGCAGACGACGAAGATTTGACTCAAGCGGAACAGGACGCTTTAAAGAATTTTAAAGCGGTATTTATAAATGCAACAATTACTGAAGAAACAGGGGAGGAGTGGACTTTTAATGAAGGCTGTCTCAGTATTCCGGATGTACGTGAAGACGTAATCAGAAAACCTAAAATCACAATCACCTATCAAGATGAAACTTTTAAGACACACACCAAAACTTTTGATGGTCTGGTTGCTAGGGTAATTCAACACGAATATGATCATATTGAAGGTATCTTGTTTACCGACAAATTAAGTTCCCTTAAAAAGCGAATTTTAAAGGGCCGCCTGTCTAATATTTCTAAAGGAAGAATCAGTGCAGAGTACCGCATGCGCTTTCCAGAAATGAAAAAAGGACGTTAAACCATTTTATATATCCTTTAAAAGTTTCATATTTGCCCAAATTTTAAGAAGATCATGAGTTTAGATAAAATTTTATCGATTGCCACCAAACCAGGTTTGTACCAGATGGTTACCCAGACAAGGGCTGGATTCGTTGCTGTTTCTTTGTTAGACGGTAAGAAAATGACGGTTAATTTAAAAAGTAACGTCAGCGTTCTTTCTGAAATTGCCATTTATACCCTACAAGAAGAAATGCCTCTTTTAGAGGTGTTTAAAAAAATATCTATAAAAGAAGGGGCTAATAAAACTAGCATTTCCCACAAAGCAGATAAATTAGCGTTAGAAGCTTACTTTTTTGAAGTGCTTCCCAATTATGATGAAGACCGGGTTTATGCCTCTGACATTAAAAAAGTCATTCAGTGGTACAATATTCTTCAGGCCAACGATCTATTGGATTTTTCTGAACCTACCGAGGCAGCCGAGAAATCTGCCAAGCCCGTAGCAAAAGCTTTGACTTCTACTGCGGCACCTAAGTCAGTTAAACCATCTGCAAAAAATTCCAGCTCAAAAGCTTCTTCTGCTGCTAAAGGAGGTGGAAAAACATCTAAAGCAGCTGTTAAAAAGTAATAGAATGAAGGCTTTAGTCCTTTCATAACATTAAAAAGCCCGCTTATAGCGGGCTTTTTAATGCGCTATAATTTCTTCATTAGAAAAGGAATATTCTCTTATATTTAAGGATCTAAAAAACCAAACAGATGAAAATTAATTTAAAATTGTCCTTGTTCTGCTTAGTGGGTTTGATTTGCCTGAATACTAGTGCACAAGAGACCAGCACTGCAAAGGCTTCTGATAGTATTAAAAAAGCCACAAAGGAATTGCCTTTGGAACCGTCTAGATCTATAGCTTTCACCACCGATAAAGGTACCTGGACTTCCTTGGATGTAAGCCCAGACGGTCAAACCATAGTTTTTGATCTTATGGGAGATCTATACACCATGCCCATTTCAGGAGGTAATGCTACCGCCATCACCCATGGATTGGCTTACGAGGTTCACCCGAGGTTCAGTCCAGATGGAAAATCTTTAGCGTATATTTCAGACAAGAGTGGTTCAGATAATATTTGGCTCATGGACCTTAGCTCCAAAGAAGACACCCAAATCTCTAAAGAGCAAAAAAATAACTTTTTCTCAGTGGCCTGGTCACCAGATGGAGATTATTTGGTGGGTGCTAAAGGCAGGAGAAACATAAAATTACATTTGTATCACAAGGATGGGGGTGGTGGAGCACCATTAATTAGTGAGCCTAAGGGTTTAAAAGCCATAGATCCTTTTTTTGGTGCGGACGGTAAAACACTCTACTTTTCACAAAGAAATGGTGCCTGGAATTACAATGCGCAATTGCCCCAATACCAAGTAGGAACTTATAGCATGGAAGATGGTGCCACAGATGTAATTACTTCTAGGTACGGTTCCGCATTTACCCCAACCCTTTCAAAAGATGGAAAATGGTTGGTCTATGGTACTAGGTTTGAGGACCAAACAGGTCTAATATTGAGAGACCTTAACACAGGGGAAGAATCCTGGCTGGCCTATCCTGTTCAAAGAGACGAGCAAGAATCTATAGCGCCTTTAGGGGTCCTTCCAGCCATGTCTTTTACCCCAGATTCTAATGCATTAATTGTTTCTTATGGTGGTGACATTCACAGAATTACCCTATCAGATAAGACGGCTTCTAAAATTCCATACACGGCTTCAGTAGCTTTGGAATTAGGTCCGCAATTGGATTTTAAATACCCTATCTCAGATGCAGACACTGCTATGGCTTCTCAAATAAGGGATGCAAAGCCTTCACCAGATGGAAAAAGATTGGCCTTTACTGCCTTGAACAGACTTTATGTAATGGATTTACCTAATGGTACACCAAAAAGAGTGACCACACATGATTTTACAGAAGCACAACCTGCCTGGTCACCAGATGGATCACAAATTGTTTTCACCACTTGGAATGGATCTGAAGGACATTTGTATAAAGCCCGTATGGGAAGAAGAACGGCTGTAGTTAAACTCACTCAAACTACAGGTATCTATACACAGCCAAGATGGTCTTACGCTCAGGACAGGATAGTTTTTCTTGCAGGAAGTAATCAAGTGTATAAAGATGCTATAGGTCCAATGGCCTCTAACGCTACTGAAGACCTTATGTGGATCTCTGGTCAAGGTGGGAGCAACCAACTTATTGCCAAGTCAAAAGGTCGGGAAATGCCTCATTTCACTAAGGTAGACAACAGAATTTATCTTTACAGCGGTAGTAAGGGGCTTGTTTCTATCCGTTGGGATGGTAGTGATGAAAAGGAGCACTTAAGCCTTACTGGAATTGAAACCTACGGATCTTCTGATTATTTTCAAGAAGACCATGACGCTGCTTTTGGTTGGGACAGCAGCGGGGCAGCCAGCGCTAGCGTGGCTGCAGCTTTGCCCTCTAATCCAGATGCTTGGAGAGAAAATAATAAGGCCTCTAGAGCCTCAGAAATTGAAATTTCACCAGATGGCAAAACAGCCTTGGCAAAAATTAATAATGACATTTATACTGTGATTGTTCCAAAATTTGGTCAGACGCCTAAAATATCTTTAGCCAAGGCAGACGCTGCTTCGTTTCCTGCCAAGAAATTAACTGTATTTGGCGGAGAATTTCCTGTATGGGGCACAGACAGCAAGCAGGTGTATTGGTCTCTTGGGGCTAGTTTCTTTACTTACAATTTAGCAGACGCCAAAGCCTATGAAGAAAAACTCGCTGCAGATAAGAAAGCAAAAGAGGCCGCTAAAAAATTGGCTGATGCGGCAAATAAAGGAAGTGATTCTAATGACAAATCAGATAAAAATGAACAAGAAGACGCTACCAAAGATGGTTTAGCGGCTACAGATAGTGAAGACAAAAAAGACAATCCCAAAGCCTTTGAAGCCAAAGAATTAAAGGTTAAAGTGGCTTTTTCTAAAGACTTGGCCAAAGGCAATTTACTATTACAAGGGGCTAGAATTATTACGATGAACGGAGAAGAGGTCATAGAGAACGGAGACCTATTGATCAAAGACCATAGAATTGCCGCTGTGGGTGCCTCAGGCACTTTAACTGTTCCAGAAAACACCACGCTCATGAATATGAGCGGAAAGACCATTACACCAGGATTTATAGACACCCACGCTCATATGTGGCCTAATTGGGGTGTTCAAAAAAATCAAGTATGGATGTATGCGGCCAATTTGGCCTATGGAGTTACTACAACAAGAGACCCACAGACTGGTACCACAGACGTTCTGACCTATTCAGATATGGTCGATGCTGGAAAGATTGCAGGCCCTAGAATTTATTCTACTGGCCCTGGAGTAGGCTATTGGTCTTATAAAATTCAAAGCCTTGATCACGCTAAAGAGGTGCTTAAACAGTACAGCGAATACTACAATACCAAAAGTATCAAAATGTATTTGGTGGGTAACAGACAGCAAAGGCAATGGGTAATTATGGCCGCCAAAGAGCTCAAACTTATTCCAACAACAGAAGGTGGTTTAGATTTCAAACTCAATATGACCCAGCTTTTAGATGGTTATCCAGGACACGAACATTCCTTGCCTATATACCCTATTTTCCCAGATGTGGTAAAAACTATTGCAGAGGCCAAAATGGCGGTAACACCAACATTGTTAGTTTCTTACGGGGGGCCATGGGCAGAGAATTTTTACTATGCCACAGAAAAAGTATGGGAAGATGAGAAGTTACAGTTTTACACCCCATATGAAGAATTGGCTCAAAAATCCAGACGTAGGCCAGGATGGTTTATGGAAGAGGAGCATGTCTTTAAAAAGCATGCAGAATTCATGAATGATTTGGAAGCAGCAGGAGGTATTGGAGGTATTGGAAGCCATGGCCAATTACAAGGATTAGGCTACCATTGGGAATTATGGTCCGTAGGAAGTGGTGGAATATCTGCCCACGGCGCATTAAAATTCGCCACCATTTTAGGTGCTAAGTCACTAGGTTTAGACACAGACTTAGGAAGTATTGAAGTAGGTAAAATAGCAGATTTGGTTATTTTAGATGCCAATCCGTTAGAAGATTTGAGAAACACCAATACGGTGTCTAAAGTGATTAAGGACGGTAAGATGTATGACACCAAAGCCCTAGATTTAGAATGGCCTTCTGAGAAGAAAGCCCCTGAATATTATTGGCAAACACCCCTTCCAGAAAAACTTCCAGGGATTAAATAGATAAAAAAAGCCTTTAACTTCCTGAAAGAGCGCTTAAATATATCATAAATAAAAGCCCGCTTATAGCGGGCTTTTTAATGCGCTATAATTTATATCCCTAATCTTTTCCAATTGTTTTGGAAGCCAATGGTGGGCTAACCCAATCTATTTTTTCGGAAGGATAATAATTTACTTTATTCCTGTCAAAAAACAGGGATTGTAAAGCCAACCTTTCTTTGTACTCATTCCAGTCTCTTTTTTCAGGGCTGCTCCAAGCCAATTCAGCATATCCTGGTAATCTAGGAAATGCCAGGTATTCTATCTCATCACTATTGCTAATGGTTTCAGACCAGAGTGGGGCCTCTATACCTAGGATCAATTCATTGGGAACCCCTTTTGCATAAGTTTCCGGCGTCCAAATATAAGCGGTGTCTACCGGCACATAACCCGCCCAGTGCAGTCCATAAGGAGAATCTTCCTTGTACTGCATGTCTAAATAGGCCTTCTTGGCAGGAGATAAAATGACCTTCATGCCTTTTTGTACCGCTATAGCAGCATTTTTCTCACTGGCCCAAAACTGAGCAATGGCAGTGCTGTCTGTGTCTGCAGTAACAATTTCATCCCAGCCAATAGGTGTTTTACCCGCCTGTTTTACAATTTCACTTACCCTATTTACAAATTTAATATAGTCCGGTTTTTTGGTAACATGACTCTCATCTCCTCCTAAATGAAAATAAGGACCAGGACTCATGGCACTAATTTCATTCACAACATCTGTCACAAAGTCATACACTTTTTCATTGTTGGCATCCCAAGTACTGAACCCCACCTCAGTACCAGTGTATAATTCAGGAGTTTTTCCATTGCCATTTAAGAATGGATAAGCCACAGATGCCGCATTGGTGTGTCCAGGCATATCGACCTCAGGAATGATGGTTATAAAGTGTTTATTCGCATAAGCCACCAAATCTTTGTATTGCGCTTGGGTGTAAAAACCACCAGTACCTCCACCCACTTCTTTTTCGCCACCTACCTCAGTGAGTTTAGGCCATTTTTTAATTTCAATGCGCCATCCTTGGTCATCTGTAAGGTGAAGGTGTAAGATATTTATTTTGTAATAGGCCAATAGATCTATATAGCGTTTTACCTCTTGTATCGTAAAAAAATGTCTGGCCACATCTAACATAGCCCCTCTAAAAGCATAATTTGGGGCGTCTTCAATGGTTCCTCCAGGAATTTCCCATACCGGCATATTTTTTATTGTTGCAGCTTGGTTAGGGATTAATTGTCTTAAAGTTTGAATGCCTCTAAAAAGACCACTTGGCTGCGCCGATGCTATTTTTAAAATACTTTTACCCACCGAAATTTTATAAGATTCTCCCGTAGTATTCGGATCCAGATTACGCTCAGTAGTTTTAACCTCAGTTTCTTCTGTAGGGGTTATTTCAAGTTCAATGGCTGTTCCACGTGGGTTTTCAGGATTAATTTCTAGAGCCAACCCACTGTGATGAAAGATTTTCTCTGCAGTGAATTGAGCCATATGCAACATAAATGTTGTGGTATCTGAAGTTTTTATATAGGTGTCTTTATACATTGGAAATCCGTGCTCATCTTCTTCTATTGCCGCGGGGATGGGAATTAATCCAAGCGCTGAAAAGTCTGAAATTCCTTGTTCAATTTCAATCATTGGCTTTTGACAGGCGGTTAAAAAAAGCACCGCGAATAAGATTAAGTAGCGTAGTTTAGAAGTAATAAATGTCATGTAATTGGTATTTGTGGTTGATTATTGTGATTGGTATTTGTGGTTTTAGTTTTGATTGGTATTTGTGCTTGATTATTGTAGTAAATGTTTCTGACTTTTATAAATGATGGGTTTTAATTTCTTACTTCAATATTAATGGTTTCAAAACGGATTCCCAAATAGCGTATCCTTTTTGATTCATGTGTAAGCCATCTGAAACAAACAAGCTTTTGTCTAGCGCACCTTCTTTAAGCATAGGGTGCCATACATCTGCATAAATGAGTTGCTCTTTATTAGCAGCGAGCCGTTTGAAAAGGTTATTTAATTGCAAGTACTTTGTTTTTAAATCCCAGCGACTTATACTCGGTTTAGCGGCTATAAGGACTATCTGAGTTTGTTTGTTGCTTTTCTGAATGGCCCTGATTATTTTTTTTGTGGTGCGTTTAATTTTTCTTGGGTGTACTCCCGCAAACAAATCATTGTCACCCTCATATATAAAAACTTGATGGGGTTGGAACTGAATGATAAGGGCCTCTTTATGTCGCCATAAATCTCGTGCTTGAGACCCACCAAAACCAGTATTTATGATCGTATTTTCTGGAGTTAAATCACTGACAGACGGCCACATTCTCACGCTAGAACTACCTGTAAATACAATTGTTTTCCCCTGTTTTTTAAGGTTAGTGTACCTGTTTTGTATTTCTTGAACCTCTGCTTTAAACGGATTTTGTGAAAAGACATTAGTATTGCAACAGATGAACAAGCCTAGAACGAGCACTATTTTTTTCATGATTCTATATTGTTTTCAATTAAAAATTATTCATTTAAATTACATTTTTTGAATGAGCACACCTAATTTTTTAGACCTATGACACCGAGACATTAGACTTGTGACATTTAAATCTGTAGTTTTGTTGATCTAAAAAAACACACCCTTTTAAAACCGCCTCTATGAATTCAAGAGAAGACCAATTAAAAGCCTTTGACAGATTGTTAACCATTATGGATGAGTTGCGTTTAAAATGCCCTTGGGATAAGAAGCAAACCATGGAAAGTTTACGCTTACTCACTTTAGAAGAAACCTATGAATTGGCCGACGCTATATTAGATAACAACCTTCAAGAAGTTAAAAAGGAACTGGGAGATGTTTTGTTGCATATTGTGTTTTATGCTAAAATAGGGAGTGAGTCTGGTACATTTGATATGGGGGATGTGTGTAATGAAATCTGTGATAAACTCATTCACAGGCATCCACATATCTATGGAGACGTCATCGTTGAAAATGAAGAAGAGGTCAAGAAAAACTGGGAACAGCTCAAGTTAAAAGAGGGGAATAAAGGGGTACTTTCAGGTGTTCCAAAAGGACTTCCTGCTTTAATAAAAGCATATAGGATGCAAGAAAAAGCTGCTGGTGTAGGTTTTGATTGGGAGAAACCTGAGCAGGTTTGGGAAAAAGTTAAAGAAGAACTCGGAGAGTTTAATGATGAGGTGAAAAAAGGTGATACCGATGCAATGGAAGCAGAGTTTGGAGACCTAATTTTCTCGATGATTAATTACGCAAGGGCTATAGGGATAAATCCAGAAAACGCCCTAGAAAGAACCAATATAGAGTTTAAAAAGAGATTTACATACTTGGAATCTCAGGCGCAATTAAAGGGTTTGTCTTTGAGTGAAATGTCACTAGATGAGATGGATGTATTCTGGAATGCAGCTAAAAAATTATAAGGGAGCCCTAAAACTGTATTACATTTTCAAAAGTATTAAAGATTGTATTTTCATAAGTTTTAAAGATTGCATTTTCATAAGTATTAAATTAGGAGCGCAAAATGGCGGCCCATCACATTACATTTAATTATGTACATACATTTTTTTTAAGATGTTTATAGCTGCTTTAGAAAGCCTATATTTGCAAGCAAAATTTCAACCATTTGTTACAGCAATACACCAAAGAATTTAGATATAATTTAAGCCTTTCTTTTCCAGTAATCCTAGGCCTTTTAGGCCATACTTTTGTTGCTTTTGCAGACAATATTATGGTGGGACAATTAGGAACCGCCGAACTAGCAGCGGTCTCTTTAGGAAACAGTTTTGTGTTTATAGCCATGTCTTTAGGCATTGGGTTTTCTACTGCTATTACACCACTGGTAGCGGAATCTGATGGAGCAAAAGACACTGCCTCAGGAAAATCAGCACTCAAACACGGATTGGTTTTATGTACCGTTTTAGGATTGGCCTTGTTTTTTCTAATCCTACTGTGTAAACCACTTATGTATCATATGAAACAGCCTATAGAGGTTGTTACATTGGCCATGCCTTATTTGGATTTGGTCGCTTTTTCTCTGGTGCCATTAATTATTTTTCAGGCTTTGAAGCAGTTTTCAGAGGGACTGTCTCAGACCAAATACCCTATGTATGTAACCGTTGTTGCCAACGTGATTAATATTGTTCTTAACTATTTATTGATTTATGGCACTTTTGGTTTCCCTGAAATGGGGATTGTTGGTGCAGCCGTTGGAACTTTAGTTTCTAGGGTGGTTATGGTAATTTTACTTTGGGCTATATTTCGTTATAAGGACAAATTTAGGGCCTATGTACACAACATAAACTTTAAGGTTATTGAGAAGAGCGTACTGACTAAAATCATCAATTTAGGCTTTCCTTCTGCATTGCAAATGTTTTTTGAGGTAGCCATATTTACATCGGCCATTTGGCTTAGTGGTGTGTTGGGAAAAAATGCACAAGCGGCCAATCAAATTGCCTTGAACTTGTCTAGTATGACTTTTATGGTGGGTATGGGACTTGGTGTTGCAGCTATGATTAGGGTAGGCAATCAGAAAGGATTAAAAGATTTTAATGCACTTCGGAGAATTGCCATGTCTATCTTTTTATTGACCTTTATTCTGGAAGTAGTGTTTGCTATTTTGTTTTTAGCTTTTAGAGATATATTGCCTACAATTTATCTCAATAACAATGATTTAATCAATGCGGCAGACAATACAGAAGTTATTTTCCTTACCGGTCAATTACTTTTAGTGGCAGCATTTTTTCAAATTTCAGATGGATTACAAGTAGTGGTCTTGGGTGCATTAAGAGGTTTTCAAGATGTTAAAATACCCACCCTAATTACCTTTATCGCTTATTGGATGATTGGTTTTCCTGTGAGTTTTTACCTAGGCTTATACACCCCTTTGGAAAGCGTTGGAATTTGGCTGGGCCTTTTAGCTGGCCTAACTGCTTCAGCTATTATGTTATATATCCGATTTAATTATCTGACAAAAAAGCATATAGAAGACCTTTCTCTTCCGGTTTCCTAAGATTCTCACTATTTTAGTGCTTTAGTTTAGAATTTAAATTACCACTAAAACAATCAGAAGCAGCATACTTCTGCTCATAGATCAACGTACAGACCAACGTATTTAAAAATATTATCCTATGGAATTTCCAAAATTTTTACTCGGTGACAACACTGATTTCCCCACCGCTATTTTTGTAATACACACAGACTATCCTAGGTTCATTATAAACCTTGAAGACGACAGCGTGGAATGGTTGGAAGATTTTTCTCCAGAAGATGAAAAAGAACTGGAAACGGAAACGGAAGGACTCATTCAAGCAGCTACTGATTTTTACGACAGAGAGATTTCTAGGTACGAAGCATAATGCTAGAGCTACTTCAATCCATAGACCGCGCTCTTTTTGTGTTTCTCAATGGTTTGGGAAGCCCTTCATGGGATGCATTTTGGTTGTTACTCTCAGAAAAGGCTATTGGCGCTCCTCTAGTGCTTTTTTTTCTTTGGAAGATGTACCAGAAATACGGTCTTGTAGTTTGTTTAAAAGCGATCCTCGCTTTAGCTATATTAATACTAGCAACAGACCAATTGGCCAACGCGTTTAAGTACGGTTTTGCTAGGCCAAGGCCTTGTCACGAACCGCTACTAGATGTGGGGCTTAGGCTCGTTAAGGCTCGTTGTGGTGGTCCTTATGGTTTCTTTTCTGCACATGCAGCCAACAGTATGGCGGTCGCTATATTTATGGGAATGCTCCTCAGACAATTTTGGTCTTGGTTTATTTATGTTGGTGCATTTTTGGCTTTTATGGTCGGTTTTAGTAGAATATATTTAGGTGTACATTATCCTTTTGATGTGCTTATTGGATTTTTTATAGGTGCATTCTTTGCCTATCTGGCTCAATTTATTTTTAAGAAACAGGTTTTATTTAAGCAAGCTAATTAATGCTATCTAAAAAGACATTTATCGTATTACTAACTTTGCTCTTGGCGGTTTATGCTATGGGACTGTTTAGTGGACTGTTAGAAAATGATTCTGCACAATTTGCTGTTATGTCTATGAGAATGTTTCAAGAAAGTGATTTTCTTGCGCTATTCAAAGGCACTGAACCCTATCTTGACAAACCACATTTACACTATTGGTTGGCTGCTGCTTCATATGCTGTTTTTGGAATTTATGAGTTTTCATATAAGTTGCCAGGTTTTATGGCTTTATTATTAGCTGCTTATAGTGTGTTTAAACTGGCCCAAATACTGTATTCAGTCCCTGTCGCTAGAGCTGCTACACTTATTTTTTTAAGTGCCCAAACCATTGTTTTATCTGCAATTGATCTTAGGACAGATGCAGTTCTTACAGGATTTGTTGCCTTGTCCTTGTGGCAATTCATCGCGTTTGCGGAAAGGCCCAATTGGCGCCCTATGGTTTTTGGAGCTTTGGCAGCAGCCATGGCTTTTTCTACAAAAGGACATTTGGCTCTTGTCATGATTGGATTTCCTTTAATGGGGCATCTTATTTATAACCGCCAATGGTCACTGCTCTGGAGAAAAGAAGTGCTTTTAGGAGTAGCTGCATTTGTTTTAGGCATTTGTCCTATTTTATATGCTTATTATGTACAATTTGACCTTCATCCTGAATTAGTGATTCGGGGTGTTTCAGATAGGTCTGGTATTTTATTTATCCTTTTTGAGCAGAGTTTTGAGCGCATGAGTGGCCAGGGTATGGGCAGTAATAGTCCTGATTATTTTTTCTTTTTCCATACTTTTCTGTGGGCTTTTCTGCCTTTTACGCCCTTGGCGATATATCTCTTTGTAAGGCGGTTTAAATCCAAAGCAGTTTTGGATAAAACCCAAGGACTTCTATACGGAGCATTGGCTATTTTACTCTTAATAAGCTTTGCCCAATTTAAACTGCCGCATTACCTCAATAGTAGTATTCCCCTTTGGGCGGTATTGGTTGCAGCTAGGGTAGGTGGCCAGGGAATAATTTGGAAACCCATGCTCCACATACAAAAGCTATTATTCGTCCTTTTGGGTACTGTAGCTTTGGTTCTATGTATAGGGGTATTTCCCTTTGAATTTTGGGTTTCCTATGTTTTGTTGGGACTTTTTATAGTAGGAAGTATTGCCTGGATATTAAGGACTAAAGCGGTTTTTTCTGGCATCCTTCTGACAGGAGTCTTAACAGCTGTTTTTGTAAATGGGATTCTAAATATTGGTTTTTATCCTAAATTACTTCAATATCAAGCAGGTAAAACTGCTTCAGAGAAAATATTGCAATCCTCTTACATCTCACCAGATAAGGTGTATAAATGGGGAAACGCACACAGTTGGGCAATGGATTTTGGCCTTAGATCGCCCTTAAAAATAGTAGATCAGTTAGAGGAACTCAAGGATTTGTCAAACGTTTGGGTATACCTAAATGGGCTTCAATTAGACCAACTTTCTAAAACAGACATTCCCTTTAATATTGAATTTTCAGTGCCCTCTTATAGAATTACTAAATTAAAAATAGCCTTTTTAAATCCTGCTACAAGAGCCAATACTTTAGAAAAACGCTACTTGGTGTTTTTGCCTGGTTCCGGTAATGACCTAAAGTGATACACCATTCCAGTTAAAGAGACGGAAGCAGTAATAAAAAAGAACAGCAAGCTCATAGCTATGGCTGTTTTGTAATCTAAGGCCAACCATTGTGCCCCATATAAGAAGGTAAGCTCTCTACTGCCTATTCCACCAATGGTCAATGGAATAATAGCCACGATAGAAGATATTAAAAAGACCAAAAGATACAGTCCAATATCTTGTGTTTGGTCCAGCGCCCATAATATGCACAAGGCAGTAATTAATTGAGACAATTGCACTCCTGCAGAATACACAAAGGTTTTCCAGAAAACAGCTAGGGTGTAAGGGTATATTTTCTTTAACCCTATATAGTAAACTAAAACACCCAAAGGGACAGCCAATAAGAAAAGGTATCTAAATGGGCTGAGTAGCTCGTGAATACCAATAGCCGCTATAAAGGCACTAAAAACGCACAAAAGCAGTAGTCCTGACAGCCTGTCTACTAAAAGGGCGCCAAAGATTTTTTTAGTTGGTGTTTGAAATGTTTTTTTTATGACATACCCTTTATAAGCATCTCCGCCAATGCCGCCGGGTAGAAACAAGTTGTAAAACATGCCTAATAAGTAGAGCCTTAAATTATACCCGTGGTTTAGTTGTACTCCTATACATTGCCAGAATAGTTGTAGTCTAAAAGCGGCTATTATTTTTGATAAAAAAAAGAATAAAGTCCCCAAGCCTAAATATCCCCAATGTGCTTTTAACAAAGTTTGAGAGACTTCGCTAAAGGGAATTTTCAAAAAAATAAGGTATAAAAGCACTGCACTGATCCCTATCTTGAGAAATAAAAGCGCTTTTTTTTTCATATTTTTAGTTAATGATTTTGTGTTGGTTTTGATTTTTACACCAATTTGAACCAATCTTTTTTGAGGCTGTAGTTATTTTGAAATAGCCGTTCCCCCTTGGGTAACTTTTCTGATTCTATAAGGTCTTTTCTTTTGAGACTCGTAGTAGGTTCTGATCAGCAATTCCATAACAATTCCGATGGTGAACAATTGAATTCCTGCAAAAATCAGCATCATTCCCAGGGTGAGTAGGGGCCTAGTTCCTATATCTTCGCCCATAAGTTTAAGGTACACCAAATACGCATTTATACATAGTCCTGCCCCTATTAATAGCACCCCAAAAATCCCAAAGAGATGAATGGGTCTTTGGATGTATTTTCTAATAAAAAGCAATAACATCATATCTGCAATTACCTTAAATACACGCTCCAATCCATATTTGGAGACTCCAGCATGTCTGGCATGATGTTTAACAGGGACTTGTTTTATTTGCGCTCCCTCTAAGAATGCTAAAAGCGTAATGAAGCGGTGCATTTCGCCGTATAAATTAAGGTCTTTAGCCACATCTTTATGAAAGACTTTTAAGGCACAGCCGTTGTCTTTGATGTCTAATTTAGTGACCCTTCTCACCAAGAAGTTGGCAATTTTTGAAGGTATTTTTTTCAGTAAGCTGTCTTTTCGTTTCTGTCTAATACCTGTCACCAAATCATAGCCTCCGTCAATGGCTTCTTTTAACATAGAAGGAATGTCTGAGGGGTCGTTCTGAAGGTCACCATCCATGGTAATAATATAGGTTCCAGAAGCGTAGTCAATTCCTGCAGCAAGGGCCAAACTTTGGCCGTAATTTTTTTTAAGGGCTATTAAGTGGACTTGATTGTCTGCCAAATCATTGACCACCTTTTTGGTTTGGTCAGAAGAAAAGTCATCTATATAGATAATCTCATATTGATACCCCACAAGGCTTTCGTGAATTTTTTGAGTAAGTAAACGCACATTGTCTTGTTCGTTATAAA
>TARA_R110002072_G_scaffold174802_10_pt1 | contig 14143 bp, 10 predicted proteins | sample TARA_R110002072 | Tara Oceans TARA_R110002072 (sample SAMEA4397118) | marine metagenome | biome: Polar Biome; feature: [SRF] surface water layer (ENVO:00010504); material: water (ENVO:00002006), including particulate matter (ENVO:01000060) such as... | depth 5 m | reverse complement strand
GACCTGAATGTGAGTCAAAATTAGGCCAAATAATGAAACTCTAAAATCTTTAGCACCAAAGGGCTGCTTTGAAAAGTATTTTACAATTGCATTGAGTGAGGCAAGTAATAATACAAGAAGAACCAAGTAAGCCCAATACCCGTGAACAACGTCTAAAATTCTGTCTAAAGCCATAAGTTTTGTTTTAAGAATTACAAAAATAGTGTTTATTTTAACAAAAAACCACCTCTTGTTTCCAAGAAGTGGCTTTTAATAATAGTTAAATTTTTCAATTCTTGAATTAGAAATTGTATCTTAAACTAGCGTTGTAAGTTCTACCTACGCCAAGGAATACTCCAAAGGCATCTGCTTGTCCAACGTAAGCTTCATTGAATACATTATAAACATTAGCTCTAAAAACAAGTCTGTTTTCACCAAAATTAAATCTGTAAGTAAGACCTGCATCAGCAAGCGTATAAGGAGATAATCTTTGAGCTTGGAATGTTTCACCGGCTTCGGAAGCAGCGATTACATTTAATGGGTTTACTTGACCAAACAAGTCTGTATAAATGTTGTAATCTGCGTCAAATATTAACACATTTTCGATAATATCAACAGATCCTCCAAAACCAAAAGAGGTTTGAGGAGCATTACCAATTTTTGTTCCTGTTAAATCAACATTACCGTCTGTAATTACAAATTCGCTAGTGTCGTCATTTTGTCTGGTGAAAGGTGTTTCTCCGTCAAATTCCCAGTTACCAATAGAACCATAAGAGCGAAATCTCCAGTTACCATAGTCAGGGCGGTATTCAACTTCATATTCAAAACCTTTGTGTACTTGAGTAATTCCAGTAAAACGGTCAGTAAAGAAAACAGGGTTGTCAGGGTCTGTATTGTCCTGAAAACCTCTTGAAAGAAAACGGTTACCCCATTCTGTCCAGTAAACATCAATGTTGATTCTCAAGTTGTTGTTTTTAAAACGATATCCTCCTTCAATTCCGGTGATTTCTTCGTTATCAATTTCAGGAGAAACAAGCTCATTAGAGCTTCTTACATCAACAAAAATATTATCTAAATATGGTTGACGAGAATAAAAACCGGCATTTGCAAAAATGGAGTGATTGTCATCAAAAGAGTAAGACAAACCACCTTTTACATTGAAACCTCCTTTTGAAACTTTATCAGATTTTCCAAGGCCTTCTGTGTCTTCTAGGAATCGCCCTTCTCTTTGAAAACTTTGAGTAGAAACAGCTCCTTGAACGAAAGCTGAGAAACTGTCTGTAGCATATTCAATTTGACCAAAACCACCCACATAGTTGATTGTTTCTGAATAGTCATAATCAATTTTTTGGTCATCGTCTGCTGTGTTAAAAAGAGTGCTCCAGGGATCTGCCTCAAAGGTTTCAGTCAGCACTCTATTTCCGTTATCATTAAAACCATTAAGACCTAAAAGATCGTTTATTTGTCTAAAATGATCTCCTGTATAGGTTCTTCCATCAACACCCACATTAAAGCTCCAGTTGTCAACAGTATAACCTAGATTTGAAAGAGCACCATACCAATTGTGATTGTTCATACTTGAACGAATGATTCTTGAATCATTAAAACCACCAACTCCATTATCTGCATTTTCAACATTGTTTGCAATAATTTGAGCCCAGTTAATACGGCCATTTTCATCTCTAACGTTAGAACCTCTACCAAAAGGACCGGTGCCACCACCGCGACCCCAAGAGGCATATAATACAGTAGAAAGATCTAAATTGTCATTGATATCAAAATCCCAGTTTAAGTTTGCCACAGGTTTGTGATAGAAGTTTCTTCTTTCAGATTTGCGTTCTCCATTTAAGAAACCGCTGTTACCATTGTATTTTTCACCTCTTTCTTCATAGGTTTCCAAAGAGTTTGAAAAGTTTTGATCGTGCCATTGTGGAGCACCTGTAATCAAAAAGTTAAATGCATGTTTATCATTAGGCTTGTAACCCACAGAGAACATATAGTTTTGACCTTGACCTGCAGTACCTTCAGAATACTTTCTGTGTCCTTGCCAGTGATCCATTAAAAATGAGAAAGCCCAGCCTTTGTCACTCAATCCGGTATTGTAGCTTGCGGTTCCTTTGAAATAACTGTCATTACCTGCAAGAAATCTCACAAAACCACCTTCTCTTGAATCTGTTGTTTTTGAAATGATGTTTACAGTACCCCCCACAGACGAAATGGCAAGTTTAGATGAACCAAGTCCTCTTTGAATTTGAATGGCATTAGCAACATCAGACATACCAGACCAGTTTGACCAGTACATTCTACCGTCTTCCATACCATTGATGGGCTGTCCATTTAAAAGATAGGCAGTATTGGTTTGGTCAAAACCACGTAAAAAGATTTGTGAGTCACCAAAACCTCCAGCCTGATTTGATACGTAAACAGATGGAGTATTTTTCATAGCCTCACCAAATTCTACGTTTCCTGATGCTTTCGCTTGAATTTGAGCGGCAGTGATTGTTGATACTGCAACAGGTGTTTTTCTATCTGCAGCTAAGTCAATAATTCCTTTACCAATGATAACGACTTCATTAAGAGCATCAGCATCTTCTTGTAGTGAAAATGAACCAAGATTTGCAGTGCCATCAGTTAATGAGAAAAGTTTTTTAGAACTCAAATAGCCCAAATAAGAGACATCAATTGCTCCTGTATTTGCACTAACATTAAGTGTAAAGTTACCGTCAAAATCGGTGATAGTACCATTAGAGGTTCCAACCTCAATAACGTTTGCTCCGGCAAGGGGCTCGTTTGAGTCACCGGATACAATTTTACCGGTCACCACGCCTTGTGAAAACCCTAATGAGCTTACCATTAAAAATAAAAAGAGTAGTTGTTTTTTCATAATTACATTTGTTAGTTAAAAATTTATGCAAAAGAAGGCATTTTTTTAGAATCATATCTTATCATATTGTTAAGAATAGTTGATGCTAATTAAATCCATAAAACAAAGTTATTTGAAATTATAGTAGCCTGATTTAAAGGGCGATAAACTTTTTAACAGCTTTGTTAACAGAAAATGGTACTTCTAATAAAAATAAATATTTTTTGAAAATGGACTTGGTATCTTATAGAGAGATTGTTTTTTGGGGAATGGCGTCGATTTCGGCTTTAAGCGGTTGAATAAAATTAAAATAGACGTCTTTAAACTCCTCTTTTATGGGCTCTGCAGCGGGAAGTTGGATGGCGTAAGGGTCCACTTGTTTGCCATTATACCAAAACCGGTAACAAACGTGTGGCCCCGTAGCAAGCCCGGTGCTTCCAACATAACCAATAACATCTCCCTGTTTTACCCTATCACCTTTTTTTACAGCTCTTTTTGACATATGAAGATATTGAGTAGAATAGGTATTATTGTGTTTTATTTTTACATAATTTCCATTACCCCCTGTGTATCCTGAACGTTCTACTACTCCATTAGCAGTGGAAACAATGGGAGTGCCGTGTGGCGCAGCATAATCTGTACCTAAATGGGGTCGTCTTTGTCGGGTAACAGGATGTAAACGACTTGGACTAAACCGAGAGGATATTCTTGAATAATTTAAGGGCGCTTTTAGAAAGAAACTTCTTAGTGTGTTTGCTTTTTCGTCATAATAGTCTGATACTCCCTGTACACTATCTGTCATAAACCGAAAACCATAATAAGGCTTGCCATAATGATTTAAAAGGGTTGCCTCTACACTTTCAATACCGGCATAAATGGTATCGTTTATATAATTTTCGTTATAAATAATTTTAAAGTTATCACCTTTTTGAAGTTTGAAAAAATCAACTGTCCACTGGTAAACGCTAGATAACTCGTGTACTAGCATTTGACTCAAACCTTCATCAACCATAGATTGTGAAAGTGAGGAGGTAATTACTCCGGAAGCCATTCTCCTTTTTGTAGAAATGGGGAGTTTGCCTCTGTATGAATAAATACTATCACCCAAATGGATGACTACATAATCAATTCTTGAGGGCTGGTAGATAAAAACTTGTGGGGTGTTTGTTGTATCTTTTGATTTGAGAACTGTATAGGGTCTTCCAGCTCTTAATCTGGCTACGTCAATTGTGTCTTTAACTTTATTTACTATTGAAAACACTTTTGCGGCAGAAACCCCTTGTTTATCCATTAAAAACCCAAATGTTTCTCCAGTTTGTATGGTGTCTCTAATGACCTCAAAATCATTTAGTTTAAATCCAAATTCTTCGATCAATTTAGGGACTTCTTTTTCAACGATTTCTGAGTCGTCGGTTGAGTCGTTTTTACAGCTGATAATGAGTAGAGAAAGAAGGAGAAGGTAACTAAATTTTGTCAAGGCTTTCTATTTTAAATGTTTGTTCCCCAATTTTCGATTTCATCTTTAGACCAGAGACTTGGGAAAAATATTCTTTTTTGGTATTTAGGGTGCATATACTTAGTCCACTCACTTCCACCGGTTGCTTCTACTACTTTTGATGAATCACCTCCGCTTAAGTAATGGTTTGCTGCATCATAATGGGCCATCACCCAGGTGATGTTTACGGTATAATCATAGTGTCGCATTGCTTTGATTAATACAGAGTCATTTTTTACTTCATCTGGAAGTGTTTTGAATTTGGCATATAAATTCTTTTTGTTGTAAGTTTCTGTAAAATCTACAAACTCAACACGGTATTTCTCTTCAAAGGCTTTGAGTAATTGAGATTTTTTTCCGGTTTTGTAATCCTTGCCTGCAGCTTGCCAATAGAGATGCTCTAAAGCATGTTCATATGGGGTGTTTCTGTCAATACTGTCTCTAAATCGTTTGTCAATTAGGTTGATAAGTTCAGTAGAAGCAAACTCTATTTTTCTATATTGCGCACTTTGAAATCCACTCGCCGGAGTCAAAGTGGTTCTGAATTTCATATATTGGGCTGCTTCCATTCCTTCTTTCATTATATTGAATGAGGAGGTAAGCATATCAAAATACCGGCTGATGCGCATTAATTTTGAACTAAAATAAGGAGCATCAAGGTTTTTTTTAAAGGCAACTTGTTCAATTTCCCAAAGAATCATTTTAAACAACAACTCATTAACCTGATGGTACATAATAAAAACCATCTCGTCAGGCAGGTTGGTGCGTTGAATTTGTAAATTTAGCAGTGCGTCTGTTTGAATATAATCCCAGTATGTGATGGGCTTACCGTGTAAAAGCCCCTCTAAATGAACATTTAAATCTTGACCCAAGTTAGAAAACTTGTTTTCTAGTTGTTCTATTAATTCATTTGTTTTGGGAGTTGTACTCATTTAATTATTTTGCTAAAATTTTAAAGGAATGTTTTAAACCTTTGAATTCATCGAGCTCTGCTCTTAATGAACCCACTGATAAATCTGCTACAATTTTTAAAGGAATTTTATTGTCATCATCAGAAATCCAGACCGTTAGACTTTCCTTTTCTTTGAACACTCTTCCAGACTCAACATAGGGCCTAAAAACAAGCGTTTCAACTTGGCCAAATTTAGTCTTTAAAAGTTCTTTACGCAAAAACTTAAGGCGAAACTTAAAACTTTCGTCCCCATAAAACATATCTACATCTGTAAAATCACCGGGTTTTAGATTGCGTGCGTCAACATTGTTCCGTAAGTAGTAAAATGTTGACAGCATATCTTGTACACCCACGGGAAAAGGATGTGTGTTCTTGGTATTTTTTTTTCTGTCGTGTACAAGGGCTAAATTTTTAGTGTGGTCAAAATCAACAATAATGTCTCGTGTGTGACCTCCTTCATTGATATCTCTAATAAACCTGTATGGAATGTCTTTTTTTTTGTCCATATAAGTTTCGTAAATATCTTCCACTTTAAAGAATATTCTTGAAAGACCAGAATTTCTTCCATAGCCTTTTACATGATAAACCTCTTTACCGTTTAAAATTGCGTTGTCAACTTGTAGCGTGGCATAACCTGCAGTTAAAAACCCTGAATAGGAAACTCTGAATTTAAACCACTCGCCATCCTGAAATGCTTTTTTTTGTGCCAAAACAGGGATACTTATAATTAGCGAAATTAAAATCAAAAATACTCTCATAGGTTTATTTCATACTGGTTTAAATAGAGCATTGCAATTGTCGTTCCACAATGATTCATTAATTTAATAACGATTGATTGGTTTATTTTGTTACAAAATTATAAGGTACCTCTAAGCGCCTGTTCTCGTTCAATAGATTCAAAAAGTGCTTTAAAATTTCCGGCGCCAAATCCTCTTGCACCCATTCGCTGAATGATTTCAAAGAAAAGAGTGGGTCTGTCTTCAATGGGTTTTGTGAAAATTTGGAGCAAGTAGCCTTCTTCATCTGCATCTACAAGAATAGAAAGTTTTTGAAGCTCGTTGATGTCTTCCTTCATGATTTCCATATGTGCCCCCAGTCGTCTGGGAATGTCATCATAATAAGCCTGCGGCGGTGGTGGTAAAAACTCGATGCCTCTTTCTTTTAATTGAGTGACTGTTTTGATAATATCATCTGTGGCAACAGCAATGTGTTGCACGCCGGGGCCTTCATAAAAGTCCAGATATTCTTCTATTTGGGATTTTTTGGCTGCTTTAGCCGGCTCATTAATGGGGAATTTAATTCTTCCGTTACCGTTACTCATAACTTTACTCATCAATGCTGAGTATTCAGTGTGGATTTGTTTGTCGTCAAAGGAAAGGAAATTGACAAAGCCCATCACATCTTCATACCATTTGACCCATTGGTTCATTTCGCCCCAACCCACATTACCCACCATGTGGTCAATGTATTTTAATCCCACCGGCTCCGGATTGTAATCTGATTTCCATTCCTTATATCCGGGCAGAAAAACGCCTTTGTAATTTTTTCTTTCGACAAAAATATGAACAGTTTCTCCATAAGTATAAATTCCTGATCGCACAACCTCTCCGTGCTCGTCTTTTTCTACAGTGGGTTGCATAAAGGCTTTTGCTCCTCGCTTGGTGGTTTCTTCAAAGGCCGCAGTGGCATCTTCAACCCAAAGGGCGATTACTTTTACGCCATCACCGTGCTTCATAATATGTTGGTTTATGGGGGACTTGCTGGAAAGTGGCGTTGAAAGAACCAGACGTATTTTGTCCTGTTTTAACACATAGGATGCTCTTTCTTTGTTACCTGTTTCAAGTCCAGAATAAGCATAGGACTGAAATCCAAAAGCTGTTTTGTAAAAGTGTGCTGCTTGTTTGGCATTTCCTACATAAAATTCTACATAATCGGTGCCAAGAAGAGGTAAAAAATCTTCTGCACCTTCAAATATCTTTTCGAGACCGTAGTCAACTGATTTTATTTCTTTACTCATGGTATTAGTCTTTTTGTTGTTTTATTCATCTAGCCAGGATTGATAATAAGTTTCATCGGCTATTTTCATTGCTTCATCAGTGAGCATCAGGGGTTTAAATGTGTCAACCATAACGGCAAGTTCTTTGGTTTCTTTTTTTCCAATGCTTGCTTCATAAGTTCCGGGGTGTGGGCCATGCGGTATTCCGGCAGGGTGGAGCGATATGTTTCCGGGTTTGACGCCTGTTCTGCTCATAAAATCACCATCTACATAATACAAGACTTCATCGCTGTCAATGTTACTGTGATTGTATGGCGCAGGGATAGATTGTGGGTGGTAATCATATAATCTGGGTACAAAAGAGCACACCACAAAAGCATCTGTTTCAAATGTTTGGTGAACAGGTGGTGGTTGGTGAATGCGTCCAGTTATGGGCTCAAAATCGTGAATGGAAAATGCATACGGAAAATTATACCCGTCATAACCCACCACATCAAAAGGATGTGTTGCATAAATCATTTCAAAAATTTCATCTCTTTTTTTAACTTTAATCAAATAATCACCTTTTTCATCATAATTTTCAAGTTCCAGGGGTTTTCTGATATCCCTTTCACAGAAAGGCGAATGTTCAAGTAGTTGTCCAAACCAGTTTCTGTATCTTTTTGGCGTATAGATGGGTCTTCTTGATTCTACAATAAAAAGGCGGTTGTCTTCGGTATCAAAATCTATTTTATAGATAATCCCTCTGGGAATAAGTAGATAATCACCATATTTAAAATCGAGATTACCCAATAGTGTTCTCAATTTGCCTGAGCCTTTGTGAATAAAAAGCAACTCATCTGAGTCAGTATTTTTATAAAAATAATCCTGTGTTTTATTTTGTGGGGCAGCCAGAGTGATGTGGCAATCACTGTTTGTCATTACAATTTTCCGGCTTTCGAGATAGTCTTTTTCAGGTGATACATCAAATCCAAATAACTTATATGATTGCATGTTGTTTGGGTTGACAATCTTGGGTGCTGCGCTGTATTGATTTTTTATTTCTTTTACTTGTGTGGGTCTGTGAATATGGTACATATTTGAATACATACCGTCAAACCCTATGGTGCCAAAGAGTTGTTCATAATACAATTCGCCATTGGATTTTCTAAATTGAGTATGGCGTTTAGGGGGTATTTTTCCTAATTGATGATAAAATGGCATAACGATTTGTTTTGCTAACAAATATCGGAAAAAAATAACAGAATTATATTAAGATTTCATTAAAACCAAAAGCCTAAACTCACATACCATTGGCTTTGTTTTGTTTCTGTTGAAAACGAGTAAAAAAGTTCAATGGGACCAATAAAGGTGTCTGATGCAAGTCCTAGTGCATAGCCTCTATGCGGAATTTGATCTATCCAAGCAGTTGATTCAAAAAGTTTATCGCCCACATTTGCAATATTTGCCACTGCCGAAAGATAGGTTTTCTTAAAAATTTGATAATCTGCTCTTAATGAAGATTTAAGATAGGTGTCACCCCTTAAGCTTATGGCATCATAACCAAATAGATGCACAAAATTGTTAATACTGTTATAGCCATAACCGCCCACAAAAAAATCAAGTGTGACGGTCTCTTCACCTCCAATTTTAAAACCACCTTGAGAAGTGATGGTTAATGATAAGTCTGAATAGGGACTGTAAGTATAACTAAGGGATGCGTTAGCAATTGAAAATGGTTCAAATTCTTCATTAAGTCCTGAGGCGTAAGCATAAAAATTAAATTTTCCATCAAATAAAACCCCCTTTTTAGGAAAATATTTGTTGTCCCTGCTGTCAAGGGTCAAATACCCATAGGCACTAAAATAATTTGTATTTTCAAAAACAGCACGATCATTTTCATTTATATCCTCTATAGTAACTGAAGTAAATTTTAGTTTTTTGTGTTCAGCTCCAAGCCCCAGGGAATAAATTTGCCTAAATAAAGTTTGAACATAAAACTGATTTGTAATGTCCTCGTGCTTCACCTCAATATTTGCAACAGATGGAATTGTTTCTGCAATATCTGGCGGGAAAAGGCTGAAGTTAACATTCTTTTTAAATTTGTTATAACGTGAACGTAAACCCACGCTCCAGTAATACCCTTTATCAATATAATAGTCAAAATTATACCTTATGTTGTCGCCTAAAATGAAGTCAAACGAAACAATATCGTTTTTTTGAATTAAACGTTTGCGGGTTAAATTTACCAATGCAGCACTTTTATACAAATCGTCATAATGTACACCCAACCTTAATAATGCCCTTGACTGTGTTTCAGCAAGTTGAAGCTTTAAGACATTTTCATTGTTTTCGTTTTCACTAAAAAAATAATTAATTTGGCTAAAATTGCCCGTGGCACTCAGATTGTTTATACCTTCACTAAAGCGTTGATAGGTTGTTTGAAGCGGAGTTTTAATTTTTAATTTTCCTAATACATAAGATCGGGTATAGTCTTTTGTTCCTGAAATTTCAACCACATCTATTTGAAGGCTGTCAGAAATGGTTTTTTCAATTTTAAATGGTTTTTGATGTTTTTGTCTTTGAGCAAGTTCTTCCAATTCTTCCCTATAATTTGAAGCTTCCTCAAAACCCACATTGATAATGGATTCTCCTTTATCAAATGAAATGACAGAGAATTCCTTTATATCAGGATGTATGTAAATGTCTGTTTTTTTTCGCTTTTCTTTCATATCATTAATGGTCCTGTAATTGTTGATTTGAACCAATATATCAAGCGCAGATTTTAAATTGTCTCGCGATAGTAAACTGTCTTGAACATCAACTCCAATAATAATTTCAGCGCCCATTTTTCTTAGTTCATCAACCGGATAATTATTTGTTACCCCTCCATCAATTAACATTTGTCCGTTGACGTCAATGGGGCTGAAAATTGAGGGCAAAGCACCACTTGCAGAAACCGCTTGTGGTAAATACCCCTCAGTTAATTTTACTGAGATTCCCTTTTCAACATCTGTTGCCATACAAAAAAAAGGAATGGGTAGTTTTGAAAAATCATTGATATGACTTACATGCCCGGTTAATTTTGAAATTAAATTAAATAAATTTTGTCCTTTGGATAAGGAAGTTGGAAAGGAAACTTTCAATCCATCAAAAGGCAGGGAAATCGCATATTTTTCAGATTCATTTTTTTCGTAAAAGGTTTTGGCTGCTCTTGGAATATTGTCTTGAATCAATTCGTCAAAATCGATTACATGAAAAATAGAATCCAGTTCTCTGGCATTATAGCCAGATGCATACAAAGCTCCCACTATGGCACCCATACTGGTGCCGCCAATATAATCTATACGCACTCCGGCATCTTCAATGACCTTTAAGGCTCCAATATGTGCTAAGCCTTTGGCGCCGCCACCACTCAATACAAGACCCACTTTCACATCTTCCTGTTCTTGTGAAAAGGAAATTCCCGAAAGGAAGAGTGCAATTATAAAAACAAGTATTTGCTTCATTTTATGTTCTTGTAATGGTCAATAATTTTTTCAGCTTTATGGTGACCAACCAATGCTGCTAAATCCTGAAGGCTGGCTTCAGAAATACGCTTTGCACTTTTAAAGTGCTTCAAAAGGTCAATGATGGTTTTTTCACCAACTCCGGGGATGGATTCGAGTTCAGTCTTTAACGCCTGATTGCTTCTTTTGTTTCGATGGAATGTGATTCCAAAACGGTGGGCTTCATTCCGCAATTGTTGAATAATTTTCAACGTTTCCGATTTTTTGTCTAAATATAAAGGAATTGGGTCGTTCGGAAAAAATAATTCTTCCAGTCTTTTTGCAATTCCTACAATGGCAATCTTTCGGCGTAAGCCCAATGCATCCAAACTTTTTAGTGCCGAATTTAACTGACCCTTCCCTCCATCTATGATGATGAGTTGTGGTAAAGGTTGCTTCTCTTCGAGCAATCTTTTGTATCTTCTGTAAACCACTTCTTCCATAGACGCATAGTCATCAGGTCCTGTGACTGTTTTTATGTTGTATTTACGATAGTCTTTTTTGCTTGGTTTTCCGTTTTTAAAAACCACACAGGCCGCAACAGGATTGCTTCCTTGTATGTTTGAATTGTCAAAACACTCGATGTGACGGGGCTCTTCGGGCAGTCTAAGGTCTTTTTGCATTTGGGCCATAATGCGGTTTTCATGACGATGAGGGTCTGTAATCTTGATTTGCTTAAAACGCTCCATTCTGTAGTATTTCGCATTGCGAATGGAGAGGTCCAGTATGCTTTTCTTATCGCCTAGTTGTGGAACGTGCACCTTGATGCCCTCACCAACTGCTACTTGAAAAGGCACATAAATTTCCTTCGAAAGAGAATGAAAACGCTGCCTGATTTCAACAATGGCGAGTTCTAGAAGCTCTTTGTCGCTTTCATCTATTTTTTTCTTGATTTCCAGAGTGTGTGACCTGATAATGCTTCCAAAAGAGATTTGTAAAAAGTTGACATAGCCATACCCTTCATCAGAAACTATGGAGAAGACATCGACATCATTGATTTTTGGATTGACAATGGTGGATTTTGATTGGTAATTCTCAAGGATTTCTATTTTTTCTTTCAGGCGTTGAGCATCTTCAAACTGAAGTTTTTCTGCATAGTGTTTCATTTGAGTTTTGAAACGCTGCAAGGAGTCCTTGAAATTTCCCTTGACAATTTGCCTGATGGCGTCCATATTGTCCTGATACTCCTTTTCGCTTTGCAGGTTTTCACAAGGACCCAGACAATTTCCCAAATGGTATTCCAAGCACACTTTATATTTTCCGACTATTATTTTTTCTTGCGAAAGGTCATAATTGCAGGTTCTCAATGGATAAAGCCCTTTGATTAATTCCAACAGTGTTTGAACGGTTTTCATACTGGTGTAAGGGCCAAAATACTCTGAGCCGTCTTTGATCATTCTCCGGGTGGGAAAAATCCTGGGGAAGCGTTCGTTTTTTATGCAAATCCACGGATAGGATTTGTCATCTTTGAGCATCACATTGTAGCGCGGCTGGTATTTTTTGATGAGGTTATTTTCAAGAAGTAGCGCATCAGTTTCTGAGGAGACCACAATGTGCTTGATTTCGTGAATTTTCCTGACTAAAAGCCGTGTGCGGGCATTGTCATGGCTTTTCGTAAAATAAGAACTAACCCGTTTTTTTAAGTTTTTGGCTTTACCCACATAAAGAATTTTACCGTTTTTATCATAATACTGATACACACCGGCACTGCTGGGCAAGGTGGAAATCTGTATTTCTAAAGCGGTTTTTTCCATTACCGTAAAGGTAGAAAATAGTTGTGAGTCTCTGAGTTTTTGAGTCTCTGAGTTTTTGAGTTTTTGAGTTTTCTTGGCTGGGTGTGGGGTGCTGGGTGTTTATTGTGGGTTGACCGATTATAAAGATTAGAATTGAAAATTTTGTAAATTAAACCCGAAATTTGAAACCAATCATGGCATCACACAACGAACTAGGAAAAATTGGTGAAGAACTGGCAGCTCAACATTTGCTGGCAACCGGTTATAAAATCTTAGACCGAAATTATATATATGAACATGCTGAGGTCGATATCATTGCGCAAAAAGACAACTTGGTCGTTTGTGTAGAGGTAAAAACCCGAAACTCTGACTTTTTTGGCGACCCTCAGAGTTTTGTCACTCCTTCAAAAATCAAGCAAATTGTAAAAGTGATGAATGCTTATTTGGAAGCCAATGACATCGAACTCGAAACCCGTTTTGATATCATTGCTGTTTTAAAAAACAAAACCACAGAACTGGTTACTCATTATGAAGATGCGTTCTATCATTTTTAATTTTTTCAAGTGCCTTGTAAAGCAGTATAATTTCAAGCAGTGTTAATGGAATCAGTAAAATAAAGCCAAACCATGCTAGAAAAACAGTAAAGAAAAATACCGCAACAATGATTTCAAAAACCCCTGTTACCAATGCTGTATTGCCTAATTGTTCTTTGAGTTTTACGATGGCAACTCCAAATAAAATCCCTATGGCACCTAGACTTAAAGACATGCCACTCATAAAATACTCCGCCGGAATAACCTCAATAAAAATGGAGACGATATCATACATATAAATGAGTGCAGAAAAAATAATTAACACAAGAGATGAAAATTTCAGCAGGGTATTCTTTAGTTCTACACCCAAAACCCAAAATCCTTTTATAAAAAACACCACAGAGATAAGTATACTAACTTTCAATAGAATATAGACAAGCTTTGGGTAAGGAATCTCGTTTTCTGATACCCTTATCCAATCTGCATAAAACTCAGGAAATCCTAATAAAAAGTAAACACCTCCAAAAACACAAGCAATGGTTAATGATTTTATCACATACCCTATTTTTTCAGGGTCAATGACGGGTTGTTCAGTTTTTGATTCATTGGTGTTGGTTATGGATTCAAAATCATAATCCAGGGCAGCGAGTATGGTTTTGATAGTATAAGGTCTTGGCGAAACCTCACCGGCTTCAATCCGCTGAATCGTGCGCACATTGATGTTGCACTTTTCTACAAGGTCTTCCTGAGTGAGTCCTTTTTTTCTTCTTAAATCAAGGATTTTTTGTCCTAGTTCGGGCTGTTTCATGTTTTTGGATCATTGATTGATAGCGCAATACTACAAATGAACAACTCAATGTACAATAAATATCTTTGAATTTCACCCGACATTCACCCGACATTGCACGGCAAAAGCTTTGATGTAGCGGTAAACACTAATTATTAATGATTCAAATTTAGCCTATTAATTCTTTCTGTTTATTATAAAAAGCATCCGCCTGAAGTTGCAGTAATTCACGTGCTTTTTTGCGTTTGTAATCATAGAGTTCCTGCTCTTCTGCGATG
>TARA_R110002072_G_scaffold146022_2_pt1 | contig 14149 bp, 7 predicted proteins | sample TARA_R110002072 | Tara Oceans TARA_R110002072 (sample SAMEA4397118) | marine metagenome | biome: Polar Biome; feature: [SRF] surface water layer (ENVO:00010504); material: water (ENVO:00002006), including particulate matter (ENVO:01000060) such as... | depth 5 m | reverse complement strand
TGCTCTTCTAATTAAATAAGGCATTACATCTCTAACAGGACCAAATGGTAAATATTTGGCTACATTATACCCTTCGTTTGCTAAATTGTAGCTAATATGATCGCTCATGCCAAATAATTGACCAAACCAAAGTCTATAATCATTTTCTTGAATGTTAAACTGTTTGGCTAATTCCATGACTAAATAAGAACTATCTTCATTATGTGTACCAACAAATAAAGCCATTTTTGGACTTTCCATCATGTATTTTGTAGCTGCATCATAATTTTCATCGGTTGCTTTTTTGTTGATGCAAATTGGTGATGGATAGCCTTTTTCTTCTGCTCTTTCTCTTTCTTTCTCCATATAAGCACCTCTCACTACTTTTAAACCAACATAAAAATCTTTTTCTTGTGCTTTTTTATGTAGGTCTTTTAAATAGTTAAACCTATCATGTCTATACATTTGTAGTGTATTAAAAACGATGGCTTTTTTAGTGTTGTAGATTTCCATTAATTCTTCAATTAATTCATCTGCTGCTTTTTGCATCCAGCTTTCTTCTGCATCAATTAATAAAGGTACATCTTTTTCTACAGCAAGTTTACACACTTTATGAAAACGTGCTTCTACTCTACTCCATTCATCTTGTTCTTTTTGCGTTAATTCTTTTCCTTCAGATTTTTTTTGATATAACTCAAAACGTCCAAATCCTGTTGGTTTAAAAACGGCAAAAGGAATCGATTTTTTCTCTTCACAAAAATTAAGAATTTTAACAATCTTATCTAATGCACCATCAAAACTTTGCTCTTGATCTTTACCTTCTACAGAATAATCTAACACACTATGTACATTTCCATTCTTGTACATATTATCGATTATTGGTAAACAATCTTCTTCTGTTACACCTCCACAAAAATGATCGAAAACTGTAGCACGAATTAAACCTTCTATTGGCAAATGTGCTTTTAATGCAAAATTAGTTACAGCACTTCCTATTCTAACCAATGGCTGATTTTGTATCATTTTAAACAAAAAATAAGCGCGCTCTAATTGAGAATCCGTTTTTAAGGCAAAAGCAACTTGAGTATTGTCAAAAAGTTTCATACTATAACGTTTTAGTGGAACAAAGATAGTTGAAGAGGGTTAATAATTCAATAATTTCTATTTAATTTGCACTATCAATAATAATCCCATGAAAACAATTCAAGCAGTTTCTTATCCTGTTCATTTTCAAGAAGAAAGCTATACAGAGCTTAATAATTTAATCAATAAAAACAATTATTCTACTATTTTCATTTTAGTTGATGAGAATACTTTTGAGCATTGTTATCCTAAATTCATCACTTTTTTAGACACAAATAAAACAATTGAACTCATAGAAATTGAATCTGGAGAAATTAATAAAAACCTAGAAACTTGTATTGGTGTTTGGAACGCAATTACAGAATTAGGTGGAGACAGAAAAAGTTTACTGATTACTTTAGGTGGTGGTGTTATTACAGATTTAGGTGGTTTTGTAGCATCTTGTTTTAAACGTGGAATCGATTTTGTAAACATTCCAACTACGTTACTTTCTATGGTTGATGCTTCTGTTGGTGGAAAAACAGGCGTTGATTTAGGCGTTTTAAAAAACCAAATTGGGTTATTTGCGAATCCGCAAATGGTGCTAGTTGATCATCAATATTTAGAAACTGTTACAGAAAGAGAAATAAAATCTGGCACTGCAGAAATTTTAAAGTATGGATTAACCTATGATGTGAATTTATTCCATCAAATAAAAAATAATAAAGAGTTAGAAATTAGTGATTTAATTTTTAGATCTGTCGAAATTAAAAACGAAGTTGTTTTGCAAGATCCAAAAGAGCAAAACTTGCGTAAGATTTTAAATTTCGGACATACTTTAGGACATGCAATTGAGTCTTTTTATCTAGAATCTGAGGATAAAGAAAACCTAACTCATGGAGAAGCCATTGCAATTGGTATGGTTTGTGAATGTTACCTTTCTCACAAATTATTAAATTTTCCTGTTGATAAAATTCATGAAGTTAAAGAGGTTGTTTTATCAATCTATGATAAAACGAATCTTTTCAAGGTAGATTTTTCTGCAATTATGGATTTATTAAAACATGATAAAAAAAACGTAAACGGACAAGTAAATTTTGTACTTTTAAATGATTTTGAAGATTTTAAAATTGATTGTAAAGTTCCTGAAGATTTGATTGTTGAAAGTTTGGAGTTTTATAATGAAAAATAAGAAAAACATTCTTTAGTTTATATAACAGTATTCTACTTATTGTAAAAAGGATTGTAAGAAAAAAGCCCTATCATAAAACGATAGGACTTTTAACTCAATAAAAAGAAAAAGGGAAATTATTCTATTTATATTATCTATATTTCTTATCATATATCAAAAAAAATCTTCCCCTAAAGGTTCTGGTGGAGGACTTGCTGCTTGTGCTTTTTGTGGATTTAATATTAAATAAGTTCCTAATGCTGTTAAAGTTGCATATTTACCATAGTTTCCTATTTTCTTTATTGCTTCTTTACGTGTAATTTTTTTGTTATTATCAGTATTGCTTTTCATGATGTTAATCTTTATTTTCACAAACTATTCTATAACAATTTTCTTGTTTAGCTTCCCTTTTTCAGTTTTTAACTGAACAAAATAAATTCCTGCTGATACTTTTGGTAAAGAAATATCTTGAACTCCAACTCCATGAGTATTAAAAGATTGCTGCACGATTTGTTTTCCTTGAATGTCAAATAATTTTATAGAAGCTCTTCCTCTTTGTAAACCAGTGATTCTTAAAGAAGAATTAGTTGTTTTATAAATACTGACTTTTTCTAATAAAATATCATCCACATTTAATACTGAAGAGGTATTTGTATGTAAATAAAATCTACCTATTCCACTGTAATTTTTGATTAAATCAACTGTGTAAATATTATTGGCTTCATTTAGTTGAGCAAATGTGTTTGTTTCTCTATCTTCTAAGTAAACATTGATTCCATCAGGCAAATTTAGAGCTGATACAGAGAATTTAATTTTAGTTCCCAATGTTGCTTTGATTCCAACAGGAATCACCATATTTTCATAATTACTATCAGGCAAACATTGTAAAGCAAAATCTACCCCTTCACTATTACTAACTAAATGCGAATAAACATTAAGGTTTGTAGTTGTACCATTAAACACACCAGCATCATAACCAGGATCTAAACCCGTTGTTGTTCCATTTAAATATTTTATTTGTGTAGTTTTTATTGTTGCTCCATCAGAAATAGAAAGGTTTATTTCTGGTGTTGTATTGGTTGTTTTTAAAAATAAATCTCCTGCATGATGACCTTGCATATCCTCTGTAAAATTAATGATAGCACCTCCAACAATTGCATTTACAAAAAATCCTTGTCCAGGAGCAATATAAGCAGCTCCTGATGTGTGATTTATAATATCATAAGAACTAGTACTTGAATTCCAGAAATACAACGCAAGATTAGTCGGATTTAATTTTGTAGCATTAACTGTTAAAAAATTATTGTTTGTATCTGCTGTATTATTGGCATTAATAAAAGAAGGATATGGATTTCCTACTAAGTTCCATTTGTTAACTGTACCTTCTGATATGGCAACAGAAACATTTTCTGTTGCCATATTACCTGTAAAACTTAAAGATTTAGCGATTGTTGTTTTTGTAGAATATCCTAAACCAGAATTAAAAATTTCAGAACCTCCTGCCTGAAAATACTCCCAAGCCAAACCGTTATTATTGTATGTGCTAATTCCTCTATTAAGTCCTGCTCCACTAGCAATTGAATTAGCACTAATCCAACTATTATTATAAATATCTCCTATTACTGGAGAGGAAACTAAATGCCAATTATCTGTTACATATCTATTATATGTAATATTTCCTGTAAAATTTTCTTTTGAAATTAGTGAACCACTACTTGTTGCATCTGACATTACAACCAGATTACTTAATAGTTCTAAATCTCGATTAATTAATAAGTGTTTACCTGGATTTATGGTTAAAGTGACACCAGAAGTAATGATAATGTCTTTAACTTCAGCCTCTGTTATATTTATAAAAGGTTGATTTATTAACCCTCCAATAAAAATAGCACTTTTTGTATCTGATGGTACTCCATTAGTCCAATTACTAGTTTCATCCCAATTTATATTTGTTATACCAACCCATTCTGTAATCTCTGCATCGTATTCATAAGCACCTAAATCTATAGTTTCTGTTTTTCTTGGATTTCCAGCTAAATCAATAGTTTCAGTATTCATTGAATTGTTACCCCTATTAATAGATTGTGAGGTTAATTTTAATCGATAGTTATTATTAGTAGCATCTACAAAAGAAGGATCTGAATTAATATAGTTATTTCCGTCATTTGTAATTCCCTCAGGAAAACTATTATCAAACAAACTATATGATACAGAAGTACTATTTAAAAAACTAGCTCTATAGATATCTTTATTTATCCCAACATTATTATAAAATAAACTATTTTTTACACCTATAGTTCCTATAGAAAAGGCTAAACCTCCACCATTGTTTGCTGTATTCTTTGCTAATGTGCAATTAGTTAAATTTAAAATTCCAAAAGCATATATAGCCCCTCCATCTTCTGATGCTATATTATTATAGAATAAACAATTGTAAAAATCTATTGAAATAATTGCATTAACAGCTCCTGCATTACCAAAAGCAGTATTGTTTCTTAAAATAGAATTTTTAATAGTAATTTCTGATCCGATTGTAAAAACTCCTGCTCCGCTTTCACTTTGATTTTCACTTTCGTCTGTAAGAATATCTGCATACCCATATTCTATAATAAAACCATCTAAAACAATATTGCTAGCATAATATATTTGAACAACTGTATGACTATCTCCTGCATTAGATGAATTAGAATTATTTAAATCTCCACTTAATATGGTTGAGTTTGAACTGATGTCCCTTTGTTCAACAGCGGTTTCTGTTCCATTAAAACCTCCATAAATTTTGGTATTAGATGGAATTAAAAATGAAACACTTTGGTCAGAAGCATGAGGTTTATAAGTTCCACCTGTTACCCAAATTTCATTATTACAAGCCAATGAATTTGCTAATGCATCTTGTAAAGAATTATAAGCGGTTGCCCAACTTTTACCATCACCACCTTCTATAGTATTTGCATTTACATAAGTAATAGCAATAGGTTTTATATTAAAATTAGTTGTACTCAATAAAGCATTTGGCTGGGCATGAACATAATTTGCCGTATTTTCTATAAGCGAAGTAGAAACATCTGCAACTCTTTTTGAAGCATCAAATTCTGTTCTATTGGGTGTTGCATTTGGAAAACCATCTACAACAATAGCATTGCTATAAATTAATTTTGGATTTTCTTCTGTTGTCAATATTCCTCCTGTATGATTCGATGGATAAGTTCCTCCTGTATGAAAAACAGAATGAATTTGAGAAATTCCATTTGTATGATCTTCATCTGAATCTTGAAATGCATAATATCTTGTTCCAATATCTAAAAAGTCAAATGAATTACCACTTCCAATAATAGTAGCTGTACCACATTCACTCCCAGAAGTTCCATTACAAGTTACAGTTAAAGGACCATTAACATCTCCTGTAATAGTTAAAACAGTTCCTTTAGGAATACACATGTTTGGAGTTACTAATTTATATTTTCCTCCACTTTGAAAAGATAACGTTTCTGTGTCAAACTGATTTCTTAAAAAATAAAATGTAGAATTTGCTAAAATATTATTCATAGCTACTAAAGAGATACTACTAGGGCTTTCGTGGTTTATACCAATAATTGCTAATTTAACTTCTGAGTCATCAGTATCATCATTCGTTATGTTTACAGTTGCTGATCCAGGAGAACCTCCATCATAACCTGTTCCTGCTGTTATTGTTAATTGAATGCTTTCTGTAGTTTCTAAATTGGTATCATTTACAGGTGTTAGCGTTAATTCTGCAGATGATGTTCCATTAGTAATTATAAGACTTCCTGTTGTTTCAGTAAACGAAGTTGCTCCAGCTATAACATAATCAGTAGAAAAAGCTGCTGAACCCGAAACTGAAAAATTAATAGTAATATCTGTAGTGGCTACTTCATCTAGACTAAAAGTATATGTTGCCATTTCTGTATCTTCTACAATAGAACTTAAAGAAACTGCTACTGTTGCTTTTGGGTTTGCAGAACCTTCACTAATAATAATATTATTAAATGCAATTGGAGATAAATCTTGCATTGCTTGTGCATACAACCAGTTTGTAGGGTTTTCAAAATTTGCTTGATCTATTGTTGTTCCAGGTCTTAATGTTGGATTGTACTCTAATCTACCTGGAGATGCATTAGAAAAACCATCTACCAAAACAGAACCTACATATAATGTTGATAAATCTAATGAAGTTGGCATAGTACCACCAAAACCATTGGTTACTTCGTACGTAAAAACCTGACTATGTATAGCTGTAACACCATTGTAAGGATTATTATCAGTATCTGTATGTGCTCTAAAAAAACCACCATATTGTGAGATATAAAATTTTTTAGAAGGACTTAATTTATTTACTGTTCCTGCTGCTGATGTTGAACCATTACGTGTAATATTAAACGTATTGAGCGCGGTTTTTTTTACAACAATAACATCACCTCTAGTAATACCTCCACTTGGAGCAGTCCATTTTAATTCTGATGGATATGTGGAAACCTCTGCAAACAATAATGTACTTTTATTAAAAGGATTACTCGAAAATACATAAGATGCACCAGCCGTTAAATTTTTTAATGCAACAAAAGAGAATTCGCTAACATCATCTTCTGTGCCTACATAATGTCTTAAACCTGTAATAGCAACTTCTGGAACAACGATTTTTGTATCATCATTTGTAATAGTAACTGTTTGTTCGCTTGGACTACCAAAATCATAGCCTGTACCTGCAAGAATAGAAAGTTTAATTTTTTCATCGGGTTCTAAGGTAGTATCTCCTGTAGGATTTAAAACTACTGTTTTAGAAGTTGTTCCGCTTGCAATAGTTACTGTACCTGAAGTCGTATTCATTGTTGTTGCCCCATTTTGTGTATAATCGCTACCATAAAGAGCAATTCCATTTGCACTACTTCCATTTACAGAAAAATTTATAACTAAATTACTTGTTGGAGCAATATCTGCAGTAAACGTAAAAATAAAATTACTAGAACTATTTTCATTTAACTGACTTACAGAAGTAGTTAATGTTATTACAGGGTTAGAGGTTACTAAATTAAAGTTCGTAAATTTAGTGGTAGATAAATCTTGGTTGGTTCCTGCAAATACATAATTTGCAGGATTTTCTAATTTTACTTTATTTACATCTGTTCTATCTGCTGTAGAAACGTTGTACTCTACTCTATTTACACCATTTGAAAAATAGGGATCTACACCAAAACTATATTCAGGAAAATTATGAACTATGATTGCATTCGGAAAATCTGAACTTGGATTCTCAGATGCAGGTATTGCGCCTCCTGTATTAGCATTAGAACCTGAACCTGGATAAAAGGCTGCATGAATTTCTGTTACTCCGTTTGCAGGATCTTCATCATTATCTGTATAAATATAAACACTTTCTCCTAAAGAACCTAAAGAAAAAGAACCACTACTTGGAACATGAACTGCTGTAACACTACCAGAACCTGCTGTTACAGATGCTGTAAATGTATTAGAACTACTTGGCGCAGTTTCTTTTATAAAAATTACATTTCCTTTTGTTATTTTAGCTGTTATAGTAATTTTTACAACTCCTTCTTTTAGAGGACTTCCACCTCCATCTACATCATAAATAAATTTATTTGTGGGATTATTGTAATTATTATCAGTAAAATAATAAACTTCACCAATATTTAAATCTTCTAATGCTAATAATGATGCACCATCTTCTGTTGTTTCAAGTCCTTTATAACCAATAATAGCAATTTTTTGTGCTTCTAGATTGTAAATGCTTATACATAAGAATATAAATAATAATAACTTTTTCATTTGAATTATTTTTATTAAGAAAAATTTCAGAATTAAGATTCTTCTTTCGAAGCTTTCTTTTTGTTTTTAATCTTGCTAAAAATGGAGTTAACTAATTTCTTTCCGGAAAATTTCCATCAATACAAATCAAATAGTTTATAGCTAAATAAGGATTACGTATATTAACCTCTGCACCAATTAATTCATCTTCTTTTAATCCTCCTAAAAAAGAATTATCAGATTTTTTATCACTATAAGGACCAGCATTATTATTAAGTATTGAATTATTAATATTTGGTCTTGTACCATTTGGTGTATTATTTACTGCCAATTGTAGATTATGTTTATGAGTTGGTAAGTTTTCTGAAGATAAACGAATCTTATTAGCACCTCCAGAATTACCTACCTCACTAATATTTCCGATATTTAGAGGTATCTTATTTACTAAATTTGGTAGTTTAAAACTAATTCTCCCATCTCCACCATAATGAGTTCCTAATAAAGAATATAATGCAGAATTCTGTTGAACAGGTAATAAGTTTCCATTACAACTTGCTGCCCCAACAACCTTTTCTTCTCCAATACTAAACCCTGCATATGGTATTATTTCTCCTAGAGTTCTATTATCTTTTGTTTTAAGTTTATAACTACCTTCAATACAAATAATATAATTAAGCCCTAAACTAGAATTTGTAATATCTATAGATTTTTTTCCTCCTTTATTTTCTTGACGAATACCTCCTATTAATGATTGGCTACTAATTTCTTCGCTAAACATACCTGCATTTTTATTTATAATATTTTGACTAGGCATTGGTCTCTCATTACTACTGGCTTCATTATTAATTGCTACTTTTATATTATGACTGTGAGGTGGAAGCTGTTCTTTTGTTAATGTTATTTTAATAATCCCTCCTTTTTCTCCAACTTTATTAGCAGCTTCTGCACCAGTTGCCATACGATTTCTAAAATCTGGTAATGCAAATTTAGAGGAAGGGTTTCCTCCGTAAAAATCACCTATAATTGAAAATAGAGTTTCATTATCAGTAGTATTTAATTCATCACCATTGCATAACCTCCACCCTTTAGGAACCTTACGCTTTATAACTCTATCAACGGGATCAGACGTAATAGAATTTGGCCAGATTCTAATTTCTCCTAAAGAGTTTTCACTTGGGTCAGTTGGAGCATAACGAATTACATAGATCATTTTTACATGCGAATTTTTAATATCTATAGGTTTTGAAATCCCTACTTCGTCTTCAGAAACTCCGCCAATAAAAGCATAATCTGATGGTGTATTACTAAATACTGCAGCATTATTATTTAAAAATGCATCTTTAGGTTTAATTAATTCTTTAACACTAGTATTGTCTACTTCTAATCTTACATTATGGTTGTGTTCTGGCATTTGTTTTTCTGATAATTCAACAGTATCTTTTCCTTTTTGCTCTCCTAAGTTAATATCAGCTCCAGGATGTTTAACAAAACGATTTCTTAAATCTGGAATAGCAAAAGTTTTAGTATCAGTAGTGTTATATGTAAATGCATCTCCAATAATTGCATAAAGCCATTTATACTTTTCGTCTGTTTTACTTAATCTACGCCCATCGCAAATCATATACCCTTGTGGTTCAAAATTAAAAGCCACCAATCTTATTTCTCCTGTATATCCGAACAACATAATTTTATTTTTAGTAGTTAGTATTATTTTTTATTTCATTTAACCCTAAGGTTAACTGATTTATTATTAGTGATATATCGTTAGTAAAATTAAACTTTAAAAGTAGCTTCTGAAATACGTAGACCTACGTATTAAATAATTTAGGATGTTTAAATACCCATATTAATAGCGCATTTTGTGAAGACGGAATATTTAATTTTGAGATGATATTACTCCTATGCTTTTCTATGGTTCTTACAGAGCAATTACGTAGTTGAGCTATTTGTATAGAAGAAAAACCATCTTTTATATATCGTAAAATTTCTTTTTCTACAGGAGTTAATTGTGTATGCTTTTCTAAGGAGTTCATTCCCAAAGCTAACCATAACAAGATTTCTATACTATACGTAAACCTACGTATTAAAAATATTGGCATTCTTTTGCACCCATAATAATAGTGAGTTTTGTGAAGATTTAATGCCCAATTTATGTATAATATTACTACGATGTTTTTCTACTGTACGTTTAGAAATAAATAGCACTTCTGCTATATTTGAAGAAGACATGTCTTTTGCTAAATAGTGTAAAATTTTAATTTCTGTAACAGTTAAACCTTGTAAAGCATTTTTTCCGCTAGAAAGATGAATTGTATTTTGTAAGTTTTTACTAACATAGGTTTTTCCTATTATCACTTCTTTAATACAATTTTCTAATTCTGTTAAATCGTCATCTTTTAAAATATAACCGTGAATAGAAGTACCTATCTCTTTAATAATAGCTTCTTGTTTGTGTAGCGTAAGAATAATTATCTTTACATTCAAGGTATTTTGAATACATAATTTTGCAACTTCTAATCCATTTTGAATGGGCATATCAAAATCTAAAATAGCTAGTTGTGGTTTGTGCTTTAAAATAGAATTGTAAGCATGATTACCATTGGTAGCTGTTGCTACAATTTTATATCCTTTATATTTTAAAAACTGTTCGTTTCCTGCTAATAATAATGGATGATCATCTGCTAAAAGAATAGTTACGCTCATTATTTTTTAACTTTTATTGTAATTGTAGTTCCAATTCCTTCCTTTGATTTGATACTTAAAATAGCATTAATATATTGTGCTCGTTCTTGTAAGCTTTTTAATCCTAAACTTACTAATGAACGCATAGTTTTATCTACTATAAAACCTGTTCCATTATCTTTTAAAACAAATCTTATAATTTTTGTTTCATTTGTAATCTTTAAATTACATGCTGTTGCATTTGCATGTTTTTCTACATTAACAATGCATTCTTGTAGCATTCTAAAAATAAAAAGCGATTTTTCTTTAGATATAAATTTATCAATATCATCTATTTCATAAGAATAAAAAATATCTGAACTTTTTTGAAAAGCATCCATCATATTCTCTAAAGATTTTACAAGCCCTAATTTTTCAAATTGAAATGGGTGTAAATTATGAGACATGTTTCTTACTTCATTTATTACATTGTTTATCATTTTTAATTCAGCTGTATTTTTATTTTCTTTTTTATATACTGTATTTTTTAAAACTAACAAACTTTGCCCAATACTATCATGTAACTCCTTAGCAACTCTAGAACGTTCTTCTTCTTGAGTATTAATTATTTGACTTGAAAACTGTTCTTTTAATTGGTGTTTTTTTCGTTCTTCTATAAAATACCATAATACAATACCACTTGCTCCTATAAATAATAAAAAATAAAACCAATCTGATTTATAAAAAAATTCATCCACAGAAATCGAAAGTACAATTGGTTTCCCTATAATTTCATTTATAGAATTAATAGCTTCAATTTCTAAAGTATGCTCTCCTGCTGATAAATTTGATAATCTAACATCCGTTTCTATTGCTAAATCAACCCATAAATCTTTATTTAATCGATATCTATACTTAATTTTATTAGAATCATAGATACCAAATAAATTAAATTGCAGTTGTAAATTTTTACTTTCTGGTGGTAAAGAAATAGATTTTAAAGATGTTAATTTTTGTGGTGATGTCTCTTCTACTACTTTCTTAATTGTTTTATCAAAATACGTAGTAGCTGTTAACCTAAGTTCTGCGTCAATTATTTTTTTAGAAATTTCATCTGGATGAAAATAATTAACACCATTTAATGTACCTACTAAAAAATGTCCATCATCAGTTTTTAATGCACTATGTCTGTTTGCTTCATAAAAACTTAACCCATCATTCATGGTGTATCTTTTAGCTACTTTTGTTTTTGTATCAAAAGAAATTATACCATTAAAGGTATTCATCCAAATACCATCTTTATCATCTAATAAAATAGTAGCAATACTTGCCTTTAATTTATCTTTATAGATAAGCGTAAACTTTTTACTTAAAGGATTAAATTGAAATAATTCACCAGATTGACTTCCTAATAATATACCATATTTAGGATGTTTTACAATAGCTATAAAAATGGAATGACTCTTTTTATCTTTAGGATTATATAAGGTTGTTTTTCCGTCTTCAAAAAGCACCAAACCTTCATTACAAGCCAAGTATAATATCTTATCTACTTTTAAAATACTTTGTATATAATATTTATTTGTAGAACTAAGAATACTATTTTTTTTATCTTGTTTATCAAACTTCATCAAATTATAATATTTTGTACCAAAGTAAATGTACTTTCCATCTTCTACCATAGATGTAATTGGGTAATAATTAAGAGACTTTGTTTTTTTCGTTTTTTTATCTACCCAAATAATACCTTTATTATCATTACTCCAATAATAATTTTCATCTTCAAAAACACCTCTAGCTTCTGATGCAAAATAAAGTTGATCATTAAAAGTTATTTCATGTTTTTTTAGTGCTTTCGTTTTTAAATTGATTATATACCAACCTCCATATTCTGTAGTTACTAACACTTCATCTATGTTTAATTGCAACATACTACGAATACTATTATTTTCTAAAAATGTACTCACATTATCATTATTAAAATTATAATGATAAAAAACACCTTTATTTACAAGAAACAACTCTTTAGACAGATCTCTAGAAGCTTTCTTTGAATTATTACTAAAATTGTTCTTAATCGGAGTTCTATAAAAATTATTTTTAAAATCAAACATAAATTGAGAACCACCTTTATCTAATTCTTGTATTATTAAATTTTCTTTAGCATCTAAAAAAAACCATCTATTATTAAACTTATTTGTTAGTTGATTCTCAAAAAAATTTGTTTTTTTCCATTCTCTTTTTCTCTTGCTATATTGATAACATCCTTCAATACCAACAAAATAAACATACACAACACCTTCTCTTTTAAACCAAAAATCTATATTTAAAAAAAAGTTAAGATGTTTGTTTTTTAGTCCAAGATCAGAAAGTGTAACTTTTTTTATTAAACTACCTTCTTTAGTAAACATAAACACTCCTGAACGTATTTCACTTGTAATAAAATGATCTTCTAAGCCAATAAAATGATTAAACTCTGGAAAACCTTTTCCGTTTTCAGGTATTATTTGTTTTGATGGATATAAAGAAAACTTTAAATTACTATTTAGTTGATATAAGTTTGTCTCATTATTTTTACTTAGATAAGCTAAAAAATAATCTTTATAGGAGAATAAAGAAATATCTTGATATTCTTTTGAAAACGGAAGAACCACCTCTTTAAAAACTAGTGTTTCTGGGTTTAGTAAGAAAATTTTTTGTTTATTTTGCCATATAAATACAATATAAAACTGTCCATCTTGTCTTTTAAATAATTTTATAAAATTAGGTGGACCATCTAATAAATCTGGAAAAGGCACAGTATAAAATCTATTACCATCATACCTTTGTATAATGGATGTTCTTTCATCTATTTTTCCTTCTAATAATTCAAGCGTTGATCCTGAAACCCATAGCCATCCTAAATTATCAAAATCCATAAAATTTACAGAATATACTTCAAAGCCTTTATTAACATCAAACTCCTTATACTCTAAAGAAATGTCTTTTGGCTGAATTTGTTGCGCTTTAATAGTATTTGTATAAAAATATACAAGAAAGAAAAAAAAGAAAAAGCTTTTATTTTTTAAAAACACAAATTATTAATTGAGTTCTTAAAGATATTAAAGTTTCTTTAAAATAATTTAATTTTCTAATTATTAAACTCTTACATAAAAATTTTCAAGAAAAAAAATGACATAAAAAAATCCTATCATTTATTAACGATAGGATTTTTTTATAATTTTAAGCAGTAAGATTCTTTAAATTTTCTTAACTTTTACAGCGTTCATACCACGCATTCCTTTTTCTAATTCGAAAGAAACTTTGTCGTTTTCTGCAATTTCATCTATTAAACCACTAACGTGTGTAAAATATTTTTCGCCATTATCAGAATCAATAATAAAACCAAAACCTTTAGAAGTATCGAAAAAGTTTACTTTTCCTTTTCTTACAGGATCTTCTTCTGGTAAATCTTCTTTTTTAGTTACAGAAATTTGAATATCTTCTAACTCGTAC
>TARA_R110002072_G_scaffold128731_5_pt1 | contig 14167 bp, 8 predicted proteins | sample TARA_R110002072 | Tara Oceans TARA_R110002072 (sample SAMEA4397118) | marine metagenome | biome: Polar Biome; feature: [SRF] surface water layer (ENVO:00010504); material: water (ENVO:00002006), including particulate matter (ENVO:01000060) such as... | depth 5 m | reverse complement strand
TCTACACAATAGTTTTACCCAACCGTGTTTCTATTCCAGTGCCGTTCTTCACAATGCCGGACCCAACTAAGTTTTTCAGTATTGCGGGCGTCAAAGGTGCAAATAGCGGGTCTTCCGCAAAGACGTGGAGTATCACGATCCTAAGATCGGGTGGGTCGACCGCCGCTTCCTCGATGCCAGAGGTATATGTGTTCGTTGACCCCACCTCCGTTTCTGTCTCGGGCGGTTACGGTTTTCAGGTTTTCAACGCTGACGGCACTGTGTCTTTCGATAGCCGCGCTCGCCCTCTCGCGGTGTCCAACGCGGTCTCTGTGGTCCAGCCTTCTAACCCTGTAACGTCTGCAAGTTTTGCAGCCCTTACGGCAACTCAGTGCGGGGATATTAATAACAACAACTTTGCACCAACTGAAACCACCTCGTATAGTTTTGGAGATACTTCCGCCCAACACACGAAGCCTATGTATCATTACAACGCCCTACCTCAAACCCAGCGAGAGGCTGCTTTTTACAGTTACACTGATAGCTGCACGGGGTTTAACGTTTACGGGTTTTGTGTTGGGTACGAAAGGTCTCTGTCTAACACCTCGACTTACTGGGCTTTTTACAGAGGAGGTATCGGCGGTAGAACTACTTCTGGTAGCGCAACTTACTTAAAAGCAGGCTGGGTTCCAGTAGTAGCTGGTTGTTATTGGTCGTCGACTAGCAGCGGAGATTTCTTACAAGTTTTCGGCCCTGGGTCTAGCAGCTCTTCGGGAGGCGCATGGCCCTACAGTGATGAAACTATAAACCTTACAGCACAAACAGTAATTGTTGCAGATGCGGCTCGCTATGACTGATATTGTAAAACCTTTTAAGGTAACTCGAACAACCACAGAGCCTGACGGAAATACGGGCGTTTGGTTCTGGGCGCAAAAAACAACTTACGACGACGACGCAACCAACGTTTACAGACTCGCAACTTACATATCAGTCGAGCCAGAAGCGGATATAGACGCTGCGGTTTATGCGTTTTTACAAACTGGAGACTGGGTATGACCACGCACAGCGAAATTTATTACACAGGCGACACCTCACGCACCATGTACGATACCGCGTCGTCGGAAGCCGCTGGAATACTAACAGCCGTGCAAGCGGTGTTCCCGTGGGCAAACTTCGATGGCACGTTTGCGGTAAGCACCGCTGTCACGCACGAAGTGTTGGACGAGCCAGTTGTTACCTTTGTTTTAAACAAAAAGATCACAGACTTTCTTCTTGGCGAACAGTACCCTTTATCGGCGCGGAAGTTCTGCATGACGAGCGGAACGTCGTACTTAAAGCGCTACGAGCTGTGGAGGGAAGCAGCACCGAGTTACCTGCCAGCGGGGTGTACACCCATGTTCAAGGCGACCAACGTCGCTGAGTATAACCGGGCCGCGCCCGACGACGTCGACGACTTCTACGACTGCTACTTTAAAGGCGACCCTTCTACCGTGGAAAACCACTTCGATCTGACAGAACGTCGGGGAACACATGACACGTTTTACGGCCTAACTATTGAGGGCGGTGAGGTTGCTCGCGTCAAACAGTATGTGTACAATTCCCCCACAATGTTTAGTGACTGGGACGTCGTTCATCTTATGTACACAAAAAGGATTGTTTAGTTGAATACTTATGTGTTAACGTGTGAACAGGTGTCATCGTGTCCGTGGCTTCGCTAGTTTTTAACGACAAAGAGCGGATCGGTGACTGGGTCGCTAGCCATGTGGGACAGCTGTCTTCGTGGGGCGGCTACTATGCGATGGGCGCTGAGCTTGAAGGTGAACCTATATCTGGGATCGTGTTTAATAACTTCACAGATTCCAGTGCTACGGTGCATCTCGCGGTTAGCAAACCCAAAAGAATACTGTCGGAGCTGTTAGACCACGCGTTCGTATATGCGTTCAAAACCTGCAAGCTCCGAAGGTTAACTGGGTTGGTAGAGGCGCAAAATGAAAAATCACTCAAGATTATCAAACACTTGGGCTTCGTCGAAGAAGGCGTCATGCGTGAAGCTGGCACTGGCGGGCAAGACATCATTGTTCTGGTCTTATGGCCTGAGAACTTTCGAAGAGGAAAACTAAATGGGAAAAAGTAGCCCACCACCCCCAGATTATACACCCTTAGCAGCAGCTAGCGCTGAGTCCGCCCGTGTTGCAAAAGAAATCGGGGACGACCAATTAGCTTTTGCCAGAGAGCAGTACGAGCGTTCGGCTCCTATTATGGAACGTATTGCGGACCAGCAGATGGCTGCGCAGGACGAGCAAATGGCGCAAGCGCGGGACTACTACAACTACCAGCAAGATACATTCCGACCTGTGGAGCGCGGCCTCGTCGCTGACGCCCAGAGATTTAATACAGACGCGTACGCAAATGATTTAGCCTCTAAAGCCTCGGCGGACGCTGGTTTGGCATTCGGTCAAGTACAATCTCAGAACCAACGCGCTATGGCGTCTATGGGGGCTAACCCTAATTCGGGTCGTTTTGCAGGGATGCAGCAAGCCACTGGTTTATCTCTCGCAGCTAACCGCGCCAGCGCTATGACCAACGCACGGACACAGGCTGACCAGATGGGCTACGCCCGTAGGCTGGATGCTGTTGGTATGGGTCGTGGTCTCGCGGGTGCAAGCTCTGCTGCTTACGGCGGCGCTAACCAAGCAGGCTCTATGGCAGGCGGAAACGCACAGTCAGCAGGTCAAAACTATATGGGCAACATGGGTGCTGCGGCCAACACATACAACGCAGGGTACGGTACGTCGATGTCTGGACTGGGAAGTATCCTAAACAGCCAGTCGGAGATGTACATAAACGCAGGAAAAGACAACGCCGCTATGGTCGGTGCCGTAGCTGGCGCTGGAGCGAAGATGTACACGGGCGGTTTTGGCTCTGACGAGCGCATCAAAGAGAACATCGTGGACGTCGGTGTCGACCAGCGCACAGCGCTGACACTGTTTGAGTTCAACTACAAAGAAGGGTTTGGTGATCCAAATATCCGCTACCGTGGTGTAATGGCGCAAGAGGTTGAGCTTTCTTACCCAGACGCAGTCTTCACCCGTACAGACGGCGTGTTCAACGGCTACAAAGCCGTGGACTACGGTATGCTCGGAATCCAGATGAAAGAGGTCTCATAATGGTTAGCGCAGTTGCAAGTTTCCTTGAGGGGTTTAACGCTGGGTGGGAAACGACGGGTAAAGTCGGTGCCGCTTATAAAATTGGCAAGCTTGACGACGAAGAAAAGCGTCTAAAAGCTGGGTTAAAACCCAACGAAACTACGGGTAAGTACTCTATATTTGGTATGGACTTCGACGAAAGCCCTGACACGTATCAGGTTTCTGAAGCTCGTAATATGGCGCAAGCTAAAATATATGACCGGTGGGGTGATACGGAAATGGCCCGAGGGTTGCGTTCAGACGCCCTTTCCAGTCGGGCATCAGGCCAAACTTACAAAACAGGCGAGCAGACTTACAATCAAGCTGAAAGGATCAACCCCTTACTGGTCACACAGGCGGGGCTTCAAAACACAGGTCTACGAAATGTGGCACGCGCCTCTGACCAAGCCTACAAACAAGCTGAACGGATGAACCCTTTACTGGTTGATGGGCAGAGAACGACTAACAGAAATCTGGGGCTGGCTGGGGACATTAGTCAACAAAATCTTGAAACACAAAAAGCAATAGACGCGCTTGAGATACAAAGGCTAGAGCGCCTTCGGAATCAGGTAGCTATAACAGACCCGTTAGCTGTGGAACGAATTGAAGCTGAAATAGCGCAGCTAAAGTCTAACACAACGGGGTCCAACCTCGGCAACGAGGCAGCGCGGGCCGCAATCAACCAAGCTAAAGATATGGACCCTTTACTTAAACAACAGCTAACAGAGAGCATTGCTCGCGCAGAATTAATGGGTAAAGCTCAGCTAACAGCCGTGAACCAAGCGATAACACAAGCCGATCTAACAAACCCAGAAGACGTACTAAAACTCCAAGCGCAGATAAAGAGCATAGAGGCTGGCACTGCTAGCACCGTGGCGGACACCAAACTTAAAAATGCCACATTTAACGATTTGGTTGCACAGGTAGGCGCTGAGTCGGTTAGCGCAGTAGCAGCTAGTCAGTTTGCGGTACAAGCTCTACCGGCCAAAGTGAGAGAAGCATTTGCGAACGCCGACGCGGCGGAGATAGAAGCAGCTTACAACAAGGCTTCGTTTGATGATCGCTTGGGGAAAATCCAAACAGACTTGGGCATATCCAAACAAGCGCTTAAACAGATGATCGCAGAGGAACCTTCTAGGCTCCAAGGGTTGCTTGATACTAACATACTTGCGTCTATGAAGATTGATGCAACCAAGCTGGATTTAGAACAGCAACAGTCTGTCTCTGATGTTAACACAGCCTACAAAGATGCTCTGCTCAAAGGTGACTTCTCGGGGGTAGAGCAGGTTCTTATGCCTTTCGCCGCCGAGGTGTACAACGGCAGCAATGTAGAGGACGACGACAATCAGGCTGTTCAAAACGCGGATGGCAGCTTCAGCATTGTCGGCCCAGACGGCGCAGTTCTGGGGTCGGCTTCTGAAATACTTCAGAGCCTTCCAATGGACCAAAAGCGCGATATACTTAGGCAAGCGCAAGCGTATTCAATCTCAGCGATCACAGGCGACGACAGCGGTGTTCAAGAGTTGTACAAAACTGAAGCATGGCTGACCTACTACCAAGCCCAATCCGACGCGCTTAAAAAGGGTAAGTCGCTCACAAAAGGCCAGTGGGCTATCCAACGTTTCGAGGCTAACCCCCTAGACAAACTAGCCGTCGCCATTCTTGCAGGAGACCAAGCTGAAGTCGTTAATGAACAACAGAACGACCCAGCCTTCCAATTACAGAGCGGAGTTAGCGGGGGTGGTAACAGACCCGGAGAACTAAACGTAGTTACCGAGCCAATTACAGATGGGGGACTGGGTGCCCAACCCACCGTCTTCGATGTCAAAGACGGTAACAGCCCTAGACCGCCAGTTAGAACCGGTCTCCAACCACCAAGCGTGGCCTCTGAGACTACTCCTACCGAAGACGCTTTAGTCAGTAATACTGCACCCGCAGGCATCCGACAGGCGGAGTGGGAAAGAGCTACCCCGCGCATGAGGGCACGTATGCTCCGTAGCCTCCAAAACTAATCTAGGGGAAGCATAACACATGGCTGATATTCAAGACCTGCGAAAACTTTACCCTGAGTTTGATGAGTACGGGTACACGGATTCTCAAGTTTTAGACTGGGTAGGTGGCGAACTTGGCCAAGACCCAATGAAACTTGCAGAGTACTACGGGCTTCGTGACCCCGACCAAGGGGATTTCTCCCGTGGTATTTCAGCGGGGATAGACTCCACAAAAGCGCTTGGGTACGGGTTAGTAGGACTGGCTGGAGACGCCGTTGGCGTAGACGCGGTGCGTGACGTCGGCATCCGAGGTTATCAACGTAACATGGACAAAGTGTCTCTTAACGCGAGAGAGACAGACACGGTTGAAGGCATCGACGGGGTAGGAGACGCGGTCGACTTCGCGCAGTACTACTCTGGAATGGCAATCCCCCAAGTGGCTACGGCTCTCATCAGCGGTGGCGTGGGTGGCCTAGTAGGCAAACAAGTAGTTAAGAGCGCCGTTAAGAAGAAGCTGGGTGACGGACTAGAGAAGGAAGCTAAAGACCTTCTGGCGACTGGAGCCAAACGCGGCGGCTACGCAGGCGTCGGAACGCAAGCCATCGGCACAGAGCTAGGCGCTACCTACGGACAAGCTGTGGAAGAGGCACAGGCGAACGGCGAGTCAATCGACGATATTAACCTTGGGCGTGTAGCAGGGTACGGAACCCTCGCGGGCAGTCTGGAACTTGTTGGCGACGTTGCCACACTGGGTCTTGCAAGGCTTGGCCCTGCTTCTAATCTTATAGACGCTGCTCGTAAAACTCGTACACGTGGAGCCGTTACCGGCGTTGCGTCGGGTTCTGCGGTAGAAGGCTTAACGGAGGGTCTTCAGACCGGCCTTGAAGACATGGGTGCTGGTCGTAATTTGGAAGAAGCTCGGTTCTTTGACCCAACTTCTGTCTTGGCTGGTGCCATAGGCGGTGGGCAACTAGGTGCCATCGGTGGACTTTTACGACGTCCGCAGCAGAGCGGGACGGATACCAACGAAGTCCTAGAAGTAGCAAAAGACAACGTTGGCGAGCAACTACAACTAGACCTCGATGATCCGTCCACGCCAGAACAGATACAAGCTGCGCAGGAACAAGCGCAGCAACGCGCCGAAGTCGAAGCTCAGCAAGCAAAGATAGCTCAAGACGCGGACAACCAAGTTCTTCGTTCAGAGGCGCAAACGTTTTCTCGAGATGACTTCAAGAAACAACGTACCGCTCTACTAGAGCAAGCCGTGGATAACACTGAAACAGACTTGGGCAAAGAGTTCCTTGAGGTTATAAATACTCCAACCGAAGAGAACCCCAGAGGTCTAATCGACGTCAAAGACATCAAAGCTGCTAGAACTAGCTTTGTTAAAGCAAAAGCTGCTGAGCAAGACGGTACTCTCAACGTGGAGTACGAGGCCGAACTTGTAAACCGTGTGGCTAAAAAGGCTGCGGTTTCAAACCAAGGTGAACTAGACTTCAAGCAAGCAACTGCTGTTGAAAAAGTACAAGCCGAGCTAGATAAGCCAGCGCTCAGTGGCACAAAAGCCATCGAGCAGACCGAGCGTATGTTCGGTAAAGATTGGGTGAATAGTGGCAAGTACGATGATCTAGCTGCCGCGGTAAACGCGCCTAACTTTAACCGTAAGAAGTACGCCGAAGCGCTAGATAAAGCAGTCAACCCACCTGCGCCTGCACCTGTTAACACGTTAGCAGAAGATGTCGCCGATGCCGCTGCTACACTAACTGCGCCAGAGGGTCTGACTGCGCAGCAAACTCGAGTATTTAATGTGCTGGCGGATCACTTCATGGGTGACAAGCAGTACGACATCGAAAAGATTTATGCGGGCGGCAAGTTCCTTACGACAAATATAGCCAAGCTGGCGAAAGTTAATGACAAGACCACAGCGGCTAAGGCAATTACTGCGTTTAAAACTAAGCTGGTAGAAAACCAAGGTACTGTCGGGAGGAACACTCCCAAAGCCGAAAAAGACGCTGCTGTACAAGCCGTGGCTGATAAGCTCGCGGCACGCGTCAAAGAACAACGCCAAGAGCAACTTAAAGGTAGCCAGAACCAAGCGAACGCTAGTGACGCTTTTGATGCTTCGGTTGAGGAAGATACCTCAAACCAGACGGGAGTATCCATAGACCGCGTTAAAGGCACTGGTAAAGGAGCAGACGCGGCGCTCCAATCTGCCCTCAAATCAATGCCAGAGGTCGACGCTCCCATTCAAGGTACTGAAAATAGAGCCGATGCGGACGAAGCTCTGGACAACGTCGAAGCCATGGACATGGCCGAGCTAGGCGTGGGGGGCGGCTTTAGCACTAAAGCCTCCGTAGGCCAAGGGAACTACACTGGTGTGGCTAAAGAGGATCAAGCGTTTTCTAAGGAGCAAACGACCTCAGACGAAGAGGTGGCTGCGGTTGCTGAAGCGCAAAATGCCGAAACGCGAGTAGCAGACGAAGCCGAATTAACTCGCTTGGAGCCGCTGACTAAGCAGCTTTGGGGCAACCAAACTGAAACTGACTACGACACGCTTAGCGTGGACCAAAAAATCATGTGGATGCGCTCTGCCATGGAGTACGCGTTTACTAAAGACGTCGACACTATAAACAACGATCTTAATCAAGTTTTGGAGATGGACGGCCAAGACCAATCGGGGGCTACCAATGAAACCAGTGAACCTTCTGACGCAGGGCGAAATGCTCAAACTGAAAAACGCGTTCCGCAAAAATCTACTTCCTCAGTATCAGAAACTGAAAGCAGCGGGGGCAACACTGACAGCCCAGCAAGAAAGACTGATACAGCTAGCGGAACCCAAGAAACCCAGCAAGTAGGATTTGAACAGGTTACGCCGGAGGAAGTTAAGGCTAAACGTCCTGAGCTTACGGACGAGCAAGCAAAGAACATCGCTGGCGTTACTAACGGCGCACGTGCCAGTATGGCTGAGGCTGATCGTAACCGCCAAGAAAATTCGCCAGAAGACAACGAACAGTTCGAACCGGTAGTCGTAGAGAAGAAACCGGCGAAAAAGAAACTCGCTAAGAAAGCCAAGCAGCCTACAGCTAAAAATAGGCTGATGCCGTCGTCGTTTGCCACCGGTGAAGCGTTTGTCGCTGACGCGAACCACGGCACGACCACAGACATTGTGGAGTTTGACAACTCTCGGCTGGGTGAAAACACAGGTGCCGCGTCTGCGGCGGAAGCCTTCTTCTTCGCCGCCAAAGGAGAGACTGCAAGCACATACGCGGAAAACACTTCACCTCGGCAGAAAGAAGCAGAGTTCAACAAAAACTTTGCGGTCGCCAAGAAATGGTTGGCTGGAAAAACTCTTAACGACCAAGATCAAAAAACACTCTCGGCTATGCTGGAGCGGAGCAAAGAACTAAAGAACGGTGCAGCCTTTGTTAGCGACTTAGTCGATCTGTCAAAAAAGAACCCTGGCGCAACACCCGTTCACGCTCGAAAAATGGCACAGAGCTTAGCATCTGCTAAACGCCCTCAAGTACAAATGCGCAGAATTAGGATGAGCAATCCGCTAGTCAAAGACTTTAAAGGCGCAAAGTTCCGCGACGAGACCTACGTCTCTCTAATTAAACAGGCTAAAGCCGCAGGGCACGATGGTGTGGTTCTTCTCAACACGTACGACGTGGCGGGTAAGCGGAAAGAAGACTTAACCGAAGCAGACATGGATACCATCTTTGGAGTATTCGACGCCAAGGACATCACCAATACGTTTAAGGTTCGCGAAGACAACGCCAAGTTCGGTATCCCACTGGCTCCAGAGCAAAGGGCTACACGTGCCGCCTTTGAGCAAGAAATTAAAAACCTCACTGGCAGAACAACAAACTCACGCATCCACGTGTTCGAGACGGAAGCGGAGGCTCTGCAAGCCATCGAAGACGGCGCAGTGCCTAACATGGATATTGAACGTCTGAAGAAAGCCAAGCCTTACGGGTGGGTGGCACTTGACGACAACGGTGATCCGCACTCCCACTTTATTCTTGACCGCGTATCTGCGGGTCGTGAAAAATCAGCCTTCCTCCACGAACTGGGAGGGCATGTTGGCATAGACGGTATTATCCCTGTGGGGGATCAACAAGATTTAGTCACCCAGATTTTAGACTGGTCTGAGCAAGACGGTAACGCACTAGAAAGCCAAATTGCGCGAAGAGCCATAGGTCGAGTTTCTGCTGCTCGTGTGCTAGATTCCGAAGCAATGCAGTCAGACGCTGTTATACTTTCAGAGACCATAGCTTACTTCCTAGAGGAAGCCGCCCTCGCTGGCGTTGACCCAAGTGTAAATAGCACAGTAGCTAATTTCGTTGCAAAACTGCGAGACTTTTTCCGCGCCGCCTACGAGAAGTTGGGGTTCGGAGAAGCCAAAACACTTACCACGCAAGACATTGTCGACCTAGCTTATGGTGCTGCGCGCGTGGAGTTAATGCACGGTGTGTCTGAAGCAAATGTACAAAACCCCATGGTAACGACGTCGATGAACGCCGCGCGTATGGGCATCGTCAACCGCGAATTTGTCAGAGATCAACTAGGCGGTGATGCGTCTGTCAAGGTATTTGACACCGTTGTTGAAGTAGCTGCAAAAGCTGCCGGTTCTGTAAAGTTCGTGCACAACATAGTTCGTGACAACCGAGAAAGTATGCCAGCGTTGGGTCGCTGGTACGACGCCATGCTCAAGGTTGAAACCACACGGAATGAAATAAAGCAGTCGTACCAAGACATAGTAAAGCAAGCGCGAACTCTTAAATCGGACCGCCTCACAGCGGTAAATAACTTCTTGGGAGATTCTACGTTCGACCAACAATGGGGCTACGATCCAAAAGAGTACCATCCTGATCTGTTTGCAGGCAGAAAAGTAGAAGTTAACTCTGGTAAAAAGACACGGTTCGACCGGCTATCTGACAGCGAAAAGAAGATTGTTGCGGATATATTTGCGCACGGTGAGCGGATGCGCCAGCGTAAAGTCGCTCTGGCTAAGAAGCTGGGCGTAGCAGGTAAGTTCTTCACAGACGCTTCACTGGAGGGTCCGTACGCACCGCTAAAACGCTTTGGTAACTACGCTGGAGAATTAAAATCTGGACGCTTAATTGAGGCAGAACGCGTTGTAAAAGCGGAGGGTGCCACAAAGAAACAGAAAGAGTATTACGAAAAGCTCAAGTCCGACCGCGATCACTATGTGGTTAGCTTCTTTGACACAATGGGGTCCGCCAAACAGTTCGTAGACCAAAACAAAAAGAATTATGCGTTTTCACAGGCGTCGGAACGAGCGCCAAACCTAGAGAGCGACCGCGTATCTAATCCAGAAGTGTACGAAAAAGTCATGGGGGCGCTCGCGGCAAGCAACGACGCGTCTATGGATGGCGGTGCGAAGACAGCGTTCCGCGAAATGGTACGGGGTATGTACTTTCAGTCTATGGACGAGCGCAGTGCGCGTACGTCAGGAGCCAAGCGCCTTAATCGTGCTGGTTACGAACAAAACATGATGCGATCTTTCTTGAGCCACGCTAACTCTGAGGCCAGTCTTATCGCGCAAATGGAGAACGGAACCGAAGTTAACACGGCCTTTGCTGAAGCTGGCACCCAGACGCTCGTCGAAACGGGTGAGGGACGAGACCCTGCCAAGCAACGTGCTTTTAACAGCATAGCTGGTCACTACCGAAACACGCTAACCCGAAACGAAACGCCTCTCCAAGACCGCATTTCTACAATGAACTCGGTCTACATGCTGCTAACCAGTGTGGGGTATCACCTGACTAACGCAACGCAGCCGATCATGGTCTCTGTGCCACGGATCGCTGGTGACTTTGGTAACTACGGCGACGCCTGGAGCGCTATGTTCCGAGGCTATAAGTATTCTAGGGCTGCGGCTAAAATCGGGCTGAACATGGAGACCGAGATTGATCTCGGTAAGGTTCCACAAGAGTATCGCGGTCTCTTGAAACTACTCCAAGATCGTAACTTGATAGACCAAGGTATGGAAGAAGACGGATCGTTCAATCGTTTCAACACGGGCTTTGAAGTTTTAAATCGTGCATCCGATGTCCTTGGCACCATCACAAGCAAGTTATATAACGTAGCTAAGTTTGTTGAGGCACAGAACCGTATCTCTACTGCCATCGCTGCCTATGATGCGGCGCGGGCCAACCCGACGAAGCTCGCGGCAATGAAAATGACGCCAGAGCAGTACGCAACCGCTGTGGTAGAGGACACCCAAGGTAACTTCTCTCAACTAGACGCTCCTTTGCTAATTAAGTCGTTGCCCAAGGTTGTTACACAGTACCGCAAGTACCAGCTTCTTATGGCGTGGCATTACTCAAGCGCGTTTAAACAAATTCGGTGGGGTTCCCCAGAAGAAAAAGCCGCTGGCGCACGTACCCTTGCGTACTCTCTAGGTCACGCCGCTATGGGCGCTGGGGCTACAGGCGTTCCTCTGCTGACAACAGCCTTCTGGCTTGCAACCTTCCTCGGCGACGAAGACGAGCCGCAGGATATGGAACGCTGGATCAAAGAGAACATCGACGACGGTGCATTTGGTCAAGCCTTGTCACGTGGTGTGTTCTCTACGTTCGGTCTCGATCTTAGCACCAAGCTAAACCAAGCCAAGATATTCCACCCGCTGCCATATGTTGACTTTGAGGCTGGTGAAGAAGGCGCGCGTAACATCATCATGGGTGCTGTTGGCCCTGCTGGTACAACCGGCGTGAATTTCTTCCGCGCCGCAGAATACTTCAAACAGGGTGATCTGCTGAAGGGCATCGAGTATTCTACGCCTAAAGGTATTCGTTCGGTGGCAGAGAGCTACCGACTGGCGACAGAGGGCATGACCACAAAGTCAGGCACCATCACTGTAGACCCCAGAGAGTTCGACGTCACGAGCCTCCTTATCAACGCAATGGGTTTACCCTCCAGTGAGATCAACCGGCTCAAGTGGACGAAGGGTCAACAGTATGAGCTGGAGCAATACTTCAACAAAGAGGGTGGCAAGATACGCAAGAAGTACATCGAAGCCACGCGCAAGAGAGATCGAGACGGGCAAGCAGAGATGCGCCAAGAGTTCCGAGATTTACAAAAAGCTAAGGACCGTGTGCGGCCATTCTTCAACGACGCCCCCGGTGCGCTGAACCGCCAGAGTATAAGTACGCTGCTACGAGCGCCTCGGGCCAAGGACAGACTAGAAAGGCGTGAGCAAGAAAAACTTCGCTGAGATTTTCCATAGCCGCTTCTCCCTGATCACGCTGTTCCTCCTCCGGCGTGGTTCACTGCCCTCCATTAGTCAGGTTTCGCACTGCTTTTGGGGGGCTTTTTTTATTTTGTCACGAATAATTTACGAACAAGCAAACTAAGTATCTGTTTTTAAACAGTTGTGGGTACCGGCCTTGGGTACCACCTCATCTTCATCAAAAACGCAAAGAGTCATACAAATAAGGCACACTGGCGTTATTTATATAGGTATTAATGTGTTTACATGTAAGCAAAATAGTAGGCTATTTACCTGTTTTTGACATTCAATCACGAATGAATTACGAATAGTTCGTGATTTTTGGGGAGGGTTTTGCGTGTGGCGTCTATTAAAAAACTAAAATCAGGCATGTGGCAAGCACAAGTGTTTATGCAAGGTGTTCGCGCGTCGGAGACTAAACCAACAAAAACAGAAGTTAAAGACTGGGCCGCTGCAAAAGAGCATGAAATTAAAAACTCTGTCGCCGTGGTTAAGACGACGACGTCTACTTTTGGAGAAGCAGCGCTGCGCTACGAAATAGAATTTAGCCGTGCCAAAAAGGGTGTGAAGTGGGAGCAAGGGCAGATCAGTCGGCTCCTCAAGATGCCAATCGCTAAGCTCAACATACAGAAAATCGAGCGTTCCGATGTCCGTTCGTGGAGAGATGCTCGTCTTAGAAAGGTTCAAGGCTCCACAGTTCACCGCGAGTGGAACTTACTCTCCCATATATTTGCCACCGCGCGCGACGAGTGGGAACTTATAGACGTTAACCCGATGGCGGGTGTGAAACGGCCAAAAGAAAACCCATCACGGGACCGTCTTATATCGTTCAGCGAGATTGAGCAGATTTGTGTAGCCGCTGGTTTCGATGAGACGACAACGACAACGACACCGGAAAAGGTGTGTGTTGCGTTTCTCTTTGCTATCGAGACCGCCATGCGGGCTGGAGAGATTTGCCAGATGTTGTGGGAGGACGTCGACACTGAAAAACAGACAGTGTTTATATCCCCCGAAAGGACAAAGAACGGTAAGAAAAGAACGGTGGCGCTCTCCAAACGTGCTGTGGAGTTGTTGTCGTTCCTGCCACCCACAAAACGCGCCACGTGTTTTCGGGTAAGTAGTGCGAACCTCGAAGCCGTCTTCAGAAAACTCAAAAGCAAAACGACCATAGTTGATTTGCATTTTCACGATACGCGCCACGAAGCGATTACGCGGCTGGCTAAAAAGATGCCTGTTCTCGATTTAGCTAGAAACGTGGGCCACACAGACATAAATAAGTTGCTAATTTACTACAACGAGTCAGCTGAAAACATGGCAAAACTGTTAGATTAAGTCCGCTGGGTTTAGCCGAATTTGATTACCTATCCGCTTGCACTTTAGCTTACCTGATTTGACCATTCGGCGCACGGTTTCCTCCCCGCAGCCTAGTCTGCCAGCGGCGTCGCGAACTGTTATTAGCTTCACTTCCGCTTCCGCACCCGCGCTGACGTGGTCGTTTATTAGAGTTTTTAGAGACGCGATCTCAGCCACCAGTGGTTCAATTACGTCACGAATTTCTTGTTGTAGTGCGCTCATAGTAGTCTCCTTTATCAACATTCATCTCTGCGGGGTAATCCGAACCGGCGGATAGCTTCACGCACGTAAGTCTCCGTGGTGTCCATGATCTCAGCGATCTCCACTACGGTAAGACCTTTTTTGACCATGCGGTTCACCATTGGTGCGCGACCCGTCATCTTCGCTTTGTTTGCATCTTTGGC
>TARA_R110002072_G_scaffold103600_1_pt1 | contig 14177 bp, 16 predicted proteins | sample TARA_R110002072 | Tara Oceans TARA_R110002072 (sample SAMEA4397118) | marine metagenome | biome: Polar Biome; feature: [SRF] surface water layer (ENVO:00010504); material: water (ENVO:00002006), including particulate matter (ENVO:01000060) such as... | depth 5 m | reverse complement strand
TGGCCACCACATCAATATTGTTGATACCCCTGGACACGCGGACTTCGGTGGTGAAGTTGAACGAATCCTTTCCATGGTGGATTCGGTTTTATTGATTGTTGACGCAGTTGATGGGCCGATGCCCCAGACGCGCTTTGTCACGAGTAAGGCCTTTGCCAATGGTTTGAACCCCATTTTGATGGTGAACAAAATTGACCGTGAAGGTGCACGCCCGGACTGGGTAGTGGATGAAGTGTTTGAGTTGTTTGACCAGCTCGGTGCAAACGACAAACAGCTAGATTTCCCCGTTGTTTATGGTTCAGCGATTGAGGGCCGTGCTGGCTTATCGATGGATGCAATTGAAGACGACATGAGTTGTTTGATGCAGACGATCCTTGACCATGTGCCAGAGCCCGATGTGCAACCTGACGCACCCCTGCAAATGCAAATTAGTGCCCTGGATTACAACAGCTATGTGGGCGTTATTGGTCTTGGTCGAATTGCCCGTGGCACAGTTTCAAAGGGTGAGCAGGTCGTGATATTGAGCGCCGATGGCACCAGCCGAAAAGGTAAGGTGCTACAGGTGATGGGCTATCAAGGTCTCGAGCGTGTGGAAGTAACCAAAGCGGAAGCCGGTAACATTGTTTGTATCACCGGTATTGAAGGTTTGCAGATCTCCGACACCATCTGTGATCCGGCGCACCCTGAGGCATTACCGCCCCTTGTGGTTGATGAGCCGACAATTTCGATGACCTTTCAGGTTAATACCTCTCCTTTTGCGGGTCAGGATGGCAAGTTTGTGACCAGCAGAAATATCAAAGATCGCCTTGAGCGAGAGCTGATTCATAACGTGGCATTGCGCGTAGAACCGACGGATTCTGCGGATCGATTTAAAGTATCCGGTCGGGGTGAACTGCACCTTTCGGTCTTGATTGAAAATATGCGCCGTGAAGGATTTGAGTTAGGTGTTTCCCGGCCAGAGGTGATTCTCAAAGAATCAGAGGAAGGTAAAACCCAGGAGCCCTTCGAAAATGTGCTGCTTGATGTTGAAGATCAACATCAAGGTGGCATCATGGAAGAGCTGGGTCGCCGTAAAGCAACTCTGAATAATATGATGCCCGATGGCAAAGGTCGTGTTCGAATTGAATATATTGCACCGAGCCGCGGACTAATTGGATTTCGCTCAGAGTTTCTTACCCTGACCTCCGGAACCGGTATTATGACCAGTACCTATTCTCACTATGGCGACATTGTTAGTGCCGATATGGAAGGTCGAATCAACGGCGTGCTGGTCAGTATGGCGAGCGGTAAGGCATTGGCATTTGCGCTATTTAACCTGCAGGCAAGGGGTCGGTTGTTTATCGACCCGAATCAAGAAGTGTATGAGGGACAGGTGGTTGGACTCCATTCTCGTGGCAACGACCTGGTCGTGAACCCTCTGAAGGGTAAGCAGCTCACTAACGTTCGAGCTTCTGGTACAGATGAGAGTATTATTTTGAATGGCCGCATCAAGCATACTCTCGAACAGGCCATTGAGTTTATTGAAGATGATGAACTGGTTGAGGTCACACCAAACAATCTGCGGATTCGTAAAAAGCTATTGACGGAGAACGAACGAAAGCGTGCTGGTCGTAGTCAGGTCGCTTAATTCCTAGAGTCCGTGGAGCTAATATTGTCTTAAGCTATAGTTGTCTAAAATTAGTCAAAACTAGTTTCAAACTACAAGGCTAACTTTGTCCAAATAGAGGAATTACATGCTGCCACTGTATCCCGAAATTAAACCCTATGCCCGTCACATGGTAGAAGTTGACGATCTTCACCAGATCTATGTCGACGAAAGTGGCTCGCCGGATGGGATTCCCGTGGTGTTTGTCCATGGTGGGCCAGGGTCTGGTTGCGAATACGATAGCCGCTGCTTCTTTAATCCTCAAAAATATCGGATTGTGATGTTTGACCAGCGAGGCTCTGGTCGATCTAAGCCCCACGCTGAACTGAAAAACAACACAACGCCCCATCTCATTGACGACATGGAGAAGGTACGAAAATTTCTCAAAATTGATCAGTGGATGTTGTTTGGCGGTGGCTGGGGATCAATGCTCAGTGTCGCGTATGCCGAGGCTCATTCAGAGCGCGTTCTGGCGATGGTTTTGCGCGGTATTTACCTGGGCCGTCAATCTGATATCGATTGGGTCTATCAAGAAGGTGCCAGTCGCTTTTACCCGGATCACTGGGAAGACTTTGTTGCCCCGATTCCAGAAGCTGAGCGAGATAATCTTGTTGCTGCCTATGGGAAACGTATTTCCGGTGACGATGAACTGGCACGTATGAGTGCAGTTAAAGCCTGGTCCCGTTGGGAAGCTGATTGCTCAAGCATGCATCCTAATGCCAGGCTGGTAAAACACTTTTCCGATGCCCATCGCGCCACAGCCCGTGCCAGACTAGGTGTACAATATTTTAGTAACGGTTGTTATCTCGAAGAAAATCAACTGCTAGCTAACGTTGAAGAAATCGCAGAAATCCCCGGCATTATTGTCCACGGTCGCTACGATATGCTCTGTCCCCTGGGAAATGCTTACGACCTCCATGAAGCCTGGCCGATTTCCCAACTCTATATCGTGCGAGAAGCGGGTCACTCGGCTACAGAACCTGCACTGATTGATGCGCTGATTCGAGCTACGCGAGATATGGCGCTTCGGTTTGAATCGGATTTTGGCGTCTAACTCCGGTTTGAGCTAACAACGTGCGGGCACTCATTCAGCGAGTCAAAAGAGCCAGTGTTGATGTTGATGGTCAAACCATCGGTGAAATTGGCACCGGTATTCTGCTGCTCCTCGGCGTTGAAAAACACGACAATCAAGCCACTGTTTCTAAGCTGCTACACAAATCTGTTCACTATCGAATCTTTCCCGACGACAAGGGCCATATGAATCGGAGCTTGTTGGATGTTCAAGGTGGGTTGTTGATCGTGTCCCAGTTCACCCTTGCAGCGGATACTCAAAAGGGGTTGAGACCTTCTTTCTCATCAGCGGCGCCACCTGATATGGCTGAGTTGCTATATGATCATTTTGTCAGCGAGGCCAATGCCCAGGTCCAGGTAAGCAATATTGCCACGGGCCGATTTGGGGCTGATATGGCCGTTAGCCTTTTGAATGATGGGCCAGTAACCTTTTTACTGACCGCATAAAAACTCATAATAAAGTTTCGGGGAAATCTATGAACCAAATTTTTGATAGAAGTCTATGTCGCGCCCTAAATAGAACCCTAACTAGAACGTTTAGTCGGCTATTGGTGATTGGCCTCGCATTATTTATGGCTGCCTGTTCGGAGCAAAGTAAAGCACCCGCGACTGCTGTCGACTACCAAAAGCAACTGCTAGAGCAACTGATCATGGCCAAGCCCGGGGACGTGATAGATATTCCAGCCGGTACCCATGCGATCAATCGAAGCTTATCTTTGAAGGTTAATGGCGTCACCCTGCGTGGTGCCGGCATGGATCAATCGGTACTTTCCTTTAAGAATCAGACCCAGGGTGCCGAGGGCATCATCATTACCGGTGACGACATTCTGCTAGAAGGCTTTGCGGTAGAAGATGCCAAGGGCGACGCGATCAAGATTAACGAGTGTCGCAACTTAATTATTCGCAAAGTTAGAGTTGAATGGACTAACGGTCCCGACGAGGGCAACGGCGCTTACGGCCTTTATCCCGTGCAATGTGAAAATGTACTGATTGATGGCAGTGTTGCGATTGGGGCTTCCGATGCAGGCATCTATGTAGGTCAGTCTAATCAGGTTGTGGTTAAAAATAGCCGGGCTGAATTTAACGTCGCCGGTATAGAAATTGAGAACACTACCAATGCTGATGTGTTCGACAATGTCGCGACCAACAACACTGGCGGTATTCTGGTGTTTAATATGCCTAATTTGCCTCAGCCTGGTGCAAGAACCCGGGTCTTCAATAATCAAATTCTGAATAACAACACGGCTAATTTTGCGCCGGAAGGCACGGCAGTATCGGGCGTGCCTGCGGGCTCTGGGGTTGTGATTAATTCCAACGATGAAGTTGAAGTGTTCGCCAACATTATCAAAGACAACGCCACGGCCAATATCATTATTTCGAGTTACTTTTCTTCGGGTTATTCCGATCGAGCAGTTTCAGATTTGTTTGACCCTTATCCCGAGGCTATCTTTATTTATGATAACCAGTTTACCGGTGGCGGAGGCTCTCCCGATGGTGTTGAGCTGCAGGCACTACGGGTTGCGAAGTACGGCTTAACCGGTCACTTCCCCGACATTCTGTGGGATGGCTATGTCAACACAGATAGTCTAGTGAACGGCAAGGTTCCTGCGGGACGTGAAATTTGCGTTCGAAACGGCGATGTCAAAGTGCTAAACGTGGATATGCCTAACGAATACGCAAATGTGACCGATGAGTCCGCACAATTCGATTGTGAACTACCCAAACTGGCGGCGATTGATCTCAAATTACAATAACATGCGATTTGGTCTACTAGCTCTAGTTGCCCTGCTTGTGAGCTGCTCGCCCACGGGCAAGGCGATTGATGTGGCAATATTTGAAAGAGGAAGCTTCCCGGTAACACTGGATGCCTGGGGTGTTGTGCTGATTCGCGACGGTGAACTAGTGCCGAACGATAGGGTGGTGCCCTATGACCTTAAAAGCGCTTTGTTTACTGATTACGCTCACAAGTTCCGAACGGTCTATGTTCCCGAAGGTAAGAGCGGTTCAGGTACCAATATTCTAAAGCTGCCGGTTGGCTCAATTTTAAGTAAAACCTTCTATTACCCCAAAGATGCAAATGGTCTGATTAATTCAGTTGATCTGGGGCGATCCGAGTCGTTGGATTTTGGCGAACGCGGGCTTGCTCTGGATAGAGTTAAGCTGATCGAAACACGTTTACTGGTTCATCTTGAAGACGGTTGGGTGGGATTGCCCTACGTTTGGGATGAGTTAGGCAAACAGGCAACCCTTGAGATTACCGGTTCTGAGGTTGAGCTTTCCCTGCGGACTGGAGCTGGACAACAAAGTTTTCACTATGTGGTGCCGGACTTTAATCAGTGTCAGGGCTGCCATATCGAAAATCTCACAGCCGGTGCAATGGCGCCGGTGGGGTTTAAATCACGGCATTTAGATAAGCCTTACGTGCATTTGCAGAAATCTGAAAATCAGCTGCAACGCTTTGCATCATTAGGTTTGATAGAGCCTGTTGTGGGTCAAGATTTTTCCCGCACTGTAGACTGGCAAGACACTTCTAAAGATTTAGACGATCGTGCTCGAAGCTATTTAGATATCAATTGCGGGCATTGTCATAACCCAACAGGGCCAGCGGATACTTCTGGTATGTTCCTATCGCGAGAGACAACGGACCTTTTGCACTTAGGGCTTTGCAAACCACCGGTTGCTGCGGGCCAGGGAACCGGCGGCAGGCCCGCTGGCATTTTTCCGGGGCAGCCAGATCAATCTGTTCTGGTTTACCGAATGGGGAGCCTGGACCTTGGGGCGATGATGCCTGAGTTAGGTCGAAGCCTGGTACATCAAGAAGGTGTGGAGCTGATTTCAAATTGGATTGAAAGCTTAGAAGGCGATTGCTAGTGGGAGAGCACTTTGGTTCGTTTTGCTTTAGTTCGTTAACGTTTTAGTTCTGGGGCTTACGCAACGTCATCGAAAACAAGATGCCCACTTCAAACAATATCCACATGGGAATCGCCAGCAGCATTTGTGAGATCACATCCGGTGGTGTCAGCAACATACCTACCACAAAACAACCTACAATTACGTAGGGGCGTTTTCGCCGCAGATTTTCTACTGTGGTTGCGCCGGTCCAGACCAGAAGCACCGTCGCGATGGGTATTTCGAACGCGATGCCAAATGCAAAAAAGAGCTTCAGGACAAAATCCAGGTATCGATTGATATCGGTCATAATAGTGACCCCATCCGGCGCCGCGCTGGTAAAAAAGCCAAATACCAGGGGAAACACAACAAAAAATGCAAAGGCGATTCCGCCATAAAACAGCAGCACCGATGAGACAAGTAGCGGCATTGCGATGCGCTTTTCGTTACCGTATAGGCCCGGTGCAATAAAGCTCCACAGTTGATGGAGAATAAATGGAATTGAAATAAAGATCGAAAGCACCAGAGTTAATTTGAATGGGGTTAGAAAGGGTGACGCAACTTCCGTCGCGATCATGCTGGTGCCTTCTGGTAGAAACTGTCGAAGGGGCTCCGAGATAAAGACATAAATGTCGTTGGCAAAATAAAATAGTGGCGCAAAAACTATCAGCACGGCCGCTATGCTGTGTAGTAGTCGGGTTCGTAATTCTAAAAGGTGCTCTACGAGGGGCTGTCCCTCGTCGACTGGTGCGTCGTTCTGGCTCATCTTTTCGCTGCCGTCACTGTTATTTTGCGATGTCACTTATGGTTTGTACGGTCGCTAATGGCTGGGGGTGATGTGGGTTCTGCCGGACTAGCGGTTTCTTCCCGGTTGCCGTCTGTGCTGTCTTTCGCGCTGTCTTTGGCGCTAGCCAAGGACTCGTGTAGCGAATGCTTAAAATCATCAATGGATTGATCTGCGTCTTTGAAGGCATCAGAAATAGTTTCTTTTGTTTCTCTAATATCTTTCATGATGCTTTCATTGTGGAGCTGGCGTCGGATTTCGTCGGTACCCAACTCCTGTTCAAGTTCAGTCTTGATATTAGTGAAGGTGCGCCGAATTCTACCCAACCAAAGCATTATGGTGCGAATGGTTTCCGGTAGCCGCTCAGGGCCAATGACCAGCAATGCAACAATGCTGACTAAAAGCAGCTCCGGGAAGCCAATATCAAACATGGTGGTCTAGGATTCTTCTTTCTTTGCGACGGATTCTTTTGCTTCAGGAACTGGTGCTGCTTCGTCAGCTTCAAGCTCCGCCGGTTTTTCGTCTTCAGTCACAGCCGACTTAAAACCTTTGATGGCTGAGCCGAGATCCGAACCCATATTTTTGAGCTTGGATGTGCCAAAAAGTAGTAGCACGATGACTGCGATGATAATGAGTTCAGTTACGCCAAATGACATAGGGTATCTCCACTAGTTTCGGTTTGCCTTCTCGGTCAAACCTGATGTTCCGAATCGACGTTCGAGTTCAGCCAGGACGTCTTGCTGACTAATTTCTAAATGACTGAGCATCACCAGAGAGTGAAACCAAAGGTCCGCAGTCTCTTTGATGATTTCCTCACGATCGCCATCTTTCGCAGCGATTATGGTTTCAGTTGCTTCTTCACCGAGCTTTTCCAGAATCTTATTAATGCCACGATCATGCAATGATGAGACATAGGAGGAGTCTGGGTCGCCGTTACGACGGGCCCGAATGACATCAAAGAGTTCGCTTAGCACGTCACTCATTGGAGTAAATATCCTCTGGTGATTTGATGACAGGATCTACTGTTTGCCATTGTCCGTCCTGTAGTTTCCGATAAAAGCAGCTTCTTCTGCCAGTGTGACAGGCGATACCGCCGATCTGCTCAACGAGCAATGTTATCACATCACCATCGCAGTCTAGCCTGAGTTCCTGGACATGTTGGGTGTGGCCCGATGATTCTCCCTTGCGCCATAACTGTGCGCGGGAGCGAGACCAGTAGGTGGCAACCCCGGTTTCGACGGTTTCAGCCAGTGAATCCCGATTCATCCAGGCCATCATAAGAACGTCACGGTTCGCGGCGTCCAGTGCAATTGCAGGAACCAGTCCGTCAGAATTAAAAGTGATGTCGTCAAGCCAGTCGGCCATCTGATTCTCCAATGTACCAATCAGGGTTTAATGAACATCCAATAGACGCCCAGGCTGCCTAGTAGTGATGCGCCAATTAATGCTTCGCTTTGGCTGGCAACGCCGCTCATGGGCAAAAATGTCCCAAACAGTGCAAGTATCAAAGCGTAGCCACCCATGCGGGAATAGCGCTGACCTTTTGCCTGGTCCTGAAGTGTTCGGTTCAATTCTCCGAGCATTCGGGTTTGTTGACGGTTGTGTTCGCCGAGTTTTTGCATTTCAGTTAGTGCATTTACTGCCAGTTTCGGTAGTTCAGGTAGTTGTGAGAACAGCTGTGGTGCATTCTCGCCAAATTGCTTCATCAGGCCAGCGAAGCCCATTCGTTCTCGCATCCAGTCTTCCATATAGGGGGCTGCAGTTTGCCAGAGGTCTAGTTCAGGATAAATTTGCCGGCCCATGCCCTCGATGTTGAGCAGGGTTTTTTGTAGCAGCACCAGTTGGGGTTGGACTTCCATATCAAAGCGCCGGGCTGTCTGGAATAAACTCATCAGTACCCGGCCAAAGCTAATTTCGCTTATCGGCTTTTGAAAAATCGGTTCACAAACCGAACGAATGACACTTTCGAATTCTCTAATGTCCGTATCCACAGGCACCCAGCCGCTTTGGACATGAAGGCGCGCGACCTCATAGTAATCCTGGTGGAAGAAGGCGAGTAGGTTGCGGGCAAGATAGGATTTGTCATCTTCGGTTAACGAACCAATAATGGCGCAGTCCAGGCCAATGTAGGTTGGGTTCTCAAGGTCGGTAGCATCAATAAACACGTTGCCAGGATGCATGTCAGCGTGAAAAAAATTGTCTTCGAATACCTGGGTAAAAAATATTTCGACTCCAAGGTGCGCCAGCTTTTGCATATTGACGCCGCTCGCTCGAAGCTCTTCAATTTTTGCGGATGAAACGCCGTATATGCGCTCGACCACCATGACGTTTTCTCGGCAGTAGTCGAAGTAGACCTCGGGGACATAGAGTTTGCCGGAATCCAACCAGTTTTCTCGAAGCTTGTTGGTGTTGGCGGCTTCGAGCTGTAGATTGAGTTCGTCGAGAATTGTACGTTCATAGTCCCTGACAATCTCAACTGGATGCAGGCGTTTTGCGTCACCCCACACCGCCAGCAGAATTCGCGCTAATCGGTACATCAGGTCGAGGTCTTGACGAATGACCTTCTCGATCCCCGGGCGGATTATTTTTACAACTATCTCTTCGCCGGACTTAAGGTTTGCAGTATGGACCTGGGCGACAGAGGCTGATGCCAATGGGGTTTCATCGAAGTTATCGAACAGTTCGCCAATCGGGGCGTCCAAACTTGCTTCAATCAGGGCTCTGGCTTCATCGCCGGGGAAAGGTGGCACCTGATCCTGAAGTTTCTGCAATTCATCGGCAATTTCACCCTCGAACAGATCGCGGCGGGTCGATAGAATCTGGCCAAACTTGACAAACACCGGCCCCAGTTCTTCAAATGTTAAGCGTAAGGCAGCGGCAGCGGAGGATTTGGGTGCAGGCACAAGCTTTAAGGGTGCTAGCAGTACTCGGGCCCAGAGTGGCAGTTGCTCACGGGGAATGTGTCGGTCTAGCCGATATCGAATAACAACCAGCAGAATCTTTAGAAAACGCAAACGACCCATTTTAGTCCCGCTGCTTTCTGCCAACATGAATGGCGGCGACACCCGCCAGCATATTGTGATAGCGGCACTTCACAAATCCAGCGTCTTCCATCATTTCTTTGAGGGATTCTTGATCGGGATGCATCTTGATGGATTCGACCAGATACTGATAACTGTCGGAATCCTTCACCAATGACTTGCCAATTTTTGGCCATAGACCGGCAAAGCGGTCAAAGCCTGATTTGATGATTGCGTTTTGTGGTGTTGAAAATTCAAGCACAACCAATCGGCCGCCTGGCTTTAATACCCGCAGCATTGATCTTAGCGCGTCTTCTTTGCGGGTAACATTTCTCACGCCAAACGCCATAGTGATGGCGTTCACGTGATTATCGGGGAAAGGCAATTTCTCAGCATCACCCTGAACGTATATAACATTTTGCACAATGCCCCGGTCGAGCATTCGGTCTCGGCCTTCTCGGAGCATGGCATTATTGATGTCGCACAGGATCACCTGACCTTCATCCCCGACAAGGGGCGACAGTCGGGCGGTGAGATCGCCGGTCCCGCCGGCCAAATCCAATATGGTGTGGCCCTTTCGGGCAGCGGTTAGCTCCACGGCAAATTGCTTCATGATACGGTGGCTGCCGAGTGACATGACATCGTTCATCAGGTCATACTTTTCCGCCACGGCACTGAATACACCCGCCACATGTTTTGCCTTATCGGCAATGGGCACCTGTTTGAAACCGAAATGGGTCGTCTTATCGTCGCTCATAACCCTATTCTACGTGGTCAAACCGGACTTGGGACAATTAATTTGCGCTCGAAGGCTTAGGCGCGGGGTTTGCGCTTAAAGAAATGTTGCCGGCATACCGATACATATCGATCATTGCCACCGATCTCAATTTGCGCTCCATGGTCAGCAACGCCCCCGGTCTCGTCAACCCGGAGCACCATGGTGGCTTTCCTGCCGCAGTGGCAAATGGCTTTGAGCTCTTTTAGGTTATCGGCCCAGGCGAGCAGGTACTTGCTGCCTTCAAAGGGTTCACCCATAAAGTCTGTGCGAAGCCCATAGGCCAGGACTGGAATATTACATTCATCGCAAATCTGGCTCAGCTGCTGAACCTGAAGCCGATTTAGGAACTGGGCCTCGTCCACCATGACACAACCAATGGCATCCTTAGCGTGCTCAACAGAGACCATATCGAACAGATTGCTCTCGCTATTAAAAGTGGCAGCTGTGGCTTCAAGGCCAATTCGGGATTTAATCTTGCCTACCTCAAACCGGGAATCGATTTCCGGTGTGAGCAGGTAGGTGCGCATACCGCGCTCCTGGTAGTTATAACTGGACTGTAGAAGGGACGTGGATTTTCCCGCATTCATGGCCGAATAATAGAAGTACAGTTTGGCCATAGGTTAAGAGCTGATTGCGATAAATTGAGGGGCTCGGGTCTTGCCAGCCTTTTCCAGATTCTTCAGATACTCGCTCCACAGGATGTCCTGCTGGCTACCGAGTTCATAAAAATATTCCCAGGTGAATATGCCGCTATCATGGCCATCGGAGAAAATAATCCGCAGGGCATAGTGGCCCTGGGGAATCAGATCCGCAATTTTCACCATCTTCTTGCCGTGCTGCAGAACCGCCTGCTCTTTTGAGTGGCCCTGAACCTCCGCGGAGGGAGAGTGAACCCGAAGGAATTCTGCAGAGAGGTTATGGATGGTGCCATCCTCATAGCCCAGTTCCAGAACCCCTGAGGCCTGATGTAATTTGACGTCTGTTGGAATCATCAGCGGATTCTAGAGGATATAGCGTCGCAGGTCTTCATCCCCAGCGAGGTTTTCGAGTTGCGAATCCACATATGCCTTGTCGATGGTCACTGAGCTACTCTCGAGACTATCGCCGGCGGAAAAGCTAATGTCCTCAAGTAATCGCTCCATGACCGTATGCAAACGTCTTGCACCAATATTTTCGGTTTGCTCATTTACCTGCCAGGCAATCTCGGCAATACGGGCAATGCCGTCCTCGGTGAAGGTGAGAGTCAGACTTTCTGTTTCTAGTAAGGCCTGGTATTGCTTAATCAGAGATGCGTCGGGCTCCGTCAAGATGCGGACAAAATCCTGAATCTCCAAAGCAGACAATTCAACCCGAATCGGCAACCGACCCTGCAGTTCGGGAATCAGATCCGAGGGCTTACTAAGATGGAATGCACCTGAGGCAATAAATAAAACGTGATCGGTTTTGATCCAGCCGTATTTTGTCTGGACATTACAACCTTCAATCAGCGGCAATAGATCCCGCTGGACACCTTCTCTGGAGACATCAGCGCCACCGCCGTGATCAGCGCGTTTGGCAACCTTGTCCAGTTCATCAATAAATACAATGCCCGTCTGTTCGACAGCTTCTATTGCTTTGGTTTTTAGATCATCTTCATTGATGAGTTTTGCTGCTTCTTCCTCGGTCAGTAGTTTAAAGGCTTCTTTTACCTTTAATGTCTTCGGCTTGGACTTGCCGGGATTCATTGTCGAGAACATGTTTTGCAGCTGGCTAGTCATTTCTTCCATGCCGGGAGGCGCCATAATTTCAACGCCCATAGAGGGGGCTTGAACGTCAATGTTGATTTCTTTGTCATCCAGATCGCCTTCTCTGAGTTTCTTGCGAAACACCTGGCGAGTCGATGAGTTATTGCGATCGCCAACGGAATCCTCTGTGCGAGCAGGGGGTAGAAGGGCATCCAGAATGCGCTCTTCCGCAGCCTCAATGGCTCTTGGTCGTGCCGCTTTAATTTCACTATCTCGAAGTAGCTTAATAGAAGCTTCAATCAAATCTCGAACGATGGATTCGACATCACGCCCGACGTAGCCGACCTCGGTAAATTTTGTCGCCTCGACCTTAACGAAAGGCGCTGCTGCCAGTTTTGCGAGCCGTCTCGCAATCTCAGTTTTACCGACACCGGTAGGGCCAATCATAAGAATGTTCTTGGGCGATATTTCTCCGCGCAGATCCTCTGGTAACTGTAATCGGCGCCAGCGGTTTCTAAGTGCCACGGCGACAGCCCGCTTGGCATCACTTTGACCAATAATGTGTTTGTCCAATTCGTGGACAATTTCCCGTGGGGTCATATTCGACATGGGGTGCCTCAGGCTTAAAGTATAATTTCTTCGATGGTGCGGTTGTGGTTGGTGTAGATGCAGATATCCCCTGCAATGGTGAGGCTCTTCTCTACAATGTCCCGGGCGGACATATCCGTGTTTTGTGCAAGGGCTCGCGCCGCGGATTCCGCAAATGGGCCGCCGGAGCCAATGGCAATAATGCCACCCTCGGGCTCGATGACATCACCATTACCGGTGATCACCAGCGAGGTTTCTTTGTCAGCCACTGCAAGTAGGGCTTCTAGCTTTCGTAGCGCTCTGTCGGTTCGCCAGTCTTTGGCGAGCTCAACGGCCGCCCGGGTTAAATGACCCTGATGTTTTTCTAGCTGGCCTTCAAATCTCTCAAAAAGGGTAAAAGCATCAGCTGTGCCTCCGGCAAAACCTGCTAACACTTGATCTTTATATAGTCGACGGACCTTACGGGCGTTACCTTTCATGATGGTATTGCCCATCGTGACCTGACCATCTCCGCCAATCACAACGGATCCCTCTCGCCGGACCGACAAAATGGTAGTGCCTCTAAATTGATCCACTGGTACGTCCTTACTCACCTGCTAAAGCAAGGATGTGGGGGCTCGAACCTCAGATTTCAAGTTATCGTTTGACTCGTAACTGAATCGTCTCGATATCCGCGGCAGCAAGGGTGGTACGGGTGCGATTGAGCTGCAATTTGGTCTCGAAGGGCCCGACCATCACTCGATGCCAAACACCACTGGCTTGTTCAACTTCTTTGGTGAAAGCCTCAAAACCCTGAAGAATGAGCTCTCCGCGCAATCTATCGGCATCATCCTGTGATCGAAAGGATCCGGCCTGCAGTAAATAGGCGTAGTCTTCTTCTACCCGGACCTTTTTACCCGTTGAATTGTACTCCTCGACAATGGGTACTTCAGCGCTTGGGAAAAGATCATAGAAGTCGTAATCCATCTCGACAATTTCTTTATCTGAGATGACCTGGGCAGTGGGTTTGTCTGCGGCAGCGGCCGGGTCCTCTGGCACAAATTGCCAGAGATAGAATAGGAAAGAGACAAACACACCGACCAGCATTCCGCTTGCAAACCAGGCGATCTTTGATCCACCTGAAACGGAGGGCTGTGAAGCGGGTGCACGCTTTGCAAAATCCTGGGCCATAGATACTGCTTAATCAAAAGAAGAGGCTATTGTAACGTTAAAGCCGTGTGGCAAGAAGCTAACCTGCTACTGAAAACTGATAGCCGGTATGTGGTTCTTTAATTTGATCGATCGGACTAACAACCGGACGCTGCAATTGTTTCACCACGTGGGTATAGATCTCTGTGGTCTTGACGTCGCTATGGCCAAGTAGTTCTTGAATGGTACGAAGATCGTAACCAGCTTCAAGAAGCCGAGTCGCAAAACTGTGTCTAAAGGTGTGACTGCTGGCATGTTTATAAATGCCAGCCGCGACTATGGCCTTGCGAATATTTCGTTGTACGGTCTGCTTATAAATGTGATGACGACGAATGACGCCAGTTCTGGGGTCAGTGGAATAGTCCTTCGCCGGGAACACAAACTGCCAAGCTGGTGAGCTACCACCTGCTGGATACTTTCTATTGAGTGCATCAGGCATATACACCTCTCCAAAACCGTCTGCGAGGTCTAGCTGATGCAAATTCAGAGA
>TARA_R110002072_G_scaffold128286_2_pt1 | contig 14183 bp, 14 predicted proteins | sample TARA_R110002072 | Tara Oceans TARA_R110002072 (sample SAMEA4397118) | marine metagenome | biome: Polar Biome; feature: [SRF] surface water layer (ENVO:00010504); material: water (ENVO:00002006), including particulate matter (ENVO:01000060) such as... | depth 5 m | reverse complement strand
AATTAAAAAATACGAGAGTATTGTAAAAGATAACAGAGCCTTGGGAGAATTAGACCACCCAGATGATTCAGTTATTAATCTTCGTAATGTATCTCATTTAATTACTTCTATTTGGTGGGAAGGTAACGATGTTATTGGAAAGATCAAAATTTTGGACACACCATCAGGTAAAGTTGTAAAAGACCTTGTTAACTCCGGTGTTAAGCTTGGTATCTCGTCAAGAGGTATGGGTTCCGTTCAAGAACAAATGGGAGCATCTATGGTTCAAGAAGACTTTGAACTAATTTGTTTTGATATTGTCTCTGAGCCATCAACACCAGATGCTTATATTTATCCCGATAATAAACCAAAAAGTATCTCCACTTCTATTTATGAAAAGAAAATAAACGAAAATAAGGCCGAAATTATCGGAGACTTGTTTAAAAAGATTCTAAAAGATTAATCTGAGGCAATAATGAATAAAGACGAATTGAAAAAGGTTCTCAAACCCTTAGTAAAACAATGTATCAATGAAGTGCTGTTAGAAGAAGGTATTCTATCAACAGTGATAGCAGAGGTTATGAAAGGCACTGCTAGCACTCGTATTATTGAAGCAAAACAGAAGCCACAGGTAGATAACACCGCTGCTCAAGAAGTCAAAAGAAAACGACTTTTAGAACAAAAGCGAAAGCTTCTTGATTCCATTGGAGTGGATTCATATAATGGCATAAATGTTTTTGAAGGAACCACACCCACTAGGGGTGCCCCAGCCCCCGGCGAAACCCAAACCCAAGGCCCTTTGAGTGGAATATCTCCGCAAGATCCGGGTGTTGATATTTCTTCTTTTATGGCATCCTCACACAATTGGAAAAAGGTAGTAGGTAAATAAAATGGCTTGTAATTATAAAATTAAACCTCGTAGAAACGAAAATATTGAAAGAGTAATAAAAAGATTTAATAAAAAAGTTAAGAAACTTGGCATTATTGACGAAGCCAAGGAGCGCCGCCACTACATCAAGCCTTCTGAAAGAAAAAGAAAAGCTAAGAAGAGATCTGATGCAAGACGGCGAAAAGAGTTAGCAAAACAAAGGAAACAAACTACTTAGTTTTGTGTTCATGAATATAGGAGCGAAGAAATGTCAAATAATATTTACACAGCAGGGCTAGGTAATGTTGGCTCATATCAAGTATCAGGTGCCCCATATGCATCCGGCAGCATAGTGTGTCACAATTTAACACAAGGGCCAATTGTAATACAATTTCCTTATGTTACAAAATGGGTCCACATTCAAAACAACAGTACTGTCGCTGCCGAAGACCTTAGAGTTGGATTTTCATCTTTGGGGATAACAAATAGTTCAAATTATTTTGTTTTACCAAATCGCCAAGCAACGACGACTGGCGACCGATCTGCTGCTTCAAGATTTACATTAAATATGAAATTGACTGAAATTTGGATTTCTGGTTCTAGTAATGTTGATATTGTTGCTGGTTTAACCAATATACCAATTGAAAGGATTACTAATATTTCACCTTCTGGGTCAAACTGGTCAGGTTCTTCTGGAGTCGGATAATGGGTAAGTTCGGTTGGGCACACATAACAGACTCAAATAAAGTCGCACAAGGGCCAGATGGAGCAGTACAATATGCTTCTGGTTCCGATGGAACCATCTCCGGCAGTGCCACTTTTACATTCGACCACGGTTCGGATTTTTTAATTCTTAGTGGCAATATGGACATTAGCGGAACATTGAGAGCTAATGTTTTTGATGTTATTACAACAACCAAAACAGAAATAGATATTAGTGGAAGTACAAACTTTGGTGACGATTCAGGCGATCAACATGTTTTTACAGGCAGTGTATCAATTGTATCAGGTGGTCTCCGACAACATTATTCTTCTTCTGCACACACCGCTTACACTATTGCTGCCTATGATTCTATAGTTGGTTTTTCATCTACTTCGTACATCTCTGTTACATTACCTTCTGCCGCTACCGCCGGATCAGGTAAAATTTTAATTATTAAAGATGAATCCACCTCAACTCGCTCAGATGCTAACAAGATAGCGGTTTCTGCCTCTGGTGGACAAACAATAGATGGCGCCGCAACTTATTCTCTTTCAGGTGATAGCCCAGCATTGACTATTTATAGTAATGGCATATCAAAATGGTTTATTTATTGATATAGGGGGAGATTTGAATGGGCTACAATGTACTATCTGGTAGTGTCTCTTCTGTATCTGGTTTCATCGGTTCTGGCTCTTTTACCGGCTCTTTCGGCGGAGATGGGACAAATTTAGAAAATGTAAAACAGTTTGATCTTTATGGCCAAACAACTGCTGGCACCATTCCTTATTATAAATCAGTATCTGGCGAGATACAATTAGAGGGAGACTCTACTTTTACCTTTAATTCCAACACTGATACTTTATCTTTATCCAGATTATCAGCTTCTTCTGGCATGAATTTTACTGGACTTGTGCAGGGAACCACAGCAACAACTTCTAGTGTTCTTGGTCTGGACTCAAACAACAATGTTGTTTTAACCCAAGGCGGTGCAATCACAGCTTTAAATAATAAAGCAACAAATCGCCTTGTTACCATAGGTTCGGCAACAACTGATCTTGATGGAGAGGCAAATCTTACATTTGATGGAAACACATTAAATCTTGTGGGTCAAGTCAATATTTCTAGTAGCACAAATGCTATTACAGTGACTGGTTCTATAATTCCGTCCGGTAGTGGTGTATATAATTTGGGATCCCCTAGCAACAGGTTCTCTGCTGTTTACTTGTCTACTGGCTCTGTTCATCTTGGAGATAACTGTTCGATTTCATCAAACGAAGAGACTGGTCACATAGTTGTGAATAAGCCGTTTTTGGTTGAGGGCACTTTAACAAGCTCTAATGGAGTGCTTTTTAATGGAGCAGGAGGAACTACTCTAAGATTTGATGGAAATGTTTTAAATGTACAATCTGGTCTTATTTTAAAACGCCGCCAGATATCTTCTACAATAACAGCCTCCGCAACAGATTACTTTATCGGCATCTCTGCATCAGCAAATTTAGATATAAGGTTGCCTGACGCTTCGGCTTTATCAAGTGGTCAGGCACTTATATTTAAAGATGAGAATGGAACCGCTGGCATACATACAATTCTTATTCTTGCTTCGGGATCTCAAAAAATTGATGACTATTCAAATATCAAGCTAGAAAGTCCATTTGCGGCAGTTAACATTTATAGTAATGGATCGAACAAATATTTTATTTTTTAATCTTCAAGAACATCGTTCACTTTTTATGGCTTTAAGAACTTAAAACAAGAACTTAAGAAAACACTAAAAAATAATATATTATTTTTTCTTCTAAACGACTTGCTGCTCCCTAGTTAGGGTGAGAGGATTGGTGTGTCAAGTTTAACTTGGTGTGCCTTGCCTCATGCTATATTTAGGAGGATATATATATGGCTTATAAATTTCAATTAGGGGCTGCTCGTTTGAGTGGTTCTTTGGTCCAAGAAGGACCTATTTCTGCCGATGGCGGCGCTGTCTCTGGTTCTGGTAACCTTGACATCGGTGGTAACGCAGAAATCGCCGGTACAGTTAAACTTGCCGGTATCGCAGAAGCAGCATTAGATGTTAATGCTGACTTCCTTTATTTTCAAGATGCCGATGGTACTATGAAAAAAGAAGCAACAGGTGATTACGCCGCTGCTATGGCTGGTGTTGGTATCGGAGTTGATTCCGGTGTTCTTAAGCTTGACTTAGGTGAACTTTCAACTGCTGCTGTTGCCGATGGCGACTTCTTCGGTTTTATCGATGCTACTGATGGTTCAAACAAAAAAGATGCTATTGCTGACTTGGCTAGTCTTTTTGCTGGTGCTGGTCTTTCTGCTGCTAGCTCTGTCATCGCTCTCGATATCGATGAACTTTCTGCTCTCGGTAGTGCTGGTCTTCACCAAACTCAAGACCATTTTGCATTCTCGGATAACGGAACTGAAAAGAAAATTACTTTTTCAAATCTCCAAGATGCAGTTTTTGCTGATGTTTCTGGTGATGCTACTATCGCTGCTGGTGGTGTTTTGACTATCGCTGCTGCTTCGGTTGAAAACAGCATGCTTGCTGATGATGCTGTTGGTGCTGATGAATTGGCTGCAAATGCTGTCGTTAATGCTTCTGTTGTTGACGGTTCTCTTAACGCTGATAAACTTGATATTGATGGTTCTACTGATATCGGTGCTGACCTTGTTGATGCCGACCTTATGATCGTTGATGATGGTGCTGGCGGTACTAACCGCAAGTCTACTTTGACTCGCGTTAAGAAATACATCTACTCTGCTCTTAGTGGCGATGCTGCTGCCTCAGATGCTGGTGTTTTAACTATCGCTAACGATGCTGTTGAGCAAGCTATGATTGCTGACGATGCTGTTGGTGCAGACCAATTGGCTTCAAATGCTGTCGTTAATGCTTCTGTTGCTTCTAATGCTGCTATCGATTTTAATAAAATCGCTACAAATGTTGACATGGGTGGTAATTTTACTATTGGTAACCAATCTGATGATATCGCTACTTTCAGTGGTCCAGTTGTCGTTGGTGGTAACTTGACTGTTAATGGTGCTCTTACTAGCATTAATTCTACTACAATCGAGATCACAAGTTCTTTCACTTTTGAAGGTCCGGCTGATGCTCACGAAACAATTCTTACTTGTGCAACTCCGGGTGCTGATACCACTCTTAGTTTGCCAACTTTGAGTCTTGGTTCTTACTTCATCCCAGCTTTGGCTGATGCTGCAACAGATGCTTCTGCTGCTGTTACTGCTGCTGAATTCGCCCTCCTTGATGGTGCGTCTTCTGTTGGTACACCTCCTCTTGCTGATGGTGATGGTTTCTTGCACAATGATGCTGGAACAATGAAGCAAACTAACATTCTTAAGATTGCTGAGTATGCTTATGCTAAGTTTTCTGGCGATGCTACTGTTAGCTCTGCTGGTGTTTTAACTATCGCTAACGATGCTGTTGAAAGCGGAATGCTTAACGACAATATTATTTCTGGTCAAACTGAATTGGCTGGTGGTAGTGCTGTCGATGCTGATGAAATGTTAATTTCTGATGGCGGAACGCTTAAGAAAATTGGTCTTGATAGTCTCAAAACATACATGTCTGATATTGCTGCTGATGTAGCTATTAAGGCTGCTGGTAACACTCTTGCTGTCGGTATTAACTACTTCGCAGATATGAGTTCTGATGGTGAAGATGCAGTAACTCTTCCAGCTTCTGCTGGTATGACTGTTGGTCAGTCTGTTAGAGTTAAGGCTCCAAGTGACTGTGGTGCTGCTCGTTATATTACAATCAACAAAGCTGGTTCTCAAACAATTGATGGCGCTGCCTCAATCCGTTTGGAATCACCATTCGCTGCTGTTGAATTGGTGTATGTCGCTGCTGATTTATGGAGAGTCTTCTAGGACGAACTTCTGTTCGCCTTATTGGCTTATTTGCTGGGGGAGGGGTCTCTCCTCCCCCTTTTTTATTCGGAGGAAAGATAAAAAATGGCTTATAAATACCAAGTAGGAGAATCCATAATGAGCGGCTCCCTCACACAAGAGGGTGATGTCGATCTTTCTGGTTCTGTTAACCTCGCACTTCCGGGTCAAACTGCTGCTGTTCGCGGTGGATTGACTGTAGTCGAAGATGCTTTGTTTAGTTCTATGCTTCAGGTTGATGGAACTTTAGATTGCAATAGTACATCTGATTTCCAAGGAAATGCTAATTTCCAAGCAAAGGTAACCTTTAATGGTGCTCAAGCTGGAAAAGTAACTTCTGTTACTTCTGCAACTTATACTGTTGCTTCTACAGATTACTTTGTTGCTGCTAGTTCTGCTAGTAATGTAATCACTATTACTTTGCCTGCTGCGGGAAGCCACAGCGGAAGAGTTTTAAAGATTAAAGATGTTGGTGGAAATGCCCACAATAATAATATCACAATTGATGGAAATAGTTCTGAAACTATTGACGGTGTTGCTTCTATTATTCTTGAATCGCCTCATGCCGGTGTTACATTGGTTTGCAATGGTTCAGCATGGTTTGTCCTATAAAAAACTTATTTGTTTTAGGGGGGGTTAAAGCCCCCCCTTTTTTTTTTATTTAAAGAATTAGAAAACTGTCAAATTAAAACTACTTACAAACAAAACAAGTCTTTATTCATAGGAAAAATCATATGGCTATCACAGATGCGAATGGGGCCACTATAAGCCCCACAGGCGGTTGGAGAATTTTATCTAACTCAACCGCTACAAAAACAATCAATTTAGGAACCGCGCCGGATGACGGCATTGTATGGACAATCACTGACACTGTTGGGGATGCTGCTTCTAATAATATTACAATTAATGCCACTGGTGGCCAAACTATCGGCGGAAGCTCAAGTTTAATAATTAATACGAACAACGGTCGTGTTTCTTTAAAATCGAATGGAAGTGGCTGGACAGTCTTGTCAAACTCGGTCGATGCTAATGCCGGTGGCGGAGGAACAACAAGCGGTGGTTTTAATGTTCAAGCTCAAAAAACAGGTGCTTATACAGCATCCGCCCAAGACCTTGTGTTGGTAAATTTAGTGTCTGCGGGTGCCAACATTACCATCACTCTTCCAGCAGCTTCAGCAGATGCAGAAGTGGTTGTAAAAATCGCTGGTCTTGCCAACGGCTATGTTGTCACAGTTGATGGCGATGGTTCAGAAACAATTGACGGATCTGCAACAAGAACAATGGATTCAGATAACGAAGTAATGCATGTCGTCTCAGACGGCTCTAACTGGTGGAGGGTAGCATAATGGGTATAATGAAAGAAAATTTTAAAAGGAATTCGCACGATACGACTTTCGATCCAACAGGACTTTATAATTTTGTAAATGGAAGTCACCTTGTTGATTCATCTGGCAATAGTAAAACTTTAACACAAGAGGATGCACCAGTAGATGAAGGTGATTTTATTTCAGGCTCCGCCGGTGGTATCTCTCATTTCAGTTTTTATCGAGATAATCACTCAGATTTTCAATATACGGGTGCAATGTCCTTTTGTTGTTTAATAAATACAAAATCGAATGCGATAGTTAGTACTAATGCACAGCATTATTTTGTAGCTTGTGAAGGCGACGGTGCCGGTGGTGATGCAAAGTTTGTACTTATGATTACCAGACTTAGTGGAGTTCTACCTTACAGAATAAATTATGCACATCAAAATGGCGGAACCTATCACAGTATTACAGCCGATACACAAGTTAGAACAAATGCCGAATGGCACCATCTTGCTTTTACTCGCGATTCAAATGGAACAGGTGTTAATATTTATTTGGATGGAGTGGTGTTGAAAAGCGGAACCACTGCCGCAGCGCCGGGAACAAACAATAGTGCTTATTTTTCCCTAGGATCAATTTATAATTATAGCCATACACGAAACGAAACTGTTATTCAAACATCTTGTGCAATCTATGATAAAGAACTTACTGCGAATCAAGTAAAATATCTCGCACATAAAACCCTTGGGTACAATAGAATTCAATAATGTCGTATAAGTATTCCAGCGGCTATCAAATAATGGGCGATATTTCTGGCTCTGATGATGCCAATAGAAATACCGGTATTGATTTTGAAGAAGATGCAATTTATTTAGTTACAAACGGCACCGAAAGATTCAGAGTTTCTGGATCTAATGGTGCGGTTACTTTTAATGGTGCTTTTACATTCCCAGCAACAGACGGACAAAACAATCAAGTCCTTCAGACAAACGGCTCTGGACAATTAAGTTGGAATTCTGTTACCGGTGGAGACGGCGGTGGTGGTGACGGTGGCTTAACCGTCGTTTCACCAAAGACAGGAAACTATACTGCTTCTAATAATGAAGTCGTTCCTGTTAATCTTATTGGAGCATCAGGCGATGTTACAATTACTTTACCTGTTGCTTCCTCAAACGCTCAAGTGATTATAAAGATATCAGGAAATGCCGAAGGTAAGATAGTCACTGTCGATGGTAATAGTTCTCAAACAATTGACGGCTCTGCCACAAGAACAATGGATTCGGATAATGAAAGTCTGTTCTTGATCTCCGATGGGTCCAATTGGTTGAGAATATCATAAACATCCGAGAACTATAAAAAAATAAACTATTTATTTGTAAACTGGAGACTTATAAATGTCATATAATCTATTGAGCGGAAGTGTTAAATTTACCGGCAATCAGCAAGGTACAATCGAAGATGTTGTTGATACCCACTCTGATCAAACCGTATCAGGACAAAAGACGATAACCAATCTTTCAAGTTCGACAGCACATGTCACTACACGCCTGCAAGTCGGGGGAGTGCATGCTACGGACCATGCAGTCAATGTTAATGGTGCTATAAGTGGCTCTGGTAATATTTCTGGTTCTGCATTCTATGCGAATGGGGTGTTAATATCACCAGTGCCCGGTGCTGTTAGTGCCGTCGCAAATGGTGTTAATAATAGAATCGCAACATTTAGTTCTTCTGATGCCTTGAACGGAGAAGAAAATTTAACTTTTAATGGAACTGTTTTAGACTTTAAGGCAACTTCAATCTCTGGCTCTGGTAACATTTCTGGTTCTGCTTTTTATGGCAACTGGGCCGGTGCGACTATTCTTGGATCTCAAGTTCAATTAGCCAGTTCCAAAGGGATACAAGACGATTCTGGTCTCGCTCTAAATGTCGCTGGTCTCGCCGTGGCCACCCCTGCTGGCGGCAACACAGTTGTAATAGATCAAGGTGCTGGTGCAAAAAAATGCACTGTAACAAATTTAATGGCTCTTGCTCCAGTTTCCGATGCAAGTGCTCTTGGTAATGGTGGAAGAGTTTTGCTTGATGGTGGTGTTGGAACAATCACGACAAATGCTAATTTATCATTTGGAGGAACCCCTACAACATTATCTGTTACTGGTGAAATTAGTGCATCAAGTAATGTAAATGTTGGAGGTATATTAAGGGTAGATAATCACATTAGTGCTTCTTATATGACCTTGGCTAATAGAATTTCTCATGAAGGCGATGAGGACACATATATCTCTCTTTCAAATAATAGTATTAGCTTTACACTCGCAAATGGCCAGCATTTAAATATGAATGGAAACACGGATCAAACAACAGTTTCAAATTCAGATTTTAGAATTAATGGTACTCGCCCTGACTTTAGAGTTTTTAATGCAACAGGGCATGTAGGTGTTGGTACAGACACACCCACAGTGCCTCTTGAAGTTTCATCTTCTACAGCAGCCCAACTTAAATTGACTAACACAGTTGCTAAAGCTGCTGAATTTACTGTGGCTGCTAATGGGGACCTCACAATAAAGCCATCCGGTAGTGCTATTTTTGATTCAAATTTAACCATTAATGGCAATAGCACACTTGGCGATGCTTCGGGCGATGTTACAACAATTAACGGAACCGCTGTTACAATTCCAAATGGTCTCAACTTTGATTCTAATACTTTAGTTATTGATCATACCAATAATAGAATTGGAATTGGTGCCCCAACACCCAGCACTACATTGGAAGTTGCTGGTGATGTCAAAATTTCCGGTGTTACTCCATTTATAACAATTGGTGATGGAGATGCAGAAGATTGTGGAATACTCTTGAATTGTACTGGTTCGGGTGTATCAGGTATTGATTATTATGTTGCTATCGATTATAGTTACAATAGTAACAATGGTGCTCTTATAATTGGCGCGGGTGATGTTGTAGGGAGTAATTCTGCCATTCAAATACATAATGGCCGTATCGGACTTACCCATACGGGAACAACCCCATCATCACTTTCTGTTGATGCTGGAAAGCATTTGGTTGTTGGTGCAATGGGGAATACTTCACCATTACCTGCACATAATGCGAATGAAACTGTAATTGCTCAGGCCACTGATTCCGCCGGTCAAGCTTTAAAAATACCAGAAAATTCAGTTATTACAAAAGTAGTTTTGGTAGTTACCGGCCCAAGTAACCTTGGTACTCATAATGCTGCTGTATTTCTTGCTTCTGATACTAATGCAGCCGCCGATGCCAGCTTGAGTAACAAAATTGAACTGCTTGGAGCCGGTGCAGCAGGAACAAAATCAACAGACAACAACGGATCTGCCACAGATATAGACTTAAAACAAGGAAAAGAGGTTTGGATTAACACTGATTTAAATTGGGTCGGGGGCGATAGATATGTTTATCTTGTCAATACAGGAACTGGAAATGGCACCACAACTTCTGATGCTGCATCGGTTGTAGTGTATGTTGAATATTATGGAATAGACTAATAGGACTTTTCTCGTTTAAAACACTATTTATTCATGTTAATAGTATCTTAGGAGTTAAACTTAATGTCTTCAATGTTAGAACAAGCAATTGTGGATGCCGCCGCACTTCGCGAAGCAGCCCTTAAAAACGCAGAACAATCAGTTATTGAGAAGTATGCACCAGAAATCAAAGCAGCGGTCAATTCGCTATTAGAAAATGATAATGTGATAAACGAACAAGAAATGGGAATGGAAGCATCCCCCGCTGCTGCTATCGAAGCACCTTTCGCCGCCGCCGACCAAAGTCCAAATCAAGAAGTAGAAATGGGTGTTGAATTCACTTTCGATGCAGACATGTTTCTTGATTTAGGTGATTTAAAACAAGCAGCAGCAACAGAAGAAGAACCACAGGCAGTTGAAGCAGAACAAGAAAATACAGAAGAATTAATGGCCGATTTGGGCCTTGATGCGGAAACAGGCGAAGAAGCACCTGTAGCTGATGAAGAAGAAGTTGCACTTCAAGAAATTCTTGATATGCTTTCCGAAGATACAGAAGAAGAAGTTTTAGAAGAAGAGTTGATTGTTGATATGGGCCAAGTAAAAGATGGAACCTTTCAAACAAATGCTGGCCAATTGGCTTATGAACAAGAAATGGAATTGGCCAAGACAGAATCAACCGAATATAAAGAAGAGAACGAGGCACTTGAAAAGAAATTGAAAGATATGCAAGAAGCCGTCGAATCTTACAAGACAAAAAATAAAGAATTATATTCTGCAATAAAGCAGATGAATAACAAGTTAGAAGAATCAATGCTATCAAATGCAAAATTGATTTATTCTAATAGGATATTAGGCGATGCCTCCTTGAATGAGCGACAAAAAGATAAAATTGTTGAAGCCATCGCCAAAGCAAAAACAAAAGATGAAGCAAAGGCTCTTTGTGAGACTCTTAAAGCTACAGTGGGAACCACCAAAAATGATGGTCCAAAATCACTTAGTGAGTCAGTTAATAGAAAGTCTAATTTGTCTAATATTTTGCAAAGAACAAAAAGAAGTGTTAACGAGAATAAAGATCATTCTTTCACTGATAGAATGAAAGCACTCGCTGGCATTTCTTAGACATATTTTAAGGAGGTTATACTAATGTCTATTTTGAATACACTTACAGAAGGCATAGTAAACCGTGACATGGCCAAAGAAGGCGAAGCTCTTCTTAACAAATGGTCACAAACAGGTTTACTTGAAGGTCTTCAAACCGAAAGACAACAGCACGGAATGGCTCGTCTCTTGGAAAACCAAGCAAAAGAACTTCTTCGCGAAGCTAGCACAATGGCTACTGGCGATGTTGAAGGTTTCGCTGCTGTTGCATTCCCAATCGTTCGTCGAGTTTTCGCCGGACTTATCGCTAACGATCTTGTTAGTGTTCAACCGATGAGTTTACCATCTGGCCTCATCTTCTTCCTTGATTTCACATTTGAATTGGATTCAATTGGTGGTTCTCCTCGTATGGGTAACACCGATAATCTTTCAATCTATGGCACAAACCAGAAAGGTTCTGAAATCATCTCTGGTGTTGATTTGATTAACGCCACCACTAAAGCTGGTTTCTCTGGTCCGGGTCGTGATGGATCAACTGGTTATGCTTATGCATCCCCAAGTGGAAGTAATGATGCCACATTCACTGATGATGCTAACAACAAGACAACCGTTTTCAAATTGGATGGTTCTGTCTCTGATGCTCGCAGAAAGCTTATTCAATATGACCCAGATCTTTTGTCCCTTACTGGAACAGAAAAGGGTGTTGTAGTCGTTGAGATTAAAAAATCACAAATGACTTCTGCTGATGGTAATCCTGATTTTGACAACCTTTCTCCAATGCTTTTGACTATCGCAGCCGCTGATGTCACTGGATTGGGTGGTGTCACAGCACTCGCACAAATCCGTCGCTTGACTACAAAGGTTGCTGCTGCTGATGCTTTTAGTGGTTTTGAATCAATCCGCTTTGTTTACACTGTGGCTCAATCTGATGTTACAGAGCAAGCAGCCGCTAGTAACAACCTTGCTGTTGCCGTTGGTATAGGTGACTGTAGTTACCCACTCAAGGATGTATATAATACTGCTGGTACAGATGCAGTTGGTGGTGTTGTTGGTGACTTGTTTGCACTTGAGAACAGTTCAGACATTCCAGAAATCAACATCAAAGTTGACAGTACAGCTATTACAGCACAAACCAAGAAGTTGAAAGCCAAGTGGACTCCAGAATTGGGTCAAGACTTGAATGCTTACCACAACTTGGATGCTGAAGTTGAATTGACTTCTATTCTTTCAGAGCAAATTGCTTTGGAAATCGACCGCGAGATCCTTGCTGACCTCGTTAACGGTGCAACTGCTGGTACAATGTACTGGTCACGTTCTCCGGGTCTCTTTGTCAACCGTTCAACTGGTGCTGAATTGGGTGCTAGTTCTGCTGCTCCTGACTTCACAGGTACTGTTAGCGAATGGTACGAGACTTTGATTGAAACTATCAATGATGTTTCTGCTCAAATTCATCGTAAGACACTTCGTGGTGGTGCAAACTTTGTTGTTTGTTCTCCAGAAGTTGCTAACATTCTTGAGTTTACCGCTGGTTTCCGTGCCAATGTTACTGCTGATGCAGACAAAGGCGAAATTGGTGCCAATAAAGTTGGTTCTTTGAGTCGTAAGTTCGATGTTATTGTGGATCCTTATTTCCCACGTAATGTTGTTCTTGTTGGTCGTAAGGGAAGCTCTTTCCTTGAAAGTGGCTATGTTTATGCTCCTTATGTTCCACTCCAAGTTACACCTACTATCTTCGGTGTCGAGGACTTCGTTCCTCGTAAGGGTGTCATGACCCGTTATGCCAAGAAGATGGTTCGTCCTGACATGTACGGTATTGTTATCGTTCGCGGTCTTATGGGTGAAGAGTACGCTCCATAGAGTGTAACTCACTATCGCAATCAAACCCCCTTCCATTTTGGTTGGGGGTTTTTTTATTATGTAAAACTAATTATATTAGCTTGAGTTTTGGTCTCCTTTGGGCGAGGCCCCTGCTCACTGTCTCTACCGGAATAAGGGGCTGGTAGATACGATTCCAGAACCAAGCTCATAATAAAAAAGGAGATTATATTATGGGAAAAAGATTAGGTCGTAAAAGACTTTTTAAACTAAATGAAGCTGGACAAAATTTGACTGCATCAAATGGCCTTGGCGCCACCGGGTGTGCAAATTTTTCACAAATAAGAGAAGGAAGATTGATTATTTCTGAATTTACAATTGACCTCAATCCTGCTGCTGGTGGCGAATCAAGCCCCGGCACCGCCAATTTGGTTATTGGTTTGAGTTCTTCTGTAGCCGCAACCGGAATCACACATCATGAGCGCTCAAATATGTTGCTCGTTGACACTGCCGTTCATGGTTTGGTTACAGATGCAGAATTGATCTGTGTTGAAACACCTGCCGGATCTGGTGCATCTACCGATATCAACCTTGCGACTGTTGCTGCTGGAAGCCTTGCTGCTCAATGTGGTTTTTCTGGATCCATTACTGGCACTGTCATCAATGCCGATGTGCAAGATGCTCCAATGTCTACAGCCGCTGATTTGGCAGGTACTGATTTGCACAACAGCTATCTTGTGTTGTCAAGAGGACTAGCCGATAATGGTGTTAAAGGTACTTACACCGCAGGTAAATTTATTATTCGCTTGTTCGGTTGGAAAGTTCCCGATGATGCATAAAAAATAATTTATAAATTATTTATCTATTCCTCGATGGTTAATTCATCGAGGAATTTTTTTTTAATTACTAATTAATACAATTAAGGAGTTATATAAATGAGTAGCATTAGAGTAACTAGAAAAAGTGGAAACAAAAAAACCACACAAAATATTGCTGAAAAATCAACC